>Ga0066640_10002578_pt1 | contig 10871 bp, 12 predicted proteins | sample CryGeyCG2114_020_2_FD_59505 | JGI IMG/M metagenome (GOLD analysis project Ga0066640, IMG submission 59505) | Groundwater microbial communities from aquifer - Crystal Geyser CG11_big_fil_rev_8/21/14_0.20 | ecosystem: Environmental > Aquatic > Deep subsurface > Groundwater | place: USA: Utah... | reverse complement strand
CTACGTAGACAACACCCGCGCAATTCTCCGACACGAGTCGGATACCGACGCAAATCCAATGAGCGTCGGGTACAGCCACGAGGCAAACACCCACGCAACTCCTTTAAGCGTTAGGCGATTCTCCATCATGAAGCGAACACTGACGCAATACCGCTTAGCGTCGGTACAAATCTGGGCCAGGTACAATTAACGCCGGGTTTATTCCATGTTTTTTACCTACCCTGCCATTATCTCTTTAATATCTTTTTTAAATCTTCATCCGGCGTACTAATCAACTTTAGGCCGAATTTATCCTGCAAAACGGCAAATACATTTTTACTGATAAAAGCAGGCGGTGTCGGCCCGATATAAATTCCCTTGATATCAAGATACAACAAAGACAGCAGAATGGCAACTGCTTTTTGCTCAAACCAGGAGAGCACCAAAGTTAAGGGCAGATCATTTACTCCGCAGCCAAAGGCTTTGGCTAAAGCCACGGCGATTTGCACCGCAGAATAGGCATTATTACATTGCCCCAGATCAATTAACCTGGGGATCCCTTGAATATCACCAAAATCCAGCTTATTAAAACGGTATTTTCCGCAGGCTAAAGTCAAGATCACGCAATCCTGGGGAACTTTCTCGGCAAATTCCGTGTAATAATTACGCCCGGATTTGGCACCATCGCAACCGCCGATTAAAAAGAAATGCTTGATTTTACCGGCTTTGACGGCGCTGACAATCTTATCCGCCAGAGCTAAAACTGCCGTGTGATGGAAACCGGTCCAGATTTTTTGGCCGGGAGTTTGCGGTAAAGGAGACAGGGATTTAGCTTTTTCAATTAGGGCTTTAAAATCCCGGCTTTTTAAATGCGTTGCTCCGGGGATCCCGGTAATCCCGACGGTAAAGAGCCGGTTCAGGTAAGTGTTTTCCGGAGGGATTAATACGCAATTAGTCGTGGCTAGCAGTGCGCCGCTAAAAGCATTAAACTCTTTTTTCTGCTCCTGCCAGGCTCCGCCATAATTTCCCACCAAGTGCTTAAATTTTTTTAACTCCGGATAGCCGTGCGCCGGAAGCATTTCGCTGTGCGTGTAAATATTTACACCAGTGCCTTCTGTTTGTCTAAGTAACTCATAAAGATCTAATAAATCGTGTCCGGTAACCAGGATTCCCGGGCCGGCAACCGTTCCGGTGGCAACCTGCGTCGGCACGGGATTGCCGAATTTCTGAGTATGCACCTTATCCAACAGTTCCATAATCCGATAGTTCATCCGGCCGCATTTTAAAACTAATTCCAGGTGTTGATTTAAATCAAAACTGATGTTGGTGACGGTCTTAAAAAGAGCCTCGTGCATAAAAGCATCCACCTCTTCATCATGGGCGCCCAACTCCCGGGCATGATACGCATAAGCGGCAATCCCTTTTAAGCCATATAAAAGCGTATCCTGCAGGCTTTGAATGTCTTCATTTTTACCACAAGCCCCTAACTTTGTGCAGCCGCTACCCCCTACTGTCTGTTCACATTGATTGCAAAACATTGTTGCTCCTCCCTGATTGCCGCTTTAGCAATCCTGCCTGCATAGTTTAACAGGCTTTTAACTGTTTATATTTCTCTTCTCCGATGCATTCCCTGGCCGCCTTACACCAATTCACGCAAGTTGGCAGCCTTTCCTTGCAAATTAAACTCCGGCACGCCGGGCAGGTTACTTTAATTTCGTCGGAAAAAATTTCCGCCAGGTACCCGCAATGAGCACAAACGATGTTTTCAGGCTTAGCTTTGCGGCTATCCTGGCCCGGGCATTGGTTAAACATTAAACCTTTTCTCCTTTAATGGTAATTGTAATGTCTTCAAATGGTATTTTTTTACCGGAATTGCTAATCGCTTCCTTAATCACCGCAAGCAAGCCAAAACAACAAGGCACTTCCATATGCGCGTAGGTTATCGATTTAATATTATTGTCGGCAAATATTTGTTTAAGCTTGTCGGCATACAAAGAAACATCATCAAGTTTCGGACACCCGACCAAAAGAATCTTGCCGGCTAACAAATCCTGATGAAAGTTGGCATAGGCAAACGGCACACAATCCGCGGCGATCAAAAGATCCGCATCCTCAAAATACGGTGCATGCGCGGGCACAAGATGCAGCTGTACCGGCCACTGCGCTAGCGCTGAATCAACATTTACCTTGCCTGTAGCGGTTGGCGGAACTTTCTTCCTAAAATCCATCATTTTTGAACCCGGACAACCGGAGCCACCCGAAACATAATGACAAGCCGCATCTAAAGTAATATTAATATTTTTTTTCTTTAAAAAATCCATCGCCTGTTTTAAATAGACCAATTCTTGATGCTCTTGAAGATGTTTTAAGTGCGCTTTAATGACATTAGGCCCTTGCCTGACAATATTCGCCATCACCCGCTTCTCATCATAGGATTGAGCTTCTCTTTCTTCAATAGTAATGGCCCCTTGCGGGCAATGACCGATACAAGCGCCCAGGCCGTCACAAAATAGATCACTGATTAACCGCGCCTTTTGATCAATAATCTGAATAGCCCCCTCCGGGCAGTTCGGGATACACAAGGCACACCCGTTACACTTTTGTTCATCAATCGTAATAATTTTTCTTTTGGCCATAGAGTTAGCCCTTAATTAAAGATGCGATGTTAATTTGCCTGAGCTGCGTAAGTACATTATTTTCAATCACGTTAATTTTTTTTCTCAAAATACATTTACCTTTGTTCGGGCAAATATCTTTTTTCAGAAAACACCTGCTTAAGCCTACTTTTCCTTGAAAAACCTGCATAATCTGGATGATAAAGATTTTCTGAGGGGGTAAATTTAATTTAAACCCTCCGGCCTGCCCCTTATAAGATACCAGTATCTTTTTTTGGCTCAACCGGTGCAGGATTTTGCGCATAAACGGCCGGGGAACCCCTAATCCCCTGACCAATTCGGATACCGCGATCACTTTCTTTTGTTTAGCGATATAGCAGATCGCGCGTAAGGCATAATCGGTATTTCTGGTAATTAATTTCATGGACTTAATACTCCTTAAAAATTTTAACTGGCAAGAAATGGATGGGCAGTTTTACGTCGTACCCAGGACATCTGACTACAGCCCTCTTTACAGTGGGCTGCCGGCCTGAGCATATACCTAACCATGACTGACATATCGATCACCCCCTTCTTTAATGGTAATGATACCATATTAGTATCTTTTGTCAAGAAAAATTTTTATTATTTTAGAAACAAATTAAAAATTAAACCTAGTAATAAAACCTGCGGCACGGCTACTAGCGGCATCCAGAGCGCGACTTTCCTGCCCACATTGCTCCAGAGCAAACCAATCTCCGTATAGTCGGTAACTACACCAGCCATTAAAAAAACAAAGCTGTTGCCTAAGGCACCAGTCTGCCGGTAAATCTCAAAAGCCAGGGGGCTTGTGCCTTCCGAACAAACTTCAATTACCGTAGCTAAACCTAAGGTCACCAATAACCCCGATAAATTCGGGCTCATAAATTTATGGAAGAAATGCGTGGGAATAAAGGCCCCGGCAAGGCTGGCGATCAACATCCCTAAAAGTATCCACCCAAGCACCATCTGGGCGAGCATAACTAAACCCTTGGCCACTCCTTGAATATCCCGGCTTAAAGAATTCAAGTTGAATTTATAACTTTTAGCGCGCTGATAAAAATCATTTTTAATTGAATAGCCTAAAGGGACCTGGACAATATTTTTATTTTTCTCAATCAGCCCCTTCTTTTCTAAAAACATAAAGATAAAACCCGTGTTGATGGCGGTAATTATGGCCGCCAAAACAATCGGGATCCCTTTTAACCCAAAGAGGCTGATTAACATCATGGTCACCGCCAGGTTGGCCCAGGGGCTAGCCAGGAGAAAACTGACCACCGCCGGATTGCTGGCCCCTTTTTTATGCAACTGGATGGACAAAGCCAAAATCCCGTGGCTGCAGGCACTCATTAAAAACCCTAAAAATACGGCGTTAAAAATCGTAAATGGTGATTTCTTGGATAAAACCTTAGAGATGTACTCCCGGGGAACATAATAATCAATAACTCCCCCCAAAAATAAACCTAAGGTTACTGCCCACCAGATTGATTTAAAATACTGAAACAAAATTTTACGGAAAGGCAAAAGAACCGGGAAAATATATGAAAATAACACTAAGGAGAGGATAAAAGCGGTAACCAGAAATAATTTATTCTTCCACAACCGCTTATTTTTCTTTGGGCAGCAAACAGGCGCCTCGGGCATACTTAACTCCAGATAAACCAAACTAACAAATAGGCAGCAGTTACTGCAGCAAGGGTAAAGGGAATTCCTATTTTCATAAAATGGGTAAATTTAACCGGATAGCCTTCTTTTTTAAGCAGTCCGCAGGCAACAATATTAGCGGAGGCTCCGATCGGAGTAATGTTGCCGCCTAAGCTGGCGCCGATCAACAAACCGAAAAGGAATAAAGAAGGACTAACCTGTAATTTATCCGACATAATCATCGCCACCGGAAGCATTGCGGCCAAGAAAGGAACATTATCGATAAATGCCGAAAGGAGCACCGAAAGAAAGACAATTGCGCTATACCCCAAAAATATATTGCCGCCTACCAAGCTAGCCAAATAATCCGCCAAAACCTGGATCCATCCGGTGAGCGAAATCCCCCCGACAATAATAAAAATACCAATCAGGAAGAATGTCGTGTCCCAATCCAGCTTTTTAAGCCCGGAGGAAATTGACGCTTTATTCACAAGCTTCTCCCAAATTAAAGCGATCACCCCGAAAACCATACAAATTTGCCCGGCTAAAGAAGTAAAACCGGAATCAAGGAATGAAGAGAGCGCCAATAAAACAATTAAACCTGCTAATAAAACAGTGGGCACCCAGCTTTTAACCTTTTCTACAGGAATAAGCTTGGTTTTGGTCTTATGTTTCCTAAAGAAAAAGTAAAGCACCAAGAATGAGGTAAAGGCTCCCAGCTCTACGGCAAAGAATATACTGGGTCTCCCATGGTAGAAAAAGAAATCCCCGAAATTCATCTTAGTGAATCCCGCCAGAAGCATACTTGGCGGATCACCGATTAAAGTAGCTGTACCCTGTAAATTGCTGGATACGGCAATGGCAATCATCATGTTCGTGGGATTAATCTTTAACTTTCTGGCTAAAGCCAAAGCAATGGGTGCCACAATCAATACCGTAGCCACATTCTCAACAAATGCCGAGGTAAAGCCGCTTAAAAGGCAGATAAATAAAATTGCCCAGGCTGTGCTTTTAGCCTGATCGACAACTATTTCGGCAATATAAGCCGGCACCCTGCTCTGCATAAAAATATCCGCCAGGATCAAAGTACCGACAAAAATACCCATCACATTCCAATTAACCGCCAGAAATGCTTCTTTTACCGAGATGGCGCCAGTCAAAACCAGTAAGAGCCCGCCTCCCAAAGCTACCCAAGTTCGCTTACGGGGGTATAGAACAAACAAAATATAAACAACTGCAAAAATAATTAAAGCTATAGTTTTTGGATCCATGTCAGAAAATATGCACCTTCTAATTACTGGAATACATAAAAGGTGCCAAGATTAGGCTAATTTACTTTTTAAATAGGTAAAAACTTCTTTTAAATTATGGAAGGCCAGATAATCCAGTTTACTGTCCTTCAGATGCCGCAAGAGGCGGTCCTTAGCAAATACCATATGCGCATGCTTAGCCGGACAGATATCCGATTCCCCGTTACCGACATAAATGATCACTGAATCTTTCGGGGCTTTAGCCAGGAGGTTTTTAGTCTTGCAATGAGCGCAAATCTGACAATCTTTATTCTTAAATGGGTAATCCGTAATTATCCGGCCGGGGGCGAAACTTAATTTATTGGCATAAACCTTAAGTTTTTTTACCCCGTTAATTTTTAGGACCCGGTTAAGTATATAATCATAATTATCGCTTAAAACCAGGGTTTTAATTTTCTTGGCTAATAAAAATTTATAGATTGGCTTAAAAGAAGGGTCTAACTTTATCTTGGGCAAATAAGCATCCAGGGATTTTTTCGTTAAATCCATGCCCCGCAGTTGGCCTTCCAGGCAGGTTTTAGAACCGATCCGCCCGCTCCTCCATCTTTTTTCCAATTCTACCCAGCGGTCATCTTTGGAAAAAAGTAAAAGCATATTATCAAAAACATCGCAAGTAGCGATAGTATTATCGAAACCGAAGAAAACGATGCACTTTTTAGGATTAATTTGATTATTTTCCGGAGTCATATAAAAGCTGTAAAAATATACCCCTATGGTGGATAGGGGCAAAATTGTGGGTAAAATCAACGCTTACGTTTATTTTAATCCTAACCCTACAGGCTGTCAACAGCAATCTTCCCTAAATCGTCCCTAAAACACCCCAGGTAAAGGCGCCTGGCAGAATACGCATCTATTTTGCTCCAAATGAAACTCTAATATGTCAAATCCTTCTCTTTTAATCAAAGGCTTATGGCATTTACCGCATAAAGTATCCTGTCCCCAAGCGCCGAAATTACCGACATACACATAATCTAACCCCTGGCCAACGCCTAAATCATAAGCTAATTTAAGTGTATGTTCAGAAGTAGACTCATAATCCTTAAACTGGTAATCTGCATGAAAGCGCGAAATATGCCAGGGAATCTCCCGGTTTACCGAAGCAATAAAACCTGCGATTGCCTTTAACTCCTGCGGGGTATCATTCTCACCCGGAATAATCAAGGTCGTCACTTCAACCCAAACTCCGGCATCCTTGAGCAGCCGTATGGAATCAAGAACCGGGCTAAGCTTGGCTGAACATATCCTTTGGTAAGTGCTCTCCTTAAAGAACTTTAGGTCGATATTGGCGGCATCCAGATACGGGCTCAGTAAAGAAATCGCCTCCCGGCTCATATAGCCGTTAGTCACAAAGATATTGCGCAGGCCAGCTTCTTTGGCCAGCTTGGCTGTCTCTAAGGCAAACTCAAAATAAATCGTCGGCTCAGTATAAGTATAGGCGATACTGGGGCATTTAAACTGCAGGGCCAGTTCGACAACTTTCTTGGCGCTGAAATCTTCGCCTAAATTCTTATGCTCGGAATTAAACTGGGAGATTTCCCAGTTCTGGCAGAAACCGCAGCGAAAATTACAACCTGGGCAGGCAATGGAAAAAGTTGATGTGCCGGGAAGAAAATGATACAGCGGCTTCTTCTGGACCGGATCGATGTTGGCGACCACCAGTTTAGCATAATTATGCGTATAGAGAACCCCGGAAATATTCTGCCTGACCCCGCAAAAACCGGACCCTCCGAGAGGAATCCTGCAGCCGTGCGCGCAAAGCCGGCAAACAACCTCCTGGTTTTCTAAGCGGGTATAAAGCTGGGCCTCTTTCATACCAATAAATGCGTAAACCTTTCTTTAGGCAGGCAGGATACCTGATGCAGGTAATCTTTAGCTGAAGGCACTTGCCGGTAAAATACCTCTATTTTCTTTAAACCCACCACATCAGTATAGGCAGAAGTTATTTGAGAAGATAAAGAAATTAATTCCTGGTCAATTAATCCCCTGGCCAGGCAAGTAGGCCCGGCCAGGTCTTTCTGGGGGCTGAATAAATAATCTCCGGCTAACGCTAGCTGCGCCAACCGATTGTTCTCGCCCTCATCCCTACCCACCACCAGCCTGGTATTGACATCTAAACGGAAATGCCTGCCCACCTTTAAAAGTTCCAGGTTCTCCAAATTTAATTCATTATGCGCCATAAGTTCAAGCAGTCTTTTAGAAAAACAGGGATCGGTCAACAAACATCCCCCGGCAGGGGTAGCATAAGTATTAAACCCTAAATCTTTAGCTAACCGCATCTGCGGGGTGCGTAAGCGGCCGTTAAAATTAAGCAGCTTCTCCCGCCTAACCCAACCCTCTTTTTCCGCTAGACTCGGAGGAAAGAACTGCGCAGAGAGCGGACGCAATAACAAATCCCCCAGGCCGCTTTGATACTTGATTAACTTTAATGCCTGCTTGTTCTGGGACATCAGGCGTTGCCCAAGCACCTCACCGGTAATAACAAACTTGGCTCCCAATTCAGACATTAATTCTTTGGCTTTGCTAAACATGAGAATCTTACAATCGATACAAGGATTCATGTTTGAACCAAAACCGTAACGCGGGCTCTGGATAAGCTTGAGAAACTCCTGCCCTAAATCCATTTCGATAATTTCTATGCCCATCTGCGGAAACCTGGTTTTTATATTTACCTTACAGAAGGGAATCTTAAAATGCAATCCAACCACTTCGCACCCTTGATCACTAATAAGTTTGGCGGCCAATAAACTATCTAGGCCGCCGGAAATTAAAGCTAATGCTCTTATCTTCATAAAATTAAGCCTGTGGATTAATCTTTAGCTAAACCGGTAAGAATTTCTTGGCTAAGGCCATAAACCCTATTCCCAGCAAGAAAGCAAAAAAAGCAGCCATCGAGCGCTTGAGATCCCTCTCTTTATGCAGCTCTGGGATAAGATCACTAGTCGCAATATAAATAAACCCCCCGGCAGTCAGCGGCAGAACAAAATTTCGGAAACTCTGGATATAATCATTGATAAAATAACCGGCCAAGGCCCCAATGATCGCCATAAGCGCGGAGGCAAAATTAAATAAAAGCGCTTTTTTCTTAGTAAAGCCGCCGTAAACCAGAATAGCAAAATCGCTTAACTCTTGAGGGATCTCATGCAAGATAATCGCCAAAGTAGTAACAGCGCCCAGTTGAAAAGAAACCGTAAAACTTGCGGCAATGACCAAACCATCAATAAAATTATGGCAGCCGTCACCGACTAAAGTTAAATAAGTAAAAGCGTGGGTTTTGCAGGCACCCTCCTCATGGCAGTGCCTCCAGTGCAGGACCCTTTCCATGATGAAAAAGATTATAATTCCCAGGATCAGGTAGGAGAATACCGCAGTACTTTTATTATTTTCCAAACATTCCGGAAGGATGTGTAAAAAAGCGCTACCGATGAGTGCTCCGGCAGAAAAACCTACCAGGCAGAAAAGAATCTTCTGCAGCATATTCTCTTTAATGGTTAAAGTGAATATGCCCACCAAAGAAATAAGACTGATTAAAGATGTGCTGGCTAAGATCCAAAGTAAAACCATCTTCCGGAATTTAACCTAAATTTGGTTTTCTACCTTTGTTGGCTTTTTTAGAACGCCAATTCAGTTTTCCTCTGCGTTTTCTTTTTCCCATTTTTAATCCTTTATTTGTTCCTTGCCCGCGAGGGCACATCCGCGCAATTCATTATAAGCGCGGGGTGTTATAATAATCCTGCGGCGCATTCTGAACAATAAAACGTCCGGCTTCGATAATACAATCGTAAATAACCTTGCCCATCGGTGTGCCGGCATAATCGTTCAAAACGGCCCGAAAGGCTTTATCCTGGGGAAATTTTATTTTTTCTCCGGGGTGCTCTATCACTTGGCTTTGAATATCCCGGCTGCTGATTACCGCGGAAGTGGCCCGGTCGATAATCCGCAAACTTAATTGCATATTGGCTTTGTTTAAAACTTCGCCTAATAAACCGCCCATAAAACTACTGGCACTACTTCCGCCTCCGGCTAAACCGGATTTACCTCCTGAGTTTTCCGGGATGAACTCAACAATTCCTACGCTGATAATCAGATCCGCATCTTGCGGGGGGACAATCAGGAAACGCTTGGTCGTATTTAAAACATTAACAAAATATTCTTTCAAAGCCGCGCTCACCGGCGCCTCGACGCCGGCAGTCTTTAATTCAAAATCATTAACGGCGATTTTGGCCTGCGGGCCCTGATAAGGAGACAACAACTCTTCCGCGGATAGTTTACCTGGCCTAGCCTGCGTTTTTGTCGAAACACAGCCGCTTAAAACGAACAAGATAACCGCGCAGCTTAATAATTTAAAATTTTTTTTCATATTCAGTTTTAATATATTACCGATTAACCGGACTGTCAAGGATAATCCCCCGCCTAAAGCAACCCCTGCAGCAGGCTAATTGCGGGAATAACCCTAAACGGCTGTTCCTTTTTAATCTCTGCTTTACTGCTTGAACCGCTGGTTACAATTACGGTATTAATTTTAGCGGATCGTCCGGCTTGAGCATCGATCGCCATATCACCCACATATAAGGCTTGCGATTTCTTAAGCCCAAATCGTTTCACTATCTTATTTAACATCTCAGGATGGGGCTTACCGCGTTTAGATTGATCAGCACAAAGCACATAGTCAAAAAAACCGTTGATCTTCAAGTGCTTCAATAAAATACGGGAGAACCTGCTGGGCCGATTACTAGCTACAGCCAATTTATAACCTTTCTCCTTAAGTTGTTTTAGCAGGCTCCTGGCATAAGGATAAAGACGCGAATATTTAAGTAAACTATGCTTATGGTGGGCTCGATACAAACTCAACGCGTGTTTTAAATCTTCCGGCCAAACATACGGCTTAAGCAGATTAAGGTCACCCCAACCCACTAGACGGCGCACAGTACTTATGTTTCGCGGTTTTAATCCCAACCTATGCATAACATAATTAAAGCTTTTATCTATAGCAGTGTAGGCATCGATTAGGGTACCATCTAAATCAAAAATAATTAATTTTATATCTTCCATAACCGGATTGGATTTAGCTTACAAAACTTAGGCAGGGTTTTTAAGGCCCTGCCTAATAAGTTAATGCCCGAATTTTAAGTACCTTGGTCCTGAATCTAGCGCAATCCTTTTTAAGAATAACGACCAAAATAATTACTGGACTTAATTCTGAACAGTCGGCGCCGTCTCTGCAGGTACAAGCTCTGCCGGTGCTGGTGCTGGCTCAACGGCAGGTTCAGGTTCTGCAGATACAGGATCTGCCGGTGCAGGGGCTGGC
>Ga0066640_10002577_pt1 | contig 10871 bp, 11 predicted proteins | sample CryGeyCG2114_020_2_FD_59505 | JGI IMG/M metagenome (GOLD analysis project Ga0066640, IMG submission 59505) | Groundwater microbial communities from aquifer - Crystal Geyser CG11_big_fil_rev_8/21/14_0.20 | ecosystem: Environmental > Aquatic > Deep subsurface > Groundwater | place: USA: Utah... | reverse complement strand
TTAATTTTATAATTATATAGGAGGGAAAACTCAATATTAATTTATCATTAGGGTTAGAATTTCCTAACAACATCAATAAAATCCTTATGATTAGGAAAGTGCACATCAGGCTGATGGTTGGCATAGCGTGGTGCTTTTAAATCCTGATCGCCATAGAATATCGGTACGCATCCGCAATTATAGGCACATTCCATATCTGTTATGCTGTCACCTACAAACCATACGTCACGGCCAAGGCCTATTCCGCTGCCCTCTAGTGCCATGAGTACCGGTTTTGGTGATGGCTTGTCTTCTTCGGCATCTTTTGCGCCTACTACTTTGCTAAAATATTTATCCCAGCCAATATGGCTTACTTCTGCACGCAAGTTCTCTCCTGTTTTATTGCTTACAAGCGCTACATAAATATCTTTGCCCATAAGCTCTTTTAAAACTTCTTCGGCATGTTCAAGAGCTATAAGGTTTGTAAGGTGGGTGTCTTTAAAGTGTTTAAGATAAAGATCGCCTGCCTCTTGCCATCTGTCACCGAAAATTTCAGGGAATGAGTCACGTAATGAGCGGTGAACACGTTCTTTAGTCTCTTCCATGTTCCAAGGCTCATGCCCCATGGTAATGAAGGTTTTCTCGAGCGCTCCATGAATGGTAGGCCATGTATCGGCAAGTGTATTATCCCAGTCAAATAAAATAGCTTTTGGTTTATCCATAATTATTCCATTATATCTGTTTGTTCTTATTGTCATTCTGAAAGTAAGTGAAGAATCTTTTGTAACAAGATCCTTCGCTAATGCTCAGAATGACAGCTAAATCTGTTTATTAATATATTCTCTGTATAACTTCATTAGATTCTGCGTTACATCACCAACCGTGCCATCGCCTATATCTTTACCGTCAATTTTTACAATTGGCATAATATGTTTTGTGGTAGAGGTTATAAAGGCCTCTTTCGCTTCCATCATTTCTGCTTTGTTGAAAGGTTGTTCGATAATTTCTATATTATTTTCCCGAGCAACCTGCAAAATGCCTATTCTGGTTATTCCACCTAATATACTATCATTTGCAGGGTGGGTTCGTACTTGCCCTTTGTCATTTATGATAAAGAAGTTAGCAGCGCTGCCTTCGGTAACAATTCCTGTGTCTTCAATTAAGATCGCCTCGTCAGCTGATGCGTCTACTGCCTCTTGTTTAGCCAATATATTGGGCAATAATGATATAGTTTTATAGTTGCGTTTCTTCCAGCGCAAGTCTGCTGTGGTTATAGCGCTTCCACCTTTTTGATATTTATCGCCTGATGGCAGGTCGCATGGGTAAACCGTCATAACAACAGAAGGTAAAACGTTTTTATCGGGGAAGCTATGATTACGTTTTGCAACTCCTCTGGTAATTTGCAGATATAGCATTGCGCTTTTTAGATTGTTCTTTTCCAATAATTTATTCACTGTGTCGGCAAGTTCACTATCTGTAAAATTATAATTTATTTTAAGACCTGCAATGGAATTTCTAAGGCGCGTGCAGTGCTCTTCCCAGTCTAGCAGGCAGTTATTTATGATTAGGACAACTTCGTAAACACCGTCTGAAAATACGTAACCTCTATCGTCAATACTAACTGATGCATTTTTATGGTCTATATATTCGCCGTTTACATAACTTATATGGCTCATTGTTTACTCTTCTTTTGCTTTTTTGAAACGGCATATAACTTTATTGCCGGGTTCGGCGTATTCTACTTGTGCTCCCATTAGCTTTGCTGTTGCTATACCTCTTCCGTTTGGCTCTGTCAACCGCAACGGATCAAACTCAATAAACTTCCGCCACTCAAAGCCATGCCCTTCATCGCAAACGGTAATTTCTATTTCATCTCCGAGATTACGCATTTGTATTTCTACTATTTTATCTTTGTTCTCTGCTAATTGAAGGCGTTTTGCTATTTCTTCATCTAAAGTATTTAAAGATACAAGGCGGCTTTTCTCTTCATAGCCTATATTAAGATTGCCATGTTCAATTGCGTTTATCATAAGCTCAAGCAATGCCGTGTTTATTCTTTCCGGGTTTTCTGCGCTGTATGATAATGCTGATGCAAGTTTTATCGCGTCATCTATTGTTTTAATTGTAAATTTACCGTTATGTATCATGCTGGCAATTGTGCGCTCTTGCTTCATTGACTTGACCAGCCTGTTTTTATGAACGAAATCACGGGCAGCTGCATTTACTAAGGCCACCATAAGGCTTGGGTCAAACGGCTTGCATAAATAATAATAAGCACCACATGCAAGCCCTTCTTTTACGGCCTCCGCACCTACATCACCTGTCTGAATTATAACGGGTATATTTTTTAGAAGCTCGTGCTTTTGCATGCGCGCTAAAACTTCCAGCCCATCTAATTTGGGCATCATCTTATCTAAGAGTATAATATCAACATCCTCGGGGTGCTCATCCAGATACTGCCATGCTTCTTCACCGTCTTTACAGCCTTCCGCCTTGTAACCGAAATCCTTTAGGTTCTTTAATAAAATCTCAAGATTAATCTCATCATCATCTACAGCCAAGACTCTTAAATTCTGGTTTTGCATTAAGGCAGTCCTTAAAATAAAGGTAAAATTAAGATTTTATAAAGCGCAACCATAAGTTACAAGGTTAAAATATACTATTATGGTAATAATTTTGGCAACTTATACTGATCTTGGGAGGCATCCCCATATATCTTATCGGATAATGGGAGGGTTTTATTTAATATACCTTCTGATACGGAGGCTAATATTGCGGCAATCACTTTGTAAGGATCGGCAGAAGAAGATGCGACTCTGTGCTCTATTCTGCGGTTATAGGGCTCTAATGTTGTTGTCGGCAGGCGAAGAGCGACAGTGCGGTTATTACCACCCCAGCTTATAGTAACAGGAGCGTCCATTCCTGGTATGAAGCGTTTTTTGCAATTTTCGGTCGGAGCAAATATGGGCATGGAATTTGGCATGTTCTTTAATAATCCGCCAATTGCATAGAGCATTATATCGCTTTCATCATCATCGTTTTTAGCCATTGGATTGTTGCCGTTTTTATCTTTTAGGCTTAAATGAATATGCATAGCGTTGCCATAATCATTTTCATGTGGCTTTGCTGAAAAATCGGCTGATAAGTTGCTTTGTAAAGCAAGTTTAGTGATTATTTCTTTGGTATATGAAAGATAATTGGCAATTTTGACCGGATTGTCAGTGTGTTTAATGCTTACTTCAAACTGCCCGTTGCCTTTTTCTTTTTTGACATCAAGATAAGGGATATTTTGGCTAGTTAGTTCCGGTTCTATTAATTCTAAAATATTATCGGGTATTGAGCCTTTAAGATAAAATTCTATTTCGGCGCCGATTATAGGTATAAAAAAAGTGTCCACGCTAAATGCATCGGACACTTTTTTTAAATTTTCTATGCTATCAGGCATTATGCCGCCAATGTTGACTCAATCCATTCAACAAGAGCGCTTTTAGGAAGTGAGCCTACTTTTGTTGCTACAGGCGCCCCATTTTTAAAGATGATAAGAGTAGGGATTCCACGTACATTATATTTTGCAGGAGAATCCGGGTTTTCATCAATATTTACTTTGTAGACATTGATTTTGCCGTCAAGCTCGTTTGATACATCATCAATAATCGGAGCAAGCTGTTTGCAAGGGCCGCACCATTCAGCCCAAAAATCAACAAGCACAGGATTATCAGATTTTAAAACATCATTTTCAAATGACTTATCGTTTGTTGCATTAGCCATAATATACCTCAAAAAATATCATAAACCATTTCAGGCAGTGTAATACTAGCCTAAAAATAGTCAATAGATTAAAAAAATCCTCTCTCCCACTTGCGGAGGAAGGAAGCTAGTTAAATTAGCTATTGGCCGCTTTGGCTACTTCATCAGCGAAGTTTTCTTCTTTTTTCTCAACGCCTTCACCAAGGGCTATGCGAACATAACCGGTGATTTCAGTAGCGCCGCCAATTTCATTTTCGGCATCTTTTAATGCTTGTTTAACCGGAGTTTTCCCATCCATAACGAAAGGTTGCTCAAGAAGAACAACTTCAGCGTAGAATTTACGGATACGGCCTTCGATCATTTTAGCGATAACTTCTTCAGGTTTGCCTGATGCACGTGCCTGATCGGACAATACTTCTTTTTCGCGATTAACAAGAGATTCATCAAGATCAGCAACATTAAGAGCTTCAGGTTTAATTGCCGCAACGTGCATTGCAACTTGTTTACCGAAAGCTTTGGCTTTTTCAGTATCACCTTGTGTTTTTAAGCTAACAAGAACCGCTATTTTACCGATATTGTCAGCTACCGAGTTGTGAATATAGCTTACGATCACGTCACCTTTAAGCTCGGCTGCGCGGCGCAACTGCATGTTTTCACCGATAACGCCCACAAGCTCTGCCACTTCTTCTTCTACAGTGCGTCCTGTTCCAGGGAACGCTGCTTTTTTAAGCTCTTCAACATCAGCGCCGCTTTCCAGAGCAACATTTGCTATATCAGAAGCAAGTTTCTGGAATTTTTCGTTTTTGGCAACGAAATCAGTCTCTGAATTCAGCTCAACAATAACTGATTTGCCTTCACCTTCCGCGACAGCAACAAGGCCTTCGGCAGCAACACGCCCAGATTTCTTGGCGGCAGCAGATAAGCCTTTTTTACGCAGCCAGTCAACGGCAGCTTCCATATTTCCTTCGCACTCAGTAAGTGCTTTTTTACAATCCATCATGCCAGCTTGTGTTTTTTCACGTAGCTCTTTAATATCAGCAGCAGAAATAGACATTTTTTACCTCATTTGTTTTTATTATTTAGCGTCTTTTTTATCAGCAGTTTTTGCCTTAGCTTCTTCTTTAGCCTCAGGTTTAGCTTCCTCTTTTTTAGGAGCCGCTTTCTTAGTTGCAGTTTTTTTATCTTCAACTTTTACAGCCTCTTCTTTTTTAGGGGCGGGCTTCTTAGCAGCGGCTTCCTTGGCATTATCATTTTTAGGAGCCGGAAGAGCTTCCGCAGGAAGTTCGGCAGAGGCGCCAATGTCAGCACCCGAAGAGCCTAAGCTTTCGGAGATGCCGGAAAGAGCCGCGTCAGCTACAAGACGGCAATATAGGCGAATAGAACGGATAGCGTCATCATTTCCGGGAATAGGGAAATCAACACAATCAGGATTTGAGTTACTATCTAAAATCGCAATTACCGGAACGCCAAGTTTTTTAGCTTCCTGTAGCGCAAGGGATTCTTTATTTACGTCAACTATGAAAAGAAGATCGGGTTTCCCGCCCATATCCATGATTCCACCTAAGGATAAACGGATTTTATCAGCACGGCGCTGAAGGCTGAGAACCTCTCTTTTCTTAAGACCGGCTTTGCTGCCGTTTAAAATTGCTTCAATATCTTTTAATGCTTTAATCGAACCGGAAACCGTTTTCCAGTTAGTCAGCATTCCACCTAACCAACGGTGATTAACATAATACTGACCGCAGCGTTTTGCTTCTTCTGCTATAACGTCAGATGCCTGACGCTTAGTGCCTACGAATAACACGCGGCCGTTTTTCTTTACAACATCACGCACGGCTTTTAGTGCCTGATGAAGAAGGGGAGCTGTTTGTTGTAAGTCGATGATATGTGTGCCGTTGCGGCTGCCGTATAGATAAGGAGCCATTTTCGGGTTCCAGCGCATGGTTCTGTGACCGTAGTGAACGCCGGCTTCTAATAGTTCACGCATAGTAAATGTAGGTAGTGCACTCATAATTTATCCTTTCATGGTTATGCCTTGCATGGAGCTAATTCTTGTAAGGAAGCGCTAAAGCTTAAGGGCGCAAGGCGCAAAAGCCAAGAATACAATTTGCGCTTATTGCGCTTTTGTACTCTTGCGCTATCCCCACAAAAACACCTAAAAGATGCCCCATGTGCGAATTTAATAAAGTAAAGAGAGGGTTTATATATTAGTTTCTATTATATTGCAAGGGTTTAGTTCCGCCCAATAAAAATGGCCTTTATATAGCGGCTTTTTAAATCAAAGCCTTAGCCTCTTTTTGGAAACGGATTTTTTCCTGAAACTGGATCGATTTTGTCGCCCTTTTCTTGCCATGTGAGGAATTTAGTAGGAGATTTATCTAGTTCTAGTGTTTTGTTTGGCTCAGTTTTATAGGAGCTGCAAGATCTAACCATTATAGAAGCTCCAGAGCTTTTATACAAACTTTCTGCATCTGCTGTAGCACATTGTTCTTTAGGAATGTAAATACCAAATGCATCTGACATATTTTGTGAAAAGGAATTAAAATCGTTGCTTTGTATTGCATTGTCTATTTGTTTTAAAAAGCCACTTTTGAATTCTTCTTCTGTAAAAAAAATATTTCCTCCGTATTTCTTGCGACTTTCTACAAATTGCTTATTTAATAACTCAAGTCCTTCGGAAGTATTGTTCTTGTATGCTGCCATTCCTCCAGTGTTAGATGTGTTTAAAGGACTTTCGTTTTGACTATCAAGCCAATCACCTGCAGTTCCATATCCGCCGAAAACATGTACTACTCTATAGTATCTTTTCTCTTCATGATATGCTGAATCGATAACAAAGTGATGTCCTAATGGCATAATAGATAATGTCATATAAGCAGGTTCACGCTCTGGAGCGCTATTGAAATTTTCTATGATCATATCTGACATGCTATTTGTAGTTTTTTTAGAAAACCGTCCTTTATACTTACCCTCAACAACAATTGGTTCTTGGGAGCTTAGCTCTGTTAGGCTTTTGTAGACATTTGCAGATATTTCTGTGCAGTCAGAAGTTGATAAAACAACTTGGTTCATCATAGGATCTAAATTATCACCGGAATAAATCTCACTCGAATGAATTGGCATATGGATAAATTTTTGTGTTTACTAGAATTAGTGTAACTAATTCGGATCGCGTTTGCAGGCAGAATGTTATTCAAGCCGCTCTTTTGATCTCTAAACGATCAAAAACCGCGCATAATGCGTCAACCAATTCTTCCATCATTGCGTCATTATGGAAGGGGCCGGGAGTTATACGCAGGCGCTCTGTGCCGCGTGGAACTGTGGGGAAATTTATATGTTGGACGAAAATATTATATTCTTCGGAGAGAATTTCTGATGCCTGACGGCAAAGATCGGCATCACCGACCATAACAGGCACTATATGAGTTACCGTGTCAATAAATGGTATTTTGCATTGGCGCAGCATAGATTTTAAGCGCTCGGCTCGCTCGGACTGAGATTCACGCTCAGCGTTTGAGTCTTTCAGGTGCCTTATGCTTGCAGTGGCAGCGGCGGCCAGTGATGGCGGAAGAGCCGTGGTAAATATAAAGCCCGGAGCGTAGCTTCTGATAACATCGGTAAGTGCTGCATCTGCCGCAATATAGCCGCCCATAACGCCAAATGCTTTGGCAAGAGTGCCCTGAATTATAGTAACCCTGTCCATAAGGCCGTCACGCTCTGCTATGCCTCCGCCCCTTGGGCCATACATGCCTACTGCGTGCACTTCGTCAAGATACGTTATTGCCTGATATTCCTCGGCCAGATCGCAAATCTCTTTAATAGGAGCAATATCACCATCCATTGAATAAACCGACTCAAATGCTATTATCTTAGGCCGGTTCGGGTCAGATTCTTTTAATAGTTGTTCAAGATGTTTAACATCATTATGGCGAAATATTTTTTTCTCGGAAGATCCGGCGCGTATACCTTGAATCATTGAAGCGTGATTTAACTGATCAGAGTAGGTTATTGCATTGGGCAATACATTGGCAAGAGTGCTTAATGTAGCCTCGTTTGCAACATAACCACAGACAAACGCTAACGCTTTTTCTTTTCCGTGTAGGTCGGCAAGCTCATTTTCCAGCGCTACTACCTCATGGTTGTTGCCTGCGATGTTTCTTGTGCCACCGGCACCGGCTCCCATATTTTTTGCGGCATTTTCAATTGCTGCAATAACATCAGGATGTTGTCCCATGCCCAGATAATCATTGCTGCACCAGATTGTTACATCTTTGTCGGCCGAATGATCTTTTGCCATTGGGAATTTGCCCGCATAGCGAGCAAGGTCAGTGAAAACGCGGTAACGCCCCTCATCCTTTAGCTTGCTTATAGCGTCAGTAAAATATTTATTGTAATCAACCATAGTTTGCTAAATATATTTCTTTTATCCTAAAAATCCAGTGTTTTGTCATTTTTCTGATGCTTGATGCAAATGATAATTAATATAAATCAATATCGTAAATAATAATAAAGCTCCCATTTGGTGCGCTGATGCCAAATGAACGGGTACGGCGTGTAGTAGTGTAAATACTCCCAGAGTAAATTGCGTCAATATTACTACAGGCAGGATGTTAATCGCTTTGCCGCACGAGGTTTGTTTTGGCCGGCAAACCCAGAAAGCTAAAACGGAAAAAGTTAATATATAGGCCAGAATGCGATGAGTGAATTGAACGGTTGTAACATTCTCAAAGGGGTTTATGATAGCAGGGGACATAACAAAAAGCCCGTCAGGGATAAGTTTTCCATTCATATCAGGGAATGTGTTATATACCAGCCCTGCATCGAGCCCTGCTACGAATCCTCCCCACATGACCTGTATGAATGTAAGTATTATTAGGAATATACAGAGTTTTTTGTAATAGCCGGGGATGGGATATGTTACTATGTTATTGTTTTTATATAGCTGTTGCAGCGCTGTGATAAATAACAGGGCAAAAATAATAAATGCCGTGCATAAGTGAAACGCCAGCCACAGGTGGCTTACATAAGGGTGGTTTTTGAGGCCGCTGCTGACCATTAGCCATCCGACAACCGCTTGAAAGCCGCCCAGACATAAGATTCCACCCAAACGAGTTGCCGTCCTTTTGTCTATATAGCGTTTATAGGCAAAATAAATAAGCGGCAGAAAAAATATTAACCCTGTGATTCGGCCCATAAGGCGGTGAAGATATTCTAGCCAGAATATTGATTTAAAGTCATCAACGCTCATGCCGCGATTTATTTTAAGATATTCCGGGCTTGTTTTGTAGTCGGTGAACTCTTCTTCCCATCCTTCTTGTGATAAAGGGGGAAACCATCCTGTGACAGGCTTCCATTTTGTCATTGATAAGCCTGATTCGGTAAGGCGCGTTATTCCGCCTACCATAACCATAATGGCCACCATTATGCAGCAGAGGAAAAGCCAGTTTGATATTTTTTTGTTAGATTTTTGCATGTCTGGTGTATATAAAGCTAAATAGCTATTTTTACCAGACAAAAGTGGCTATGTGTTATTGGTTTTTTGGCAGTCCAATACAAATAAACAACAACTAATACAAAAACTGATTATGCAGAATATTCCATCCTTACCATCCGGCGTTTTAAAAAATATAACAAAAAATTGGTTGCTCCTTGCAATTAGTTCGCTTGCTATGGCCGGGATATTTTCGCTTCCGCCTGTTATATTGCGAGGGCCTTTCTTTGCCGACAAACTCCCCGTGGAGCTTATTTTCAGCACTTCTTTGGTTATCCATGTTGATCTGTCAGTGCTTGTATGGTTTTTATCGAGTGTTTGTGTGTTGTGGAGCCTGCTTGCCTCAAAAGAATTTATCACTGCCTATAAGGCAAGCTTCATTTGTTCTGTGCTTGGCACTATAATTTTAATATTATCTCCTTTTATTGGGGATAGTAATCCTATTAAGAATAATTATGTGCCTGTTTTACAAAACCCTGCATTTTTTATTGGCCTGGCGCTTTTTGCATCAGGTGTTCTGCTAAACGCCTTTCTTACAGCAATGCAGTATAAAAAAGCAGAAGAGAATTATTTTAATTTCGGCATATATTGTTCGGCTATAATTGTTCTGGTGGCCGCTATTTGTTTTGCTATTGCAATGCAGATAACGCCTGCGCCAGATGGCGATTTTGTAAGCTATTATGAGCATATATTCTGGGGTGGCGGCCATGTTCTGCAATTTACATATACTTCATGCCTTGTGGTTGTGTGGCTCTGGATGGCTCAGCTTAGCGGATTTAACATTAAGCTTAGCCATAAAATAATCTGGCTGGTTATAGCTATAAATTTACTTATAGCGCTTCCTTCCCCTATGTTTTATCTGTCGGATGATGTTTATAATCTGTTTACAAAACAGATGCGACATGGTGGAGGTATCGCCGCTTTATTTGCCGGTGGTGCTGTTATATGGGCTCTGTTTTGTAAGAAGAATTCTAGCAATGCGCCGCATGCTATAAAAGCATCTTTGGTTCTTTCGGTTTTATTATTCGGCTATGGTGGTGTGCTAGGGTATATGATAAGCGGGGTAAATGTTACCATACCTGCGCATTATCACGGTTCGATTGTTGCCGTAACCCTCGCTTTTATTGCTCTTGCATATCATTTGTTGCCGCAAGTGGGATTTGGTGAAATTAAAGGCAAGATAGCAACTGCGCAGCCATATATATATGGTATAGGGCAGGTTATGCATGTTACGGGTCTTGCCTGGATGGGTGGCTATGGAGCACTTAGAAAAGCGGCCAATAGCAGTCAGGACATAGAGGCGCTGGCGCCTAAATTGCTGTTTTTCTCCGGTGGAGCACTGGCAATATTAGGCGGCCTGCTGTTTATTGTTGTTGTGATAAGGTCGGTGAGATCGAAGTAATGCATCGCTCCAGAGATGTGTCGACAATAATATTATTTACAACTTTGTCCTTTATTGTATCAAAGGTAACCTCATTTGCATTAATGCTCATTGCTTTAGCAAGATTTTCTTTGGTGGCTTCTTTGGAAAGTAGTTCGTTCACCAGCGCCTTTGCATAATTATTATTTCCTATAAAAGAAGCCAGAGTTTCTCTTGTTATACGAGTTAACTCAAGCAATGCTTCATATCTTTCTTGTGTGTAAGTATTGGCGG
>Ga0066640_10002576_pt1 | contig 10871 bp, 9 predicted proteins | sample CryGeyCG2114_020_2_FD_59505 | JGI IMG/M metagenome (GOLD analysis project Ga0066640, IMG submission 59505) | Groundwater microbial communities from aquifer - Crystal Geyser CG11_big_fil_rev_8/21/14_0.20 | ecosystem: Environmental > Aquatic > Deep subsurface > Groundwater | place: USA: Utah... | reverse complement strand
GGGAGTCGAATTTGCGTTTATGTTCTGGTCAAAATCTTTTATTCCGATTCAGATGACAGGGCTCATGATTATCCTCGGAGGGCTCTATCTCCTGGCGAAAACATTAAATTTTAAGAAATTCACACTGAGTTTTCATGAGAGCGCGAATGCTTTTGTCCATCAAGAACGGAGGGGGTTGTGGAAGAAATTTATTCTGGTATTTTTTACAGCCGGTATTTTAATCGGCGGCCCGTTTGTCGGTAAATCCCTGTATTATTCCGGAACGCCGTTATATCCGTTCTTGCCGGGGACAGTGACGGTTGATTTTGGTTCTGGCCAGGCCGAAAGCGGAAAGCAGGCATTGGTGGAGGCTGCCCAGGCACATTTAGCTCCACGGGTAAATTATGGTTACGGCTGGTCGCCGATGGATTTTATCCGGCATTTTTGGCTGATCGCGGTCCCGGAGAAAACCGCCACCAACCGGTTTGACTATCCTTTGGGGTTGGTGTACCTGCTGTTTATCGGCCCGTTTTTATTTTTACTTTTTAATGCTATCAGAAAGAAAACTTTTCCTGTCATTCCCGTATTTATCGCGGTTTTTTGGTCTGCCTGGTGGTTTGGAATGCAGCAGTCAAGACTTCTTTATATCCCGATCCTTTTGATGTATATTGTAGTGGTCGCGGAGTTACGGATACCATCATCGGCCTGGCGGAATGTGGTTTTGATCGCGTTGCTTTTAAACGTGGTTTCGATTACGCGCGCCCATCGCCATGATTGGGGGCGGGATCCGGCGAGCCTTCTGCGGGCCCAGGACCAAAAACTGGCCGCGCGCAGCGAATCATACATCCGGAATCAGGAACAAGGATTCGTGGACCTGGAATTTGGCGAAGTTGCTTATGCGCGGTTTCCGGTGCGGGTTATCAAGAGAAATCTGCCGTTTGTTATTTCGTATTAAATTGAGAGGGTGATATGAAGTTAAGTGTTTTAATGCCGGTTTATAACGAAAAAAGGTGGCTGGATAAAATCGTTGCTTTGGTGATGGGGCAGGATGTCCCTGGGATCAGCGACAGGGAAATCATTATGGTCGATGACGCTTCTTCCGACGGGACTGCAGAGATTGTCAAAGAACTGGGCCTCAAATACCCTGGGAAAGTCAAAACATTTTTCCACTCCAAGAATCAGGGAAAGGGTGCTGCCGTCCGGACGGCTATTGAAAATATTACAGGGGAAGTGTGCATTATCCAGGATGCCGACCTTGAATACAGCCCGTCGGATTATCCCAACCTTTTAGCCCCGATCCTTGATGGGCGCGCGGACTGCGTTTATGGGTCGCGTTTTGTCGGGTCAGAACCGAAGCGGGTGTTTTTTTTCTGGCATTATGTCGGGAACCGCGCGATCACGTTTTTAAGCAACATGTTTACCAACCTGAACTTAAGCGACATGGAAACAGGGTACAAGGCGTTTCGTTGTGAAGTTTTAAAAACCATCACCATCACGTCCAACCGTTTCGGGATTGAACCTGAGATCACCTCCAAGATTGCCAAGAAAAAATACCGTATTTATGAGGTGGGGATCAGTTATCAGGGTCGGACTTATGAAGAGGGAAAAAAGATCACATGGATTGACGGCATGAAGGCCATCTGGACGATTATTCGTTTTCATTGATCTGCAGATAGCGGTGTAATTGCTTGCGCCGGACTTTGATTTTTAGTAGACTAACAGCGGTTATCAACGTTTTTAATTGAGGGTGCAGCATGAAAGTCCTTCTCATCAAACCGGACAATTTGGCCGACCATATCCAGCCCTCTCTGGGGTACGGATATCTTGCAACGCAGATCCGGAAGGACCACGATGTTGTTATCCATGACTGCATCAAGGATAATACGCCGATTAACCGCATCACCGAAATTGTTGCCCGCCACAAACCGGACCTGATCGGAATCCAGTGTTACACTTTTGACACGCCGAAAGTTTACAAGCTTTTTAAAATTATTAAAGAAGCGTTTCCTCATATCATTACGGTCGTTGGAGGAGCGCACATTTCATCGATCCCGATGGAAGCATTTAATCAATTCCAGCCGTATGTCGATTATGGATTCAACAGCGAGAGTGAAATCGGATTTCCAAAATTTTTAACCGCCTTGGAAAAAGGCGATCACGACGCGTTTCCGTATGTTGAAGGGTTGATTTGGAGGAACAAATCAGGGAAGGTCGTTACTAACCTGCCGGCGTTCGTCCAGAATCTTGATGACCTGGGTTTTCCGGCGTGGGACCTGATGCCGCCGGAGACCTATCCCGAATCCCAGCACGGCGCGTTTTATGAAAAATTCCCCATCGCCCCGATCATCACCACCCGCGGATGCCCGTACCTGTGTACATTTTGTTCGGCCCCGATCCTTTCAGGCAGGAAACTGCGCCATCACAGCGTTGCATATGTACAGGAACATATCAAGATGCTCTATGACCGCGGCGTGAGGGAGATTCATATTGTTGATGACAACTTTACGTTTGATATGGATTACTGCAAAGAAGTCTTACGCGGGATTATCGACCTGAAACTGGATATCAGCCTGGCGACCCCCAACGGGATCCGAATGGATCGCCTGGATGATGAAATTCTGGAATTGATGAGGGAGGCTGGGCAATATTTGCTTACCGTTGCGGTGGAATCGGGAACGGACCGCATCCTGAAAAGGATGAAAAAAGGGACCACGGTTGCCAAAATTCGGGAGAATGTGGCCCTGATCCGAAAACATAAATTTCCGGTGGCCGGTTTCTTTATTTTAGGATACCCGACGGAAACAAGGGAAGAGATGCTTCAGACGATCAAGCTTTCCAAAGAGCTGGGATTGCTGCGCGCCAATTTTTTTACATTTTTGCCTCTGCCGGGGACGGCAAGTTACAATGAACTCGTCCAAAACGGCGAGATTGAGCGCGTGGACTGGAACAATTTTCTTTTTATGACCGCGCCGTACGTCCCCAAGGGGATGACGCGCGATGAACTGCTGTCCTTAAAGAGGCGTGCCTTTTTATCGTTTCATTTTCATCCACGGGTTTTATTCGAAAACCTTAAGGCGATCAAATCATTCCGTCATTTTAAATTCCTTTTGCGCCGTTTTTATCATTGGATCCTGATGAAGCCCAAAGCGGCCCCGCAGGAAGACAATCCGCTGTTTGCCTCCGCCAAAGAAAAAGCGGCCCAGCAAGCCACCCGCGAAACCGTCCTTCAGGGTTAATTTTCTTTTCGATTCGCCCGAGTTGTGATACCTTATTAAAAGAAATTTTAATATTACTATTAAAGTATATGGCTGAAACGGAACAGATAAACATCTTAGGAGTCAGGGTGGATGCGATCAACCCTGAACTGGCTTTAGAGCGGATTCGTCGATGGATACAAAACCGTGATAAGGTGTACGTCTGCATCGCGCCGGTTTCGACCATCGTGGATTGCCAGGAGAACCAGCATTATCGTCAGATCGTGAATGAAGCGGGAATGGTTACTCCTGACGGGATGCCGTTGGTCTGGATTGCCCGCCACCGGGGATATGACCGGGTCCGGCGGACATACGGCCCTGACCTGATGCTGCGGGTATGTTCGCAGGGACAGGCCCAGGAGTATAAACATTATTTTTATGGAGGGGCTCCTGAGGTTAATGAAAAACTCAGCCAGCGTTTGAAAGCAAAATTTCCAGACATTAAAATTGTCGGCAGGTATTCTCCGCCATTCCGTGCCGCGGGTGAGCGGGAAAGCGAGCAGGTGCTTGCTCAGATCAATACGGCTAAACCGGACATCCTTTGGGTGGGGCTGGGGTCTCCAAAGCAGGACCTGTGGATGCACCAGCACCGGGACCGGTTGGATGTCCCGGTCATGATCGGGGTTGGCGCGGCCTTTGATTTCCTTTCGGGAGAAAAAAAGCAGGCCCCGATTTGGATGCGTAAAGCAGGGCTGGAATGGCTGTTCAGGCTTTTATGCGAACCCCGCCGTCTATGGCGCCGGTATTTGTTTGGAAATACAAAATTTATCTGGTTCATCGTAAAAGAATATTTTACAAAGCGCGCTTAACTTATGATCCGCAAACAAAACAGCTTTTTGATTAAATTCATTTATATCCTGATTGATGTCGTGGTCGGGTACTTTTGTATTTTTGCCGCGTGTTTTATCCGTGAAGGCACGTTGCCGTTTGACGTAACGATCCCCGGAATATTTTTCGATCAGGCTAATCCGTTTCGGTTCGTATTTGTCGCGTGGTTGCTGTCGATCATTGTTTTAAACAACTCTTACGGGCTTTATCGCACCCGCCGGGAAGTCCTGGAGAGCATTGAGGTCTGGGTTGTTTTCAAATCCATCTGCCTGGCCTCACTGGTCGTTGTGGTAGGGTTTTATATCCTTAAGATTCACGGTTTTCCCCGGACGGTGTTTGGTATCGCAATTTTACTTATGATTTTTTCGCTCTCCGTATGGCGGATTTTTAAACGCCAGTTTGTTGAATATCTGGTCGCCCGCGGGTATAACAATGTAAATGCCGTTATCGTCGGCGCGGGAAAGGTCGGGACGACACTGGCCGCAGAAATCAGGAAAAAGCCGGGACTGGGGATCCGGATTGTGGGGTTTTTGGATGATTTTAAGGAAAACGACCCCCAGCATAAGGGTATCAAAATCATAGGCAAGGTTTCTGATTTTGTTTCAGTGGCCCGCCGGGAGTTTGTCCACAAAGTTTTTATTACCATCCACAATGACAATGAAGCCTTTACGCGGCTGCTTGAAGAGGCGCGTGATTTAGGCATCTTGGTACGGGTAATCCCGCAGGGGTTTGAACTGACATCTTGCGAGTTCTTTAAATATAATATTGGTTTTATTCCTGTCCTGGAATATTCGGATACCCAGAATTTCCGCCGGCAGGCGGGTAAAAGGCTTTTTGATATCTGTTTGGGATTGGTGATCCTTGCGTGCCTTATTCCGTTCTTTATTGTCATGGGAATTATTATCAAGCTCGATAGCAGGGGGCCGGTTTTTTATAAATCCCGCAGGTACGGGCGCCGGGGCCAGATATTCCGCATGCTGAAATTCCGGAGTATGGTCCATGATGCCGAGAAACTTTATCCCGAGTTAAAACACAAGAGTGAAGTTGACGGGCCTATTTTTAAGATGAAGAATGACCCCCGGATAACACGGGTTGGGCGTTTTTTAAGACGGTACAGCCTTGATGAATTGCCTCAGATCATCAATGTTTTGAAGGGTGAAATGAGTTTGGTCGGCCCTAGGCCTTTGCCGATTGACCAGATCGAAAAAGAAGACCTCCGCCAGCTTACCCGCCTTGAAGTCCGGCCGGGCATTACCGGGCTTTGGCAGATCCGAGGCCGCAGCGATATTGCTTTCGGGAGGTTGTTACGTTGGGATATCTGGTACATCAACAATTGGTCGCTTTGGCTGGATATCAATATTATTTTGCAAACGATCCCCGTTGTTCTCCACGGAAAAGGGGCGTATTAAAAACCCGCACCGGCTTCAGTTATGAACAACAGCCATCCTGTTGCACAAAAGATAGATTCGTTAATCCGTGTTTTTCTTTATATTTTGATTTTCTGGCTTCCTTACGGGCCCGCCGTCATCGAAAGCTGCGTGATTGTTTCCCTCCTGTTGTGGATTATTAAAAGAACGGTGCTGTTTTTGCACAGTCGGCCCAAAAAATTTTCTTTTCAAGAAGGCCTGTCAGTGTTTTTTAAAGCGTTTTCTCCGCAACCGAGTTTTTTAAACCGTCCGATTGCCGTTTTTCTTTTTGTTGGGTTTCTTTCCGCGGTAGGGGGGGCTTTCCCGGAAGAATCTATCCATGGGTTTATTACAAAAACCCTGGAATGGTTTATCATTTATTTTCTTATGCTGGAGGTTTTTTGCACGCCACGGCAGATTTTTATCTTTTTATCCGTGCTGTTCGTAACAGCGATATCGACGGCACTAGACAGCTTTGTTCAGTATTATTGGACACAGAAAGACATATTTTTCGGGCACATCATTGAAAAAGGCGGGCGCGTCACCGCCGGATTCAGCCATCCCAACCATTTGGGTGGGTACTGGGCTTTTTTGGTTCCGCTGTCCTGTGCGCTGGCGTTTTATCATAAAAGAAAAAGTTTTCGTTTATTTTTTGTTTTTGTTTTTATTGTTATTATCTGGTCGTTGTTTTTGACTTTTTCCCGGGCGGCCTGGGTAGGGGTTTTTTGGGGGCTCTTGGTGTTTTTCCTTTGTGCCAATAAAAAGACAGCCTTGATGGCGTTGAGCGCAATCGGGCTGGGGGCCGTAGTTTTTGTTCTTCTGTTGCCGCCGGGGTCCAAACAGGAAACGCGGTTAAAGCCCGCGAATATTATCAGTAGCGGATGGGGAAGGCAGGGATTATGGGTAGACAGCGTCGGGATGATTGCCGACCGGCCGTTATTTGGCCATGGCCCGAATATGTATATGCGGGTTTTTCAGGAATACCGCCGGAAGAGTTCGAATGCTGCGGAATTTAATCCGACGTATGCCCATAATTGTTTTATTCAGGTGGCGGCAGAAACCGGTTTGCTGGGTTTGCTGGCGTTCTTATGGATTTTAGCGGTTTTATTTAAGAATGTCATTGAAGAAATCCCGGATGAAGCAAGGATGGGAGGGTTGCGTATCCTGCTTTTGGGGCTTTTGTGCGGGGCTTTTTCTTTTTTGATCCATAGTTTTTTTGATACCAATTTTTATAATCTGCAGCTTTCCGCGTATTTCTGGGTTATGGCCGGCCTTATGGTTGCAATTTATAAATTATTGAAAACACAGGATATCCATGTTATAAAGGTAGCTCGATAATTTGAAAGGAACAACAGAATGTCGTTAACGAAGAAAGCACTTATTACAGGGATTACCGGTCAGGACGGCTCATATTTGGCCGAACTTCTGATCAGCAAGGGATATGAAGTTTACGGGATTATCCGCCGTTCCAGTTCGTTTAATACCGACCGCATTGACCACCTTTATCAGGACCCTCACGAGAAGAAGATACGCCTCCGCCTTGTTTACGGGGACCTTAATGACGCGAGTTCCTTAAACCGGCTGATTAAGACCATCCGTCCCGATGAAATTTATAATTTAGGAGCGCAGAGCCACGTTAAGGTCAGTTTTGAAGTGCCGGAATATACGGGCGAGATCACCGGCCTTGGGACGATACGCCTTTTGGAAGCCATCAGAGATTCCGGGATCAAGACAAAATTTTATCAGGCGTCCAGCTCCGAGATGTACGGCAAGATTGTCGAGAATCCCCAGACCGAAAAGACCCCGTTTTATCCGCGCAGCCCCTATGCCGCCGCCAAAGTATATTCATATTGGATTACGGTCAATTATCGGGAAGCCTATGATATGTTTGCCTGCAATGGAATATTGTTCAATCACGAATCACCTCGCCGGGGAGAGACGTTTGTCACCCGAAAAATCACGATGGCCTTGGCGCGCATTAAGCACAAACTTCAGGACAAATTGTACCTCGGCAACCTCGATGCCAAACGGGACTGGGGCTTTGCCGGAGATTATGTTGAGGCTATGTGGCTGATGCTGCAGCAGGATAAGCCGGATGATTATGTCATCGCAACCGGGGAGACTCATTCGGTCAAAGATTTTCTGAAAGTTGCCTTTGAGTATGCCGATTTGGATTGGAAAAAACATGTCGAGATTGATAAGAGGTATTTTCGCCCAACGGAAGTTGACCTGCTTTTGGGAGACAGCACCAAGGCCCGCAGTACCTTAAAGTGGAAGCCGAAGGTCAGTTTTGAACAACTGGTCAAGATGATGGTGGATGCGGACATGGAGATGATTCGCCGGCAGGTTTACGGATTAAATAATAAATCAGAGAAGTAGGATGAGCTTTTGGCGGGATAAAAAAGTTGTCGTGACCGGCGGGGCCGGATTTCTGGGCCGTGCCGTTGTCCGTGAATTGAAAGGCAAAAAGTGCGGTTCGGTCTTTGTTGTGCGCCGGAAGGATTTTGACCTTCGGAATGAGTCCGCGATTAAGCGTTTACTGAAGAAGACAAAACCCGACATCATTATTCATCTTGCTGCCGTCGTGGGGGGGATAGGGGCCAACAGGGCCAACCCGGGGCGGTTTTTTTATGACAATTTGACCATGGGCGTTCAGCTCATGGAGCAAGCCCGCCTTGCAAAAGTCAAAAAAGTTGTCCTGGCCGGGACCATCTGCGCGTATCCGAAATTTACGAAGGTCCCTTTTAAGGAAGCTGACCTCTGGAATGGATATCCCGAAGAGACCAATGCTCCTTACGGGTTGGCAAAAAAAATGCTTTTAGTCCAATCCCAGGCTTACCGCCAGCAGTATGGGTTTAATTCCATTTTTTTCCTTCCCGTTAATTTGTATGGCCCCGGAGATAATTTTTCGCCCGATTCCTCGCACGTGATTCCGGCCCTGATCAAAAAATGCGTGGATGCCATCCGGCAGAATAAAAAATCGATTACGGTTTGGGGGACAGGGAAAGCTACCCGGGAATTTTTGTATGTCGACGATGCCGCCCGCGCCGTGGTCCTCGCCGCTCAAAAATACAATAAATCCGAACCGATGAACATCGGGGCCGGGTTTGAGATTTCGATCAAAGACCTTGTCTCTCTCATCGTAACGCTGACCGGTTTTAAAGGGAAGGTCGTGTGGGACAGGTCGCAGCCGGATGGACAGCCCCGTCGCTGCCTGGATGTTTCTAGAGCGCGGAAAGAAATCGGGTTTAAGGCAACGACGGATTTTAAGACCGGCCTTCGGAAGACCATCGATTGGTACAAAAGGGAAACACGGGCATGAACAAATATTCTCCCCGCGTTGAGAACATAGTCAAATGGTCGGACCGGGTTATGACCTACGCGTTTTATGCCGGTATTTACTTCCTGCCCATCTCCATTGTTTTGATTGAATATTCTTTCGGTTTTGCACTTATATCTTTTTTTGTCAAACGGACGACCCTGTGCCTGGCCGGTTTAAAAGAGTTAGCCTGTCAGCAGCACCTGACATCTTTTAGCAAGAAGATAAGGTTCATTTTTAAGGCTTTTAAGCCCGTTGATTCCTGCCTTACTCTCCCGATTGGCATTTTTTTGCTGGTCAATTTTCTGACCATTTTTATCAGCTATTCTCCGTGGTTGAGTATCAAAGGTTTTGTATTCAAGCTCCTGGAAGGGACTTTTTTTTATTTTACCTTTATTGAATGCATGAACAGCAAGAAAAAGATTAAAGTGTTTGTCGCGGTATTCATGGTTTCGGCAACGCTTGTGTCATTGAGCGGGTGGTGGCAGTTGTTGACGGGAAAAGATTTTATTTTCGGCCATCCGTTAGAAGGCGGCAGGATGAATGCATCCCTGAGGCAGGCCAATGATTTAGGCGCTTACATGGAAGTCGTCGCTTTGTTGTGGCTGGGGATTGTTTTCTTCAACAACCTTCTGCCGAAATTTATAAGAGTCAAAAACGAAGGGACAGCTTCGCGCGGCCCCGGTTGGGGTATTTGTGTGTTGTCTGTTCTTTTAGTATTGCTCTTTATTTCTTGCCTTGGATTATCGTTTTCCCGCGGGGCATGGATCGCATTTTTTGTTGGGATCGCTTTAATTATTATCCGTGATATCCGGCTGCTGCCGATCCCGATTGTTGTCATTTCATTATTCTGCTATGTGTTTGCCCCTCAAATCCTGGAGAAACGCAATGTAACGATGACCAAGGATGTCGTCCTGTCGGAAGAACAATTTGAAAAGCGTTTTGGCAATGACGCCGAGCTTATCAAAAATGCGATTGGTTCGGGCCGCAAAAATTATTGGCGTGAAGCTATCGCCATTATCCGTGATTCACCGGCGCTGGGTTCCGGGTTGAATACATATTCTGTCGTCGCCCGTCATTACAAGATCAGTTGGGGCGGCTATCCGCACAACAGTTATTTGCATATGGCCGCGGAAATAGGGATTATCGGGCTCGCTGCGTTTTTGTGGATTATTTTTAAGCTGACATTCAGCATCATAAGCCATTTGCGGAGTATTCAGGACCGGTTCCTTTCTGCCGTCCATCTTGGCGCGTCGATGGCCATTGTCGCATTCCTGGCGCATAGTTTTGTTGAAACACATTTTTATTCCGTGCAACTGGCCAATTATATGTGGATTATTTTCGGCCTTATCATCGCCACCCAGAATCCGGCGCTGTCGTCCTCTCATGATGTGCAATCGTAAATTTCTTGTTTTTATTATTTTGTTTTCCCTTGTTTTCTTCCGCTGGGTCGAAGGGGCGATGCCTAATGAATATTATGGCGGGGTTTTTTATGGCCTGGGAATGAAGCAGGGGGAAAACGGAAATTGGGATAAAGCTGCCGGATACTTTCGTAAAGCTGTTGATTCTGACCCGGGCCTTCAGAAAGCTTATTTTCAGCTTGGGGCGGCAAATTTAAAAATACAGGATTTTTCTGCCGCGGTTTCCGCGCTTTTGCAGGCGATTGCAATCGATCCGTATGACTATAAGGCCTATAATCTGCTCGGCCTTGCTTATAGAGAAATGGGAGAATTGGTTGAAGCGTCCGCTTCCTTTGACCGGGCGATCTGGTGGCCGCATCCACCGGGTGTTGAAGAATATGTTTTTAACAGCGGGGCCACGCGGGTGATGTTAGGTAACATGGAGGGCGCCGAGGTAAGGCTGCAGCACCTGATTGATTTAAAGGAAGATAAATTGGCCCGGCAGCTTAAAGAACTGATTGATGGACAGGCCAGGCAATAGCGCCGGACAATGTTATTTTTACTTGACGCGATATTGAGCAGAAGTTAAACTACTGGACTATCAAGCGGTTATGACCGTTTAGGCTGGTTGTTCTTGGAAGGAGGGATCATGTTGGCCATTGCAATTTTATTTTTTGGTATTTTC
>Ga0066640_10002569_pt1 | contig 10882 bp, 7 predicted proteins | sample CryGeyCG2114_020_2_FD_59505 | JGI IMG/M metagenome (GOLD analysis project Ga0066640, IMG submission 59505) | Groundwater microbial communities from aquifer - Crystal Geyser CG11_big_fil_rev_8/21/14_0.20 | ecosystem: Environmental > Aquatic > Deep subsurface > Groundwater | place: USA: Utah... | reverse complement strand
ACTAGGAAAAAGATGCGGATAGTCTTTTAGTTTATAAGCAGGAAGTGCAAAAATAACTGAATTAGTAGTGTAATTAACTTGCTTACCGCCTACCTTAAAATTAACTATAAAAAAGTCTTTTGCTCTATTAACCTGAATATCTGACACTCCAAAAGTTACATGAGATTTAACTTTTTCATACAATGCTTTTGGAAGTGTTTCCATACCTTTTTCAAATGAGTAAAACTTTGTTGTGGAGAACATGGATTTGAACTTACCGGATAAAATCAGCCCAAGTAAAACACTCTTATACTTTGATTCCATGTTCTTCAGTAAAGGAAAAACAGCTTGTGCAGACAGTTTTTTTACATCACCTGCATAAACTCCCGCAAGAAAAGGTTGAATAATATTTTTTAAAACTTCCCTTCCGAATTTTCTAAGAAAAAACTGTTCAACTGATTCATCATGTCCCATAGGAGGAATGAAAAATTCTTCTAAAATAGTCATTTTACCATTTTTGCTTAAAATATCGGTACTCAAAAACTCACTTAATTTTCTAGGTAAAGAAATAAGTTTTCCGTCCGTATAAATATATCTTTTTTTTGCTTCCGGATTTGCTTCTAAAAGTTCTTCCTCTATTTCCAGATCTTTGATAGTTTCCATTACCCCTTTGCTGGATGATGAAAAAATATATGGACCGCTCTCAAACAAATAGTCACCATTTTGAATAGATTTAATTAATCCACCGCATCTATCGGTAGATTCTAAAATATGAAAGTCAATTCCTTCTTTAGAAAGTTCAAATCCTGCAGAAAGACCTGCAATTCCACCACCAATAACAACTACATCTTTCATTAGAGCCTTAATAATTCTTTGACCTGTATCCCATTGGCATTGAGTGAGCCAATGACTTGATTATATAATGCCTGGATTAAATATTTGTTTGTATTAAGAGCAGGAATCCTTACAAACTTCTTTATCCCTAACTTTTCTGCTATATCTTTATACAAAATACCAATCTCATATATAGTTTCTACATGTTCATTAACAAAGCTTATTGGAACTACAAGAACATTAGTGTCTTTATTTTTCGAAGCAATGTCTTCTAAAACCTTATCAATACTAGGCTCTAACCATTTAATAGGACCCAGTTTACTTTGATAGCCAATATGCCATGATCCTTCCCACCTTAATTTCCCAATTATTAGTCTAGCTGTATCATGAATCTCTTCTTCATAAGGATCTCCGTTTTCTATATTTACTGTAGGAATACTATGAGCACTAAAAAGTATTTCGGTTTTTTCAATTTCTAAATTCTTAAGTGCACTTTGAATTAAATCAACAAATGACATTATGTAATCCTCATCAAAGTACCACTTGTCAATAAAATAAAACTTGGGACTGGGGACTTGAGACTTACCAAGCCAATCGCTTACAACTAGTTGAACAGAACCAACAGTTGTATAAGAATATTGCGGGAAAAGCGGCAGTATTACAACATGCTCATATCCTTTTTCAGTAATTTCAGTTAAAACATCTTGAATAAATGGTTCACTGTACCTAAATCCCACAAAAGTATCAATATTATGCTCATTCTTTGTTAAGAGCTTTTGCAAAGCATCTTTTTGTTCATAAGTAATGGGAATAAGAGGGCTTTTACCACCAATTCTTTTATACATAGCCCCTGAGCTAAATTGTCTTAAATTAGATATAAGCCATGAAAGAGGCCTTCTAAAAAGTGCTCCAAATGGAATATTTAAAATTGCTGGATCCAAAAAAAGATTATACAAAAATGGCTTAACAGACTTTAAATCTTTTGGTCCACCAAAGTTTACAAGCAAGACCGCAATTTTTGATTGTTGGTTGTTATCTATTGTCATGTTAAATCGATTTTGAAAATATTTTTTGTTTTCCTTCGCTGCTATTTAAATAATAATCAAAAACACATGCAATATTTCGTAAGAAAAATTGACCGAGTTGTGTCACATTAATTGTATTTTTATGCAGTTCGACCAAACCATCTGCTACAAGACTTTTCAGTTTATCTAGTTCACTTAAAAAATATTTGTTAAATTCTATTTTATATTTATTCTCAATTTCATCTTTAAGAAGAACCCCATTACAGAGTATTTTCATAATGATTTCTTTTCTAATCATGTCATCTTTATTTAAGTAAATCCCTTTAAAAACAGGAACTTTACCCTTATCAACCTCTTCATAATATGGATTTAATTTTTTGAGGTTTTGACTAAAACTGTTTTGAATATTGCTTATTGCAGTTATACCAAAGCCATATAAATCACAACTTGATTTTGTAGTATAACCTTGAAAATTTCTATGCAGCGTATTGTTTTTCCTTGCAATTGCAAGCTCGTCGTTTTCTTTGGCAAAATGATCGAGTCCAATAAATACAAATTCATTTTTTGTTAAAACATCTACAGCATATTGAAAAATCTCGATTTTGACATCAGAAGAAGGCAGTGCTTTTTCTTCTATATATTTTGCCTGGTGGGAAAGCAATTCTGGTAAATGCGCATAGTGAAAAAGAGCAATTCTATCCGGATTAATTGCAAGAATTAAATCAATTGTTCTTTTAAAGCTCTCTAATGTCTGATAAGGAAGTCCATAAATAAGATCTGCATTTATAGACACAAAGCCATGATCCCTGGCATAAGTAAAAAGCTCTTTTGTTTCATTATATGGTTGTATTCTATTTATAGCCTCTTGAACTTTTGGATCAAAATCCTGAATCCCCATACTAATCCTATTAAAACCAAGCTGTGAGAGTGTTTCAATGTGTTCATATTTAGTAACACGGGGATCCACTTCAATTCCTATTTCACAAGCATCTGATAAATTAAAGTTTTGTTCAATAGCACCAAATAATTGACTAAGCTCATCGGAGCTAAAAAAAGTAGGAGTACCTCCTCCTAAGTGAATTTGTTCTACTTTTCTTTCTTTCCTTATTAATTTGCCTGTATAATTTATCTCTTTTATAATTCTTGCTAAATAAGGACCTACTATTTCTTTCTTTTTACTTATAACTACATTACAAGCACAAAAATTACAATGCTCTTCACAAAACGGTAGATGAAAATAAAGAGATAGTGGAGACTTAGCTATATTTGCCTCTTCATTAATCTTTAAAAAATCATTTTCTGTGAAACCCTCTTTCCATTGTGGGGCTGTAGGATAGCTGGTATACCTTGGAATACTTACCGAGTATTTATGAAGTAATTCTTTATTTAAATTTGATTTAGTCTGCATATGTTAGTGAACAAAAGAAACCACTGTTTCATTTGCAAACTCATAAACTGTATCTATCATTGTGTGTACATTATCAATCGGAGTATTAGGCAAAATTCCATGACCAAGATTACAGATATAACCAGTCTGCCAGTTTTTCACCCCGTGAATCATATTTTTCGTTTTTTCCCTGATTACTGACTGATTAGTCAAAAGTATTGCAGGATCTAGATTTCCTTGTATTCCAAAATCAACGCCATATTTATCTCGAACTGCTTGAAGCTTAATTCTCCAGTCTAAGCTATGTGCAGATACTTTTAGTTTAGTAATTTCAGAAAGAAGATGATGAGAATTGTTTGTATATAAAATTAGCGGTACTTTAAGCGGCTGCAAGTCATCAATCAAATGTTTTAAATAAGGAATTGCATATGTCTTGTAATCTTCCAAAGATAAAACCCCTGCCCATGTATCAAATATTTGTAAGACTTGTGCCCCTGCATTTACCTGCATAGTAAGGTATAAAAATAAAGTATTAGTTATTTTGCTTAAAAGCTGTTGAGCATCTTGAGTATTAGCATAAAGGAAAGTTTTTGCACGGTTAAAATTATGCGAGCTATAGCCTTCCACCATGTAACAAAAGAGTGTCCACGGTGCACCTGAAAAACCAATGATAGGCACTTTACTGCCAACTGCTTTTTTAAGTAAACTTATTGCTTTTAATGTAGGATATGTTTCATCATTTGCAAGCGGTATTTGAAGTTTTCTTACATCTTCACTATTTGACACCAAATTATTAATTTTAGGTCCAAAACTTGTGAATTCTAGTTCCAAGCCCATATTTTGAGCAGGAAGCAATATGTCAGAAAAAACAATTACTGCATCTACTCCAAACCTTTCAAATGGCTGAAGACTAACTTCACATGCAAGCTCTGGATTATTACATAACTCTAAAAAACCAACCTCTGATCTAACTTTTTGATATTCAGGTAAATACCTGCCTGCTTGCCTCATAAACCAAACAGGAGGACGCGGTACATTTTCTTTCCTTAAAGCTTTTAGTAGTAAATCATTAAACATGTTACTTATTTTACCAGCTTTTAGCTCTTTTAAAGCTCATGGTTGTCATTCCTGGCTTGACCAGGAATCTAGATAGAATAAGCTAGCGTTATTTTCTAGATTCCTGCTTTTCCTAAAATCTTTGAAAAATACAAATTACAATATTAAATTAACAAGTCTTGTCTTATGGTTTCGAAAGAGATTTATTGATGCTATCTTATTCTACCGTAACAGACTTAGCCAAATTTCTCGGCTGATCAATATCACAACCTAAATGCTCAGCTATGTAATATGCTAAAAACTGCATTGGAATTACAGTTAAAAAGGGACTTAATATCTCAATTATTGGTGGTATATGCAAGACTGTGTTAAAAACACTTTCTACTTTTTTATCACCATCTACTGCTACAGCAATCATCGGTGCTTGTCTTGCTTTGGCTTCAATACTATTTTGGAATACCCTATCATATGCATCTCCTGGAACTACTATTGAAACTACAGGCACATCAGGATCCAGTACTGCAATTGGACCATGTTTCATTTCTCCTGCTGCATAACCGCTTGCATGAATATAGCTTAGTTCCTTTAATTTAAGTGCTGCTTCAAGAGCAATAGGATAATTTATTCCTCTCCCTATAAAAACAAAATCAGGTTTGTCAGCATACTTTAATACTTGCTCCTGATAACGCTCACCTCTTGTAATTGTTTGATCAATAAGTTGGGGTACCATTCTAAGCTCTTGCTTTAATAAAGAGATTTTTTTATCTTCTTTACCTAATGACTCAGCAACATATAATGCAAATAAATATAAAACTGTCATTTGAGCAATAAAAGTTTTTGTAGCGCATACACTGACTTCAAGTCCTGCATGGCTAATTATTAAATGATCTTTTGCAAGATCAGCAAGTGCTGAATCAGGTCTATTTGTAATTCCTAAAAGTGTAGCTCCTGTATCTAATGCTTTTTTTACAGCAGCTATTGTGTCAGCTGTTTCTCCTGACTGACTAATTCCAATTACAAGTGATTTTTTAGTAAGCAACGCTTTTGTATTTAAAAATTCACTTGCAAGCTGAACCTCAACTGGCTTATCAGTAACATTTTCAATTACATGCTTCCCCACAAGCCCTGCATGATATGCAGTACCGCAGGCTAAAATTAGAATTCTATCGATATTGTCCAAAAAGTCTTTTGAAAAATTTAAGCAATCTAATTTAACGGATTTTTTTGAACTGGGTAAGTAATCATTTAAAAGATGCAGCACAACCTCTGCTTGCTCACTAATTTCTTTTGTAAGGTAATGCTTATAGCCTTTCTTATCCATAATATCTTTGGATTTCTCGACGGGTTGGGCTTGTTTATTAATTTTTTTACCATCGAAATTATAAAGCTCAATTTTCTCTTTACTAAGTTCTACTATTTCACCATCTCCCAGTCTGATAATGCTATCTACAAACTGACTAAGTGCTGGAGAATCACTTGCCAAATAATTTTCAGTCTCACCTACACCTATTACAAGTGGCGATTCTTTTCTTACCCCATAGATTTTCCCAGGTTCATCCTTAAAAATAATTCCAAGCGCATAGCTTCCTTCAAGCATTACCACTGCTTGTCTAATTGCAGAAAGTATTGAACCTGTTTCTTTAAAACAACTAGAAACCAATTGGACTATAACCTCTGTATCAGTATCACTTGCAAATTTAATCCCTTTTTTAATTAAGCTGTCTTTTACTTCTAAATAATTCCTAATAATCCCATTGTGTACAACCGCAATTTTTTCATCAGAATCAAAATGCGGATGAGCATTGTTATCCGTAGGCTCCCCATGCGTTGCCCAACGTGTATGGCCAATGCCGCAATACTTACCATTACCATTTCTAGACTTTAAAAGTAATTCCTCAAGTTTCGATATTTTACCTGCTGATTTAATTACACTTAGATTTTTCCCTTCATGAATTGCTATACCACTGGAATCATAGCCCCTATATTCAAGAGAATGTAATCCCTCAAGTAATATAGGAATTACATCTTTATTACCTACGTATCCAACTATGCCACACATAAAATTTCCACGATACTAGATTATATCCTACTTAATTCATTGGTTAATAAGATTTCCTTTATCTTGCAAATTTGTCAGTTAGAACACAATTTGGTAGTATCTAATTAAGTAATGGTTTCTTTAATCACACCTCAAAGTGTTATTCCCAGGTACTTAGCTCTTCAGCAAGCAATAGCTAGCGGGAAAGTCAATATTGATTCTCTTCTAAAAGGAGAAACAGCTCCAGACGATGTTCTACAAGAAAGTCCCATTCTAAATGATGGCAGTGCTTCAGCAAATGTATTTAATGCACAAGGTGAAAGTGATTGTGAGATAAATAAATGTCTGGATTATATATCCACAAAGATTCCTGAAGATTTCCTTTCAGATATCATAAGATTATTTTCTGCAATCGCTGCAAAAGATTTGTTTACAGCTAAACACAGCGCAAGGGTATGCATGTATTCAACTAAAATAGGAGAGTCTTGTAACTTAAACGAAGAAGAAAAGACAGCTCTCATTATAGGTTCTCTATTACACGATATTGGGAAGTTAGGTTTCCCTGATTATTTGTTTCAAAACGTGGATGAATTAACCAATAATGAATTTCTTATTATTAGAAACCATCCGGAAATGGGTGAAGAGATACTAAAAGGTGAACCTCTTTCTACAATCCCCAAATTACTCATTCCTGTTCGATCACACCATGAAAGTATAAATGGTAATGGATATCCTGATGGTTTAAAAGGTTTGCGAATTCCACTGCTTGCAAAAATAGTTAAGCTTGCTGACTGCTTAGATGCAATGACAGTGCAAAGAACATACAACACTATCTTTCCAATAGATGTAGCTCTTCAAAAAATACACGATGCAAGAAATAAAGAATTTGACTCTGATCTGATAACCATCTTAGAAATTATAACTGAAGAAATGCTTAGAGGCGAAGCCTATCCGGAAACAACTCCAACAACCCAAGAGCAGAAACAACTACATTAAGTAAGTCCAAGCACTTTTTTAATTGTTGATATTAAATCAGCAAATTAAGTAAGTCCAAGTGCTTTTTTAATTGTTGATATTAAATCAGCAAATTAAGTAAGTCCAAGTGCTTTTTTAATTGACGAAATTAATTCAGCTAATAGTTCTCCACCGGAAGATACTACTTCTGAGAGCCCGCCATTATTACTTACAAAAGTAAGGACATCGGTTATTTGCGGAGTACAGCCTATGTTTTCACAACCACATACTGTTTGCTCGCAGCCAATTGTTCCACTTGCTGGCTTAGAAACTGTTTTGATCACTCCATTGCTCTCAGCTCCAGAAATAGCCTGTTTAATAGTAAGGGAAACATCACCTTTTGAAAAATCACCTTGTAGTTTTGCAGTAAATGAACCGTTTTTTAAACTTGTTACCGTTACAGAATCCAAGCTAGTATTAAGAGTAACTTTTGCTCCTCCGCGTGTTGCTTCTGCGTTTCCAACAGCTGTAATAACAGCACCATTTACCAATGTTGTTATTTGATCTTTGTTAACATCTGTTACATTTAAAGCAACTTTGGTAAACTCTGTAATCTGAGGAGCTCCAAGCTCAGCATTTCTTGATGTAAGCCTACTCAAATCAGTATCTGTTTCAATTCTATCTGCTCCAACTTGTTCATTGACAGCTCCACCAATAACTGCATTTTGTTTAGTTGCTCTTGTTGAATTTGGTGAAAATGCAGAATAGTTTATAGGGTTTACAGCATCCATGCTGTCAAAAATTGAAAGCACACCAGGAGTATTTATAATAGCCCCAGAATTAGGTTCAAAAAGGGAAAGAGAAATAGTACTATCCATTGCTGATGTTGAAGAAAGACCTCTTAACTTTAAATCATTAACTGTAATTGTGGTTTTTACGGTTGCAGGATCTAAAGAAGAAACATTTTGCCTAAGCTTAATCACTACGCTTCCAAAAGGAGCACTAGAATGATCTGCTGTGGTCATTACAACAACCGGTTCTCCACTTACAATAAGCGAGCTATCACTTAAAGATATATTCGAAGACATAATATTTATATCATCAAACAAATTAACCTCAGAAGGAATTAAAAGTAGATGAGCTTCCTCAATCATGATTGCCGAGCTAATGCCAGGACTACTTATTGCTGCCGAGTTAATTCCTATAGGAATACTTTCATTATCTAATTCTTTAATCTCAATTGCATTTGCAGTTACTAGGCTTCCCGGTGCTAAAACCGCAGTAGTATCTAGTTTGTTATTTGAGATTTCACCTTTGCTAGACATTACTGTTTCTTCCGCATAACCAATACTAAGTACTGAAGTTGGAGTACCTAAATCCACTGTTCCAATTGTTTGAGTAGATGTTGGACTGGAAAAAGTCATTCCTTTATTTACAGTTACTGTTGCAGTTAAAGGTCCTGTTATATCTTTAGGACAAAAAATATCCTGCGAATCAAGCCTAAGCAAAATAGAATCAATCATATTAACATCTGATACACTTCCAACTGCCGACAAAACAAATCGTATCTTAGCTGGCGTTCCAGAAGATGTTTCCACTAATCCATTACTAGCCGAAAGCTCATTGGTTGCAGCATTACATACTACTGTTACCCCACCTGTAGCAGCACAAGTAGGAAATGAAATATCATTTATAAGGCTTAAATCGGATTCACTTCCGACAATATCATTATCATCATCAATAACATCACATCCTGCTGGCAAAGATACTTCAAAAAACAAATTTGTTAACCCGCCAAAACTAATAGCCAAATCATTAAAATCCGTGGGCTTACCTGAACTTGAGACTCCACCTGAATCACCGCTTTGTTCAGAAATTAAAATCCCTCTTCCAAGTCCTTGAACAACAGGCTGTCCTTGTACACTAATTCCAAGAGCTGTTGTTACCTTTGCACCACCAGTAAAAAGTGGAGGAACTGGGCAATAAGAGCCACTTGAGCTTGCTCTTCCATCAACACTATCCGAGTTACTAATTAAGGTACTTAAATCAAGAGATGTAGTAGTACCAGCTGAATCTTTAACACAAACTTCATGATCCTTTAATACGCGTACTGTCCTTGCATTTAAAGTTGCTCTTGCATCAAGCACAAAATAGGCTTGGGAAAATAAAACCAATATGGCAAGGAGTAAATGAATATGTGGTTTGATATATGTCATCGAACAATTGAAGTTTAGCTTAACACTTATTTTTTGTAAAGGAAATCATCCTAGATAAAAATAACAAATTACTTAACAACCCAAGTATCACCGGAATTAAGAATTTGCTCAAGGGAACCTTTTGGTTTTTGTTTTGCTTGTTCTTCCTGACCGTAAAGTAATTCTTGATAGGTGGGCCTTTTAACTTTTCTAAGCACACCAAATGCAACAGGGAGTCCGGGATTTTCAACACCCATTTGTCCAAGTACATATGCCAGTCCCCTGTCTTCTGATTTTGCATCATGTATAAGTGGATTATTAGAACCAGCTACCTTAATTATCTCAGGGTGAAATCCATTTAGTTTGATTGCTTTTTCATGATTATTTCCAAATATAAGTGGCTTTCCATCTTCCAGATAAACAGAATTATCAGACTTTACATCTTTATCCGTATAAGAAACAAAAGCATTATCATTAAACACCCAACAGTTTTGGTATATCTCAACAAATGCTGTTCCTTTATGTTCAGCTGCCTGTTTTAAAATGTCCATCATATGTTTTACATTCTTGTCAACAGTTCTTGCAACAAATGTTGCCCCGCTTGCTATAGCAAGAGATATAGGATTTATAGGAGTATCAATGGATCCCATAGGGGTTGATTTTGTCTTTTTACCAAATTCTGATGTTGGCGAATATTGCCCTTTAGTAAGACCATAAATTTTATTGTTGAAAAGCAAAATTTTAAAATCTTGGTTTCTTCTAATTGCATGTAAAAAATGATTGCCGCCTATACTAAGTCCATCACCATCGCCGGTAATAACCCAGACAGAAAGCTCAGGATTGACGGACTTTACACCAGTAGCAACAGTAAGTGCTCTTCCGTGTATAGTATGAAATCCATAACAGTTCATATAATAAGGAAACCTACTTGAGCAACCAATTCCAGAAACAAATACAAACTTTTCTTTAGGGATGCCTAATTGCGGCATTACTTGTTGAACAGCAGATAAAATTGCATAGTCTCCACAGCCTGGACACCAACGCACATCATTGTCAGATTCAAAATCTGCTTTTGTATATTTTGGTTGTTCACTTATTGCCATTATTATTCCTTTTAATTTATTTCAAAAGTTTTTCTGCTGCTTCTACAATATCCCTAACCTTTAAAGGTTGTCCACTTACTATATTTAATCCTTGTGCATCGACCAAATAACGAGCTCTGACTAATAATCTTAATTGTCCCAGATTAACTTCAGGTATTAAAACATGTTTAAAGTTTTTTAGAACAGCACCAAGATTTTTAGGGAATGGATTTAAATACCTGAGGTGTGCATTGGCAACTTTATGTCCATTTTCCAAAAGTTTTTCAATAGCCGCATTAATTGATCCTAAAGTACTGCCCCACCCTAATATT
>Ga0066640_10002566_pt1 | contig 10889 bp, 13 predicted proteins | sample CryGeyCG2114_020_2_FD_59505 | JGI IMG/M metagenome (GOLD analysis project Ga0066640, IMG submission 59505) | Groundwater microbial communities from aquifer - Crystal Geyser CG11_big_fil_rev_8/21/14_0.20 | ecosystem: Environmental > Aquatic > Deep subsurface > Groundwater | place: USA: Utah... | reverse complement strand
GGACAGGTTCATTTTTAGATAAAATAAGAAATGGTAAAAAATGAACCTGTCCCTATTTTCACTGACTCGCAATGACAAGCAAGGGCATATGGAACGCAAAAAGATAAAGAAAGCAAAGCGAATAGTTATAAAGGTAGGCGCAAGCGTCCTGACTGTAAATGTAGGGAACGGCCGCGACCGTTCCCTACGGCTTGACGAGAGATGGATAAAGAATTTTGCTGAACAGGTAGCAGTTTTAATCAAACATGGCCATCAGGTGGTCATAGTTTCTTCAGGCGCTATTGCTGCCGGCATGGGGTTGTTTGGCATGAAAAAGAGGCCTAAGAGTTTACCTGAGCAGCAGGCCTGCGCAGCCTTGGGCCAGGGGTATCTCATGAAAACATATGAAGAATTTTTCAGAAAAAAAGGTTTTCATGCAGCCCAGATACTTCTGACATGGGAGGATATCAGGGAAAAGCGCAGGTATCTTAACGCAGAAAATACTCTGCATACGCTTCTGAGTAAAAAGGCAGTGCCTGTTATAAATGAGAACGATACTGTTTCTGTGGATGAAATAAAGTTCGGCGATAATGATAAGCTTTCAGCTCTGGTGGCGAGCCTTGTTTCAGCTGATTTATTGATTATGCTTACAGACGTAGATGGCCTGTATATAGATGACAGGAAAACCGTGGTCAGCGTTGTGGGAGACATAAGCGCTAGTCTTGAAAAGTTTGCGTGCGGGACTGATAAAGAATGTTCGCGTGGAGGCATGAAGACAAAACTGGACGCCGCAAAAATAGCTGTTAAATCAGGTATAGATTGTATCATAGCCAATGGAAGAAAAAAGGATGTGCTTTTGAAAATTTTAACTGGAGAAAATATAGGAACGCTTTTCCAGGCTCATAAGAATAAGATAACAGGCAAGGATTTCTACGATAATGCTATAAATCGAGTTGTTTTATAGTTCTCGACTGGGCTTACATGTACAGCCGAAATGTCCGCTCGAACAATATTGGAGCTAAGTATAATGCCGTCAATATTCTTCGAGCGGTCACTGGAGCATATCAAGAAAGCAGAGTCGAGAAGTAAGATAAGGAACTATGTCGCTCAAAGATAAAATTATCAAGATGTTAATGGGAGCAAGGCAGGCGTCGCTTGCGCTTAGTAATGTTTCGACTAAGCAGAAGAACAGGGCTCTTTCCTGGATGGCAGGTTCTCTTTTAAAAAATGCGCAATATCTTTTGTCAGAAAACTCAAAAGATATAACCCTGGCCAATAAAACCGGCCTTTCAAAAGCGCTGGTGGATAGGTTGACCCTTACGGAAAAGCGCATAAAAGAAATGGCGGATTCTTTAAAACAGGTAGCGTCTTTAAAAGATCCTGTTGGCAGGATTCTCAGGCAATGGAAAAGGCCCAACAGGCTTATTATAAAAAAAGTTTCCGTTCCGATCGGCGTTATTGGAATTATATATGAATCAAGGCCGAATGTTACAAGCGACTCGGCTGGTTTGTGCCTTAAGTCAGGCAATGCGTGCGTCCTGAGAGGCGGAAGCGAATCAATAAATTCTAATCTCGCGATTCATAAGGTGGTTACAAAAGGCCTTGAAAAATTTGGCATACCCGAATCAGCTGTTGCTATGATTAATGTAACTGACAGGTTGGCTGTAGAGATTTTGTTGAAACAGACGAACCTTGTAGATGTGGTTATACCAAGAGGCGGAGAAGGCCTTATAAGATATGTTGCGGAAAACTCATTGATCCCTGTAATAAAACATTATAAAGGCGTTTGCCATCTATATGTCGATAAAGACGCTGATATTGAAATGGCCTTGGATATTATGCTCAACGCAAAGGTCCAGCGCCCGGGCGTTTGCAATGCCATAGAAAAGATGCTGGTCCATAAAGATATAGCGCGTAAATTTTTGCCTCAAGCTGCCAGGGTTTTAGATGATAAAGGCGTGGAGCTAAGAGGGTGCTCTGAGACATTGAAGATTCTGCAGGGAATAAAAGAAGCCAAAGAATCAGACTGGTATGAAGAATACCTGGATTTGATTCTGACAATTAAAGTTGTAAAGGGCGCAGATGATGCAATCAGCCATATAAATAAATACGGTTCCAGGCATTCAGACGCAATTGTTACGAAAAATAAATTGACAGCTGAGAGATTTTTAAAAGAAGTGGATTCCGCGTGCGTTTATCATAATGCATCCACAAGATTTACAGACGGATACCAGTTTGGCATGGGCGCTGAAATAGGCATAAGCACAGACAAGATTCACGCCCGCGGCCCCATGGCTCTTGAGGAACTCTGTATTTACAAATACATTGTCCTCGGCTTCGGCCAAACTCGTAGCTAACAACTTGACAAATCAACATTGTTGATTTGTCAAGTTGTTTGGGAAATGAGATATATAGATTTAGGTTTAAGCAATTATAAAGAAGCGTATCAGGTACAGTGTGAGGTCAGGGGTAAGGTAGCTAGCGGCGCATGCGAAAACACGCTGATTATTACAGAACACAAGAGTGTTATAACAATAGGGAGGATTGGCTCAGAGAAGCACATATTCAAGACTGAAGGCATAGAGGTCTTGAGTGTTGATAGAGGCGGAGACGTAACTTATCATGGCCCCGGTCAATTAGTGGCTTATCCAATTTTCAGATTAGAAAATGAAGCAAGGGATATACATGGCTTTTTAAGATTTTTAGAAAAAGTAGGGATAAGTTTTTTAAGTAAATATGGGGTAATGGCTGAGACAAGGCCTGGCATGAGAGGCATCTGGGTTAGGGATTCAAAGATCGGTTCAATAGGCATAGGAGTGAAAAAATGGGTTACTTATCATGGCATGGCGATAAATATAAACACAGATCTAAGGCCTTTTTCGTTTATAAAACCCTGCGGCATTGATGGGGTTAAAATAACTTCGCTGGAAAATTTACTGAAAGAAAGATTAAATATCGAAGATGCAAAGCGCAAAATCAGAGAGTCATTTGAAGAAGTTCCCTTACTGGCTGAAGCGGTCTGTAAAGGATAATGAAAACTTTAGCAGGACAAGAGGGCTTATTGCTAAACTTGGGCTGAATACAGTATGTCAGAGCGCCCGCTGCCCTAACATATATGATTGTTTCTCAGTTAAAAGGTGTACGTTTTTAATACTCGGCAGGTATTGTACCCGCTCCTGTAGTTTTTGCGCTGTAGAAAAAAGTAGATTCAAATTAGCAGCTCCGGATAAAAAAGAGCTCTTGAAAATTAAAGAGGCAGTTGAGAAGCTAGGTATTAAAAATGTAGTAATCACTTCTGTCACAAGAGATGACTTGGCAGACGGAGGTTCAAATCACTTTGCAGATTGCATAAGTATGTTAAGGAGGGTTGGCAGGAGTCTAAAAATAGAAGCGCTTATCCCTGATTTTCTCGGGGATAAAGGCTCTATTGAAAAGGTTGTATCCAGAAAGCCAGATATTCTTTCGCATAATTTAGAAACCGCGCCAAGGCTTTATAATAAAGTCAGGCCGCAGGCAGATTATAATCGTTCGATAGGAGTACTTAAGTTTGCCAAGGAATTGGACAGCAGTATAATTACAAAAAGCGGGATTATGGTAGGCCTTGGCGAATTTAGGGAAGAAATTCGTAGTGTAATGCAAGATCTAAGGAAAGCAGATTGCGATATTATTACAATAGGGCAGTATTTAAAGCCAGCTGCTGATTGCCTAGAAATAGAGGAATTTTTAGAGCCAGCTGAGTTTGATAAATTTTCAGAATGGGCAAAAAAAGCAGGGTTTAAAAAATATTATTGCGGCCCATTTGTCAGAAGTTCGTATGAGTTCTCGACTGGGCTCGCAGAGTAAGCCAGGATGTCCGCTCGAACAATATTCTTCGAGCGAGTGAAGCGAGTCGAGAAGATATAGGAGGTAACTGTGGCTGAATTAAAATTACCCGAACTAGCAGAAGGTGTTAATGAAGCAGTGGTTTCTTTCTGGCATTTTAAAGAAGGAGACAGTATCAAAGAAGGCGATGAAATCGTTGAGATGGCTACTGATAAAGCGGCATTCAATGTGCCTTGTAAATTGTCAGGAGTTTTGAAGAAAATAGCGGCAAGAGAAGGCGATACGGTTAAGGTGGGCCAAACGCTGGCAATCATAGAATAAATATAGTAATGGTTCTCGACTCGGCCTTCGGCCTCGCTCGAACAATATTCTTCGAGCGTAGTGAACGTAGTGAACGAAGTCGAGAAGAACCCGGAGGAGACATGAAAGAAATATTGGAAGTTTTGGAAAAAGACGCAAGGACAACGCCTGAAGAAATCGCAAGGATGCTGAAAAAAAGCGTTGGCGTAATAAAAAAGGCGATTAAAAAGTATGAACAGTCAGGCGTTATAGTTAAATATAAAACAGTAGTCAACAGGGATATATTAAAAGATGATGTGCAAAAGGTGCGGGCTCTTATAGAGGTGAGAGTTGCTCCTCAAAGGGGCCATGGCTTTGATCATATAGCTGAGAGGATATACAGGTTTCCTGAAGTTAAGAGCTGCTATCTTCTATCTGGATCTTACGATTTATTGCTTGTAGTAGAGGGTAAGGATATCCAGGATGTTAGCAGTTTTGTTTCAGAGAGGCTTGCGACAATAGATAATGTTAATAGCACTGTTACGCATTTTATTCTTAAAAGATATAAGACAGACGGGGATATATTGAAGCACATAGAAAAAAATAATCGCATAGCGATATCGTTTTAATTGATTATAGTTCTCGACTGGGCTTACATGATTAGTCGAGTCTGCCGCTCAAACACTATTGGAAGGAATTCGTGATGACTCCAATATTCTTCGAGCGGTCATGAAAGCGTATCATGGAAGCAGAGTCGAGAAGGACAAGGATAACACTGTTATGAAAATTTCTAAAACAGTTGAAAAAATAAAGCCTTCGGGTATAAGGGAATTTTTTGACCTTGCAATAGGCATGAAGGATGTTATTTCTCTAGGCGTAGGAGAACCGGATTTTGTAACGCCTTGGAATATATGCGAATCTGCTATGTTCTCTTTGGAAAAAGGTTATACCTCTTACACATCTAACAAGGGCTTGTATGAATTAAGGCTTGCCATATCCAGATATCTCAATAATAAATTCTCTCTTTCTTATAATCCTGACCAGAACATTCTGGTTACCGTTGGAGTCAGCGAGGCAGTTGACCTTGCTTTAAGGGCTATATTGAACCGCGGGGATAAAATCCTGATTCAGGACCCTTCGTATGTATCCTACGGGCCTGTAAGCGAGATGGCAGGCGGAAAAGTTATATTGGTAAAAACAAACGAAGCCAGCAATTTTAAATTAACGCCGAGCCTTCTTAAGAAGCATATCTCAAAGGATGTAAAGGCAGTTATAATAAATTATCCTGCAAACCCTACAGGCGTTTCCTATTCAAGAAAAGAGCTCCTGGCCCTTTCTAAAATTTTTGTAAACAATAACTTGATTGTAATAAGCGATGAGATCTATGACGAGCTTATCTATGAGTTTCCGCATACGCCCTTAGCCATATTGCCAGGCATGAAACAAAGGACAATATACCTGAATGGTTTTTCAAAGGCATTTGCAATGACAGGTTGGCGCGTGGGTTATGCGTGCGGCCCTGAAGAAATAATAAGCGCAATGACAAAGATTCATCAATATACGATGCTGTGCGCTCCCATAATGAGTCAATTAGGCGCAATAGAAGCCCTTAGAGGCTCTGGCGGACCTGTGCTTGAGATGAAAAGGGAATACAAGAGGCGTAGGGAATTTATTGTATCAGCGCTTAATGAAATAGGGCTTTCCTGCAATATGCCTGAGGGAACTTTTTATGCTTTTCCTTCAATTAAAAGCACAGGTATGAACTCCATGGAATTTGCAAAGAGCTTATTATATAAAGAAAAGGTTGCAGTTGTGCCTGGGACGGCATTTGGCACACAGGGAGAAGGCCATATAAGGATTGCTTACGCCTCCAGCATGGACAATCTTAAAGAGGCAACCGAGCGCATAGAACATTTCTTAAAATCGCGGAACTACGCGGAAGCTGTTACTCGCTTTGCTCGTAACAGACGCGGAACTACGTTGAAATAGGGACAGAACAATGTCCTGTCCCTACAATTTCTGCGTTTTTCCACGTTATGTTCCGCGTGTTTCCGCGATTAGTAAAGGATTTTGTCATGAGTAACAAAAAAGTTCTTTTAATGTACATAACCTCAAATTCAGGGCATTACAGGGCCAGCCTTGCGATCGAAAGCGCATTAAAGGCGCTTTCTCCCGGCATGGTTACCATGAATATAAATGGTTTTGCCTATACCAACCCTATATTTGAAAAACTGATCAATAGGACATACATGAGCGTCATAAAGAATAATCCTGAAGTATGGGAGTATCTTTATGACAATCCAAAGGTGCTCAAAAGCGTGCAGGGCATGAGAAGCTCCATCCACAGGTCTAACTCTAAAAAATTAAAAGTCTTGATTCAAGACGAATTCAAGCCTGATGCGGTTGTGTGCACCCAGGCATTCCCTTGTGGCATGGTGGCAGATTATAAAAAATATCTCGGATTAGACCTTCCGCTTTTTGGGGTCCTGACTGACCATGCCCCTCATTCATATTGGATATTTGATAATGTGGATTATTATATCGTGCCGTCTGAACTAAGCAGGGATCATTTTATGAGAAACGGCGTGGATGGCGCCAGGATAAGAGTTTTTGGCATCCCTATTGATCCGCGATTTAGCAATAGGCACGAAAAAAAAGACATCTGCAGAAAATTGGGGCTCGATAGCCGCAAGCGCGCTATTCTTATAATGGGAGGGAGCCAGGGCCTTGGCCCTGTTGAAAGAATGGTAGATGCGTTGGAGCGCATAGATTTTGATTTTCAGATTTTGGCAGTTTGTGGCATTAATAAGCGGCTTCAGAAGATATTGGCCAAAAAGGAAAAAAGATATAAGAAAAAGATGCTTGTCTTCGGCCTTGTGGAAAATGTGGATGAATTAATGGAGGCTTCGGATATTATAATTACTAAGCCAGGCGGGCTGACAACTTCTGAAGCGCTGTCCAAAAGCCTTCCGATGATTATAATCCATCCGATACCAGGGCAGGAAACAAAAAATACAGATTTTCTTTTACAGCAAGGAGTTGCGTTAAGGGCGGAAGACAAAAACGACGTAGCGGCCCTCGTACAGGAACTTTTTTCAAACAGCGTAAAATTAGACGAGATGCGCAAAAGAGCTGATTTAATAAAAAAGCCAAACTCAGCAATGGATATCGCGCAGCTTATTTTGCAGGCGATTAAGTGAGGACATAACTTACGGAACCCTTGACACATAAAAGGTGACGTAAGTTATAAGTCCGAACTTATCCCGCCCTTTTAGTAATTTTTCTCAGCTTGCTATTCAAAAGGGCGGGATTAATTCGCACATTGACTTACGTTCACTCACTATGTTCGTTCCGTAAGTCAGGTGCTCATTAGCATGATTTTTTATATTTTATATAGACTTGGTTATTTGCTGGCAAACATTTTGCCTCTGAAGCTCGCTTACAGCCTTGCGAAAAGAGTTTCTTGTCTCCAGTGCATGCTTTCCAAAAAAGATAGAAATGCAGTTGCGCAAAACTTGAGTATCATAACAAAGAAAGACGTTAAGGAATGCCAGAAGCTTGCCAAGAATGTATTCAGGAATTTCGGGTTATATCTTGTGGATTTTTTCAGGATGTCAAGCCTTAGCAAAGAGGATATAAAAAAAAGGGTCAAGGTGGAGGGCATTGAAAATATAGACGGAGTTTTAAAACAAAACAAGGGCGGGATTATCCTTACATGCCACATAGGAAATTGGGAGATGGGAGGCGTTGTCATGGCCATGCTTGGTTATGACATAAGCGCCGTTGCCTTGAACCATAAACACAAAAATATAAACGATTTTTTTATAAAACAACGCGAAGAAAAAGGCCTGAAGGTAATACCGATAGATCATGTTATGAAATGCTGCGTATCAGCCCTGCGAAGAAAAGGCCTTCTGGCGCTTGCGGGAGACAGGGATTTCACCAATAACGGGATGATGATGGATTTTTTTGGCATGCCTACAAGTATCCCGAAAGGCCCGGCCATGTTTAGCCTGAAAACAGATTCGCCTATAATCCCCGGGTTTCTTATCAGGAGAGATTCTTTTAATTACAGCCTTATATTCGACAAGCCTATGTATTTAAAAGAAACTCCAGGGATAGATAAAGATGAAATTATGAAAGAAGCAAATAAAAAATTCGTAGCCAGCATGGAAAAATATATCAGGGCATATCCTGATCAGTGGCTTATATTCAGAAAATTCTGGGAAACGCCTGTTGACGCGTTGGTCCTATGAGCGAATCCAATATTTTTATAGTAATCCCAACATATAATGAATCCAAAACCATAGGGGCTATTGTCAGAGCGCTGGGACAAAGAGGTTTCAGGGTAATTGTGGTTGACGACGGCTCCAAGGATAATACCATAGTAGAGGCCAATAAATTCGGGGCAGAACTTATTGTCCATGCAAAGAATGCAGGCAAGGGCCGCTGCATACGCGAGGGGTTAGAATATGCCCTGAAGAATAACTGCGAAGCCTGCATTATGATGGATGGAGATGGCCAGCATAGCCTTCACGATATAGATAAGTTTATAGATGAATATAAAAAATCTGGCTCAGATATAATTCTTGGAAATAGGCTTCATAATCCTAAAAATATGCCTTTTATCAGGCGTTGCGCAAATCGTTTTATGTCTTTTGTAATATCTCTTTTTATAACTGAAAAAGTTGAAGATTCTCAATGTGGTTACAGGCTGATATCCAGGAAGGGGATGGAGCTAATGGAATTAAATACCATGAAATACGAGATCGAATCAGAGATGATTATAGAGGCCAAGCGCAGAGGTTTAAAGATATCTTCTATAAATATAGATTCCATCTATGAGGGCGAAGCCAGCCAGATAAACCCATTTTTAGACACTGCGAGATTCGTAAAATTTATTATCAATGAATATACGCGAAAATGATTTTAGCGAGATGCGGCGGAGGATGGTTATTGATCAATTATCAGGCCGCGACATTAAAGACAAGTTGATCCTGGATATTTTTGGAAAGGTCCCCCGCCATAAATTTACAGGCCCTAAATTTTATAAAGACGCCTATAGCGATTTCCCATTGCCAATAGAAAACGAACAGACCATATCTCAGCCTTACATAGTAGCGCTTATGGCGCAGCTTCTGGATATTAAAAAGAGCGACATGGTCCTTGAAATAGGGACTGGTTCTGGTTATCAGGCAGCAATACTTGCTGAGTTGGCAAATCAGGTGTTTTCAGTGGAGCGGTTAAAGAATTTAACAGAAAAGGCCAGGGCGGTTTTGGAAGAGATGGGCTATAAAAATATTACGCTCAATGCTGGTGATGGTACAATAGGCTGGGAGGAATTCGCGCCTTTTGATAAAATTGTTGTTTCAGCCAGCGCAGAATTTGTGCCGGGACCTCTTATAAAACAGCTGAAATCGCCTGGCAAACTTGTAATGCCTGTTGGCCCGAGAATCAGCCAGAAACTTTTAGTCATAGAAAAAACAGCTAAAGGAGAAGTTCTGGAAAAAGAAATCTGCGGATGCGTATTCGTTCCATTGATTGGTAAATATGGATGGGAAGGTAATAATGCAGGAAAGGATATTTAATTTATTTGCATCATTTGGTTTGTCTCCAAAAGCAATAATCTTATTTTTAGGCGCATTGCCTGTTACAGAGCTGAGGGCATCTATACCTATAGGAATATTATTGTTAAAAGAGAGCGTTAGAAGCGTTTTTTTCTTTTCAGTGCTTGGAAATATAGCGCCGATAGCGCCTATATATTTTTTATTAAAGCCTGTTTCTAAAAAACTCAGCAAGGCTAAATATATGCAGAAATTTTTTGCATGGCTTTTTAAAAGGGCAAAAGACCATGCAAGAATTGTGGAGAGATATGAGGCAATAGGACTAATGCTATTTGTAGCAGTGCCTTTACCTGGGACAGGCGCGTGGACCGGAGCCATTATAGCGTCGCTTCTGCGCATACGTTTTATGCCTGCTTTTTTATCAATATCCCTTGGCGTTATGATAGCTGCGGTAATTGTGACGATCCTTACATTAATAGGCAAACTCGCTTTTTGAAAGGTGGATGGAATGATACATATTTATACAGGGAATGGTAAAGGCAAGACGACAGCCAGTTTTGGCCTTGCGATGCGCGCAAGCGGCCATGGGCTCAAGGTTATTATATTTCAATTCCTGAAACCAAGATCGCTTGTAACAGGAGAAACGATCTCAGCGAAAAAAATAAAAAATCTGACAGTAGTTAAATACGAGCAGGAACATCCGATGTTTATGGGAAAGAAGGAAATCTTCTCGACTCGCGGAATTTATCCCGAGCGAAGTCGAGAGACTCGCTCGAAGAATATTGTTCGAGCGAGGCCGAAGGCCGAGTCGAGAACTAAAGAAAAAATAAAAAAATCTGTCAGGAAAACTATGGCAGATGTAAAAAGAGCTATTTTTAGCGGCAAATATAACATGGTGATACTCGACGAGATTATAAATGTTATAGACCAGGGATTTGCTGAAAAAAAAGAATTCCTAAAGCTGATTAAAAAGGCACCAAAGGATATAGAGCTTGTCCTTACAGGCAGGGGAGATATCTCAGAGATAGAAAAATTTGCTGATTATGTAACCATTATGATAGACAAAAAGCATCCTTTCAGGCAGCGCGTAAACGCCCGCCGCGGCATAGAGTATTAAATATAATTATGAGAAAAAAAGATTGACACGTCTTAGTTATTGGTGTATAAAAAAATAAGAATTGAATAAGTAATATTATATTGTATAAGGGAAGCTGATGTAAATTCAGCGCAGCCCCGCTGCTGTAA
>Ga0066640_10002558_pt1 | contig 10908 bp, 14 predicted proteins | sample CryGeyCG2114_020_2_FD_59505 | JGI IMG/M metagenome (GOLD analysis project Ga0066640, IMG submission 59505) | Groundwater microbial communities from aquifer - Crystal Geyser CG11_big_fil_rev_8/21/14_0.20 | ecosystem: Environmental > Aquatic > Deep subsurface > Groundwater | place: USA: Utah... | reverse complement strand
AAACGGATATAAATTTACCACCACCATATCAATTTCGCCGATTCCGTGCAGTTCCATCGCGCTTTGATGTTCGTCATTATCACGCACACCAAGCAGCCCGCCATGCACTTTCGGGTGCAGAGTTTTCACACGCCCATCCATAATTTCTGGGAATCCGGTAATTTCAGAAATATCCACAACCGGAATTTCTGCCTCATGCAAGGCGCGATATGTACCGCCTGTAGAAATTAATTTCACACCGTTTTCTGCCAGAAATGCGGCAAATTCTACGATACCTGTTTTGTCCGAAACGGAAATTAATGCTGTCTTTACTTTTATCATGGAGTGACTATCTATAATATATAGAAAAAACATGCAAGGAGAAGAACATGGCTAATATCGTAATTTATACCAAAGATTATTGCCCATATTGTGTTAAGGCAAAGCAATTACTCAAAATCAAGAAGCAGGAATTCACCGAAATTGATGTGACGAATGATGCTGATAAAGCATCAGAAATGGTAGAAAAAGCAGGTGGCGCGAGGACAGTTCCGCAAATTTTCATCAATGGCAAGCATGTTGGCGGCTATGATGATTTGCAGGCGGCAAATGATGCGGGTGATTTGGATAAACTTCTAGCTTCCTAATTCGTGCCGACTAAGCGATAATCCTGCCCTGGGAGGCGTGTTTTATAACATGTCACCTCGGCAATAGATTTATAGCAATATGTTTTGACACTCGCCGTTGCCTTGCCTGCACCTGCTTTAGATTTAGCACTAAATTTTCCGCCATCAGCACGGATATCGGCTTCGGGATATAGAAAATCAGCAGCATCGGCACGCAGTTCAACCGTATCTTCACGCAAACCTTCGGTAAAGCCTATATAGGTTTTGGAAATCAGCGCACTATCGCTTTCACGCGCTTGGTTGCATGCGGCTAACAACAACATTCCGGTAATGTATAAAATCTTTCTCATCATCCCCATTATTCCAGCAAAAGATTTATAAATAGTAAATCAATATTTTGCTGAGTTATTAACGTTATAACTCCTCCAAATTGCCTGCAAGCCTTCTTTATAAGTAGGATAAGCAAGTTCTACGCCAAGTTTCTCTTTTATCTTGTTATTCTTCACACGGCGCGAGCTGGAATAAAAACTACGCGCCATCTCCGATAAATCCGCTTGCGTGAATGGAATAAGCGGCGGCGGAGCAACTCCCATGATTTCTGCGGCATAGCGTACAACCTCTTCTTGCGGGCAGGGAAAATCATCAGCACAATTATAAATTTCACCTACTTGCCCATGCTCGATTGATTTCAACAGAATTTGCGCGATATCTTCCACATGAATGCGCGAGAAAAACTGATTCTCTTTTTCAATACGCCGTGCATTGCCGTTTTTTAAGGCATCAAATGCGCTACGCCCCGCTCCATATATCCCCGAAAGGCGGAAAATCTGCACCGGATATTCGCTTTCCAACCATTGATTCTCCGCAATCACCCGCCATTTTGAGCGTTCCTGATTCGGATTTGACGGCGTTTCTTCATCAACCCAGCCGCCATTATGATTGCCATACACCCCTGTTGTGCCGAGATACCCAACCCAATCAGGCTGCATTTCATAATTCTCACGCAATATCAAATCACCCTCAGCATCGGGGGGAATCGAAATCAACACATGGCTAGCATCACGCAGCGCAGCCCGCCCCTCATCATCAAGCGGGAAGCTGTTGCGATGCGTGCCATAAACCGAATCCCAATCTCTGGAATTTGCAAAAATCTGCGCTGTATAACCAAAGCCGAAACAAAATAGTTTATTCATCATCATTCTTGTGTAATAAATATAAGCCTATGACGAAAGTGAAAAAAGCAGTTTTTCCCGTTGGCGGGCTTGGTACAAGGTTTTTGCCGGCCACCAAGGCTATGCCAAAGGAAATGCTGCCGATTGTTGACAAACCCCTTATCCAATATGCGTTTGAAGAGGCGATTGAAGCGGGAATTGAGGAATTTATCTTTGTTACCGGACGCAATAAAGACACAATAAACAACCATTTTGACCAAGCCTTTGAGTTGGAATCAATTTTGAGCGATAAAGATAAGCGCGATGCGTTGAAACTAACCAGCGATTGGATGCCCGAACCGGGGAATATCGCCTTTATTCGCCAGCAAAAACCTTTGGGGCTGGGGCATGCAGTATGGTGTGCGCGCAATTTCATTGGTGATGAACCTTTTGCGGTGCTGCTCGCCGATGAGCTGATGGTCGGCAAACCAAATTGCCTGAAACAAATGACTGATTTTTATGATGAGCATAATGGCTCAATAATTGGCGTTGGTGAAATTGATATCCAGAATTCCACCAGCTATGGGATTATTATCCCCGATGCGGAAATCAGCAAAAATGCTACCAAAATCAGTGGCATGGTAGAAAAACCGCAGCCGCAAGATGCACCCTCCAATCTGGCAATTGTCGGACGCTATATTTTGCAGCCCGATATTTTTAGCTATCTTGAAAAAGGTGAAAAAGGCGCTGGCGGAGAAATCCAACTCACCGATGCGATGGCAAAAATGCTCGATAAGTCACCATATTATGCGCTGAATTTTGATGGTAGAAGATTTGATTGCGGCAACAAGCTCGGCTGCTTGGAAGCTAATATTGCGCTTGCTCTGGAACACCCTGAAATTGGCGAGAAAGCCGCAGGAATAATCAAAAAATATTGCTAATATGGGTGAAAACCTTGCCAAATTTTATAGCACCGAACTTGGCAAATTAACCGCATGGTTTATCCGCAAAAAACTGGCAAAACTTTGGGGAGCGGCACAAGGCAAAAAAATCCTCTGCCTTGGCTATACGCAACCATTTAGCAAAGCAATTGCCAAAAATAACACGCTCATTTTCCCCGAAGCCGACAATGAAATCAAACTTCCCTACCGTGATGCTGAATTTGAGGGGATTCTGGCGATTCACTACGCTGGAAATCAAGAAAATTTCGAGGAAGCATTAGAGGAAATCTGGCGCGTATTAGAGCCAAACGGACATTTTCTGCTGATTATTGTCAATAAATACGGGTTATGGCGATGGTCAAAAATCCGTGGGCGCGAGCTATATTCCAAGCATGACATATTAAACCTGCTGATGTTCAACAAATTCGCCCCGCGCCGCTTTGACCGTGCATTATTCTTCCCACCCATAAAATTATATTCGATTTTAAAATTCCTCGATAATATTGGCAGCTTCATCTGGCGACCATTTTCCGGATTGCTGATATTTGAATCAGAAAAGCTGATTTTTGCACCGCGCGGCAGGTTACTCAAAGTAACCCCCTCAATCAAAGAATTGTTAGCCCGCAAAAAAATTCCCGCACAAGCTAAAGATATTGCATGAAGCCTCTCAAAACGTTACAAATGAGCATATGAAACAAATTGCCGAAGGAATTTTTGTTGAAGAAATGGATGAATATCGCTCATATCTAATTGAAGCGGATTATTCCGAGCATATCAAAAAAATCACCTCGAAAGAAAGCGCAGAACAGGAAATTCAGCTCCGCGAAGGCGCGCCTGCGCAGGAAATTCTGGAATTTGTTATTGACCATGATTATGAGGCCGAGCTTGCCGATAGCGAAATGATATTTGTTGAAACGGTTGAGCCGACCAAGCTCGTCAATGATTTGTGCAAGGAGGGTTATATTGATGTGGAGCAGGCAACTGCAATTATCGTCCATGAAATTGAGCATATCCGCAACCCAAAAATGCGCGAAAAAGTGAAGGGGCAAAAAGGCTTGAAGGAAGTACGTGAGATTGTGATTCAATATAAGTTGGATTATGAAAATGCCAAAAAAGCACAAGATGTTTCCGGTGGAAAAAACTCCAAAAACACTAGCAAAACACGATGACAAAAATCCTGATAGCAGAATCGCTGTATATAGAAGCCTTTGAGCGAGCCAAGAAATCCAGCCAAATTGAGTTTGTTTATAAACCTGATATTTCCGTGCATGAATTAGAATCAGAAATTGCCGGATATGACGGGTTAATTGTGCGCCCAAAGCAAGTTACGGAACAAGCAATTGCAAATGCTGGGAATCTCAAACTGATTATTCGCGGTGGCGCGGGGGTGAATTCCATTGCACTTGATGCCTGCAAAAAGCATGGCATTATTGTTGAGAACACGCCCGCTTTGAACTCTGATGCCACGGCAGAATTCACTATTGCATTATTGATAAAATTACTGGCAAACCGCCATATTGAGCAAAGCCGTGAAAAAACCCGCAAAGGTACAGCCGGAATTCCTGAAAATTATATGGGTCGGGAATTGAAGGGCAAAAAAATCGGTATAATCGGGCTGGGGAATATCGGTCAGCGCATTGCAAAAATTGCCACAGCATTTGGTATGGAAGTTCTGTGCTATGCAAGGCAGCGCAAGGAATTGCCGTTTAATCAGGTGCAAAATCCGGATGAATTATTCTCGGCAAATTGCGATGTGATTTCACTGCATATTCCACTCAGCGCCGAAACCAATAAAATAATTTCCACATCAGCTTTTGCACAAATGAAAAAAGGCACGATATTGCTGAATACGGCACGCCCGCAACTTATAGACTCCGCCGCCCTAAAAGCCGCACTGCAAGAAGATATTATCGCCGGATTTGGCATTGACGGTGATTATGATTTGGTTGAAGAATTTGTAAAAATCGGATTTGCCGAACGCGCCATAATCACCCATCACATTGCCGATTGCACATATGAAGCGCAGGCAAATATTGCAACACAGGCAATCAGGCAGGCAATCGCATTCTTTGAAAATGACGAAATGATAAACCGCGTGATTTAGATTAGCGCTTTGCCAGCAAGCTCTCATAAACCGCAAAAGTACGGCTATACATTTTCTCGGCAGAAAGACTCTCAGCGTTTTTGATACAGGCTTTTTGCACTGCCTTATCCCCGCAAATCTTCAACAAATTTGCAATCCCCTCACGCATGGATTCTGCATTCCCGACCTCAACCAGAAATCCGGTTTTTCCCTCAATCACGGTTTCAGTTGCACCACCATGATTTGTTGCGACCACGGGCTTTCCCATCGCCTGCGCTTCCACTGCAATGCGCCCAAAAGCTTCCGGATCGGTTGAGGATGAAACTACAATATCAGCATTGGCAAGCACTGCGGGCATATCATTCGTCCCCGGCATAATCACGACATTATCGGGTAAAATCTCTTCCAGCTCTGCCATATATCCCGCATTATCAACATCGCCGACAATCACGCCGAGCGCATCCAGCCCGCGCATAGCTTCGGCAAAGATTTTCTGCCCTTTCCAGCGCGTAATTCTCCCTGGTAGCATAACAATTTTTTTGCCGGAAGGCAGCCCCATCGGGATTGGTTTTTTGGCAGGATTAAAATAATCCAAATCCACTCCGCGCTGGACAACAGTGATTTTCCTCTCATCAATTTTATAATTCTGCAAAATATGATTTTTGATGAAATGCGAAACCGCAATCACCGCATCTCCCTTGGTCATTATGGAATTATATGCGCGTTTTAGGCTGTTATGAAAATTATATGTTCCGTGGAAAGTTGTGACAAACGGAATCCCCGCCCATTTCGCTGCCAGATAAGCGCTATATGCCGGAGCGCGGCTGCGGGCATGTATAATATCCACCTTATTTTCTTTAATGATAATTTTGAGCAAATGCGCGTTATTTAGAATCACTAGCGGGTTTTTGCTCTGCGCTGCCAGCTCAAAATGATGCCCTTTTAGCTCGGCCACCATCCTGCCACCGCTCGAAACCACGATTGAATTCCAGCCTTTTTCCACCAGCGCATTATCAATCTGCACCGTGCCGCGCTCCACACCGCCCTGCTCTAATGACGGCAGAATTTGCAATATGGTGGGTTTTGTTGATGATTTCTTAACCATAAGGCTTTAATAATGTGATATGCAGAAAAAGTATATAATAACTCTATCCTGCGCCGATAAAAAAGGCATTGTTGCCAGAGTTTCCGGCTTTCTGGCGGAAAATTCCTGCAATATTCTGGAATCTGCGCAATATAATGACCAATCCACCGATAAATTCTTCATGCGTGTGGTTTTTGATGCTGAATCTGCGGATTTGGAAGAGCTAAAACTCAAATTCACCGAAATTGCCTGCGAATTTGCAATGGCATGGGAAATGCATGATACCTCCGTAAAACCGCGCGTTTTATTGCTGGTTTCCAAGGAAAGTCATTGCTTAAACCACCTCCTTCACCGCCTGCGCATCGGAACGCTAAATGCAGAAGTTCCGGCAGTAGTTTCAAATCATCCCGACCTCAAGGAATTTGCCGATTGGCACAAAATCCCGTTCCATCACTTGCCGGTAACGCCTGAAACAAAGGCTGAACAGGAAGCGAAAATTTATGAGCTAGTGCAGGAATTAAACATAGATTTGGTGGTACTAGCACGCTATATGCAAATTCTTTCACCGGATTTATGCAAAAAACTCAAAGGTCAGGCGATTAATATCCATCATTCATTTCTGCCGAGCTTCAAGGGGGCAAAGCCTTATAATCAGGCATTTACCCGTGGGGTGAAGATTATCGGTGCAACCGCACATTATGTCACCACCGACCTTGACGAAGGCCCGATTATTGAGCAGGAAGTCATCCGCGTGAATCATACATATACTGCCGAGCAATTGCGGGAAGCGGGAAGCGATATCGAAAACGTAGTCCTCGCCCGCGCTATGAATTATCATATAGAGCGCCGAGTTCTGCTAAACGGCAGCAAAACCGTAGTTTTCAACTAAACGCAACCGCCTATGGCCTATTGCGCCCAGCTATATGGCCTCATTTCCTCAGCGCAAACAACATTATAGCCGCAGATTTGCTGCTCATTCATGCTCATATCAATTGCGGCTGATGCTTTATTATAAGCGTATGGAGAGAGGTTTGTGCAAGCACTTGTAGTGGATAGAAGTAAAAAAATAATTGCTAGTCTCATATTACTACCTTTTTAATAGTGTATTAATCGACACGCGCCTTCTAGCCCACTGAGCCCACTATGTCAACCCCTAAAACCGGATTATTCCGATAAAACCGATAAAAACCTAAAAAATGTGATTTTGCCCGAAGGATTTTGCATATATGATGCGTATTACTAATACATAACCCAAACATCGGAGAAAATATGTTTAAGAAAACCGCAATATTATCAGCATTTTTAGTAACCCTCGCAATCGCCGCCCCTTCATATGCAGAAAACCATTCAGATGGCTATGACAAATTGACCAAAGAAGAAAGACGCGAAAAATTCAAGAATATGAGCGAAGAGGATAAAAAAGCCTTCCACGAAGAACGCAAAGCGAAATGGGATGCTATGTCTAAGGAAGAAAAACTCAAAGTTATTGAAGAAAGACGCGCAGAAAGACAAAAAAGATACGAAGAAAAATGGAATGCAATGAGCGATGATGAGAAAATTGAGTTCGTTGAAAAGAAAATGAAAAAACGCCATGAGCGCAAAGGCAAAGACAAAGAGCATGGCGAAAAAGATTCAAACCATGGCAAAGGCCACGATTTTGAATAATCACTCTGATGAAGAGCTAATTGGCCTTGTTGCGGATGAGAGGGAAGCTCTGAAGCGCAAGGCCTTTTCTATTCTGGTGGCGCGCCATACGCGATATTTTTACAATATCGCCTATCGCATAACGCTGGAAAAGGAAGCTGCCGAAGATGTTGTACAAAGTTCCTTCCTGAAATTATGGCAAAACCCGAATTTGTGGGAAGCGGACAAAGCCAAATTCAAAACATGGTTTTATCGCATTGTGTGCAACGCGGCGATTGACCATAAGCGCAGATTAAAACCTGCCGAGCAGATTGATAATCTGGAAATTGAGGATGAAAATTCTGCCGATATTGAAAAGAATGACGAGCAGAGAATTTTGCATAATGCGCTGAGCCAAATCCCACCACGGCAAAGAGCGGCAATTATGATGGTATATTTTGAAGAAATGAAACAACAAGAAGCCGCTGATATTCTGGAAATCGGAATTAAGGCGCTGGAAAGTTTATTAAGCCGAGGAAAAAAGGCATTGGAGGATATATTAAAATGAGCAATGACATGAAAGAAATTTTTGAAAAACTAAAAATCCCTGAACCAAGTGCAGATTTGGAAATTAGGATTATTGCCAGCGCAGGCATTGCACCAACCGCAAAATCATATTTACCGAGATTCGCAGTAATCGCCGCTTGCATGCTGGTAATATTCAGCGTTTGGACAAACAACAGCCAAACTCCCCTCCCGCCCGAAGCCATCCAGCAAACCGCTAATATTGCTGCGATTAATTATGAAGTTGATGGCTATGACATCTTGTCCGATATTGAATTCTTTGACGAAGATGAGTTTGTTGAGGATATTGGCTGAGGCTAAAGCTTAGAAAATGGTATAATACAATTAATTGTTTTATTGACTTGGTAAAGATTAATATACTAAATTCCTCAATATACAGCATATAACGAGGAATTCACATGGGGCCTAGCCGAAATTTTAAGATTGAAGATATAGAAGCTGAACACAAAAAAGCTTTCCCACGAAGTGATATAAGCTGGGTAGAAAAAGCAAAACTTCCGGCAGCCATTGCAGCAGCCGTCATTCCTGCCGTGATGATGATATCCGCATTAGTGAAAGAGAAACCCCGCGATGACCATTGGGATGACAAAACCGAACTGGTAGAATCTGGCATTTCTGCTTCACGCTTTATTATGCGTAATATGGAAGTCCCTTTAGAAAAAGGACAAAAACTCAGAATATCACTGCGCTCGGCAGAAGGAATAACCACGCTCCTCAGTGGTTTTTCTAGCAATCCAGAAGAAAGGGAGATTAATGATGCTCTGGAAAATCAATTACCAGTTATGGAAACTTTTTTCGCCAGAGGTGTTGTCGAAAATCACGAAGCAGAAGTTACTATAGATTCGAATACACGCAAACATTGGGTAAGAAAATTGGAGAAACATCAAGCAGAGTTAGAAAGCGTTTATGATTTTCTATATCTCTTAGAACAAGATGGCGGGAAGTTGGTTTTTGAGTTATCTGACTTAGATGGATTTTTCCCACCGAATTTAAAAAGTGAGTTGAGCGGCGCCGAATTAAGAGAATTAGTATATGAGCATATGCCAAAAGGCGGGAGAGCATCATCAGCACGCTAGCAACATAATAAATGGAGAATGAAACACCGGACGCGGACGTTAAACTCCTATTCCCCCAGCAGCGCCACCAGCTTTTTCATATCCGCTTCCAGCCCAATGGAAATGCGCAGATATTCCGGCAAGCCATAGCCGCCCATTTCACGCACTATGATATCATTTGCCCGCAATTTCTCAAAAACCGCATTTGCATCGGCAAATTTCGCCAGCACAAAATTTCCCTGACTTGGCGGAACTTCACAGCCCAGCCCGCGCAATTCAGCACTCAGCCACTCCCGCCATTTTGTGTTATGCGCAACCGATTTTTGCATGAATTCCACATCATCAAGCGCCGCACACGCACCCACCTGCCCCAATGTCGTCAGGTTAAACGGCGGGCGGATGCGGTTTAATATATCAATTATCTCCGGCGCGGCATAACCCCAGCCCACGCGCAAAGCGGGGATGCCATACATTTTTGAGAATGTTCGGGTGATGATAGTATTCGGCGCGGCATCAGCTAAATCATAGCCCATATCATAATCATCCGCCGTCACACATTCGGCATAGGCATTGTCAATCACCAGCAATATATCCTCGCGCAAATCTGCACGCAACCGCTTCAACTCAGCCCCGCTTATATATGTTCCGGTTGGATTATTCGGGTTGGCGAGCATCACAATCCGCGTGCGCTCATTCACTGCCGCCAAAATTGTATCCACATCTGCAGTTAAATTTTTCTCGGCAACTGCAATCGGTTTTGCCCCTGCTGACATTGCTGCAATCGGATATACCAAAAATCCGTGCTGCGTATAGATAACTTCATCACCTTCCCCGCAATATGCATAGGCGATAAGCTCCAGAATTTCATCCGAGCCTGCCCCACAGATAATTTGCTCTGGATTGAGATTGTTAATCTCGCCCAGCTTTTCGCGCAATTCACTTGATGCCCCATCGGGATAGCGATTCAGACTCGCGGCGTTTTGTACGGCATCCAGCACCTTGGGTGAACAGCCAAGCGGGTTTTCATTTGATGATAATTTCACCGTTTTTCGTCCCTTATCACCCGATTTCCCCGGCACATAAGGCTTAATATTCAATATTTCTTTTTTCGTTCTAAGCATAGCTTCCTAAAATCTTCACATCTTTATAATTTAAATCTTTTTCATCGGTAAAATAACCTTCAATCTCATATAAATAATAGCCATTCAGCGTGGCGATATGCGGCAATTCAACGATTTCATGCTTTGAAACAAACAGGGTTTTATCCTCTCCGGTTTCTTCCGGTGTTAGCTTTGCTAGGGCGAATATTTCATCATGCAATTTGGCAAAAACCCGCAAATCCTTCAGATTCAATGTCCACCAATTATCATGCGCATTCAAAACACCGATAGTGTGCGCGTCAATTTGGTCAAGGCAGCCTTCCACGGAATCACATATAATATAATCGGAAAATGTGCCGAAATATTCGGAAATCAGATTATGCATATTGAAGCTTTTGCTGCGCGGCATCGCAATGCTCAACCCGCCTTCCATTTTGAGTGAAGCGGCAATTATGCTCCGCCAAATTGAGAATAATGCAGGCTTCGGAAAGCTCCCCGCCCCTTTTGCCAGAATCTCACGCATCATCTTGGCTTCACGCCCTGAGCGAATAAAATTTCCGGTAATTGACGAAGCTTTTTTGACCTTCCCCACCTCTTCCACCAGCTCGGCACGCTTGGCGAACAGGGCTAATAGCTGATTATCCACATCATCTATTTGCGTTCTGAGTTTAGATAGTTTGT
>Ga0066640_10002555_pt1 | contig 10908 bp, 10 predicted proteins | sample CryGeyCG2114_020_2_FD_59505 | JGI IMG/M metagenome (GOLD analysis project Ga0066640, IMG submission 59505) | Groundwater microbial communities from aquifer - Crystal Geyser CG11_big_fil_rev_8/21/14_0.20 | ecosystem: Environmental > Aquatic > Deep subsurface > Groundwater | place: USA: Utah... | reverse complement strand
AATAGTGGGGATTGGAGATAAGACGTGCGAGTACATGAGTTAGCAAAAAAATACGATATCCCCAGTAAGGATTTGGTTGATCAGCTTAAAAAACTTAAGATCAGTGTCAAGTCGCATATGAGTGCATTGACCGAGGAAGACCTTGCAAAGTTTGAGTCCTCGAGAACAGAGTCTAAAAAAACGAAAACCGATAAAAATGAAAAGCCTAAAGCAGTTGTGAAGTCTGCGTCAAAGCCAACGGCGCCAGTTAACAAAGAAGTTAAGCCACAAGAAGCACCGCGCAAAATTATTCAAACTGAAAAAAAGCCTACTGAACAAATAAAAGTTCAAGCAAAGACAAAGCCTCCAATTATCCCAACTGAAAAACAGGATATTCCAAAAAAAAATATCAGACAGCCAGCTGTGCCGTTAGAACCAGTCGTTAAGAAGATCCGGTCACGGTTTCCTATTACAGTCGGAGATTTAGCCGCCAAAGTTGGTGTTTCAGTATCTGAGATGATTAAACATCTTATTGGGTTGGGAATAATGGCCAATATCAATCAGTTGCTTGACAAGAAGATTGTTTATCGCGTTGCCGAGTTGTTGGATGTTGTTGTTGAAGAAGAACCTTCTGAAGAGGAATTAGCCCTTAGTCAAGATGTTGGAGATGAGAAGAATTTAAAGTTAAGGCCAACGGTTGTAACATTAATGGGTCATGTCGATCATGGGAAAACATCACTGCTGGATGCTATCCGTTCTACCAATGTGGCGGAAAAAGAAGCAGGCCGCATCACACAGCATATTGGAGCGCATGCAGTTGAGATAAAAGGAAAGGGTGTGGTCACATTTTTAGATACACCGGGCCATGAAGCGTTTACTGCGATGCGTGCCCGTGGTGCTAATATTACAGATGTCGTAGTGATTGTGGTTGCTGCAGATGATGGTGTGATGCCTCAAACAATTGAAGCGATTGATCATGCACGAGCCGCTGAATTGCCCATTGTTGTAGCAGTCAACAAAACAGATCTACCAGCTGCAGATCCCAATCGTGTCAAAAAAGAACTTCAAAAAATTGGTCTTACTCCGGAAGATTGGGGAGGCAAAACGGTTTGCGTAAATGTCTCAGCGAAAACAAAGCAAGGAATCGATGAACTATTGGAAATGTTGATGTTAGAAGCAGAGCTATTAGAGTTGAAAGCAAATCCAAACCGCAAAGCAGAAGGAACTGTGATCGAAGCAAAAATTACAAAAAACAGGGGTGCTGTTGCATCAATCATCGTACAAAAAGGAACGCTAAAAATTGGAGATGCTTTTGTATGTGGCATTGCTTCTGGCAAGGTGCGTGCCATGCATAATGATCGCGGAAAAAATGTGAAAGAAGCCAGCCCATCCATCCCAGTTGAAATTATTGGCTTAGAGGGTGTTCCTGAGGCTGGAGATCGTTTCTATGTTTGTGAGGATGAAAAGCAAGCGCGTATTATCGCAGAAGAACATCGTCTCAAAATCAGAGAGAGTGCAACTCACGGACAAATTGCAAAACACATTCGTTTAGAAAATGTATATAGCAAAATACAAGAAGCTGAATTAAAAGAGCTGAAATTAATTATAAAAGCAGATGTGCAAGGTTCAGTTGAAGCATTGCGTCAGTCTTTAGAAAAATTAAGTACAGACAAAGTTGATTTGCGTGTTATTCATGGAGGCGCGGGTGGTATTAATGATTCTGATGTAATGTTAGCAGCCGCGTCTGACGCAGTTGTCATTGGTTTTCATGTCAAGATTGAACCCAGTTCACAGCGAATTGTAGAAAAAGAAGGTGTTGACGTTCGTCTGTACAACATCATTTATGAAGCGATTGAAGATGTCCGATCAGCTATGGAAGGAATGCTTGCACCAACCATTAAAGAAGTTATTGTTGGCAAAGCAAAAGTGATGCAGGTGTTTAAATCTTCAAAAGCAGGAAACGTGGCTGGCTGTCGTGTCGTAAAAGGTGCGTTATCTCGTCAAGCTAAAGCGCGCCTGGTTCGTGATAACGTTGTAATCTTTGAGGGCCGCCTTTCTTCATTAAAGCGATTTAAAGATGATGTAAGAGAAGTCCTTGAAGGACACGAGTGTGGCGCTTCTTTTGATGGCCATAATGATGTCCGAGAAGGTGATGTTATTGAAATGTACAAGCAAGAACAAGTGGCCTCAAAGTTGTAGAGTGGAATGATCATCGGACTCGTAATCCTTGAGTTGCACCTACCAGATTGTTATTCATTGAAACAAAAACGGTCTGTTGTAAAAAGTTTTATAACAAGAGTGAGAGATCGTTTTAATGTTTCTATTAGTGAGATCGATGATCATGATCTTTGGCAAAAAGCCATTATTGGGGTCGCGTGCGTTGGAAACGATAAGGTATTTATCAACAAAGTACTTGATAAGGTTGTTGATTTTGTTGAAACGTACCGTCAAATGCAGTTACTAGATGTTAAGATGAGTTTTATTTAGGTGGAGATATGCGCGGCAACCGGACAAGGAGAGTTGAGGAATTATTAAGAAACTGTCTCGGCGAGATCGTTATCAATAAAGTGCAGGATCCGCGCGTCGGTTTTGTCACTGTTACAAGTGTGAGTGTGACGACAGATCTAAAAAAAGCGTGGGTCAACATAAGCGTGTTGGGTGAAGAAAAACAAAAAAAATCCACCATTGCAGCATTAAAGCGGGCGCATGGTTTCATTCAGCGAGAAGTTGCCAAGGAGCTCAAATTGCGGTATACGCCAACATTAGAGTTTAGATTGGATGATAAATTAGATGAAAGTTTACGCATTCAAAGTGTTCTTTCAAAATTAAAGGAAGAGGGGCAGCTTGGGAAAGACGACGACGCTTAATACACTTGGCCATGCGCTTCAGAAAGGTAAGCGATTTGTGGTATGTGCGCATGTGGAGCCTGAAGGTGACACAGCGTGTGGTGCTTTAGCGCTTAGCATGCTTTTAAACCGATTAGGGAAGAAGAGTGTCGTTATTTGTCAGGATAACATGCCTCGACAACTAAATTTCCTTAAGATGAAATGGAATAAACCTGAGTCTTTTAGAGGTTGGAAGTCAATTGATACAATCGTCACGGTAGATGCGCCGTCACGTTCCCGGATTGGCCGAGTCTTTAATTATGTACCTGAAGATGCAAGGGTGATTAACATTGATCACCACATTAGCAACGAGTTCTTTGGTGATATTAACTATGTTGATGTAAAAAGTGCTGCGTGTGGCGAAGTGATTTATGACATTTTTAAATTTTTTGGAAAAAAACCGACACGCAGAGAAGCTGAATTGATGTATGTGGCAGTTATCACGGACACCGGTTCTTTTAAATATAGTAATACAAGCCAAAGAACGCACCAAATTGCACGTGATTTAATGGGGTGCGGTGTTGACGTCGGTAAGTTAAGCGATTCATTTTATTCGTCTTACACAACCCGGCAGCTCCAATTGTATGGGAAGCTGCTGAGCTCTATGCAGGTCAATAAGCAAAAGAAAGTTGCCTGGGTACAGGTCGCGCAAAATGTGTTTAAGCAGACGCAGACAACGCGTGATGATTTGGTTGGTTTTGTTGATTTTTTAAAGTATTTATCTGATGTCAATATGGTGTATTTGGTGGCAGAAGTGAAGCCGTCTTTGTGTAAGGTGTCGTTCCGAGCTAAAGGCTCGGTAAATGTGTCGAAGATAGCCAGTGTTTTTGGTGGTGGCGGACACGCAAAAGCAGCAGGGTGCAGTTTTAATGGTAAACCAGAAGCGTTTGTTAAACATGTGAATGGAATTCTTTAATGTTAGATGGAATATTGCTGGTTAATAAGCCCCAGGGATGGACATCGTTTGATGTTTGTAATTTCGTTAAAAAGCGATTTGGAATTAAAAAAGTGGGTCATACGGGCACACTGGACCCAAGCGCAACAGGCTTATTAATTTTGTTGCTAGGTAAAATGACGCGTTTGCAGAATAATTTATCTAGCGAATCAAAGCTTTACGAGGGTGTTATTGAGCTTGGAAAAAAAACAGATACACAAGATTCCGAAGGAAAAGTCATACAGGAGTCAATGTATGATCACGTTTCCGCTGATCAGATTTTTGACGGGGTTAAGCAGTTTACAGGCAAAATTCAACAGGTTCCTCCCATGTTTTCAGCGGTGAAGCATGAAGGACGTAGACTCTACGCGTTAGCGCGCCAAGGTAAAGAGGTGAAACGGGAATCTAGAGAAATTGAAATTTTTAGTTTTGATATATTAGAGGTGCGATTGCCTGAAATTAAGTTTTTAATACATTGCTCAAAGGGTACTTATGTACGAACGATCGCGAACGATTTGGGTGAAGCGCTAGGCACGACAGCTTTTTTAAAAAAATTAGAACGTGTACAGTCAGGCGATTTTGAATTATCTAGCGCTGTCTCAATTGAGCAATTAAAAGCAATTGAATCGCGAGATGAATTGAGAATGTACTTACATCGATATCGTCGTGCAAGTTGTAACGTCGCTTAAAGAAATTAGAAAAATTTATCCAAATGATGAATTTGTTGTAACGATTGGAAATTTTGATGGTATTCATTTGGGCCATCAAATGTTGATTGAAAGAACGGTTAAAAGTGCGCGGACTTTAGGGGCGAAGTCAGCAGTGCTGACGTTTGATCCGCACCCACGAGCAGTGCTAAAACCGGATCAGACATTATTGCTTTTATCCAATCGCGATCAAAAATTAAAAATGTTCTTTGATATGAAAATCGACCTGACAGCAATGCTTGATTTTTCTGAGGTTCGCATGTGTACGGCTGAAGCGTTTTTTAGAGATCAAATTTGCTGCAATATTCCATTGCGAGGCGTGGTTTTAGGTTACAACTTTCGCTTTGGGAAAGACAGAGGGGGCTCTATTGCAGATGTGCGTGCTTTTTCAAAGCAATATCACTTTGATATGAACATTGTTGACCCGTGTAAACGAGAGAGCGAAGTGATCTCAAGCAGTACGATTCGACAAAGAGCTACTTTAAACGATTGGGGTGCGGTGCAGGAGATGCTAGGAAGACGGTATGCGATCACTGGACGTGTTGTTAGTGGCGATGGCCGGGGAAGTCAGATTGGGTTTCCAACTGCTAATTTAGATGTAGAAGGCCAATATTTACCAGCGTCTTCAGTTTGGGCGGTGTGGGTAGATGTTTTGACAGAATCTCGGACAGAGCGGGTATCTGGTGGCTTTGATAGTCAGTGGAAAACCGAAGTTCAAAAGCTTAAAGGGGTTATGAATATTGGCATGAGGCCAACTTTTCAAACGGATGGAAAAATGGTAGCTGAGGTGCATTTGATAGGTGAAACAACAGCGGTGAACGAAAAAATTTTAAATGTGACATTAGTTAAAAAAATTAGGGAAGAAATGAAGTTTGAGAACGTAGAGATGCTCATTCAACAAATCAACAAAGACGTTTCTCAAGCAAAGCAAATACTAGTATAACAAATTAAAGGAATAATTAATTTAAAGGAGAATCAAAAAAATGGCGTTAACAAAAGAGAATAAAACAAAGGTAATTAAGGATAATCATAAGAAAGACAAGGACACAGGCTCAGCTGAGGTGCAAATAGCGATCTTCACAGAGCGGATTAATCAGTTGCAGGGTCACTTCAAAGATCACGTGAAAGACCACCATTCGCGTAAGGGTCTCATTCATCTAGTGAATAAGCGACGTCGCTTGTTGGATTATCTTAAAAAAATGGATGAAAGCAGATATGCTGCAATCATTAAGAAGCTAGAAATCCGTAAGTAAGAGTTTTCAGTACGTAATATTAGAGAATATAAGAACAGAAAATAAAGAATAAAGAGGAAAAAGGTAGGATAATATGTCAGAACGAGTAAGTGTAAAAATTGGTAATAGTGAATTGATAATTGAAACCGGAAAAATGGCTAAGCAGGCCGATGGAGCTGTAACCGTTCAATATGGCGAAACGGTTGTTTTTACGGCATCTTGTGCAAGTAGAAAAGCAGAACCGGGCCGTGATTTTTTTCCATTGACTGTTGATTATCGTGAAAAAACTTACGCGGCTGGCAAAATTCCAGGCGGATTTTTTAAGCGTGAAGGTAGACCAACAGAACGAGAAGTTTTAACATCTCGTCTCATTGATCGTCCTATTCGTCCGCTATTTCCAGAAAACTTTTTAAACGAAGTGAGCGTTAGCTCTATTGTGTTTTCAATGGATGGATTGAATTGTCCTGATATTCCAGCCATTATTGGCGCTTCAGCTTCATTAGCGATTTCAGGTATTCCGTTTCAGGAGCCTGTCGGCGCTGTCAGAGTTGGTCGTTTAGATGGGCAGTATATTATTAATCCGACCTTTGATGACTTAGAAGCCACGGATCTCGATCTAGTCCTTGTAGGTACGGAAAAACAAGTCGTGATGATTGAAGCTGGTGCAGGCGAAGTGTCTGAAGAGGACTTTCTGAAAGCCATTCAGCTTGGTCACGACGAAATTAAAAAAATTGTAAAAATTCAGCTGGAGCTCCAAAAAAAGTGTGGTAAAGAAAAGTGGGTAATTGAAGCAGCAGAAATTCCGGCAGATGTGAGAAAGAAAATTGAATCGGTTGCGAAGGGAAAATTCAACGAAACTCTCTTTAAAGGGAACAAAGATGAACAAGCGAAGGCGGTTGAAGAGCTCTATGCAAAAGTATTAGAACTGTTTGATGTGGAAAGCGATGAGTTTAACGAAGCGCAAGTTAAAAGTGTTTTTAAAGAGCTCGAATACGAAGGCGTGCGCGATCTGATCGTTAACAAGAAAAAAAGACCAGACGGTCGTAACTTTGAGGACATTCGTAAGGTGACATGTGAAGTTGGTGTATTGCCGCGCACACATGGTTCAAGCTTATTTACCCGTGGTGAAACACAGAGCTTATCTGTGGCGACTTTGGGGACAAAGGATGATATGCAAAAAATTGATGCCTTAGAAGGAGCAAGTACCAGACGTTTTATGCTTCATTATAATTTTCCATCCTTCAGCGTCGGTGAGTGCAGACCGTCACGTGGTCCAGGTCGTCGTGAAATTGGACATGGTGCATTGGCGGAAAGAGCTCTTTCGGGTATTATTCCTGATGCTGAGTCTTTTCCATATACATTGCGCTTGGTCTCTGAAATATTAGAATCTAATGGATCCAGTTCGATGGCTACTGTTTGCGGTGGTACATTGGCGTTGATGGATGCTGGCGTACCGATTAAGGCCCCTGTGGCTGGAATCGCAATGGGTCTCGTTAAAGAAGGAGATAAGTGGGAAGTGTTAACGGACATTGCTGGACTAGAAGATCATCTTGGTGATATGGACTTCAAGGTGGCTGGAACGGTCCAAGGTATTACAGCCCTGCAAATGGATATTAAGATCGGCGGAATTGATCAAAAGATTCTAACAACAGCGCTGACAAATGCGAAGAAAGCACGTCTGTCATTGTTAGAGATCATGAACAAGACCATCGGGCAACCTCGAGAAGAGTTGTCTGTGCATGCGCCTCGCATCACAACACTGCAAGTGAATACCAATAAAATTAAAGATATTATTGGTCCTGGAGGTAAGAATATTAAGAAAATTATTGAGCAAACAGGCGTTACAATTGACATTGAGGACTCAGGAAAAGTTTTTATTGCATCGAGTGATTCTGAGGCTTCAGATCGTGCCATTGAGTGGATCAAGTCGATTGTCGAAGAGGCTGAGGTTGGCAAAATTTACAAAGGTACGGTAAAGAAGATCATGCCGTTCGGCGCTTTTTGTGAAATTATGCCTGGGACGGAAGGTTTGTGCCATGTCTCTGAATTGTCCGATAAATATGTAGACGATGTTGAAAAAGTCGTCAAGGTTGGTGATACCATCCCACTGAAGGTCATTAAAGTCGACCAGAATGGGCGTATCAGCTTAAGCTATCGTCAAGCCCAAGAAGAGGTTGAATCGAAGTAGAAATGCAAGACGCACAAATACAGGTTCAGTTGGTCAAATCAGACCCAGCGCTTATGCCAGAATATATGTCTGAAGGGGCAAGTGGGATGGATCTGAAAGCCGCAATTGATAACGATGTTGTATTGAACCCTGGGGAGAGACAGCTGATTCCAACAGGAATAGCGATTAGTATGCCAAGGGGGATAGAGGCGCAAGTTAGGCCACGAAGCGGATTAGCCGTAAAACATGGTGTAACGATGGTAAACAATCCAGGTACCATTGATTCGGATTACCGAGGTGAAATCAAGGTGATTCTGATCAACCACGGCCAGGAAGCGTTTACAGTGACACCGCGAATGCGAATAGCTCAAATGGTGTTTGCTGAAGTGTTACGAGCTAAAGCAGAGATTGTCGAACTGTTGTCAGAAACAACGCGTGCTACTGGCGGATTTGGTCATACTGGACTGAAGTAAAGTAAAGAGGTCCGGATGTTGAAAAAAGAAGTTAAAAACGAAATTTGTGGGTTCCTCCTTTTAGGCGTATCATTGCTTCTCGCATTGATTATCTATTACTACAACCCCGGTGCGAGTTCTGCGTATACTTATCCATCATCTTCGGCAAAAAATTTAGTTGGTCTCATTGGTAATTATCTTGGCGAAGTTTTAGTAACTGCATTTGGCACGTTGGCGTATGTGATTCCAGCTGTCACCGCTGTCATTTCTATTCGATATTTTCGTCAGGATGTTCCGAAACGGTTTTGGATTAAATTAATTGGCTTAATTGATGTTCAGATTGCCGCTTCAGCGCTTGCCGCATTGGTGTGGTCAGAAGACCCAATTGTCGCTGGTGGTTTTGTGGGTTATTTTGTCACGAAGAATCTTATATTTTTATTTGGATCTACAGGCACCTTTATTGTGACGTCGATGCTCATCATGCTGGGGCTTGGTATCAGCGGTGAGTTTCTGATTGCTCCTGTTGTAAAACGTGTGTTTGAATTCCTCCAAGAAGGTGTTCAGAATACTATTGAAAACGCACGTGCATTTCGCCAAGAAAGAAGCGAAGAAGGAAGCACGCCTACTAAAGTAGACAGAAAACAACCCCCTAAAATTAAACGGAGCATCGAAGCTGATATTAAGCAAGAATTTGAAAAGCCTGGAAAAAAAGCGGATCGACAATCTGTAAAAGAATTGCTTAAAAAGAAGCTTAATAGGAGTGCTGAGGAAGTTAAAAAGCCGGTGAGTAAACCAAGCATTACGGTTTGGGACGTAGAGAAAGTGAATCAGCGGAAGATTGAAGCGCAAGCTAAGAAAACAGGTAGCGCAGAGGAAAAAGACAAAGCGTCCGAGATTAAAGTGCAGAAGATAAAAACGCATGAAGGTGAATATGTCTTTCCACAGGTAGACTTATTAAAACAACATGTAGTAGTAGGAAGCGCTAATAGCGAAGAAGACCTAACAAATAATTCACAAATTTTAGAGGAAACGTTTGGTCATTTTGGAATTGAGGCGAAAGTTACAGAAGTGGAACAAGGTCCTGTGATTACGCGATACGAGCTCTTACTAGCACCTGGTGTTAAGGTCTCGAGTATTCTTAGCCTGGAAGATAATTTAAGTCTTGCCTTAAAAGCCACAAGCTTACGAATTATTGCGCCCATTCCTGGAAAAGCGGCGATTGGGATTGAAGTTCCCAATCAATCTAAATCTCCAGTTGTATTGCGTGACCTTATTGAAACAAGTGATTATAAAAATGGCAAGCATCGTTTACCGTTGTTGCTTGGTAAGGATACCAGCGGCCGTGTGCTTGTGACTGACTTAGCAGAAATGCCGCATATTTTGATTGCCGGTACGACGGGCAGTGGGAAAACAGTGTGTGTTAATTCTCTTATATTAGGACTTGTATATAAATTATCTCCGGAAGATTTACGTTTTATTATTATTGATCCTAAAATGGTTGAAATGACGGGGTATAATCATCTTCCGCATTTATTGATCCCCGTTGTTACCGATGTTAAAAAAGCATCTCATGCATTAAATTGGTTGGTCTCTGAAATGGAGAACCGCTATAGACTTTTTGCTTCAGTGGGGGTCCGCAATATTGCTTCGTATAATGAGAAGATGAAGGATCATGAGCCTGAGAACAGCGAAAAGAGTTCAGAAGAAGAGATAGATAATAATGATCCACCAAAAAAATTGCATTATATTGTCATTGTAATTGATGAGCTGGCAGACTTGATGATGGTCGCACAAGATAAGGTGGAGGGTGCTATTACACGTTTAGCTCAATTAGCACGTGCTGCAGGCATTCACATTGTATTAGCAACGCAACGTCCGTCAGTGGATGTTATTACAGGTGTGATTAAGGCTAATTTTCCAGCCAGAGTCGCGTTTAAAGTGGCTTCTAAGGTTGATTCGCGCACGGTGTTAGATATCAATGGTGCGGAAGCCTTAATTGGAAAAGGGGATATGCTCTTTATGGAACCGGGTAAGGAAAATGCAGTTCGTGCGCAAGCGTGCCTAGTAACTGATCAAGAGATAAATAATGTGGTTAAGTTTATTAAAAATCAGAGAAAGCCAGAATTTGTCTCTGATGTTGAAGATGCTATAAATAAAAAGCCGTCCGTTGAAAATAATGTTGATAAAGATGAATTATTTGATGACGCAGTTAAAGTGATACTAGAGACCAACCAAGCATCTGTCTCCATGTTGCAACGTCGAATGCGCCTCGGATACACGCGAGCTGCGCGCATTATCGACCAAATGGAAGCAGAGGGTATTGTCGGTCCTTATCAAGGAAGTAAGCCCCGTGAAATCCTCATCCAAAAACCAGCACAGGAGCAAGAGGGTGAAGTCGTATGAAAAAACCGTCCGTAGGGATGGTCAGCTTAGGCTGTCCTAAGAATTTAGTGGATAGCGAAGTTATGTTGGGCCTCCTCGCGTCTCAAAAGTTTACTTTAGCTCCCAGTATAGATCATTGTGATGTTGCCGTAATTAACACCTGCTCCTTT
>Ga0066640_10002554_pt1 | contig 10910 bp, 2 predicted proteins | sample CryGeyCG2114_020_2_FD_59505 | JGI IMG/M metagenome (GOLD analysis project Ga0066640, IMG submission 59505) | Groundwater microbial communities from aquifer - Crystal Geyser CG11_big_fil_rev_8/21/14_0.20 | ecosystem: Environmental > Aquatic > Deep subsurface > Groundwater | place: USA: Utah... | reverse complement strand
TGAGCTAAAGGCAGCGATTACTGCATCTGCTATGGCAGCGAAGTGGTCGAAATTGCCGGTAGAGACCTGGCCGGGCTGACCGGTAAAACCGGTTTCAAATGCCGCCTTAGATTGCTTAGAGATATCCCTGCCCTGAGAATTTACCGCATTCAGAACTAGATTTCCCAAAAATGAAGAATAGCGCTGTTGAAATTCCTGGCTGGTTAAAACTTCTTCTAACGGCACTTCTCTCCCTAGCGCCTGCTCTAGTTGTCCTTTAATTGATAGGGCCAATAACAAAGAATACCTGTATATGTTCGCGTGATAAGCTCCTAAAAATGCGAAATCCTGAATTTCTTCGTCGGTAAACACATATTCCTGGCCTAAAAGAGGGTCATCGGTATATCTCTTTAATTCAGCCAAAATCAGATCCATATCTTCCGAAGGCACAAACCCGCTGGCAAATAATTCATCCCAATCAAAATCTTCAAGCCGTCTCAACTGATATCTAATAAATTTATTACCGGTGGCATCAACACTAGCAAAAATCCCAAATGCCGTATAGGGTGGCCGATTATATTGCCGGGAGATCTCTAATATATTGCCGTTGGACAGTTTTATCGAAAAAGATCTATAAACTGAATTACTTTCCTTTATTAATAATGGATACCATAATGAAGAATGGACTGACCCGCGGTAATACTCATCTGAAAAAAGGTATCCTTTAAGGCCCGGGCCATCCCCTTGTTCCAAAAAAGATAGCGTCTTTTTCCCTAACCTCGGCCGCAGCCCACTACGCAAAGACTGAATCAAATTAAATCTTTCTTCCAGAAAACTAATTAAAATATGGTCCAGTCCTCCCGTCGCACTCTCTTCCCAGAGAAAACAATCCATCTTATCAAATATATAATGCAATAATTCATGGAGTATCAATTTTTGCATCTCCAGATAGCTGCGCGCCTGCCCTTGATCATTATTTTCTCCGAGCTCTATTGTTAATTGTTTATGGTCGTATTTTCCTCCTCGGCCGGAATAAACAAAAATCGCTCCTCCGTCAGCCAGAAAACTTTTTACCGCTGTAAAGACATGCCGGTCTTTTAAAACCGCCTTAAAAGCAGCCAATGCTTGATCCCTTAAATCAAGTGCCCCGGCATATTCTTTGACCAGTCCTTCAACCTCCGCGTCGTTAACCAGAGAAACAAAAGTTCCTATCTGATAAATTATTGCTTCTGCTGGCAGGCTTAAACCAAATCCCCCCGTTTGGCCTTGTTTTAAATTAGCGGTTGGCCGTAATAATGTGTTTGTTCCGGTCGGCTGGTAATCGCCGTTTATCCTATCCACGGACCCCATTGCTTTACCCTCAAGCTCAACTGTTTCTTCTGCTTGAGCTGAGGCAACGGCAGGGGCTCCGGCAGCGGCTGCTTGGCCATTCTCCGCCTGGATTGCCGACGAAGGCGCAATTAATGCCAACGATACCAACGCGGCATTCTTAACCCCCTGCCAAACTCGGCCCTCTATCCGCATCGCCTTGGCGCCATCCGGCACAATCAATTTGCCGTTTTCATCGCGGTCCTGCGCAGTAGCGGCCCTGATGCCGTAAATATCTACGCCCAGCTGATTAAGGTTAAGTAAAAAAGCCGGGGCTTCGTATTTGATATCTAACTGCCTTGTAACCCCTTCGACGGCTTCCGCGTTCTCCGAGACCATAAATTTTATTTCTTCCCTGAAAGCGGTTGATGCTTTTTGTTCTTCCGCGTTTAATTCCATAGCGAACGCATTTTTAGCAAAAATGTTCGCCAGCCGCTCTTCCTGCTCCGGAGTTAATTCAAAACCGGGAATACTTTTTTGGATTATATCTACTAATTGATGGAAGATCTCATGAGCGTGCACAAAACCGGTAAAAAGCGTGGCAATCTGTTTTTCCTGTTCTTCCACTGGCATGCTTTGCAGGCCCTCACTGCTGAATCTCTGCTCAAGCATCTGCAGGGCAACACCGCGAAAGGCCTGATAAAGCTCCTCACCGAAAACCGCCCTTGCCCGCTCAAGATCAAGCACAATTTCTCCGGCTGCCGGGTTAAAATAACCGAACTCGTCGGATGGCGCGTCTTGTGAGCCAAATGCCTGTTGAATCTCCAGCACCCGCTGGATCGCCGCTGACATCTTTACCTCATCTGTCAACGCGTCCGCGGGAACATGCAACACAAACGCCCCTCCCTCTGTCTGCCTCCAAAAGAACCCCTCTTCCATGCCTACCGCGTCTATACCAAAACCGGCTTGAGCGAGGCGAGAAAACTCCTGGCCAGAGCGGCCGTTAGTTTCTATGAAAATACCATGATCCTGAATAATTCTTTGCTGATGGGCTTCCCGGGATTCACCCGGCCGCATAGCATAACTCGTTTCAGGCGGCTTTGATCTTGGTAGCTCCGCGGCCGGCAGCCAAGAAATACTTGCCGCGCTGCCAAATTTTTCTTCCAGCTTACGGATTGCCTGATTAGCGGCAGTGCGGGCCCGGCGCGCGGCTGGGCCTACTCTGCCTCTTATCTCCTGACGGAACACGATCAGCGCCTTCAGGGCCTCGGGAGAATTTGTCCGGCCCAAAACTTCTGTTGCCGCCAAAGATAAAATAGACCCTACCGCGCCGGATCTCAAATCACTCTCTACTGCAGGGACGATTGACGCGGGAAACTCGTTTATTCCTTCTATGATTTCTCTGAGCCGTTGATGGAATTGCTGCTCTTCTTCTGATTGGCTGCTAAAAAAGGATAGCCGCCAGAGCAAGCGCGACGCCAAACTTCCCGCGGCCTCGCCCATTAAATCAATCTGCTCCAGCGCTGCCAAACGCACGTAATAAGACCGATGGTAAAGCAACATGCCTAACTCTAGCCACTCTGATGCTTGTCCCGGGCCGATATTGGTTAATGCCCGCCTTACAACGGCCTCTTCTTCCGGACTGGCGTTTTCCAACAAAGACAAAAGCCGGGGTATTGTCCTATGCGCCAAAGCTCCGAGCCGGCCCAAAATGTCAACCGTTAACCAAATCCTTTCCCGTGCTAACCCCGCTTCGGGAGATAACTCTGCCTCTTCTGATGAAGGCAATAAATAAGATATTGCTCTCGGGTCTATTGGCTGATCTACCGCAAAATTCATCATTAGTTCAATCGTAAGAACAACGGTTGCTGTCCATTGAACTTCCGTATCAGCAGAACTAAGGGTAATGCTTCTCAGGAACTCATGCGCGCCTTTATTGCCCGGTAAAGCCAGAATGACTGCCTTCTTAATTTCGCGATCTCCCCACAGGGAAAAAACTTTTTTCAGGAACTCCACCGTTTCATCACTTTGGCTATTACGCGCGGCCCGGCCCAGATTGCTAATCGCTAATATCACTAAATCAGGGCTTCCTCCCTGAAGAATAAGTTCTCTAAGTTTGCTGAACCCCTCCGGATTGCCCGACGCCGCATCCTCGGCCCACGATTCGATCATCTCTTTATCTACCGGGCTTCCGCCTTCCGGTAACTCCAGCTTCGCCCAGCCCCTTTTCTGCGCCAGAGTGTTGTAGGCGCCATGAGCAAGGATGTTAGCCAGTAAAGCAACGCCTAAACCAATACCTAATGCCGGCACAAAAGCCAGGGTAGTAAAATAACCTAAAAGCGGGACGGCAGTCATTACAGCCGCCAATTCCACGGCCTTGATCGCGCGGTGGCCGCGGTTGCGCTGATCTATTGCTTTTTGAGAACCATTATCGTGCATACCCACAAAAGACCCTAAGCCGATGGCGGATTGGATTATTTCTACCGGCCTTATTGCCGCTACCCAGCCTTGCAGCCAAGGCAGAAGATGCTTAACTAATTTTACAGTGGAAGGAAGCATCAGGGTGGTACCTTGGGGAGCGTCCCCAATGGCAAGAGCGGCAGCCTCGCTTAAACTTACTTCAACTCCCGCCGGATCATCCAGGTTTCCTCCCGTAGCTTCGACTTCTAAGTTTACGGTTAATTTCGGGAACTGCCCCTCTCTACCTTGGCCAACGCTGACTGCGCCGGCGGTTATGGCTGGGGCTATTTCATTACCCATGGTGATTCCACCCGAGAAGTAACTTCTCACTGCCGCCCCTTGTAAGGTCTTGATCTGTTCCTGCTGATTGTATTCGCCGTTTTTGAAGGAGGATTGGTATTGATTGAAGTAATCCTGGATATTAGCGGGTTGATTTGATGTCAGGCCATTGAGTTGTTTCTTATTGATCAGATAGCTGTAGGTTCCGCCTTTGCCGTAGTAGTTTTGCTTAAACCACTGAGCAAGGATCAATGAGTAATAGACCTGTCTTAGAGAGGCGTATTCTTTGGATGTGTTGATTTTCTTGTTGAGGTTAGGAATGATCAGTTCTTTAATGAGTTTGGTTGAATAATCATTCAGGGCTTTTAATCTTGTATCTTTGAATTCGTATGTGTTGTTAGGGACTGCGCCCTGCATTATAGGGCGCTGTCCCTTGAGATAGTCGGCTTCCAGCATTACCTTCAGCGTTGCTTTGTAGACATAAGCTCCCTGGGGAGATACCCTGATGATGATTTCATCCGGTACGATCCAGGGACGGGTGAGTGTGGGGATAGTGACGTTCTCCCCTCCCAATAGCTCATCAGCTTTCTTATAAAGTGAGTCCCAGTATTTCTTGCCTTGGGGGGTTGATGGTGAAGTAGCCAGGGCGGTGTCTTTTTTGAGTTTAAGGTCGGTTTCCAGGAAGATCTTGCCAATATCCGTCTTGGCCAAGTCCTGATCTATAATAGAGTCCGGTGAGTCGGGCCGCAGGTTCACCCAGAAGGCTTCGTTGGGAAGCGAGACGCCGATCAGGAAGTATTTGAGTAAGGACTTAGTTTCGGATGAGATTGCTTCAGCGCCGGAGCCTGCGCTGAGCGAAGCGAATGTGGCGCTTCGCAATGACGGGCCGGCGGGAAAATTTCCTTTATCTAAGAGCAATTTAAAAGAGTTATCCTGGTTATTGTAGGACAGGTAACGTAAGTGAAGCGGACGGAAGGAATCCGACGGCCTAAGCGCCTGCGCAAAGCTGGCAAACCTAGCGGATAGATCCAATTGCCCTGCCACCTGAGCAAAGCCAGCTTGCTCAAAGAGAAGGCAAAAAGATAGAATGATAGCAAAGATTTTTATTATTCTTTTCGACATTTAGTATTCTTGGGATAAAAATGAAAATTGGTCTATCAGCCGTTACGCAGGAAGTATGCCGTATATATAGCTATGTTTCAATACTATATAAGGGGTTTTAAGAAAGGGGTTTCTTGAATAAGGGACAAAACCGAGGGGACGGTTCTCTTAACCAACAGATTAATAAGAGAACCGTCCCCTGTTGAGCAGATTGGACATTTTAAAGCAGATTTATTTCAGATTGGACATTAAATAAGCACTACGAATTCACCACGGGGCTTGTTTTTTTGGAAATAAACAATTAAATTTTGGCAGGAATCACGTTTTATTTCTTCAAATTTCTTGGTTAATTCTCTGGCAATGACGATTTCTTTTCCGGGAAAAATATTTTCCACATCCTGTAGAGCCGCCACAATTCGGTGGCAGGATTCATAAAAAATAATCGTGCATTTTAATTCGGCTAACTTTTTTAACTGATTGCGCCGGCTCTGCGTTTTGTTAGATAAAAATCCGGCGAAATAAAATTCATGCGCCGGCTTACCCGAAGCCACTAGCGCGTTAACGAACGCGGCTGCTCCGGGGATCACCGTAATCTCAATCTGATTTTTAATTGCCGCGTTAATGATATTATAACCGGGATCCAATATCCCCGGCATCCCGGCATCAGAAACCAAGGCAATATTTTTCCCTTGTTTTAACTGGCCGAGCAGATAATCCGCTTTGGTGATCCGGTTGTGCTGGTAAAAACTGGTAGTCGGGGTTTTGATCGCGTAATGATCCAGCAGTATTTTAGTATGGCGGGTATCTTCGCAGGCGATCAAATCAACGGATTTCAGTACTTCCACTGCCCGAAAGGTTATATCTTTGAGATTTCCTATGGGGGTGGCGACGATGTAAAGCATTATTCCACAGTTACTGACTTGGCTAAATTTCTCGGCTGATCAACATCACAGCCGCGCTTGACCGCGATATGATAAGCCAATAGCTGCAAAGGCAAGGCCACAACCAACGGTGAAAAAAGTTCCGCGACCTTTGGCACATAGATTATTTCTTTAACCAGGCCTCCAATTTTATCGTTGCCCTCGGAAGCAATGGCAATAATTTTTCCGTGCCGGCTTTTGATTTCCTGGATATTAGAGATCATTTTCTCGTAAATGCTGGAGTCAACCGCGACGCAAACCACTCCGCGGTATTCATCAATTAAGGCAATCGGGCCATGCTTCATTTCTCCGGCAGCATAACCCTCTGCCGGAATATAAGAAACTTCCTTTAATTTCAGCGCTCCTTCCAATGCTGAAGGATAATTAATGTTCCTTCCTAAATATAAGAATGAGCCAAAATGCGAATATCGCCTGGCCAGATTGGCCAGGGCGCTTTGCCGTTTCAAGACGCCTTCCATTAGTTTAGGGACACTTTTTAACGTATCGATATATTTTTCTATTTTCCCCGCGGACAAAATGTTCCTTATCCTGGCCAGGTAAAAAGCAAATAAATACAGGGCGGCCAACTGCGCGGTATAGGCCTTGGTGGAGGCCACGCCGATTTCCGGTCCGGCATGCGTGTAAATTACCCCGTCGGACTCGCGGGTAAGCGTTGAGCCCAAAACATTACAAATAGAAATCACTTTTGCGCCCAATTTTTTGGCCAGCCGCATTCCGGCCAAAGTATCCGCGGTCTCTCCAGATTGGCTGATGGCAATAATTAATGTTTTTTTATCTACCAGCGGGCGGCGGTAGCGGAATTCGCTGGAAACATCCACGCAAACCGGGATCTTGCAGATCTCTTCAATGATATATTTACCCACCAGGCCGGCATGATAAGCCGTACCGCAGGCGACGATGGTAATATTTTGGATATTCTTTAGTTTCTCTTCCGGAACATGTTGTTCTTGGAAAGAGATACTCTTGGGCCGGGGCCCGATCCTTAGATTTAAAAAATCCGCGACGATCTTGGGCTGTTCGTTAATTTCCTTAAGCATAAAATGTTTATAGCCCTGCTTTTGGGCTTGCGAGATATCCCAGGTGATCCGGCTGATTTTTTTATTCACCGGCTTGCCGGCAAGATCAAGCACCTGATAATTATCCTTGGCCAACACAGCCATTTCGCCTTCATCCAGAAAAATAATATCCTTGGTGTACTCCAATATCGCTGGAGCGTCTGAAGCGAGAAAGTTTTCCCCCTTACCCACACCCATGATCAGCGGGCTACCGGAGCGGGCGCCGACGATCTTACCCGGCTCGTTTTTGGCGATCACGGCGATCGCGTAAGAACCATCCAGAAGTTTTAGCGCCCGGCGCACCGCGTCTTCTAAGGGGCAATTTTTATAAAATTTTTCCACCAGGTGCACGATCACTTCCGTATCGGTTTCGCTGGTAAATTTGTGGCCCTCTTTAATTAATTTCTCTTTGAGTTTGGCAAAATTTTCAATAATGCCGTTATGCACCACGGCAATCTCGCCGCGGCAATCGCAATGCGGATGGGCGTTAGGTTGATTCGGCTCGCCGTGCGTTGCCCATCTGCTGTTGTGCGAAACCAACCCGTTAGCAATAAAATTCGCGTCCTGATGATCAACTTCTAAATCAAAAAGTAATTCGTCTGCGGCCTTAACCTGCTTTACCCAAAGAATTTCCTGAGAGATTATTCTTGGGTCACGCAAGGCATTAAGTTTAACGGATGGTTTTCGTTCTCTTAGCATTACATCAAGTTTTGTAAGCTTAGTTCTTGAAGAAAATCCGGCTTCATCCCTGAATGCTTTAAAAGAATGGTAATTATTTAAAAATATGCCATGGCTATCATTCCAGTTTTGGGTACGTTTTTTCTCTGTATAAAAACTAGTTAATACTCCGCACTTTAAAAGCAAAAGCTGAGAGATCTTAATAAGTAATTTATCCGTCATTCTTAAGCTTATCTGACCGGATTTCAAATTTACGCATCCTTCTGCGTCAAAGATGCCTCTCAAAAACGCGGAGATTTCCTTTTTGGGTAATTTACCTAATTCGCTTAAAAAAGATTCTTTTCTTAAAATGATATTTTCACGTAACCACTCGCAAAGATAAAAACTGTTTGCTTCTAAAAGCCAAGCCCGGGTTCCTTGTATAGGGACCACCCTCCCTTGGACATTAAAGACTTTCCTAATTAATCCGCTATAGACAAATAAAAGCTCTTTATCCAGATCCTTGAACCTTATACATCTTTCTTTTACCGTACCATCTCCCAACAAATACCCTATAATTTGTAATAACTCTGGCGAACTCTCTTCCGGCAATTTAATAAACTTACCGTGGATAGTGTCTTCGGGAGTAAAAGAACTTGGGTCGCGCTCCAACGACAAAAAAGACAATACTTTATTTAATTCTTCTTCTCTAAAATTACGGTCGTTCCTGAATATATGGTCCATATACGACGCACTGATGCCGGATGAATACGCGCAGCCTGTTTTAGTCAACCCTGTTTCCTGAAGCCTGTTTTTAATTAGCCGATTCGCCTCCGGGGTAACTTTAAAATACCTCTTTATATAAACCGGCTTGAAGTTAATCTTTTCTTCTTTTGTCGCTTCTGTCATTTTGGGAACTATTAATAGATCTTTTTTCTGAAGCTCTGATACTTTTTTTTCAATAATTCCATTTTCAGCAAAGACAAACATTTTATGCTCCGCGGTACATCTTAAGGTGGTAAAAGAAGTGCGTATTTCATATAGGCGGGGTGGAGTTTTATGCTTCATTACCCTTACCCCGGCCGGCTCTAATTTTTGACTTTTTAAATTAAAGGCCAAAACTTGCTGGCCGTCTCGAAGATTTGAGATTGGCAGAATTGTACCGTCGGCTAAAAACACTAACGTATCCGGAGCAAGACAATGGGCGATACCGGCTGAGCCGGCAAGCGGTTTATTATTCAGAAGTTTTTCTAAGGCGGAGATTTTTCCAATGGATTTACGGACAGAGATAGAGTTTTTTACCGGCAGAATAGTGGCCATGCCGCTGGAATCGTATCCGCGGTATTCTAAGCGCTTGAGCCCGTTAAGCAATACGGCCTGCGCCTCTTTATCACCAACGTATCCGACTATGCCACACATTGAGCTCCTTAATCTGCTCCGCCGTAGGCGGAGCATTTAGCGAAATGCCGCCGAGCTTTGCGAGGCGGCGCGAGCACCAACCTAAAAATAAATGTCCCCACGGGGATTCGGACCCCGGTCGAGAGCTTGAAAAGCTCTTGTCCTGACCAGGCTAGACGATGGGGACGTAATTTATTTATTCTTCCTCTTCCGCTACCACCTGGGCAACTGAAGAGACAATATCTTTATCACTCAACTTGATCAAACGCACGCCTTGCGAAGAGCGGCCGGTAGAACGGATATCCTTGATCGGGCAGCGTAAGAACATCCCGTTTTGCGTGATCACCATTAATTCATCTTTATCGGAAACGGTTTTTAAATTCACCGCCGGGCCGTTCTTCTTGGTTACCTTAATATTGATAATGCCTTTGCCGCCGCGGCTCTGCAGGCGGTATTCATCGACCGAAGTACGCTTGGCAAATCCTAAATCAGTAACCGTTAAGATCGTCGAATCCTTGGCCGGGGTTTCCATGGCAATCACCAGGTCGCCTTTACCTAACGAAATCCCCTTCACGCCTTTAGCGCCCCTACCCATATCGCGCACCTGCGCTTCCGGAAAACGGATCGCCTTGCCCATACGCGTGGCCAGCAGCATTTCCTGTTTGCCGTCGGTCAAGCTTACCCCGATCAATTCATCGTCATCTTCCAGGGTAATGCTAATGATCCCGCCTTTGCGCGGATTGCTGTATTCGTCTAATTTAGTTTTCTTGATCTGTCCGAGCTTGGTGGCCATGACTAAAAATTTATCCGGAGAAAATTCTTTTACTGGTATGGTCGCGCTGATCTTTTCATCCGTGCCCATCTGTAAAAGATTGACAATCGCCTTGCCCTTGGAAACCCGGCTGGCCTGCGGGATCTCATAGACCTTGACCCAATACACTTTTCCTTTATCCGTAAAAACCAAGAGATAGTCCTTAGTGGAAGCGACAAATAAATGCTCAATAAAATCGTCTTCTCTTACTTCCGCGCCACTCGCCCCTTTGCCCCCGCGTTTTTGTTTACGGTAGGCGCTCACCGGCAACCGCTTGATATAGCCGGTATGGCTGATGGTCACCACCACATCTTCTTCGGCGATCAGGTCTTCCACATCCAGCTCTTCAATTTCTCCGACGATCTCCGTGCGTCTTTGGTCGCCGTATTTTTTCTTTATCTCTTCCAGCTCATCCTTAATGATCCCTTCCACTTTTTTTTCGGAAGCCAGGATCGCCCGGCATAATTCTATCTTCTTCAAGAGTTCCGCGTACTCAGCGTCAATCTTATCCTGTTCCAGGGCAGTCAAACGCTGCAGCTGCATTTCCAGGATCGCCTGCGCCTGAACTTCCGAAAGATCAAATTCTTTCATCAGGTTTTCTTTGGCCACCGGCACGGTCTTGGAGGTTTTGATCACCTTAATGATCTTATCAATGAACTTCAGGGCGATCTTCAGCCCCTCTAAAATATGCGCGCGTTTTAAGGCCTTATCCAATTCAAATTGCGTGCGCCGGCGGATAATAATCTTACGGTGGTCAATATAACAATCCAGGACCTGCTTTAAATTCAAAACCTTGGGCCGGTTATCCACCAAAGCCAGCATAATAACGCCAAAAGTGCCCTCTAAAGCGGAATGTTTAAAAAGCTGATTTAAGACAATCTGCGGCTCGGCATCGCGCTTAAGCTCAAAAACAATACGCAT
>Ga0066640_10002553_pt1 | contig 10910 bp, 8 predicted proteins | sample CryGeyCG2114_020_2_FD_59505 | JGI IMG/M metagenome (GOLD analysis project Ga0066640, IMG submission 59505) | Groundwater microbial communities from aquifer - Crystal Geyser CG11_big_fil_rev_8/21/14_0.20 | ecosystem: Environmental > Aquatic > Deep subsurface > Groundwater | place: USA: Utah... | reverse complement strand
ACTCGGCAGCGATTTGCGCAGTTTCAGCTGCAGCTGTCCTTTCGTCCTCTTTTCTAATTCCTTCCGGTTGTTGTACTTGTTGTACTTCTACTTCAGCCATCTGTTTTAAATTAAAAGCAGATATTATCTTATACCCTTAAACTTCGACGATCAAGGGAATTATCAGCGGTCTGCGGTCTAACTCCTTGTGAGTAAAGGTGTCGATGCTTTGGCGGATATACTTTTTGATGTCGTTGCGATTGGCTCCCGGGTTGCGATCGCAGATTTTGCGATAAGCAGTGCCGGCGAGCTGAGCAATCTCTCGGTCGATCTGTCGGGATTCATGAGTGTACATGAAGCCACGAGAAACGATTTCGGGATCCTTTTGCAGTTTTTTGCTGTTTTTGCTGACGTATACCATCACAACCAAAGCTCCATTTTGGGACATGGTTTCGCGGTCAAATTGGACATTGGAGTCCATATGACCTTCGCCGTGTCCGTCGATGAGGATGTATTTGGTTTCGATTTGTTCTTTGATGTGGTCACATTTGCCATTTGCGGCTTCGATCACGTCACCATTTTTGATCATGATGACATTTTCTTCCGGAATACCACAGCGTTCCACCGCCATATCCATCAAACTCTTACGCATGAAGTATTCTCCATGGATTGGGATCAGGTATTTTGGTTTTACGTAATTGATCATCCTGGCGAGCTCGTCTTGGTAGGCGTGGCCAGAGGTATGAATAGTGATCATACGATTATGGACGATCTTGGCACCGAGAATACAAAGTTTGTTGATAACATCAAAGATTGCGAGATCGTTACCCGGAATCGGTGAAGATGAGAAAACAACAGTATCGTGCTTGTTCATCTTTACCTGGGGATGGTCGAGATTGGCCATCCTGGTCAGTGCCGCTGAAGGCTCACCTTGGGAACCGGTGGTAAGGATCAGGATGCGTTCGCCCGGGATATCGTTTTCTTTATATTTCTTAATATCCTTAATGAAATTTTTTGGCATCATCAGATATCCAAGCTCCGAAGTGATTTCCAGATTGTTGATCATGCTGCGTCCGCTGACGTAGACTTCACGTTTGTGTTTGACGGCAGAATCAATAATCTGCTGCAAACGTCCAATCTGACTGGAGAAAGTCGAAACGATGAGGCGGCCTTTTGCTTCGCCGATCACCTTGTCTAGATTTTCGCCCACCTCAACGTCGGAAACGGAATGTCCCGGCTTTAAGGCATTAGTAGACTCACAAAGAAGGGCAAGAATGTTTTGATTCTTGAGATCCTCCAGTTTGTGAAGCTCAGCTTTTGCGATGTTTCGGACCGGATTTTCATCAAATTTAAAATCTCCGGTGTGAATCACTGATCCGGCCGGCGTCTCTACCACAACGGTAAAGGCATCAGGGATTGAGTGCATGATTCGGATGAATTTGACGGTGAATTTACCTAGTTTCAAAATATCATTTGGTCCGTAGGTGTGGGTTTTAACCAGCTTGTTGAGTTTGAACTCTTCATTGCGTTTTTCTACCAGACCCAAAGTAAGTTTCGCACCGTAAATTGGTGGGAAGTCCAGCTTTGGCAGGATATAGGGCAGGCCGCCGATGTGATCGAGGTGGCCATGCGTGAGGACAACACCACGAATGCGCTCTTTACGCTCTTCGAGGTAGCTAACATCGGGAATGACGTAGTCGATCCCGTGCATATCCTCAGAGGGAAACTCAAAACCAATATCAATAATAATAATGTCATCTTCGTATTCGAGGACCGCCATGTTTTTACCGACTTCATTGAGTCCACCAATCGGAATAATTCGGAGCTTACCGCGATGAATTTCCGCCGGTTTGCGCGAAGCACTTTGCTTTGGCAGGTTTGTGGCGATCTTGTTTGGGCCGACAGCCTTTGATCCGGCACTCTGGTGGCCTTGGCCGTGGGGCTTTCCGTGGGGCTTTCCGTGGGGTTTTCCGTGAGGTTTTCCGTGAGGCTTGCCTTGATCAGCTTTCTTGCCTTCCGGAAGTTCGCCATCACGTCGAGATTTCTGACGATTTGGCTGATTTGTCTGCTTATTTGCAGAATGCCCCTGTCGTGTTAACTTGGGCTTTGGAGATGAATCCTTATTTGAAGGATTAGAATTGGAAGGTTCCAACTCTCTATTCATCCAGGTATCTAAAATGTCCATTTACTTTTTCTTTTTACAAAATATTCATGTTGTTGACCGCTTACCAAAAATAATTGTAACATGGATCTTGATTAATTCCTACTCTTTTCTCATGGACAAACAAAGTAAGATCGCTATTTTAGGCTTTGGTGTTGAGGGAAAAGCTGTTTTAGAGTGGCTGGAAAAACATCATTATCCGGAGATTACAGTCTGTGATCAAAATGTTGATCTGGAGAGCGAGTTGCCTGATGGAGTGTCGGCGCGCTTGGGAGAGCACTACCTCAATGATCTCGATGATTTTGATGTGATTTTTCGCAGTCCGGGGATTTCGGTGCTGAGACCGGAGATCGGGGTGGCGCTGGCAAATGGGGTAGAGGTGACGAGCGGCACGAAGTTTTTTATTGATCAATGTCCCTGTCCGATCGTCGGCGTAACCGGGACGAAGGGCAAGGGGACTACTTGTACTTTGATTGAAGTGATGTTGAAAGCCGGTGGACGGAAAAATGTCTACCTTGGTGGAAATATTGGTACGTCACCGATGGAATTTTTGGATGCTTTGAATGGGGAATGCCTGGTGATTTTGGAACTATCGAGCTTTCAGTTGCAAGATTTGGGGAAAGCACCGCGATATGCTGTGCTTTTGAACACGACTGTTGATCACCTGGATTACCACATAGATCAAGAGGAATACATGGAAGCAAAGGAGAAAATTTTGTCGCTACAAAACGAAAAATCGCTCGCGGTGCTCAACAAAGATTACGAATATGTGAAGTACTATGAACCTCTGGTAAAGGGGAACTTAAGGGAAGTGAGCGTCAAAGGCAAGGTAAAGAAAGGAGCTTATGTTGAAAATGGAGAGATTTTTATTGATGGAAAGAGTGTGGTGAAAGTGTCAGAGGTGAAGATGGTTGGTGCGCATAATTTGGAAAATATTTTGCCGGCAGCTCTGATCGCGCATGAACTGGGTGTGGGAATAGCAGAGATCGCGGAGGTGATCAGCAGTTTTGAAAATTTGCCTCATAGGATGCAATTTGTGAGAGAGGTGAACGGAGTGAGGTTTTACAACGATTCTTATTCAACAAATGGCCCGACCTCAATGGCGGCGGTGGATTCTTTTGATGTGCCGACAGTGCTGATTGCCGGGGGATATGACAAGGGGCTGGACTACAAGGAGTGGGCGCTGAAAATTTTGACAAAACCCAGTCTGCACACAGTGATTTTGGTCGGTGATACGGCCCAAAAGATGGAGGATGCACTGGTAGAGGCCGAGGGCCAGCTGGGAGATGCCGAGGGGTCGCCAACAAAAGTTTTGCGCAGAAACACGATGGAGGCGGCAGTTTTAGATGCCTATGGGGAATCTGACGAGGGAGGTGTGGTTGTGATGTCGCCGGCGGCATCCAGCTTTGATCTCTATAAAAATTATAAGGAAAGAGGGAATGACTTTGTTGCTCATGTAAGAAAGTTGAAATGATGTTCTATGTTAGCTAAATCACCACCACCTGATCCGCCAGAAACTGCGACAGCTCTAGCTGTTGTTGATGGTGTCTTGGTGCGCACTATGTCAGATGGCGTTGGTCCGGAGGCAGAAGAGTTGATTGGTTGGCATGGTGACCCGGAGCGAGGGGGTGGTTTTTTCAACCGGTTGGCTATTGGCTTGCTAAAATCGCAGTGTGTACGATCTGGAGTGGCGCGTTTGATGGTTTTGGGAGACTGGCTGATTGAGCGCGATGAGGAGATGGTGAGAGAGGGCTTAGCCACCGTAGCCTTGTCTGAGCTTGAGATGATGCTGGCAAAATTTTATCGTGATCATGGCATTGAGTTGGCTCAAGGAGATAAATTTATCCACTTAGATGTGGGCTGTGGCAACGGACAGCTGCCAGCCTCTATGCGACTACCTAAAGATGAGCGGACGAGGCAGTGGGCGGAATTTGGTTTTGCTGACAGGATATACTATACGATGGAGAGTTTGGTCAGGTCCTTGCTTCGCCCTGAATATGCAAATGATCCTGGGCTGCTGGAATTTATCAAGACTGTTTCGGTACTGATCAGCCGTCAAATTCAAGCGGCATCGGCGTTTGCGGAACAGTCACCAAGCACGGTGCATGAGTGGCTGATGCAAGGTATTGAAACTCAACCAAACCTACTGAGACCGGTTCTGCAAGACTTGGAACTTTACCTTGGCGAACATTTTCGCACAATGAGAGACATAGCTGTGGATGGCGAGTTTTTGGAGGATGGTAGGGCTTTTTTGTCGGATGGATGTTTGGCTAAGAGGGATGAATATTTTGAGCTGGGAAGCGAGAGATTTTGGTCAAAATATTTGGATTTATGTCCTGAGGTCAATCTGAATGAGCAGGTGTCAATATTTCCACGGAATATCATACTCGGCGACTTTGCTAACATTGGTCAGATATTTCCGGAAGTACCTTTGTTTAACCTAACTCACTCTAGGCGCGGTAGCTCGCACGCCCCTGATAGCAGCTATTTTCAGCTGAATCTTGCACTGGCCAGGAGGCTTAAGCCGGGGGGGATGATTGTGGATGAGGGGGTGGCTGAATCATATACGAGGTTTAGACGACTGGATGAAATAACAATGCTCAGAGAGGCCCTGAAATGGCCGGAAGGGGAATACAGAGTGGGAGTTATTGCTAATAAAAATGGTGCTCGAACGCTTTGCGTTGAGAGAGGTATTCCTACGAATAATGGGTACGCATTTTTTACTGACCAAAATAGTGAACAATTTGTGCAGGATGGCTTTGCTTACCTGCGATTGGAGAGCCACTTGGCCGAGCTCACGCCAGAGCATAGGTTTAGCAATGAAGTCACCGCTGCTGTACGAATGGTTTTTAGCGAACGCATCGCTAGTGAACTTGGTGAAGAGCCTGATGCCGCATCGGTAATAAATCGTGTGAGGGGCCAGTTTCGTGGCATTCATGAAAAAATCAGAGTGGCGTTGGAGCGTGCCTTTGGTCAGGCAGATTGGGCTCGGATCAGAGAACTCGCGCCAAGGGAGAAAGAGTACCGGGACTTTACGCGGTCCTGTGTGCTTCAGGATGTTTTGGGGAGCTGAAGGCTCGTGCCAAGCACCATCTCTATCAGGTGGGCATACTTTTCGATAAATTCGTTTTCGAAAATTTCCAGTTTTTTTTCGGGACTGGAGTAGATTGACAGACTGCCGATTAACTCTGATTTGAAAGTTAGTGGCGTGAGAAGGAGGGAGGTGAGATTGTGTTTGGTAGCAAGATGTTTTGATTGATGCCTCGGTTCTTTGCTGATGTCGATCACTTTCATCGGCGCCCCATATTTAAAGGCTTTTTGGGTGATGCTGTTTTCGTATTTGATGTTGGACTTTCCTTGCCAGGCCTCAGCAACTCCGGCACAGGCGATCAGTTCCTGGGTCCCCTTGCTTTTGTTGTACATGCGCAGAACACAGGCATCCGCGCGTGTAAGCATGATCAGCGAGCCGACGATGAAGTTGGCAATCTCTTTTTGGCCGTGCCCTTTGTTGAAGGATTCCAGCAGCTCAAAGGTGTAATCCATCTGCCGACGAATAATGCCGATTTGATTGTAAGCATCCTTCATTTTTTTGTATTTCAAGGCCAGCTCCTCCTCGAAACGGAGTTCATTTGTCACGTCGCGCGCGATCAGTGAGTAGGAAATGATTTCTTTATTTTCGTCATCAAAAATTGGTGTGATTGTGGCAATCGTAACTAATTTCTGTTTGTTTTTGTGCTTACAGCTAAGCTCAAAATTGTAACGGATTTCGGAACTATTTAAAATCTCCCTGAAATCACTATCAAATAGAATCACGCTCAGTGGCTCGCTTAAGACTTCGTCCACCTTGTAACCAAATGTGCTTTTAGCTCCCTCGTTCCACGAGTGGATGATCCCGTCAGGATCAAAGGTAACAATTGCATCCTTGGAAAATTGGATCGATTTCTTCAGAATTTTTTCCTGCTTCTCCTTCATTTTCATCTCGGTCATGTCAGTCATGATACCGATTGTGCCGCCACAGGGCAGAGGTGCTCCACTGAGAAAAACCGGAGTTTTTTGGCCGTATTTATTGATCAAATTACCTTCATAGGTTGAACTGATTCCATTTTTCCGATGTTTGAGGTTTATTTCTTCTACGCGGGCTTTACTTTCCTCGTCCCAGAAAAAATATGACTGCTGTCCAATCATCTCTTCCAGACTGTATCCGATGAGCTGACAAAACTTTTTATTGGCAAAGACCGTTCTTTCATCTTTATCTCCGATCCAGACCGCTTCGTTCATATGGTCTATCAACTGATCATATGCTGTGCTATTTGGTTTCTGCATAGCTGTATTTTAAAAGTTTAATAATATCACATTCTTGGATCTGGTAACTGATATCTTGAGTCTGGCCATTGACCAAGCCAGAGCAGACTTTGTCGGCTAGCGCGCTGTGAATATGCCTTGCAAAATCTCGCAGCGAAGCCCCCTTTTCCAACTTATAGATGTCACCATTGAAGGACTGGAAATAGACCTTTTTTTCGTCCTCGCGATGAGTGAGGGCTGTATAGTAGTCGGCGAGCAGCTGCTTTTTTTTATCATAAAGCCAGTGGGCAGCAACTCCCACCTGAGCAAAATTGTCCATTTCTTCAGTGCAAATTTGGACTTCGATTGGCATCTGGACTGTGGGAAGAACATTAATCAGCCCGGTGTGCAATGACTGATAGCCATTTATTTTGGGGATGCTGATATAGTCTTTAAATCTCGAAGCGACCGGGTAGAATTTTTCATGCAAGAGGTTTAAAATCTCAAAACAGTATTCGACCGAATTTCCCTGCGTGATGATGCGAAAAGCAAAGAGATCGTTGAGCTTGCTGATATTTGTGAAACGTTTTTTGGCAATTTTCCGATGAATGCTATAAATGTTTTTATAGCGCCCGATTATTTTGTACTTACAATCAACGGTTTCAATTGCGAGGCGGAGGGCGCTAATGATTGCCTCAACCAGCTCCTTGGAATTTTCTTTGAATGCAGCCAGGTTGGTACTTATTTCTTCGTATCTGATACTATTTGTTATTTTGAAACAAATGTCATCTAACTCTTTTTTTTCTTGGAAAAATTGAAAACGTTCGCAGAGCTGAGAGAGGATGTACAGGTGTCGTTTGGCGAGGTGGATTTTGAAGTCGGGATCTTCGCAATGATGAAGCTCCTTTTTAAAGTAAATTACGAAGTGGAAAAAGTTCTCCGGAGATTTTAGAAATTCTGAGTTAAAATATTGCAAAAGTAAGGCAATATTTGTCTGTTCAAGGTTTACATGGCTAAGGAAGGAGAACCAAGTTGAAAATTGTTTGGTTTTATCCATGGTGGCTTATTGTTTGTGCTGGCAATGATAGCACTAAGCCGAAAAAAGGCAAATTTTACTAACAACTCTCAGCACAAAGGATGATTTTTTTTAGCTGAGTCAGGTCGATGCCATCTGTAATAGTGTCATAAGTGACAACAATGTCAGCACGATCGCCAAGGTATTGATCGAGCTCTCCTGCTCTGTCTTTTTCAATCCGTGCGACAAGATCGGCCATCTGGTTGCGCTGAAGACCTGAGTCAAAAGCACTGATGGTGTGAGGGATGTAGTTTGAGTTACTGGCTTGATTGACCAAATCACGATACCAGGGATTGGCGTTGTCGTCGTAGGGGAGTTGGTAGGCCTTGTAGACGATCTTGAGGGCTTCGACAAAGGAAACCGCTTGGCCCGGTCTGAAATTACCGTCCTGATAGCCCTGAACCCAACCAAGATCATGAGCAACGCAGACGTAGCTTTCGTACCAAGCGCCAGCCTGGAGATCAGGGAAACACCCAGACGCAGCACTAGAAGCCCCCTGCGCTTCAACTAAAATTTTTACGAGCTCTGCTCGGTTGACCGTATTTAGAGGTTTGTAGCTTCCATCGGGATTACCATTGATTACACCGAGATTGGCCAGGTATTCAATCCCGCTGCGATAAATTTCATCATCACCGACATCGTTAAAATTTGGCGTGCTCGCAAAGGCAGTTTGCGCAAGTAAAAGAGCCAAAATGAGGGCAATAAACTTTTTCATGAAAAGATTATAACATACAAATCCTTGACTGTAACAATTTTTATTGATCTAATAATTAATCCTATGTCAAAATTATCACAAGTTGTTTTATCCTTGGGCTTGGCGCTGGGGCCGGCGGCTGCCGGAGCGGACACGCCTGAAGATGATTATGAAGGCTGCCATGAGCCAATGGAGGAACAGATAGAAATGCCGACTGAAGTGGCGGATTATCTCCAAATGGTCCGGGACCAGGTGGCTTCGCTGGTACCTGTGAGTTACCAAGGTTTAGCTCCTTTGGGAGAGGAAGATATCGATAAAATCGGGTCCGGTTTAGCGAAAATGCATTTTTTGGTAGTTTGCCCGAGCGCCACTGCAAGATGTCAAAGAGTGCTTTCGGAAGTAGAGGCTTTTGCCGTGAAATATGGTGACTCCTTGCCGGAGGTGCGATTTACTTTTACGAATTTGGAAGGTCAAACCCAAAATGCCAAGCGGGTAATAGATAAAGTGCTCAGGGCGGACGAATTGAAGAAAGAACTGAAAGGTCAGGCTTTCGTACTTTTTTTTGATGGCGATGGTGATCACCATTACTTCACCGAAAGAACAATCTTATCAGCAGATTTTGATCTGCCGGACACGCTGGGGAATATGATTTTAGAAGAGCTGGCTTATAGATAATCACTTTTTCAGCAATGCGAGCGTTTTTTTATTGATGGTTCCAGTCGCGATGATCATTATGCCGTAGACAAGTGCGCCGAAGGGTACAAGGAAAACAACATTCCAGTTTTGGAGATACTGGTAACTTGGGGCTTGGAGGTAGTAGACAACTAAGCCCATAACTGCACCGGAGAGGGAAATTTTGGCGAAATTTTTGAGTGGAAGTGTGAATGGAAGGTGTTTTTTAGCATAGTAGAAAGTGAAGATCAGGATAAATAGCTCGCTCAAGACAGAGGTCACAGCCGCCGCCCTGAAGCCGTAGGTTGGGACAAAAATGAGGTTTGTGACGAGGTTAAACACAACGCAACCGGCATTGATGTAGAGTAAAAGCTTTTGCTTGTCGACAGAGATCAAAATGAAGGCAAAGAGCACGTTGATAAACTGGAACAAAAGAGCAAAAATGAGAATCTGGAGAGCAATATCGGTACCATAAAAGCCCCGAGCAAGGTCGGAGAGGAAGTCGGGAGTGGCGATGACAAAAACGATGGGATAAGCGAGAACAAAGGTCCCGACAACCATCGGCACGGCCAAGGCGCTGAGCAAATCGAAAGAATGCTTGATCACTTCGCGGTATTTCTCGGAATTGCTTTTGATCAATCTGGTCAGAACAGGCAGAACGGAGTTCATAAAATAGAGAGGCAGGATGGTGAACTGTTCGAGCATTTTCATTGCCGGTCCATAGACCGCGAGTTCCTCCTCACCGCGCATAAAAAAGATGATAATTGAATCAATCCGGAAATAAACGGTGTTGAGCATCAGGGCAAGGCCGTAGGGCAACGATTGCTTCAAGACGTCGCGCCAAACATCCATATCGAAACGTGGTTTTATTGGAGTGATTTTTTGGACATAGTAAGCGCTGATCACGAACATCAGCATACTACCGGCGATACCGGCGGCAATGAGCATATAAAACCCGCTATCAATGTCCTGAGGAAAGCCCCAAAAAATGATATAAACCATTAGGGCGACAGAGAGAATCTTGCCGAGGATAACTGCGACAGAAGCCCGGCCCATCTGGAATTTTGTCTGAAGCACACTGGTGATGGTGCCATTTAGGATCGTCATGAAAACCGTCATCGAGGCGATCACGACACCGAGAGGAATCCTACTACCCGGGTAGTTGTATTTTGGGATAAAAAAGACCAAAATAATAGCGAGAAGCATCGTCACCGTGATCAGCATCAGGCGCAGTGTGAGGACGTTGCCGATAATTTTAGGAATGTTGTCCTCGTCCTTGGACATCTCTTTGACGGCGATCGTGAAAAGTCCGAGATCGGCAATGATTCCAAAATAGGCAAGGTACTCGTAGACGGCTAAGTACTGACCATAGGCTGCGATGGAGCCGTTGACGCTGAGGTAAGTGGTGGTAATTTTGATCACCACGATTCCCATGGCGGCGACAATGAACTTTGCCGCGAACTGCCAGGCCGTATTTGAAAGTATTTTTCTTGCGATAGACATCGGAGGGGAGTGTACATCAGCGCGATTGCGAGTGCAATATTGCTGTGATATGATCTGATCATGCATGAACTTAAAAGTCATCTCCAGGAACTAAAGCGACTGATCGATCAGGGGCTAAAAAATGTTGATTTGGCTGAAAAAAAGCAGCAATTAGCGCTGCTCAATAGTGAAATGCAAGCGGAGGATTTTTGGAATGATTCGGCAAAGGCACAAGAAATAAGTCAGAAGGCCAGTAATTTGCAGAAATTAATTGAGACTTGGGAGGGGACACAGGGCGAGGTGGATGAACTGATAGGACTTTTGCCGGAGATCCATCCCGAAGAAGATCCGGAAGGAACAGCAGAATACACAGAGATGGTAAAGGCCTTGGATGAGAGATGGAGAAGGCTGGAGGTTTCGACTTTTTTGAGTGGGAAATATGATGAAAACAATGCGATTGTGACCGTGCACGCTGGCACTGGTGGCACTGACGCGGCGGATTTTGCCGAAATGCTTTTGCGGATGTATCTGCGCTACGGCGAGCGGATGAATTTCAAAACCGAGGT
>Ga0066640_10002552_pt1 | contig 10912 bp, 8 predicted proteins | sample CryGeyCG2114_020_2_FD_59505 | JGI IMG/M metagenome (GOLD analysis project Ga0066640, IMG submission 59505) | Groundwater microbial communities from aquifer - Crystal Geyser CG11_big_fil_rev_8/21/14_0.20 | ecosystem: Environmental > Aquatic > Deep subsurface > Groundwater | place: USA: Utah... | reverse complement strand
TTTAGTAAAGTTTTCTGCGACCTAATGTGTCATTTTTGTTTTCATCATAAGTTCCCTGCTTCACCTCGCCCCCTTTTAGGGGGAGAGGAAAAAGGTGAGGGGGTAATTAATCTTTACCCTCACCCTGCCCTCACCCTACACGTAGGGAGAGGGGGGTTACGGAAAAACTGTTACATGGACCCTTTGACTCCGTCCTAACTTGCTGGATTTCGCTCAGAGTGAGTGTGTCCGAAAATTCCAGACCCCTCATTTGAAGAAGTTTTCTCGGATATGTTTCAACTCTCCGATGGACTCTAGCACATCAGCCTTCGCACGATGAGCTGTTTCCTTATAAGGTAACCCCTCCGCTTTAGGATACCAACGTCGCACCATCGCTTTAAAAGAACTCACATCGACCAAACGATAATTCAGATATTCGTTTAGCGCTGGCATGTACTTAATAATGAAACGCCTGTCATGATGGACGCCACTACCACAAAGTGGTGTCGTTTTGGGAAAGCAATACCCTTTCAAAAACGCCAATGTCTGTTCTTCTGCCTCCACTAAAGTAATGAGCGAGTTTTTCACTTCATCAATTAATCCTGTTTTGCTATGTTGTTTTTGATTCCAGTCATCCATTTTTGCCAACAACTCATCGGGCTGTTTAATCACTAAATTCGGGCCATGTTCTAAAACGTTTAAATCTTTATCCGTGATCAATGACGCGATTTCGATAATATTTTCTTTTTCAGGATCAAGGCCTGTCATTTCCATATCCAACCAAAATAAATGATCTACATCCTGCTTACGATCCACCATCACATATCCCTTCCTACTTTTTTACTGAACTTAACTGCGTATTATGTTTGGACTCAAAGTCGCTAATTTCCTTGACATGTTTTAAGGTCAATCCAATATCATCCAAACCGTGAATTAAACGATTCTTGACAGCAGCATCCATCTCAAAATGAAAAGATACTTCCTCATCTAAATGTAATACCAAACGCTGTTCATCTAGGTTTACAGATGCTTTCAAACCTTCAAAACGTTCAACGAGTTCAAAAATTTCATTTACTTCTGCTTCTTTTAATTCAATGGTCAAAACAGCATTTTTAACACAATTGTTTTTAAAAATATCTGCAAACCCTGGGATATGAGTTCCATCCCGATCCACTGTTGGTGCTACGATGACACGGAACCCATATTGCTCAATGGCCCACACCGCATGTTCTCGACTCGAGCCGCATCCAAAATTATTTTTAACCACTAGAATGGATGCCCCTTCATACCGTTTTTGATTCAACTCAAAAGCAGGATCGGGTTTTCCATTTTCCAAATAACGCCAATCAAAAAACAAGCTCTCTCCAAATCCAGTGCGTTTAATGGATTTTAAAAATTGTTTTGGAATGATTTGGTCGGTATCCACATTGGCTCGATCCATAATCGCAACTAAACCTGTATGATTTTTAAATGGTTCCATAATCAGTTCCTTATTTCCCCTCTCCCAAAGGGAGAGGGCCAGGGTGAGGGTCCATTAATTGCTTTTGAATCTCTTCTAAGACAACTTCTGTTTTTGTCATTACCTCATTATCCCAAAATCGAATCACACAATAACCTTTACTTTGAAGAAACCGAGCCCTTCTTTCATCGTAATCTTTGTTTAGCAAATGATGACCACCGTCCAGCTCAATAACTAGTTTCTTTTCAATGCAGCAAAAATCTGCAATATACCGTCCTATGGAATGTTGCCGCCTAAATTTACAATTTTCAACTCCACGATCTCTCAAAAAATACCACAACCGCTTCTCAGCTTCAATTGAATGCGTTCTTAGTTTTTTAACGTTTTTATTTGTTTGCATCTATTTTATCTTCTCCCTCACCCCACCCTCTCCCTCTAAAAGGGCGAGGGGAATTAAGGAAAATTATTGCCAGGTCCTAATATCCACAAAATGACCTTCTACTGCCGCGGCTGCTGCCATTTGCGGACTGACTAAATGCGTGCGTCCACCTTTACCTTGCCTTCCCTCAAAATTACGATTCGAGGTCGATGCGCAACGTTCACCCGGTTTGAGTTGATCAGGATTCATCGCCAAGCACATACTGCATCCTGACTCGCGCCATTCGCAACCTGCTGCTTTAAAAATTTCATGCAATCCTTCCGCTTCAGCCTGCGCGCTCACTTGCTGGGATCCAGGCACCACTAAAACGCGGACCCCTTTTGCAATTTTACGTCCTTGAAACACCTGACAGGCAGCCCGCAAATCTTCAATACGGGCATTGGTACAACTACCAATAAAAACTGTATCTACTTTGACATCTGTCATCGGTATTCCTGATTTCAATCCCATATAATCCAATGCTTTTTGCACATCTTGCGGATTATAACCTGGAACCTCATTTGTGGCTGGCACCTTGGCTGTCACATCAATGACCATGCCTGGGCTGGTTCCCCATGTCACTTGCGGCGCAATTTTACTGGCATCAATGGTTAAAGTGCGATCAAATTTAGCATCCGCATCCGACGGTAATGTTTTCCAGAACGCAATGGCTGCATCAAATGCTTGCCCTTGTGGAGCAAAAGGTCGGTCACCTTCCTTTATATAGTGAAAGGTGACTTCATCTGGCGCAATCAATCCGGCACGCGCACCGGCTTCAATGCTCATATTGCACATCGTCATACGTTGTTCCATCGAAAGCGCACGAACGGCTTCACCACAATACTCCAACACATATCCTGTCGCACCGGCTGTGCCAATTTGACCAATCAATTTCAAAATCATGTCCTTGGCGTTTAAAGGCGACTGAATGCGACCGGTGAATTCGACACGAAATGTTTTAGGCTTTTTCTGTGGTAAACACTGTGTCGCCAGCACATGTTCCACTTCAGAGGTTCCAATACCCATCGCAAAGGTCCCAAACGCTCCATGGGTTGATGTATGTGAATCACCGCATACCATGGTCATGCCTGGTAATGTAATACCTAATTCTGGGCCAATGATATGGACAATCCCTTGACGTTTATCTTCTAAATCAAATAAGGTAATGCCAAACTCTTTACAATTGTGTTGCAAGGCTTCGATTTGTGCTTTGGAAATCGGATCTTTAATATTCAAACGATCCTGCGTAGGCACATTGTGATCCATGGTTGCAAAGGTCAATTCCGGTCGACGCACCTGGCGCCCCGTTAAGCGAAGCCCCTCAAAGGCTTGAGGACTAGTCACCTCATGAATCAAATGACGATCAATGTAGACAATGCTCGTTCCATCCTCGAGGGATTTGACCACATGACGGTCCCATATCTTGTCGAATAGCGTTTTTGCCATAGCCGTGTAATGTAAGCGATTTTGCACCTTTTTTCAAGACTTCTCACAGAGAGTCCCCGACCCTCTCTCGACAAAATCGCATTCTGGGATAAAATAACAGTATGCAAACCCTCTTTAACATTCAAACCAAACATCACGACCAATTAGTTGATATTACCTCTGAGGTTGCTGAAATTGTCAGCCAAAGTGGCGTTCGTTCAGGATTAGTAAATGTTTACGCACAAGGCGCTACTGCAGCCATCATGGTCCAAGAAAATTGGGATGAGAGCGTACAAACCGATGTTATCACTCTTTTAAGAAAACTCATTCCCCATGGTGTGTGGGAACATGACAAACAAGATGGCAATGGTGACTCCCATCTAAAAGCTGGCTTGGTGGGTCCTTCTGAAACGATTCCGATTATTGAAGGAAAGTTAGGCTTATCACGCTGGCAGAATATTTTCTTTTGCGAATTTGACGGGCCCAGAAGTAAACGACCCATCGTTTGCACTGTCATCAACAGCGATAAAAAATAAAAAACCTTACGCCATTTCTGACGTAAGGTTTCTTAATCTGTTTTGCTTGCGTTTAATTAATACGGCAGGTTTTCTTCGTCATCACCAAGCATTGGATCGTCCATCATATACGGATCCATGCCCATGTCTTCAGGATAAGCCATATCATCTGATTCCATCTGGGGCTCATCGGCCATCGGCTGTTCTTCATGATGATCTGCATAGGACACGCCCGCAAAAACGCCTATACAAAATAACATTAAAAATACGATTAGACCTCTCTTCAAAAGCATTTTCATAAAACGCTTTCCTCCTTTTGAGAATAAAAAAAGGCGTCTGAATTGACACCTGTTTAAAGTATAGCATATGGTGGTCTAGTGCAGAATTGCCGTATTTTAGTCGTAAATAAAACACCATGCAAATTAAAACACTCAAAATTGAGGGTTACGAAGAAGTCATTGAAGGGCGTGACAGCACTTGCGGTTTACATGCCTATATTGCTGTCCACAGCACGCGAAAAGGACCTTCCTTAGGTGGCATTCGTATGGCCAGCTACACCTCCCCCGATCAAGCTTTAGAAGATGTCCTGCGCCTTGCAAAAGCCATGACCTACAAAGCAGCTGCTTTTAATATGAATCTGGGTGGAGGCAAAGCAGTGATTATTGGCAATCCAGAAAAAGATAAACGCGGTTGTTTATTTCGAGCCATGGGCCGTATGATCAATCAACTCGACGGACGTTATTACGCGGCCAAAGATGCGGGCGTAGTAACAGAAGATTTAATTGAAGTAGCACAAGAAACACGATTTGTGACGGGGTTGCCCGCATTAATGGGTGGCAGCGATGATCCTTCTCCTGCCACCGCCATGGGCATTTTTTATGGCATGCGTGCTTGTTTACGCGAAAAATTTGGGAGTGATTCTTTTAAAGATATTGTTGTGGCCATTCAAGGTTTAGGTCACGTCGGTTTTGCTTTAGCATCACTACTTAAAGCAGAGAAAGCACAACTTATCATTACAGACACAAATGAAACGCTGATCAAAAAAGCACAAGAACAATTTGATGCTGAAGTCGTATCGCCTGACAAAATTTATTCGGTCAGTTGTGATATCTTCTCGCCTTGTGCGCTAGGTGGCGCTATTAATGATACAACGATTAATCAACTCAATTGTCGTATTGTAGCCGGAGGCGCTAACAATCAACTGGTTGTCCCTGAGAAGCATGGCAAATTGCTCATGGAAAAAGATATTCTCTATGCCCCAGACTATGTTCTCAACGCGGGCGGTTTGATGAATATTTATGTTAAAGATATCTTAAAAGAAAAAGACGTGGATCGCATGCTTGAAAAAATTGAAACTCAACTTGAAGCAATCTTTACAAAAGCAAAAAAAAGCAACCTGCCGCCTGGACAGGTTGCTAATGAAATGACAGATGCCAATTTAAGTCAAAAAGTTTAAGGATTTTTTTTCACTAAACGCACGAAGTGAACCTCTAAATCATCTCCCATACCAGACTCGCCAAGGTCGGCTTCGATCATAATATCCACACCATTGAGATTATCTCGTAAAATACTAGAGAAAGATTCACCATCATCGGTCGGTTTAAAATTTTTCAACTCGAAGGTGGCGGTAACCACGTCCCCTTTAGAAGAATCCCCCGTCACCTCTGCAGTTTGCTTCATGCCAGAAGCAGAGCTGTAGGTCACATGCCATGGCAATGCATTGTCACCACGATTGGTGAATGTGACTTTCAAAAGCATGTCTGCCGTTTGAGAAGAATTCATAAATAATGGATCTACAAAATAAGCTAATTTCCCGGTATTTTGATCCACTTTATGCGCCGTGAATTCACCCATGGAGTCATAATCTTTAATATCCCGTTCCTCTATATCACGATAAGGATCATGGTTGCCCCCGACCCAGGCGGACCCTTCTTCGGGATCTGGCATATTATCTTCACAATCCCAGTGCTCATCGATACGGCGACGATGACGTGTCGGTTCTGCCACAGCAAAGCCTTCAATATTTCTTTGATATAGTCCACGTTCAATATTTTTAAGCACAGGATCGTTGGTTCCACCACATGATTTCTTATTGGCTCCCGGCGAGGTACGATTCATCGCAAAATAATAGGGCGCCGACCACACATCTGACAATTCATCAGCTTTTTTTCCAGCTACCTGTTGCCAATATTCCGTCATCTCGGTATCTAAACCATCTACAACTTGCGAATTTGTCCACAGAAAGTTATTTCCCGAAGCCAAAGTCACCAACACAGAAGTGCGGTAATATTCTTGCGCAAGTGGATGCATTTCGGTTTTGTTACCATCCCCATCTAAATCATATTGATCGGTGTAAAACTGAAACACTTCCATTTCGCCACCAAAATAACGTTTACCTGTAATCAGTGGGTCATCTAATTTTGAAATCACATATCCTTTTTCATCACCGTAAAGATTGTGCCCACGATCATTCACACGCACCCAATATTTTTCAGGTCCACCACCACGTAAACCAATGCCTGGTCCGACGAAATCAATCCCATATTTCAATTTATCTTCGACCCGTTTGGCATCACTACTTGGCAAACTATCCAGTCCATCATAACCCACCATGACCAATTTATATTGTTGTTGGTCTCCAAATTTCTCTGCCCACCAGGTCGCTCGATCTTCAAATGCTTTGATCGTTTTTGTAGCGGTTTGCGACTTGGTACTTAACTTTGCAGCAATTCTCAGATTTTCCATGCCTGGTCCTTGCACAGCCATTTCTTCACCCGAAGCCTTCGAGACGCCTGTAATGTACATACCAATCATACGTGGATCATAAGTCAATAACCCGTTTTGGAAAGCCGCAAAGGCATCAATAAAATTCTGATATTCACGCTGCACACAAGGACTCCATGGCGTGGCATGATAGCGACGATTTGTGCCTGAGCCTCCCTTGACGTCGACTTCACTGTAGTAAGCCGTATCCCCATTGGCTTCATTTAAACATTTTTGTCGTACCCATAACGGTACCGCCGGTTCATCATTAGGTGCTTCTCCATCACCTACTTTGACACCATTCACATTGTTGGGGCCTACATTGGAAGATTTCAAGCGTACCATTACACCTTTAAATTTAGTACCGGTCGTATCATTAGGATCTACTTCTTTAAAGGCATAATCTTGATTTCCTTTGCCTACGCCAAAAAACTCAGCGTCAAACGCATATTGATTCTCATTAGGATTTAAACGATTCCACGTGGTGTCATATCTTTTATGCGTAATGCGCGGTGTGCTCGGCTTGGTTTTTCCACCTGCAATCAATCCAGAATACGGTTCTGGCTGAACTTCATAAGGAAAGCTCCAATCCCAACCATTAAAAAGTTCAACGGGTGATGTTGGTGGTTGATTTTGAACAGTGATCATTCGATCCGATGTATCGGTGACATTGCCTGCCTCATCAATAGCTCTGGCATAAATGCTGTAATCCTCATCGGCGATATCTTCTGAATTCCAGTAATGTTCATAAAGTGTGCCAGAATCTGGAGGGAAAACCGTTCCCACACGACCAATTCCATTCACAAAAAATTCCACTTTTTCCATGGGCCCATTGTCTGAAGCATTGGCAAGTAATCGCACAACACCTGAAACAACGTTTCCATCCACTGGTTCTTCCAATCTAATGGCTGGATTAACCGTGTCTGTTGGAGAATACGTAATTTGAAACGCGCGAGTATTTTCTGCGCCTAAATTATCATAAGCACGTATTTCAACGGTGTTCACACCCACATTCAGTTTTTCGACAAAATGCGTGTAGGTGTAAGGTGCACGATCATCTGTTCGCCTTTTTACGCCATTGACATGAAATTCTACATAAGCCACACCATCGGAATCTTCAGCTCTCGCTTCAGCCGTCATGATTCCTGTAATAACATCGCCTTCCTGAGGTTGAACCAACGTAATCACAGGAGGTTGATTACCTATCGGTGGATGACTCACCGTGACAGACACCGTCGCGCTTGTATCTGACAGTCCTTCTCCATTTACAGCTACAGCTTTGATAGATAAAACTGTACCAGTTGGAAAAGTCATTGTATCTAAATCAAAAGAAAAAGGAGCGGATGTATCAGGCAAGCCCATAGAGTTATCATTTACAATAAATTGGACTGAAGCAATGCCTGATTCTGGATCACTTGCAGAGGCAGTCAGTAAAATAATATCAGTCACATTGCTGTCCGTCGGTGAACTAATTGCAATGATAGGAGGCGTTGTGTCAGATGGTGGAACTATTTCATTTTTAACGAAAACATCCACAAATTCTTTACGTTTACGATCTTTCCAGTCATAGCCCGTTACATATACGCGATGTTTGCCATCAGCGACAAGCGTCGTATCCCATTGTACGGAATAAATGTGATCGCCTCTACCCCAGGACGAGAGTTCAATCGTTCCCTGTCCCGGCAGTTCGAAAACAACTTTTTTCACCGCTGCATCATCAATAACCTGTGCTTGAACAACAAATGATGTTCCACTCACTTCTTGATTAGCTGTCGGAGCAAGAATCGTAACGACGGGTTCTTTCGAACCGCCAAAATCCCCCGCGTACAAATCCTGAGGTATCAGGATAGAAATAAAAAAGATCACTAGAGCGACCTTCTTCAGACCCATAGCTTTTTTCCTTATGTTTTTTGAGATGGAAAATTTTTAATAAACCCCAACCTTGATAAACGCCCTTTTGCCGTGTCATCACTGCCACCTAATAAATCCTACCTCATCAGGTTACTGCACTGCAAAGATGTTTCAATAAAGTAACCTAACCGGTGATATTTACTCTCTAAGTGGTTTTCGTCTATCACTGCTGATCTCCAACTAATGCATCAAACCAGTTACTGCATTGGTGAATTGATGTAATTGAGCACATCGAGTGACTATTCGGGTCATCCTTCCAGGCCGGCTCTCCCGTGTCTGGTAAATCCACAAACGTACAGTTATGGGATGGAGATCCATCGACTGTCGTGCAGAATGATTCAATTGGTTCTTTTGGAATCACATCACGCGTACAAGGAGAGTCTGCACCATCACCACAAGAAATCATCTTCCATTCGGTCACTGCCAAATCATTCACAGGATTGACATCCGTCACGTTATCTGGCCGTGCCTTATCAAAGAACTCCGGACACATTTCTTCTTTTCCGCAATAGCGTCTGACCATACGTTCAAACGATAATGGTACCGGTAATAAATCATCCTTTTTACAGCCATGCTCAACGTTAAAATCGTAAAGACCATACACGCCAGAATCTGCTAATCCTGTCGTATTTTGAATTCCGTCAAAGAAACATGCCCCTGTTTGAACGGTTCCTTTCCATGCGGGCGCATTGTCAAATGTTGTTTTAGCCATTGCGACTACAGGTGCGGTAGCTCCATGACTAACGCCAGTAAATAAAAGATATTTTCCGCTCCAAGCCTTTTGTATGACTGGATCTGAAGCAACATCTTCTATGATTTTATTAACACGTTCTGCTTCAGCAAGAAACGGATAGGCGCCAGACCCATAACTGTCGTTATAAGTTTGCGCACACACCGCTACATATCCTTTTTGCTTGTAATGTTCCAACATCGGATCATAACTATCACCTGACCCTTCCAAGCAACGCATCATGCCACCTGAGAAAATAATGGCTAATTTGTCACATCCCTGTCCGGTGCATTTTTGCGGATCCAACACAAATTTCCATCCGGCTTTTTGGAAACCAGTCTCCTTAAAATTGCTGGAATCAATTTCACGAATGCCAACAGCTGGTAATTGTCCTGTTTCAGATAAACTGACGCGCAGTGACATAATGCTACGCTTGGGCAATCGGACGGACATATTTGATACAGCATTGGCCATCGCAAACGAAACAGGCTGCCAATAGGCTGTTTCATCAGAGACTTCTCCAATCACCTGACCTCCTGCCATTAATCCATTCATCGTAATATTGGCTTGGCGATCCACCGTATCTGCATTTACCAAAACTAAATTAAGTTGTTGCGTTAAGTCATTGCGAAATGCCGCTACCTTTACTTTTCCATCTTCTGCATAAGCTTTGATGGATTGAGAACGACGCGGCACCCATCTGGCATAATGACCTAATGCACGGGCCATCCCTGTCATATGGACATCCCCTGAATTTGAATCAATTAAAAGTAAATTGTCGTGATGCTTCACATACAAATCGGATCCATCGGTGCCCGCATCCATCGCCTGTTTCATCGTGCTTTTCATTGCATCACGCGCAAAGAAAGCAGAAGCATGGGCAAACGTCACTTCATCGTGAATATGAATCGCACGGCCTAGAGCCACATCAAACGAACGCACATCCATGGCATCTGTTTCTAAGTAGCCGTCTTTCACACCACACATCCATAATGGCAAGTCATATGCACTGGCGATAGCCGCCAACTCTTCCCGCTGTTGCGTCGCAACGAGTGCTGGCTTCCCTGCTCCCGACTGTGTCAAAATATTAGGAATATAACTGTACGAAGCGTACTGTGGATTGGCTGGATTCACTTCATCCGGATAATATCCGATTGCACCGACATATTTTAAGGCATCCGGATCTGCTAAAACATCCGTGATCGTCTCTTTGGTACTAAAAATCTTATTTTGATTTCCAATCACAAATCGCGCAGATTCGAAACCTTCTTGACTCAATCGGTTACCTGCACGTTTTATAATTTCAGCCATTTCTAAATTACTTTGGTTACCAAAAAAAGCTGACATGGTATTTTCGCCGGTGGTTGGCTCGTGAAACAATTGAATATAAGCAGGCACTTCACCATAACTGTCCACCCATCTTTGAACACCTACCAATACTTGTTCAGCAAGTTCGTCGTAATAAGCCTCTTTATCACGAAAACGTATATTTTTTAACCAACTGTTCGACTTTAAGTCCACCGCCAAACGTGGATATAAATGTGTTTCTTTTTCTGGATCAATCAAGTCCATGTATTTTGATCGAAACAAATCAAGCTGTTGTTGTGTTTGGAAGCCGTTTACATTCATTACATGAGGGTCACTGTTGTCATTTGCAGGACTACATGTTGGACAAGATGCTTCCAATATAGCGGGCACATCCCCAGTGGTGA
>Ga0066640_10002547_pt1 | contig 10919 bp, 19 predicted proteins | sample CryGeyCG2114_020_2_FD_59505 | JGI IMG/M metagenome (GOLD analysis project Ga0066640, IMG submission 59505) | Groundwater microbial communities from aquifer - Crystal Geyser CG11_big_fil_rev_8/21/14_0.20 | ecosystem: Environmental > Aquatic > Deep subsurface > Groundwater | place: USA: Utah... | reverse complement strand
AAGCCGTACACGCCTTCCCGCCGAGGAATGACTTCGCAGGATTACTCGGATGTTACGACCAACGTGCCCGAGAAGAGCCTCGTTTCTCAGCTCAAGCGCACCGGGGGCCGCAACAACACCGGCATGATCATGGTTCGCCATCAGGGCGGCGGCCACAAGCGCGCGTACCGCGCGATTGATTTCAAGCGCTACGATAAGGCCGGGGTTCCGGGCAAGGTCGTTTCGATCGAGTACGATCCGAACCGCTCCGCCCGCATCTGCCTCGTGAACTACGCCGACGGTGAGAAGCGCTACATCGTGCAGCCCGCCGGCATGAAGGTCGGCGGCGCGATCATGAGCGGCCCTGAGGCCGAGATCAAGGTCGGCAACGCGCTGCCTCTGATCAAGATCCCCGAAGGTACTTTCATCCATTGCGTGGAGCTGAACCCCGGAAAGGGCGCGCAGATGATGCGCTCGGCCGGCACCCAGGCCCAGCTGATGGCGAAGGACGGCGGGTACGCGCAGATCAAGATGCCGTCGGGCGAGGTCCGCATGGTGCCCGACACTTGCTACGCGACGATCGGCCAGGTCGGCAATTTCGAGCACAACACGATCACGCTTGGTAAGGCCGGCCGCAACCGCCACCTCGGCATCCGCCCAACCGTTCGCGGCGGCGCCATGAACGCCACCGACCATCCGCTCGGCGGCGGACGCGGCAAGTCCAAGGGTAACAATCACCCTCGCTCTCCCTGGAACCAGCTCGCGAAGGGTTTCAAGACGCGCAACAAGAAGAAGGTCTGGGGCTGGCTGATCGTTTCCGATCGCCGCCGCTCGGCCTCGCACGCTTAAAGAGGAATTATGAGCCGATCTACTAAAAAAGGACCGTATGTCGAGCCGAAGCTCCTGAAAAAGGTGCAGAAGCAGAACAGCGCCGGCGAGAAGAAGCCCATCAAAACCTGGGCGCGCCGTTGCACGATTACCCCTGAGTTCGTCGGGCACACCTTCTCCGTCCATAACGGCCGGAAGTTTCTGCCCGTTTACGTCAACGAGCAGATGGTCGGCCACAAGCTCGGCGAATTCTCATTCACCCGCTTCTTCAAGAACCACGGCGGGACGAGCAAGGATGCATCCGCAAAGACCTAAGTCGAACTAAGGAATAAAGAGAAATAACATGGAAGCCACAGCACACTCTCGGTTTCAGCGATACGGGACGCGTAAGGTCGGTCAGGTCCTCAAGGAAATCCGCGGCAAGTCCGTTCTCGAGGCCGAGCGGATCATTCCGATGATGCCCCGCATCTGCTCGGTGATGGTCGGCAAAGCCGTCCGCTCCGCCGCGGCGAACCTCGTCAACCTGGCGGCCAAGAACGGCCACCAGATCAACCCCGAAAAGGTTTACATCAAGTCCTGCTGGTCCACGATGGGCCCGATGGGAAACATGAAGCGCATGCTGCCGGCTCCTCAGGGCCGCTCCTATACCTTCAAGAGAAAAGTCTGTCACTTGACCGTCATCGTCAGCGATGAGCGCGTCATCAAAGGAAAGTAACTTACCATGGGCAATAAGATCCATCCGAACGCGCTCCGCCTCGGCTACATTCACGACTGGCAGTCCAAGTGGTTCTCCACGAAGGACGCTCCCGCCCTCATAGGCGAGGACTTCAAGATTCGCAACCTCGTCCGCAAGGCTTTCCGCATGGCCGCGGTCAGCTGGGTCGGCATCGAGCGCGCCGGCTCGTACCTGCGCGTCAACATCCACACGGCTCGCCCCGGCGTCGTGATCGGCAAGAAGGGCGCCGACATCGAGGCCCTGCGCAAGAATGTCGAGGCCATGACCTCCCGCAAGACCTACGTCAATGTCATGGAAATCAAGGATCCCGAGCTCGACAGCCGCCTCGTCGCGGACTCAATCGCGGTTCAGCTTGAGAAACGTATCGCCCACCGCCGCGCCATGCGCCGCGCGATGGAGCGCACAATTCAATCTGGCGCCATCGGCATCAAGGTCATGATTTCCGGTCGCGTCAACGGCGCCGAGATCTCTCGTCGTGAGTGGCAGCGCGAAGGTCGCGTGCCCCTGCACACCTTCGCCGCCGACGTGGATTACGGCACGGCCGAGGCCATGACGCACGCCGGCCTCATCGGCGTGAAGGTCTGGATCTTCAAGAAACAGCATTTCGTGAAGTCCCTTAAGGAACTTCAGATGATGGCGAAGAAAGAGGCTGCGCTCGTCGCGGCCGCGATGTCGATCGAAAGCGGCGATGAGCCGTCCGGAGCCGCGCCGGCCGCCGCGCCGGCCGCCGCGCCGGCCGCCGCGCCGACGACCGGGGGGGCGAAATAAAATGTTGATGCCCAAACGTGTTAAGTATCGCAAGCCTCACTCCCACCCCCGCATCAAGGGGCCGGCGAAGCGCGGCGTCAGCCTCGCGTTCGGCGAGTTCGGTCTGAAGGCGCTCGAGCCCAAGTGGATCACCGCGCGGCAGATCGAGGCGAGCCGCGTGACCATCTCCCGCCACCTGAAGAAGGGCGGCAAGCTTTGGGTCCGCATCTTCCCCGATAAGGCCATCACCAAGCATCCCGCCGAAACCCGCATGGGTAAGGGTAAAGGTGCTCCCGATCATTGGGCCGCAGTCGTGCGGCCGGGCCGCATGCTGTTTGAAGTCGGCGGTTTGACGCTGGATGAGGCGAAAAAAGCCTTCAAGATGGCGTCTTACAAGCTTCCGATCACCACTAAATTCGTCGCTCGCGAGCACATCTAAATATATGGCCGACAAGAAATCAAAGACCGCGATGCAGGATAAAACTGCGTTGAATCCCACGGAGCTCAAGAACGAACTGCGGACCGCGCTCGAGAAGCGCGCGAAGCTTTCGTTCCAGCACAATATCGCTCCGTTGAAAAATCCCATGGAGTTGCGCCATCTCCGCCGCGAGATCGCGCGTCTCAAGACCCAACTTTCCGTCAAGGAGGCCGCGAAGTGACGAAAACAGCCGCCGCTCCCACCGCGACCGCCGAGACGCTTGATCGTGCGGGCCGCAAGTCCCTCGAAGGAGTCGTCGTGTCCGACAAGATGAACAAGACCCGCGTCGTGCGCGTGTCGCGGACCGTCAAGCACCCCTTCTATGCCAAGATCATGAAGAAGTCCAGCAAATTTCATGCCCACGACGAGAACAACGAGGCCCGCGAGGGCGATGTCGTGGAGATCGCCAGCACCCGGCCGCTGTCGAAGCTGAAGCGCTGGCGGATTGTGCGCATCGTCAAGGCCGCGCCGAAGATCCTGGCGGAGGTCAAGTAAATGATTCAGCTTCGCACGATGGTCAATGTCGCCGATAACTCCGGCGCCCGCCGTCTGCAGTGCTTCCACGTGATGGGCGGCTCCTATCGCCGCTACGCGTCGCTGGGAGACATCATCGTCTGCTCCGTGGTGGACGCGCTCCCCAACGGGGCGGTCAAAAAGGGAACGGTCGTCAAGGCGGTCGTGGTTCGCGTCAAGCGCAACCTGCGCCGCGCCGACGGCTCCCATGTCGCTTTCGACGATAATGCCGCGTGCTTGATCGACGATAAGAACGAGCCGAAGGGCACCCGTGTTTTCGGACCCGTGGCGCGGGAGCTTCGCGACAAGGACTTCCTGAAGATCGTTTCTCTTGCCCCGGAGGTCGTCTAAGATGAAGTTCAAGATTAAGAAGAAGGACAAGGTCATCGTGATCTCCGGAAAGGAGAAGGGGAAAACCGGCGAGGTGATCGAACTCATCGCCGGCGACGCCTACACGCCGACCCGCGTGCTGGTCGCCAAGGTCAACATGGTGACGAAGCACAAGAAGCCGACCCAAACCGATCCCGGCGGCATCACGAAAATCGAATCTCCGCTGTCGCTGAGCAACGTCATGCTCCTCGATCCGAAGACCAACAAGCCCACGCGCATTCGCATCAAGACCGCCGCCAACGGCGACAAGTCCCGCGTGGCGATCAAGTCCGGCGAGACCATCGCCTAATCAGGTAAGGAACAATGGCTGAAAAAACTCAAGACGAAAAAGCGAAGGCGGCGGCGCACAAGGCCGCTCAGGCCGCCAAGAAGGCGGGCCTCGAGAAGCAGGCCGCCTCCAAGGCCGGCCCGGCGTTCGAGTTGAACGCGGAAGGCCGCGAGACCGAGCACCCGACCCCGCGCCTTAAGGTCCACTATCGCGAGAGCGTGATTCCCTCGCTCATGGAAAAGCACGGCATGGAGAACCAGCATGAGGTTCCCAGCCTGCGCAAGATCGTGCTCAACATCGGCGTTTCCGAAGCCCGAGACAATGTCCAGATGCTGGACAACGCGCGCGAGGAGCTGGCGCTGATCTCCGGGCAGTGGCCGCAGGTTCGCAAGGCCTCGAAGTCGATCTCCAATTTCAAACTGCGCCAGGGTATGCCGATCGGCGTGCGCGTCACGCTGCGCGGCGACCGCATGTGGGAGTTCCTGGATCGCCTCATCGCGGTCTCGATTCCCCGCATCCGCGACTTCCGCGGCCTCGAGCCCAAGGGTTTCGACGGCAGCGGAAACTTCAACCTGGGCCTCAAGGAACAGCTGATTTTCCCCGAGATCAACGCGGAGCGCGTTCCGGCGCAGCGCGGCATGAACATTTCGTTCGTGATCGGCGGGGGCAAGGATAACCTCAGCCTCGAGCTCCTTCAAGAGCTCGGGATGCCGTTCAAGACGGCCGAGCAAGCGGCCAAGAAGGGGAACAACTAATTATGGCCACTACAGCCTGGCGCGCCAAGATGACCAAGGCGCCTAAATTTTCCACCCGTCACCGAAATCGTTGTCAGATTTGCGGCCGTCCTCGCGCGTTTTACCGCGACTTCGGCCTCTGCCGTATGTGCTTCCGGAAGATGGCCCACCAGGGCCTACTGCCGGGCATCAAGAAATCCTCGTGGTAAGGTAATCATGGACCCCATCGCAGACCTGCTCACTCGCATCCGCAACTCCAGCATCCGACAGAAGGATCGCGTCGACGTCCCCATGTCCAAGCTGAAGATGGAAGTCGTTCGCGTCTTGAAGGAAGAAGGCTTCATCGCCAACTTCAAGACCTTGTACAACGGGACCAACAAGCAAGGCACGATCCGCGTGTTCCTGAAGTACTCTCCGACCAAGGAAGCCGTTATCCGGGGCATCAAGCGCGTCTCGCGGCCCGGGCTGCGCGTCTACCGCGGATTCTCCGGTATTCCGCGCTCGCGTGCCGGCTTCTCCATCACGATTCTGTCGACCCCCCAAGGCGTCATGAGCGACTCGATGGCCAAGGAAAAGAAGGTCGGCGGCGAAATTCTCTGCCAGGTGTGGTGATCTAACATGTCCCGAATTGGAAAGCAGCCCGTCGTTATTCCCAATGGCGTCCAGCTCAAGCTGGACGGCAATCTCGTTACCGCCAAGGGCCCGAAAGGAGAGCTTAAAGAGGCTCTTCACCCGTACGTCAAGGCCGAGATCAAGGATGGCAGCGTCATTTTGTCGACCGACATCACGGTCGCCCGCGACGCCGCCGCGATCTGGGGCATGACCCGCGCTCGCCTGAACAATCTCGTTCAGGGCGTCGCCGTCGGGTACTCGAAGATTCTTGAGATTCACGGCCTCGGCTTCCGCGCGGAAATCGCGGGGCAGAAGCTCACTCTTGCTCTCGGGAAATCGCACCCGGTCGTGTTCGAGGCGCCCAAGGGCGTGACGATCACGGTCGACGCGAAGAAGACTTTGCTCACCGTGTCCGGCATTAGCAAGGACCTCGTCGGCGCCGCCGCCGCGGACATCCGTGAGCTGCGCAAGCCTGAGCCCTACAAGGGAACGGGCATCCGCTATCAGGGCGAACATGTCCGCAAGAAGGCGGGCAAGACCGCGGCCGGCGCCGGAGCCGGAGCGGGAGGCAAGAAGTAAATGAAGAACAAATGGGTTCGGGCCGAATTTCGTAAGACGGCGACGCGCAAGCGTCTGTTTGAGCACCGTGGGGAGCGGCCGCGCCTGAGCGTGCACCGCAGCCTCAAGTACATTTACGCCCAGGTGATCGACGACAACAAGGGCGTTACGCTCGCGTTCGCGTCGTCGCTCGATAAGGAACTGCGCAAGACGCTCAAGTCTCACAAGAGCGTCGACGCGGCGAAGAAGGTCGGTGAGAGCATCGCCGCCAAGGCCGTCAAGGCCGGCGTCAAGAAGGTGATGTTCGACCGCGGCCAGTATGTGTACCACGGCCGCGTCAAGGCCTTGGCGGACGCGGCGCGCGCCGGCGGACTTGAGTTTTAGGCTTTAATAAACGGGAGAATTTGTAAATGGCTACTGAGACGACGACGACGGTTCCCACCCAGCCCATCGTGCCCGCGGCGACGGAACGCCCCGAGCGCGGCGGAGAGCGCGGAGGCGGCGACCGCGGTCGCCCGCGTCGCGGCCCGCGGCGCGACAATCCCCGCGAAGAGGGGGGATTCAAGGAGACCGTCGTCACGATCAATCGCGTGGCCAAGGTCGTCAAAGGCGGCAAGCGCTTCTCGTTCTCCGCGCTCATCGTCGTCGGCGACACGGCCGGCCAGGTCGGCTACGGCATGGGCAAGGCCAAGGACGTTCAGGCGGCCATTCTGAAGGGCAACGCTCATGCGCGCAAGGCCCTCATCAAGTTCCCCATCGTTCCGGAAGGCACGATCCCCCACGAAATCGTCGCGAAGTTCGGCTCCGCCAAGGTCTGGATGAAGCCCGCGACTCCCGGTACCGGCGTTATTGCCGGCGGCGGCGTCCGCGCGGTTCTCGAAGCCGCCGGCGTCAAGAACATTCTGACCAAGAGCCTCGGCTCGTCGAACGCCTTCAACATGGTGGGCGCGACGTTCGAAGCTCTCAAGCTCCTTCGCACGAAGGAAGACATCTTCAAGCTCCGTGGAAAATAAAGTGGCCAAAACGAAAACCCCCGTCGCTCCCGTTCAGACGATCTCCCTCTCCAATCTCGAGCCCGTCCCCGGTTCCCGGCGCCGCCCCATTCGCCTCGGCATGGGCGAAGGCTCCGGCACCGGCCAGACCGCGACGCGCGGTCAGAAAGGCCAGCGCTCCCGCTCGGGCGACGGCAAGCTCGTCGGCTTCGAGGGCGGCCAGACGCCCCTGATCCGCCGCATTCCGAAGCGCGGATTCACCAACGGCATGTTCAAGGTCTCCTATCAGGTCATCGACCTCGGCACGCTCGACCGCGTTTTCAAGAACAAGGCCGAGATCACGATCGAGGATCTTCGCATCCACAATCTCATCAAGGGCCGCAAGCCCGTCAAGATTCTCGCCGACGGCGAGCTCAAGCGTGCCATCAAGGTCAGCGCCCACGGCTTCTCCGCCAGCGCGAAGGAAAAGATCGAGAAGGCCGGCGGCAAGGTTGAGGTCGTCAAGGCCGTGAAGGCCTAAGCGATGCGCGGACTCGGCGACATCTTCGAAATCCCGGAGCTACGCAAGCGTGTGATTTTCACGCTTGGCGCGATCGCGATTTTCCGTGTCGGCGCGTCGATTCCGATTCCCGGAGTCAACAGCGAGGCCATCCGCGCGATCTTCAATGCGCAGCAGAGCAACCTTCTCGGGTTCCTGAACACCTTCTCGGGAGGCGCCCTCGGGCGTTTTTCGATCTTCTCCATGGGCGTGATTCCCTACATCAACGCCTCGATTATCATGAGCCTGCTTCAGGGCGCCCATGTTCTACCGGTCCTCGATCGTCTCGCCAAAGACGGCGAGCTCGGCCGGCGCAAGCTCAACAGCTATACGCGTTATCTCACGCTTTTCCTCGCCGTTTTCCAGTCCTTCGGGCTGACGATCGCGATCACGAAGATGCAGGCCCCGGGTGGGCTTCCGACCGTAGTCGACCCCTCCTGGTTGTTCTACTGCGTGACCGTCTTGACGATGACGGCCGGCACGATTTTCGTCATGTGGCTCGGAGAGCAGATGACTGAGCAGGGCATCGGCAACGGCGTTTCCTTGCTTATCTTCACGGGCATCGTTGAGCGGCTCCCGGCGGCGTCTTTCAGCCTGTTCGAACTCGTTCGCCTCGAGGAAATCAACCTGTTTGCGGCGATCGGAATCGTCGCGACCCTTCTCGCCGTCGTCATCGCCGTCGTTTGGGTCGAGACGGCCCAGCGTCAGATTCCGGTGCAGTACGCCAAGCGCATGGTCGGCCGCAAGATGTACGGCGGTTCGCAGAGCTATCTGCCCCTTAAGGTCGACCAGAGCGGCGTCATTGCCGTCATCTTCGCGCTGTCCCTGCTGTCGGTTCCGGTCACGATTGCGACCTTCATGCCGAATGCCGGTACGGCCGAGGGGATCATGCGGTTCTTCCAGGGCGGCAACTATGTCTATGACGCGGTGTATGCCGGCCTCATCATCTTCTTCTGCTATTTTTACAACTCGGTGTCGATCAATCCCGTGGACCTGGCTGAGAACATGAAGAAGTCCGGCGGCTTCATTCCCGGAATCCGTCCCGGCGAGCCGACGGCCCAGTACATCGAGAGGATTCTTGAGCGCATCACCCTCGGCGGCTCTCTTTTCGTGGCCGCGATCGCGGTCATGCCGGACATCATGAAGCGCGAGTTCAGCGTTCCCTTTTTCTTCGGCGGCACGTCCTTGCTGATCGTCGTCGGCGTGGCCTTGGATACGATGGGCCAGCTCGAGGCGCATTTGATCATGCGGCACTATGAGGGCTTCCTCAAGAAGGGCCGCATCCAGGGGCGCTGGTTCAACGTCGGGAGCGGGGTCTAACATGATCGTTATTCTCCTCGGCTGCCCCGGTTCCGGAAAAGGAACTCAATCCAAGCGCCTGGCTGATAAGTACGGCTTCCAACACCTGGCCACGGGCGATATCTTCCGCGCCGAGATCGTGCAGAAGACCTCGATCGGCGAAAAAGCGCAGGATTACCTGAAAAACGGAAAGCTCGTTCCGGACTCGATCGTTATCGAAATGGTCGCCGGAAAGATCGAGGCCGGCGGCAAGTATCTTCTTGACGGATTTCCGCGCACGCTCGAGCAGGCTCAAGGCCTCGCGGGTATGCTCAATAAGGTCGGCTCCGTGGTGGACCTCGTGGTTTTCCTGACGTTGCCCAAGGAAGAGGCGATTCGGCGCATGGCGTCGCGCCGCACCTGCTCCGGCTGCGGGGAAGTTTACAACGTGATCTCCCGCCCCACCACGGTCGAGGGCGTGTGCGACAAATGCTCCGGGAAGGTTGTTCAGCGCGAGGACGACACCGAAGCCACCGCCGCCAAGCGACTTATGGTGTTCGAAGATTTGACTCACCCCCTCGTGGCCTATTACAAGTCCGAGGGCGCCTTCCAGGAAGTGGACGCTTCTCTGAGCCCCGAGCAGGTCGAGGCCGCGCTGTCCGCCGTGATCGATTCGACGAAGGCGGCCCGGTGACCATGTTGATGAGCAAGGCCGTCGAGGTGAAGAGCCGTGAGGAGCTGGCGCTGATGCGCCGGGCCGGCGGCGTCGTCGCCGACATCCTTGTTCTCCTCAAGGGCATGGTCAAGCCCGGCATGACCACGGGCGACATCGACCGGATCGCCCGTGAAGAGCTTAAGAAGCGCGGCGCGAAGCCGGCGTTTCTCAATTATCACGGCTTCCCCGGCGTGATCTGCGTCTCGATCAACAGCGAAATCGTGCATGGCATTCCGTCGGACAAGCGCGTGCTCAAGGAGTCCGACATCGTCGGGCTCGACTTCGGCGCGATCATCGAAGGCTGGTACGGCGATTCCGCGATCACGATCCCGGTCGGGACGATTTCGTCCGAGGCGCAGCGCCTGATCGATGTCACGCGGGAATGCCTCGAGAAAGGAATGGCCGCGGTCAAGGCGGGCAACCGCATCGGCGACATTGGATCCGCCGTGCAGTCCCACGCCGAGGCGGCCGGCTACACTTTGGTTCGTGAATTCGTCGGCCACGGCATCGGCCGCGCGCTGCATGAGGAGCCGCCGATTCCGAACATCGGCAAGGCCGGCACCGGCGCGCGCCTGAAATCCGGCATGACCATCGCCATCGAGCCGATGGTGAACATCGGCGGGCCCGAAGTCGCGACCCTCGGCGACGGCTGGACCGCGGTGACCAAGGACGGCAAGCTGTCCGCGCATTTCGAACACACCGTCGCCGTGACGGACGAGGGCTTCGAAATCATGACTCTGCCCACAATTTAAATGACGAAAGAAGAAAAAATAGAAGTTGAAGGCAGAATTTTGGAAGCGCTTCCGAACGCGATGTTTCGCGTGGAGATCGCGCCGAATAAGATCGTTTTGGCCCACATTTCCGGCAAGATGCGCATGCACTACATCAAAATCCTGCCCGGAGACAAAGTTCGCATCGAATTGTCCCCCTATGACTTGACGCGGGGACGCATCACCTACCGGGAGTAAAGACATGAAAGTCAGAGCAAGCGTCAAACCTATTTGCCAAAAGTGCAAGATCGTGAAGAGAAACGGCGTTGTCCGTGTTCTGTGCTCGAACCCGAAGCACAAGCAGCGGCAGGGCTAGACGCAAAAAATTTAACCACGAAGACACAGAGAACGGAGAAAAAAGTATGGCGCGTGTGGCAGGAGTCGATCTTCCCAAGAATAAGCGTATCGATGTGGCGCTTCAGTACCTTTACGGCGTGGGCGAGACCCGCGCGAAGGTGGTGATCGCGAAGCTCAACGGCACGGTCAAACCCGAGACCCGGGTCAAGGACCTCACCGAGGAGCAGGTCGTGCTCATCAACAACCTTCTGCTCAAGGATTTTAAGGTTGAAGGCGAATTGCGTCGCGAGACGGTCGCGAACATGGCCCGCCTCACTGAAATCGGCTCGTTCCGCGGGCATCGGCATCGCCGCAACCTGCCGTGCCGCGGTCAGCGCACCAAGACGAACGCGCGCACTCGTCGCGGCCGCCGCAAGACGGTCGGCGTGGGCAAGTCCGCTGCCGGCGCAGGCACGGGCAAGGCGTAAGGAATTTAGGAGAAAGTAA
>Ga0066640_10002537_pt1 | contig 10955 bp, 10 predicted proteins | sample CryGeyCG2114_020_2_FD_59505 | JGI IMG/M metagenome (GOLD analysis project Ga0066640, IMG submission 59505) | Groundwater microbial communities from aquifer - Crystal Geyser CG11_big_fil_rev_8/21/14_0.20 | ecosystem: Environmental > Aquatic > Deep subsurface > Groundwater | place: USA: Utah... | reverse complement strand
GAACTGGCTTCAAAACTAAATGCGCTTGCCCCCGCTTGCAAAAGCTCCCGCATTCTTTTCTGTAAAATACTAAAATCAGGAGTCGTGAGATGGCTTTCCCAAGTTTTTCCTTCGAACTCAGTCTGAATCGTTCCATTAACCGCCGCCCGATAACCAGAAGCGTTCAGGGCCCTTTGCATGAGATAAGAAGAAGTTGTTTTCCCATTTGTTCCCGTAATGGCCGCACAAAAAAGTTGCCGACTAGGGTCTCCTAAGAATTCTTTACAGGCCCATGCCATGGCCGCAGTCGAATCTCGAACATGGATAACGGGTTTCTTAAAATCGATATCTTTAGGAATTGCTTCTAATACAAAAGCTACAATTGAATTCAGCCTGCTCAGTTCCTTTAGAAATCTGTGCCCATCAGAGTTGCGCCCTCGCCGGGCAAAAAAAACAAAAGACTGATTTGTATTTTGATTCAGTAATTCACGAGAATCGGAACTCAAGGCGCTAATGAAACAATCCGAAGGAAGCTCCCCCGATAACCAAAGGTTTTTTTGCTTAAGTACCGATATCCAATTTTTGATAGCCCCGGTCATGATACTCGTCTCGCCTTAGTGATTATTCGAAGTAAATACGAACCGAGTCCCCTTCTACCTCTTCACGGACGGCTTTGCCATAGCCAAAGAGTTCCACTTTCTTTTGCTTCTCAGGCGCCCACTGCCGAATTTCCGTCAAAACATCCTGAAAGCTTTTGCCCACAAACTTACTGTCCTCCACACGAGAGATAGAATGTAGCGTTGGCGCCTTTGACGAGCCTGGCTTAACGCCCATAATTCCCAAGGCTCGAGATGCAATTTTTCGAAAGCTTGGCGCTGCCACACTACCACCTGATGACGCCCCTTGCGCCTCATCCACCATCACATAAAGAACAAAACGCGGCTCTTGCGCAGGAACAAATCCAATAAAACTGGCCATTGCGGCCTTCTCAGAATACGACTTTATTTTCCGCCCAGACGCTAATTCAATTTCTTTAAGCTTTTGAGCCGTCCCGGTTTTGCCAGCCACTTCAAATCCTGGAATGGCAGCCGCCATTCCCGTGCCATGTTCTTGAGTCACACTCAACATCATATCTCTCAACTGCCGGACCAATTCGGGCCGCCACAGCTCTAGCTTTTTCGCCTCATATTGGTAGAGCTTTTCCTTTTTATCATCTGAACTTTGAACGTAGTTCACTAAATGGGGTTCAACCAGATAGCCACCATTCGCAACACTCGCTACAGCTCGAGTCATCTGCAATGGCGTAACCGCAATTCCTTGACCAAATGCAATATTCGCTAAATCAATTGGCTTCCACTCACTAGGAGATCGAACCAGTGATTTAGCCTCTCCCGGCAAGTCAATTCCCGTTCGCTCGGTAAAACCGAATCGTTCAATATAATTATATAGTTTGTCTGAGCCCATTTTTAGAGCAAGTTTTGCGGCTGAAATATTCGATGAAAAGGTGATCATCTCCTTAAAACTCAGCCACCCATATTTCTTATGATTATACTCTCGAACTCTGTTGGGCCCTACAGTTAGCAAACCATTCTCCGCATAAATTTGACTGTTTGGAGACAAATGAAGGCGATCTAAGGCGGCCATAGCAGTAATAATTTTGAACGTACTACCCGGCTCATAAACATCGGAAATAGCTCGATTCCGAAGACTCGACTGAGGCTCTCCGCCCTGGGGACCACCGTCAATGCTCGCCATGGCTAGAATTTCGCCATTCGCCGGGTCCATCATGACTCCAATTGCCTGAAGCGCCTTCTTTTCTTTGACCACGAATTTGAGCTCTTCCTCCATCACTTTTTGAAGTCTCACATCCAAGGTCAACACAACATCATTGCCCTCGAACCACTGCCGATCAAAATCACGAAACAACAACATCCGCCCTAGAGCATCCCTTACCCCAAGAGCACTGGCCTCATCAGAAACCATAAGCCAATTGTCATAGGATTTCTCGACGCCCTCCAAACCCAATCCATCTCGCCCCGACACACCAATCACACTCTTCGCTAAATCCCCATGAGGGTAAATCCGACGGCTCTCCTTGTTCCAATGAATTCCAGGAATGGATAAATTTTCAATTTTCCGAGCTGTCGATTCATCAACTTCTCGCTTTAGCCACACGAAGTAGCGATCTTCAGATAACACCTTCTGAAGCTTAGAACTTGACTCCCCTAAGTAGCGGCTCAATTTATAGGCTACGGATGCTGGCTTATCTATCAATTTAGGATTGGCAAAGAAACTTTTCGAAATCAATGACAGCGCCATTTCGTTGAGGTTGCGATCAAGAATGGAACCACGACTTTTAAGCAGCGCTTTGCTGGATCGATTTTCATTCCATTTAGTTTTATTGGCCGCCATCTCAACTAGTCGAGGATGCGGTTTAAGCTGGATCTGCACCGCGCGCCCTAGAACAAGAACAAATCCTAAAAATAGAAGCCAAAATAAAATTAAAGCTCGAAAACGCGGTCTCGTCATGGAATCACTCGCACTTGATCTGATTTAGGCTCTTGAAAGCCGTCCAAGTAAAGGTGGTGAGGTGAAAGTTTTTCGGCCAGCTGAGCTCGCATCCGCAACTGTTCTTCTTTTAGGGAACGCTCATACTCTTTCATATCATCAAAGCTATAGGCCAATTGCGTTAGGTGTAAGCGAATCGCAATCATCGATAAACTAAAGAAAAGAACGCTTACAAGGCTGGCTAATAAAAAGCTTTTCATGCCTCGCCCTTTTCATAGACTCTAAGCTTTGCCGATCGAGCTCGCGGATTACTCGCCATCTCTTTTTTGTTTGCTTGAATCACTTTTTTGTTCACGGCCGCCAACTTCCCCCTCAGCGACCATTTTACAGCACGATCCTCCAAACTGTGAAAGCTAATTATGGCTAGTCGCCCTCTCGGCGAAAGTTTTTGAGGAAGACTTTCTAGGCATCTTTCAAGACTCCCCAGTTCGTCATTGATGAAAATTCTAATTCCCTGAAAAACTCGCGTCATAGGGTGTCTTCCATGATGATCTTTGGAGTCTAGACGAAAACCAAGAGCCTCAACGAGTGCTTTGGTCGTTCGAATTTCTCTTTTGCTTCTTTCATGAACGAGCTTCCGAGCAAACATGCGGGAGCGCCCTTCTTCGCCATAGCGATACAAGACATCTGCCAGCTCCTTCTCATCAACTGATTCTAGCCACTCCCAAGCGCTCAGACCGCGAGATGGATCCATTCGCATATCCAAGGGCCCATCACGCTGAAAACTAAAGCCTCGATCTGGATCATCTAACTGAAAAGATGAGACCCCAAGATCCAAGAAGATTCGATCAAAGAGGCCGGGCGCCTTTTCAGCAAATTCATCAAAGTTTTCATGCAAATAATCGATGGCGTAGTGTGCCGTAAGCGCTGAGCGAGTCCGCTCAAGAGTTTGCAAATCTCGATCGAACGCAACAATTCGCGCGGGCAACGGCCCATTTCCCAGCAACAGCTTCAAATGACCGCCGCCACCCAGAGTCAGGTCCGCATAAGATGAGATGGGGTCTTTCCAAGAAAATAACTGAAGAATTTCATCCTGGAGAACAGGTAGATGCTGAAGATTATTCACATCCCACTTTAATTTTGTAAGTCGATTGTGATTCAAAAATTATCAAATTTATCAGCTGAACCTTCTCGACTCTTTGCTTCGGTGAACCACAACTCGCAATCATAAGATTTTTCGAATTCTGCGATTTCAATTCTTTCTTCCAGGTATCGCAGGCTGACTGCCACGTTCGATAGGCAGCCTTTGCATTTTCCTGAGGTTCGCCAACAATGATGTCCGAGCCCGATTCTACGAACACTCCAGACTTCTCCGGCCTTTCATGAATCTCCTTCTCAAGAACAATGACCTTATCTTGTTGAGCTGTTAAACAAAAACTGACCAAGGAAAATAAAGAGCAAAAACATATTAGAATGCTGTATGGTCTCATCATGATTCCTCTATAGGATGGCTAACTTCTTAAGACAATTCAAAATCGTTTCGCGGTCATCTTCTTTCAAGCCAATAAACTTTACGCCCATTCCAGGCTCTTCTTCCTCATCCTCATTCACCCAGATCACTTCACCCCGCGTTCGGATCAGCGGCGCCTCAGGCAAGGAAAATTGAATATTAACTAAGGTCCCAGCGGGAAGCGGGTCGGTGCTTTGAATAAAAATGCCATTTTGAGAAAGGTTGGATGAATATTCAAAAAGATAATGTTCGTTGGGCGACTCGACATCAACCTTCAATTGAATAGGAATTCGGGGCTCTTTCCTCTTTTCAAGTGAGCGGCCCCGCGCTGATTTCATTCGTTGATTTTTTAAATTCATAAATCGACCTACCATCCTCTTCAATACCCTGAATATCCTTCAACTCAAACTCGAGAGATGTTCGAGAGTTCCACACATTCTCATAAAGTTCGGCAATTATATCCAGTTCAACCGCCCCTCCACCCTGGAGATCCAAATTCGACATCATCGTAACCCAAGGACTCCGAAATTGCAAAACACTCCAGTTTCGGCCTTTAAAGCTGCCTAACAGCTTAAGATGCCGCTCCTTCATGATTCGAACCTCTCGTAAGCGAAAGCGACGCAACAAAAAGCGAGGAGAGGGATTAGCCTGTCCTATGGGCTCCAAAAGCTCCAATATCTCGTCGAGCCCCTCTATCGAGTTCAACTCCAACTCATAATCCTCAGATAAATTCATTGTCTGTTGTGCTGCCACGGCCCCCTGGAAAGCCCCCTCAAAGGCTAATAGATCCTCTTCTCGAATTGAAACTCCAGCTGCTTGCGCATGCCCCCCAAAACTCAGTAAGCGCAATCCCATCAAATCATTCGTACGAGAAAGGGCTTTGGCGAGATGATAAGGCTTGGGGGCTCGAAGAGAACCCTTCCAAATCATTGGCCTATCGCTAGACTCCAAGATTTGAAAATTAACGAGTGCATGCTCATCATTAAGATTTGTTAAAACACAGGCTGGCCTCTTAAATTTTTCGGCAATACGCGAAGCAATCAAACCAACAATGCCCAAATGAAAGTCAGCATGCTTAACGAGCAAAGCAGACTGAGTCGGAGAATTTCTTAACGCTTCCTCCGCAAGCTCCAAAGCCAACTCCGTCTGACTTTCTTGCATCTGCCGTCGCCGATTGTTGTGCGCCTCTAGCTGCTCGGCCAAAGCCTCGGCTTCTCGATCGGGGCTAGTTAGCAAACAGTCGATACCTAATCGAGGATCGCCAACACGACCCACCGCATTCAATCGCGGGCCCAGCAAAAAACCCAAATCCTTAGCTTTTAGTTGTTTCGACTGAATCTCCGCCACTTTTTGGATGCCACGCAATCCCGGTCGATTAAATTGATTCAAAACTTCCAAGCCCGACTTAACCAAGATTCGATTGGCTCCCGTAAGTTCCGCCAAATCGCAGACCGTTCCCAGAGCCACCAAGTCCAATAACGGCCTCAAGGCGTAATCGCGCGCCTCTAGAGCTCGTCGCAAAGCCATGACCAACAAAAAGGCAACCCCAACCCCCGCCAGCTTTTTGTCGGGGTAAAAACAATCCGCCTGTTTAGGATTTAAAACCGCTTCGGCACTAACTCTTTTACTGGGAACTTCATGATGATCCGTAACGATGACTTTGCGGGACTTTGATCGCAAATATTCAATTCCTTCATGAGATGAAATTCCACAGTCACAGCTTAGAATCAATTTAACCTTCGGGTAATCCTGCAATAGCCTTTCGGCAGCTTTTTTTGTGATTCCATAGCCCTCCGCAATCCGGTGCGGCACAAAATAGGAGCAGTTCCAGCCCAAATCCCGAAGGGACTGAAACAGAAGTGATGTGGAAGTTGCGCCATCGACATCGAAGTCGCCAAAAATAACAACGGGGTGTTTACGCTCCCTAGCTTCCATCAGCGCCTGAAGTGCCAAATCTAGGTCTTTCATTTTGGAATTTGGCAATGGAAGGTCAGCCAAGCGGGGTTCAAGATATTGCTCAGCTTCCGCAGAATCTCGAAATCCTCTCGACCACAGAAGGTGTCGAATGAGAGGCGGCCAAGCGGGCAGAAAATCAGAAGGCATTAGGCCGCAGCAACTCGATGCTTTGAATCCTTTTGATTTCGATCCTGCCACTTATGAAAGCCCAGCAACAAGGTCGATGCCACAAAAATAGACGAATAGGTTCCAACAAAAATACCGGCCGTTAAGGCAAAGGCAAATCCATGAATTACCGCACCGCCATAGATCCATAAAATCAAGGTCGCCGCCAATGTTGTTCCCGAGGTAATAACCGTTCGGTTTAAAGTTTGATTAATGGCCAAATCGATAATCGCCGCCAAGTCCTTCCCCTTATATTCCGCAATCATCTCGCGAATTCGGTCAAAAACGATGATCGTGTCGTTCACGGAATAACCAGCTACGGCTAGCAAGGCCGCAACCGTCGTCAAATCAAATTCAAATTGAAAAAGCGAAAATAAACCCGCCGTAATAATCACATCATGCGCTAAGGCAATGACAACTCCAGGTGCGAAGGCAAAATCAAATCGCAAAAACACATAAAGAAAAATCAAAGCCAAAGTAATAAGTACGCTTAGGACCGCCGAAGTCTTAAGGTCACCCCCCACTTTGGCCCCCACAAAGTCTAATTTTTCAATCGTAAGGGCCGTTGGAACGGCTTCCGTTTTAAACTTTTTATTCAAAGCTATTGAGACCATATCCGCCACGCTTCCAAATCTTAGTTCATATTCTTTTGCCACCGAATTACCAAAAGCACTCACGCCATCGATTTGGAGGAGATCAAATTTAATACTCCGAAGTATTTTTTCAATCTCATCCGCTGGCAGGCTTTCAGTTAGACTCAAATAAGCCTTTTCCATTCCTGAAAAACGAAAATGAACAAGCGCAGCCGGTGCGCCAGATTCCAACAAAGCTTCGCTAATTTTCTTTTGAACAACTTCTTCGTTCGCAAAATCTCCAGAAAAATGAACGATATATTCTTTCGTCGCTGCTTCAAAATCGGTTCCAAATCGCTGAACCGAGGCTTGGATCAGGCCGATCTCCGAAACAGCTTTTCGCAAGGCTTCTTCGTCCACATTAACGGACTCGTTGAATTTAAGAACCATCTGAGCGCCACCTGCAAAATCAACTCCATAGTTCAGGCCTTTCGTTGAAAGCATAAAAATGGAGAACACGATGGCGGCCACCGAAATAACTGCCATCAGCCACTTGATAGCCATAAAAGGAATGCGCAGATTTTCAGAAAAAATTTGAAACATACTTACACCTTATAACTTCCCAATAGCTCTTAAATTGAGATTTCTTTTATATTGGTTCGATCAAGAAGATACTCACTTATCCATCGCGAAAACCAAAATGCACAAATATAGTTGCAGATCACACCGATCAAAAGGGTGACAGCAAAGCCCTTAACAGGACCAGATCCAAAATTGAACAAGACAATGCCCGCAATGACCGTTGTTAAATTGGAGTCCAAAATCGCTTTATGAGCCGCTTCATATCCGGTCTCCAAGGCTGCCCTAAACTTTTTATTACCGCCTCGAAGTTCTTCTCGAATCCGTTCCAAAATAATTACGTTAGCATCAACCGCCATCCCGATGGTCAAAACGATTCCCGCAATACCTGGCAGAGTCAGCGTCGCCTGGAATAGCGCCATCACCGCCAAAAGCATCAAAATATTGATGGTCACCGCAATATCGGCAATAAGCCCACCAGCCCGATAATAGATGAGCATAAAGATAACAACCACTAAAGCCGCGATTAAACCAGAAAACTTACCTTTTTGAATGCTGTCCGCTCCTAAACTGGCTCCAACCGTTCGATTTTCCAGGACTTCAACAGGAGCGGGAAGCGCACCAGACCTCAAAACAAGCGCCAAGTCTCGAGCCTCGCTCAATAGTTGGTTATGATTGCCTTGTCCCAAGCTGATTGTTGCTCCTCGCGAAAGAGCTGGAATTTTCTCGCGAATAACGGGTGCCGAAATAACGACGCCATCCATTAGAATGGCCAATCTTTTGCCAACATTATCCTCAGTAATTTTTTCAAACTCTTCCGCCCCCTGCTTATTAAATTTCAAAGAAACCTGAGGCTGATTATTTGTTTGATTGGTTGTTACTCGAGCATCTTCAAGAGCCTGGCCCGTCAAAACCGTCTTCGCTTGCAAAAGATAGGGCTCGATATTTGTCGTTCGAGAGCGAGGATCTGTTTTCTTTTCAAATGAAATTTCTGAGCCCTCAGGCAACTTTGCCTTCAAGGCTTGGTTAAGCGCCAACAGCTGACTCTGGGTAAAATTATTCGTAAAGCCCACTTTAGCGCGGACTTCTTCAACCAAAGCCTCTATTTGAGCCGGAGTAAATTTATCATCGACAATTTGGTACTCCAAAAGCGCCGTTTTTCCGATCAACTGAATTGCTCGGGCTGGATCATTGACACCAGGAAGTTGAACCAAAATTCGATCTGAACCTTCAAGAGCGATGATTGGCTCAGCCACCCCAAACTCATCCACTCGATTTCGTATAATTTCTCGAGCTTGTTCCAAAGACATTTTTTGAATGTATTCTTCATGGCGAGGCTCCAATTTAATCTTCGCCACGCGATCCGAATCCCAATTTGTGATCATTAAAATCTGGTAAAACTCATCTTTTATCAATTTCTGCAAAGCATCGGACTGTTGCGCATCATGTAGGGTCACGAGAAAAGCCCTCTCTCCATCCACCCTTTTTAGGCTTGCTAAATTCAAACCTTCATCTTCAAAATGAGAACGAAACTGCTCGCCGACATGATCTAGCTCAACATCCAAAGCTTTGCCAATATCCACACCAAGAACCACATGTATTCCACCACGCAAATCCAAGCCTAAGTTGATACGCTTTCCTGGAAGATATTCCATGATTCCGGAATCTTCAGGAAGAAAGCTTGGGATCAAAAAAAACAAGGAAATCAGAATTGATGCAGAAACAGCAATTAGCTTCATAAAACCCCTTCGACAATTTCTAGGCTTTGTTTGCGAGAATTAAGCCGCATTCGACGTCACGGATTCTTTACCAATGATGCTGGTACGATCGACACGAACCTTAACTTGTGGAGCGATTTCGAGAGTGACGACTCGGTCGGCTAACCCATAAACCTTCCCATAAATTCCACTTTGGGTAACAACGTCGTCTCCCTTTTGAAGCGAAGCCAAAAAAGCCTCATGCTTCTTTTGCTTTTTTCGTTGTGGCAGGATGATCAAAAAAACAAAGATACCTACCATTAATAAAAGGCCTAGCATTGGGGACATAGCGCCTCCCGCTGGAGCTACCGGGGCAGCCTCCTGAGCCATTAGGCTGTTACCAAAGCTTATACTAAGCAGACATATGTAGGAGGCGTATTTCACTAAAGATTTCATCACCTCAGGAAATTAAGAAGAAGCAGCGAAACTGTAAAGCCTTAAGTCGAAAGCTTTCGAAGGCGTGGCCCCTCGTAATCTAACGGATAGTCCTGAAATCCAGCCTCTTTCCCTAAGTATTGGGTACGGGGATCGCGAAGAAATTCCCAGGCAAAGTCCAAAAAGTCCCCTTGCTCAAGATGCTCACGGATCCTTGCCATAAGACTTACAAAGTACCGAACGTTATGAATCGTGGCAATTCGAGGCCCTAAAGTCTCACCGATTTGAAATAGATGCCGAACAAAAGCGCGAGAATATTGAGCGCTAACAGGGCAATCCGAGGCCTCATCCAAGGGGCGCGCGTCCTCTCTAAATTGATTATTCATCAAATTAAGTCGCCCCTCGCTTGTCATAATGATGCCATGCCGAGCGTTGCGAGAAGGAATCACACAATCAAACATATCAATCCCACAGGCGACCCCAAAAACCAAATCTCTTGGCGTTCCGACTCCCATCAAATATCGAGGCCGATCGCTTGGCAGCAAGCCACGCAATTCATATAAAGTCCGAACAAAATCCAACTTGGATTCGCCAACACTTAAACCTCCGATCGCGACACCCTGCCAAGGCTCTTTTGATTCTTCAATCGCGAGCAAATCCTTGAGACTTTTCTTGCGCATTTCTATATCGCAAGCCCCCTGAACAATTGGAAAGAGCGCCAGCTCTTTCTTTTGATGAGCTTCTTTGGCCAGACGCGCCCAGGCGGTGGTCCTCTCCACGGCTTGTAAAATATGTTGAGAGGCCGCATCGGCCGGCGGACATTCGTCCAAAACCATCATAACATCACTGCCCCAGCGCTCTTGAAAACCAACAACATTTTCTGGGGTGAAAATAATTTCGCGGCCATCGAAGGGGTCTTTGAAACCGACCCCCTCATCACTCAGCTTTCTTTTTTTGGCTAAGCTAAATACTTGAAAGCCACCACTATCGGTAAGAATTGGGCGAGACCAATTATTGAACCGATGAAGGCCTCCAACGGATTCGATCACATCGATTCCAGGACGGGAAATCATATGAAAAGTATTCGAAAGCATAATGGAGGCTCCCGTAGATTCAAGATCCGAGGCGCTCAATCCTCGAACAGCCCCATAGGTACCCACTGGCATGAATACAGGCGTTTGAAGCTTACCATGAGCAAGTTGGAGCTCGCCTCGTCTAGCAAAGCTCTTGGGATCTTTTAGGATGCATCGAAAATTAGGCATTCAGCTGGCTTTACAAGATCAGCATGGCGTCTCCAAAAGAAAAAAACCGATAGCCCGAAGCTTGCGCAGCCTCATAGTATTTTCTCCAATGATTACAATTACTTATTGCGGATTGGCCCGAGGCTTCCAAGATAAAACTTTCGACCAAAACGAGTAAGGAGGACTTGGGCTGATGAAAATTAGTCATCAAAACATCCACGGCCTGAAAATCAAAGCCTCCATATATATAGAGATCCGTACGAAAAGCCTCGGTCGAGAAGCCCGCTTGTCGCCTTCGAAGACCGGCCTCTAG
>Ga0066640_10002531_pt1 | contig 10964 bp, 9 predicted proteins | sample CryGeyCG2114_020_2_FD_59505 | JGI IMG/M metagenome (GOLD analysis project Ga0066640, IMG submission 59505) | Groundwater microbial communities from aquifer - Crystal Geyser CG11_big_fil_rev_8/21/14_0.20 | ecosystem: Environmental > Aquatic > Deep subsurface > Groundwater | place: USA: Utah... | reverse complement strand
TTCCATGCATTGTTTACAAAAGTATCCAGGAATATGCCATTGTCGTTGAAAATGGTATTTCTTCCAACCAAGTGTCATGTTACAGCCGGAGCAAGAAGTCAACTCAGACCCCCTCCGAAGATTCTGGAATTGTTTTGCTACCACGAAATACTTGTGAAATTCCTTTTCTTGCCTCAATAATAGGCAAACATATGATAAAGAATGATGCCACGCTTACCCAGATTATCGATATTCCAACCCATATGCCATAAGACATGATATCAAATACATAGCCTGATGCAATCAGGGGCATCGGCCATGCAATAATCAAGACCAAGGTCATGATACCGCCGCCTTTAAGACTGAACTTGAACGCTTTTTTCAAAGTATCCTCATCCTCTGTAATTTGTGCAGATTCTGCTTCAGTTAGTTCCACAAGAGTGATTTTCTTCTTTAGATCATTCCAGTCAAAGTTGGTCTTGGAAGCAAGACTGCCAATTATGGTTATTGCACCTCCAGTCAAAATCCCTGCGACGTTTCCAAATAACATGGAGTAATTATGGCCAAGACTTGCAAGATTAACTTCACCACCGAAATCGGGCAAGGAAGCAGCTACTGATACCCAAGTAGTCAATGCCACCATCAACCCAATAATTGCACCTAGTGTTGCAGCTACCTTGTTGGTTCTTCTCCAAAGGATTGTTAGCGCTATCGGGATTACTGCGGCACCAATTATGATTCCCATTGCCAAATAAACAAAGCCAAGACTCAATCCCATGTGTAACAGGATTACAGCCAAGCCACCCATACCAAGACCAAATCCTACGATTGTAATCCTGGACACTTTAACCAATTGCTTGCCGGTGGCATTCGGGTTCTTGTATGTTCGGTAGATATCATAAGTGATCAGCGATGATACCGCAATTAGTTCGGCAGAACCTGCAGAGGTTACGGCCATAAACAACATGGTAAGTACCATAATTGCACCCGCTTCACCCATCAGTGCAGTTGCGGCTGCAGGGACAACCAGTCCCAGCTGAACTTGCACAGGGGTCAAGTCGACATCAAGCGCCACCGCAGTCAACCCCATTGTGGTAGCAAGTGTAAATGGAATAGCAAACCAACACGCTCCGCCAAGCAAGAAACCCTTGACTGTTGACGAGGGTTTTGCTGCAATGGCCCTTTGCCAGTATGCCTGATCAACAAATACCGTACCAAAGTTCCCAACAATATTGATTATGCCAAACATCAAACCTCCAATAGAAGCCATTGTTAGAAATGCACCTGCTGCATTTCCCTCAATAGGACGCAAGTCAGCAGCGGCAACCAGTTTTTCGTACATTCCTTCAACACCACCAGTAATGTCGGCATTTATGTATACGGCAGCTACAAACGTCAAGATTACGACAAATATGATTATGGTATGCATGTAATCAGCAACAAAAGTTGCTTTCAATCCTCCCACCAGAGTGTAGATCATCACGCCGATAGGAATCAGGAAGGCTGCCAGAGAAATGTCCATGCCTGTTAAACCATTAACAACGGCAGAACCGCCAAGGAGAAGCATTGCTGTCACTATCATGTTAGTCATTAATGCAAAGACAAGGAACACCTTATGTGCGCCGTCGCCAAATCTTGCCCGTATGATTTCCAAGAAGGTATGCGCATTTGGCGCTTTACGTTTTAATTCAATAGCCAAAATTCCAAACAACAATACTTGGATTGATGCGCCTGCTGCATACCAAAACGGTCCGCTGATACCATATTGATACGCTACAGTAGAGGATTGCAAGAGGGTGGCAGCCCAAGTCCAAGCGGAAACGATTGCAGCAGCAGTCAGCCCAGTTTTGATAGTTCGTCCAGCAGTGTTAAACATCTCAGAGGTCTGGTTAACACCTAGGTACTTTTCTTCAATTTTTACCTCTACTGAAATGATTACTGCAAAAACTGCACCCAACCCGACAACAACTGCCCAACCGATCCATTCGGGCAAGGCCTCACCAATAGCAAAACCTTCCGAGATAGCGCCTGCTGCAAAAACGGTTTGTGGAATCCCGGCAAAGGCAACTATGGCAACCAAAAGAATAACAGATATGCATGGGATAGATTTTGCCTTGTCCACGAAAACAATTATTTCGAGATTTACTTATCAATTGAAAAACTATGGTTGTTTATCTACTCAGTTGAAAGTCAGATGGTGGAAGAATTGGGGCATTAAAAAAAATCTAGTCGACGTCGACAACAATTGGAAATAAATATGAACATGGCACAATTTGAAAAGTTTTAAAACAGGTTGTAAAGCCGTGCCATAGAAACATTATTTGCAGGATCAATGGTTGCGAGCTTTCCATCAACTCTTACTTCATATGTTTCAGGATTTACTTCTATGCTGGGGGTAAGATCATTAAACAACATGTCTTTTTTCCCAATAGAACGGCAGTTTTTTACTGGAACCAATTTCTTTTTTGAATTAATTTCAGACTCCATACCTTTGTCCAATGCTAGTTGAGAGGTAAAGACCACAGAAGTGGAATATTTTGTTTGACCGTGTGCTCCAAACATAGGCCTGTACAATATGGGTTCAGTGGTAGGAATCGAGGCATTCGGATCACCCATAAGAGAATATGCAATGAATCCGCCCTTTATGATCATCTTTGGTTTGACTCCAAAAAATTGAGGCGACCAAATCACAATGTCAGCCATCTTGCCAGGTTGTAAAGAGCCAACATAGTCAGAAATTCCGTGAGTGATAGCAGGATTTATTGTGATTTTGGCAAGATATCGCTTTATTCTAAAATTATCATTTCTTGCATTGTCTTCGGCCAATTTTCCAGTCATCTTTTTCATTTTATCAGCAGTCTGCCAGTTTCGCGTAGTGACTTCGCCCACCCGCCCCATAGCTTGACTGTCTGAAGACATCATACTTAACACACCAAGATCATGCAACACGTCTTCGGCTGCAATTGTTTCTCCCCTAATTCTAGATTCTGCAAAAGACACGTCTTCAGGTACTGATGGGTTAAGATGGTGGCAAACCATCATCATGTCAAGATGTTCGGCCAGTGTGTTGACGGTAAAAGGTCTTGTAGGGTTTGTAGATGATGGAAGGATGTTTGCTTCGCCTGCAATTTTTATAATGTCTGGAGCATGGCCTCCGCCCGCACCCTCAGTGTGATAAGTGTGAATGGTTCTTCCGGCAATTGCTTCAATGGTATCATCAACAAAACCGCATTCGTTTAGCGTATCAGTATGAATTGCGACCTGAGTGTCTGTTTTGTCTGCGACATTCAAAGCAGAGTTTATTGTAGCTGGTGTTGATCCCCAATCTTCATGTAACTTTAGCCCGCATGCTCCTGCCTCTATTTGTTCAAGCAGTGCAGTTTCAAGGGAATCGTTTCCTTTTGCCAAAAATCCAAAATTCAAAGGCAATTCATCAACAGATTCAATCATTCGATGAATGTTCCATTTACCAGGAGTGCATGTCGTAGCATTTGTCCCATCAGCAGGGCCTGTTCCGCCACCAATCATGGTAGTAGTGCCATTACATATTGCATGGATGGCTTGTTGAGGAGATATAAAATGAATGTGCGAGTCAACGGTTCCAGGCGTACAGATTGTATGCTCGCCTGCAATTATCTCGGTGTTTGAAGATATGATCATGTCAACACCATCCATAATGTTAGGATTTCCAGCGTTTCCCACGCCAACAATCCTCCCATTCTTTATTCCAATGTCTGCTTTGATTATTCCCAAAATAGGATCCATTACAATTGCATTGGTAATTACAAGATCAAGAGAATGCTCTCGTGAAACACCACTTGCTTGTGCTTGTCCATCACGTATGCTTTTTCCTCCGCCGAAAACAGACTCGTCACCATATTTGAGCAGATCCTTTTCAACCTCAAGTATCAAGTCAGTGTCTGCAAGTCTGACTCTATCACCAACCGTAGGGCCAAACAGATCAACATAGTTTTTTCTTGGAATAGTCAGAGTCATTGTGTCATCCCCCTGAATCCCTTTTCTAAGGCTTTTGCAAATGCCTCTTGCTGTTTTTCGTCCAGACTTCCATTTACCAGACCGCTAAACCCATAGACAATTCTTTTTCCACCGAATTCCGTGAGTTCAACTTCTTTAGTTTCTCCAGGTTCAAATCGGACTGAAGTTCCAGCAGGAATATTGAGATGGCAACCATATGATTTTTTTCTTGGAAATTCAAGTGCCTTGTTTGCTTCAAAAAAGTGAGTGTGCGAGCCGACTTGGATGGGTCTATCACCAGTGTTTCGTACAACAATAGATACTGTTGTTTTGCCCACATTAGCAATGACGGGTTCGTCAGATACAAAGTACTGTCCCGGAATCATTTTAATCACACGATAGGATCATGAACAGTTACCAGTTTGGTTCCATCATCAAATGTAGCTTCAACCTGAATGGAATGTATAAGATCGGCAACGCCAGGCAAAACGTCATCTTTTGTAAGAACTTTTTTCCCAGAGCTCATCAACTCAGAAACAGAACGTCCATCACGTGCACCCTCTAGAATATGATCAGCGATAAGAGAGATGGCCTCTGGATGGTTTAGTTTTAGCCCCCGACTTTTTCTTCTGCGAGCAAGTTCAGCTGCAACAAAAATATTTAGTTTCTCTAGTTCTCTAGGAGTTAGCATCATGAAATAGGTATCGTGTAATGTTATTTAATAATTAAAAAACACGTAAAAAAAGTATATTTCTGGAGAGAAATTAATCAACATGTGTTAGAAGTCAATGCACCGGTAGGCAATATTTTTGCCAACAGAGAGTTTGAGAACATCGAAGACGGCAACTATGAACGACTACAAGTATCAAGGATAGAATTAGAAAAAAGGATTCTGAGGAAAAAGACTGATTGTGGAACAGATGTCGGTTTAAAACTAAATCCCGGGGTGAGGCTTCGTCACGGAGATATTATCAGGGGTAAAGATCCAAAAATCATCATTGAGCAATTACCAGAAAAAGTGATTTCCATGAGATTAAAACCTGGAAACCCAACAGAAATCAATGTTCTCTTGGGGCACATGATTGGAAATATGCACAAGCCAATATCTATTCAAAATGAAGATATTCTGATACCAATTCAATCAGAGGCTGAAAAAGATATTTTTATAAAAATATTTCACAGCATAGTTAACTATATCGAAATAAAAATTGACGAACGATTATTTCTCCCCCAATCAGGCACAGAAGGACACCACCATTAATCACATATGACTAAGACAGTTCAGACTTACTATTTTTAATAACATAATCTTCTTTCAACAACTCAATTTAGTAATATTGATGCATTTGTCTTTGTTCTAGTCCTTCTTGTTCAAAGTGATTGTGAGACTTTCCACCATCATGGTGAGCATGAACAGTTCCATCTATGTGACAATGTGTGTTGTCAATCAAGTCCTTCATAAACACATCATCAACATTGAGAATCATGTTCGTTGCCTCAACGGCAGTTTTGAGGATTTGTTCTTTCACAGCAGACGTTTCTATCACATAAGATGAAGACATGTCTTCAACTTTTCTAGTTTTAGAATTTATTCCCCACCATTTGTCGTCATTTTTTGAACGCAAAAGTGGCAATGTGTCTAAAATATTCATACCCACATTTCTTGCAAGTGTCAAGGGAATATCCTCCAAAGCCTCAGCAAATTTTTCAAGCACGATCTGTTCCTTAGATTCTAACAATGTGCTCATCTCTCTGAGTTTTTTAGACATCCTCAATTCTGACGAACCTGAACCACAGACGATGTAGGGACTTTCAATGAAATTTCTCAAGACGTAAAACGCGTTTAGTGCATTTCTATGAAATTCATCCAAATAGCGCTTTGAGCTTGCACGTAATAGAAGGGTCACAGATCTCTGGTCTTTATCAACCTCGACAAAAACCATTCTGTCATCACCGACTTTTTTTTCATAGATCTTTGTTACAAATCCCAACTCATTTTGAGAGATGTTTTCAATGTTTTCACAAGTTTTTGCGCCAGTAGCCTTTTCTAGCCACCACAAATCATTGTATTTTACGCGTCTGAGCGATATAATGCCTTTTTTTGCAAGCTCATCTTGAACAAACTCGTTAATTCCTTTTCGTGAAATTACTAAATTTGCACCCGAGTCGACAATTTTTTTCACGTAATAAAGCAAGTCATAATTTTCCTGATTTAGAAATTGAGACATTTGTGATGGCGAAGCAATTTCAATTTCAGATTCACTTTTTGTCCTCATTGTTTCTAATGGATGATTAAGTAAAAGAAGTCTGGCGTTTTCAATTTTTTTTGGCATTGATGAGCTATCAATTGTTTTATCAATGACAGTACCTTTTACCAATTCGATATCTTCAGGATTTCCTCTTTTCTCTTCTATCTTAATATCGTCGACATTTATTTTTCCAGTGGAAAAATCTGTAACGCTGGATACTGCCTCCATCATCATATCAATAATTTTTTTTGGATCATCGTATACTTCGTAGAGAAGCTTGCCCTCTAAGCAGGTATGCAACAAGTTCTCCCTAGTTTTTTTATCGTTAATGTCTGCTTTGGTTTTGATTTTTTCTAGATGCTCCAATGAATAGTCCAGCCCTAGCTCATACCCTTTGGTGATTATTGCTATGGGAATTTTCATGTTAACCATTTCATGTGCTTTTTTTAGCAAGCTACCAATCAAAATTGCTGCAGATACTGTTCCATCACCAACATGGGTGTCAACTGTATTTACAGCCTCAATCACGGTTTTGGCAGAAGGGTGATCAACATCAAACTTTCTTAGAAATGCCCCGCCATGTTTAGTAATTGTATCTTCACCAATAATGTCAATGTATATTTTCTCCATTCCACGTGGACCTAATGAAGTTCTTATAAGATCAGACACAAGTTTCCCTGCAATTATATTATAAATTCCAGAATCTTGTGTACCAACACGAGAAATATCTGGATTAAATAAATCGGGATATTTCATCATTCTAATAAAAAAATCAAAATAATAAATTTTGTCATCATAGAATTAATTTTGCAGCATTAAAGACATGTGTAAAATTAATTTGTGAAGAAAGGGAAAGATCAGACGGGAGTGTGTGATTCCTTGAAATGTTTTAGATCCTCACCTTGTATTATATCCTCTTCTGGAGGAACGTAATCACGAACGTCATGTCTAATTTTTCCAGGATACTTTCTTTGTGTAGCAAGTGCTATCAAAAAGAATGCAATGAACGAAACCACTGGCGGTATCATCGTGTCTAATCCTGCCCATTCTTCTGGCATGGTGAAAAAGAAATACAAACGGAGTGAAGAACCTATTAGAAGAGAGCCTATAGCTGCGGGCATGTTGGCCTTTTTCCAGAACAACCCCAAGGTCAACGGCGCAAACGCTCCTGCAAACACAATATCAAATGCAAGTATCAAATAAATTCCCGGAGCTGGAACAAAGTATCCCAAGATAGTGCCACCTGCCATCATTGGAATAATTACAATGCGAGTTAAGATTAACAATTTTTTGTCATCAGGGGCAGGTTTTCCTAGCCATCTTCTACGGATAATTCGTGATATCATGTTTCTTGAAATTACGCTGGAGATGGCTAATAACCCACCACTTGCAGTAGACATTGAGGCACCAATCACCCCCATCAAAATTGCAGCACCTATTGCAAACGGCATGTACTCAGTTGCCAACAGAGGCAAGACTAGATCCGGCAGTGTGTCGCCAGGCAAATAATACAGTGCAACAATTCCCAACATGCTTGTTGGAACAACTGTAAATAGAGTCAATGCACCTCCCATTAATGCACCTCTTCGTGCGGTTTTTGGCGAACCTGCAGAAAACACTCTTTCCATAAAGTCCAATGCAACAATATCTCCCAAGCCTAATGCCAGAATTGCGCCCCAGTTTATCAACGCACCATTTGCCATGTCATACAATCCTGACAGGTCTAAGAATTCAGGTGGCGCGCTGTTGTAAATTGTTTCCCAGGGGGTTCCACCAAACCCTCCGACGAAAAACAAAAAGCCTGCCCAAAATGCCCCTATAGCAAGATACACTTGAAAGAGATTAGTGTATGCAGATGCAAACAATCCCCCAGCTATTGTATATGCTACAACAACCAGTGCTGAAATCAGGATGCCCCAGAAATAATCAATTCCAAAGACAGTATTCAGTATGAATCCGCTTGCCGCAAGATTTCCAGCAACAAGAACAAGGAAACTAATAATCATCAAAACACCAGAGATTCCCTCAGCTCCGTTACCATATCGTCTGTAATAGAAATCAGGTAAAGTTATCATTGACATTTTGTTTAACGGTTTTGCATAAAATGCGGCAGTGACAAGCAGACATACTCCCAATCCAATAGGAATTACCGCACCAGCCCAAAATCCAAATTCAAAAACAAGAGCGATATTTCCCAACGTAGAATTTCCATCAACTGCCTGCGCTGCAAGCATCGTGCCCACCATGGCCAGAGGTAAGCTTTTGCCTGCTACAATCAGTCTCTTTCCACTGCCTTTTATCATTCTTCCAGAAAGAACACCAACGGCCAGAGTCAATACAATAAAAGCTATAACTGCAATTCCAAAACTTGAAATTTCCATCCATATTGGTGAGATAAAAAAATTATTTAAATATTGAAAAAATATAGTAAAGTACTTTTTTAATACTAAAATATAGAACGTATAGTACGATTTTAAGATAAAATTCAAGATTATCTAGCATTTTTTGAATTATTTAACACATGATTATCGATCTAGAAATTTAGTTAAAGAATCCGAAATTTTTTAATCTCAGGCATCTTTGATGATGTTATTATTTTATGGACAAACAATATGGATTTTCAATCATTTTAATCATAGTTGGATTTGGTTTAATACAAACTGGAAATGATGTCCCATTTGTAGTCGGCAGTGGAGTTGGAACAATATCAATTGGAGTGTTATGGTTAATTATTCAAATCATAAAAGCTTGGAAAAAACCAAAGGCAAAATAAAAAATGGTTATAAACTTTGGAGCAATTAACTGGTTATGCCAGGCAAAGGTTACTCCACAATAGGATTAAAGCCGACAATTTCATCAAGACTGCACAAAATCACAGACTGTTTTTATCCAGGGATGTTTCTGCCAAGTACATTAATTATTCTAATGAACGAAGTCCAATGCGGGTATTATTCCATTGACATGCACAAATTATCTTTAGACCTGTCTGGAAGATACAATACAATTACAATTAGATCAGATGTAAAAGAATGGCTTATGAGTAATTTTGAAAATAGCGGTGAGGAATATAAAAAAAAATACAACATAAAGTGCTTTGCAAATTTTGTCAGTTACTTTCTGGCCAACTTGTTTGAATCAAAATTTAATTCTCAAAATCATGTGATTAGATTAAAAGAGTCAGATTTTGGATGGCTTCAAAAAGAGTACATGTTGCATCAGAAAAAGAACGGTACATCACAGGAGATTTCATTTGAGAGATTTGCAGATGCATATGTCAACAATATTTTAGAAAAGCTTAGACAAGCAAGAGAATTATTGGCGTTTTAAAAATTAAGGGTAAAAAAACTATAGTGGAGTCATAGTATCGATAAGTCTTGCATTGGTAACATGACCACTATTTTCTTGGATTTCAAGATCAACAGTGTATTTTAGATCATCAAGCATGAAATTAACTTGAACATCCCATGCCTGTCGTGGTCCTTTTTCTGGAATTTGAAATGTCTCGTTTATTCTAAAACCAGACACGTCACCATACAATGAATTAATGATTCGCTTTGATTCTCGCTCTATATCTTCAGGAGTACTTACTTTAACCATAACTCTGGTTTGTTTTGTAAGATATAAGAATTATGTAAAGATGTTTTGTTTGAAAAAAATGGTAGTAAAATACGTGTTCATAAAATTTAATTTTAATTCACGTTTTCAGTAAATTACGAAATGCTGCAAAGTAATTATTTTAGTTTGTTACCAAAGTTCAAAGTTAGTTTAAATTTTTTGGATTTTTCGATTTTTTCTAGAACTTGGTTCTTATGGAACAACGCAGTTTCATTTTGGGGATCAAGTTCTAATGCTTGTTCGTAACATTGCAGTGATTCTTTTAATCGGCCAAGATTCAGCAGAATTCTTCCTTTGTAGCTTAAGGCATAAACATAATTTGGATCGATTTCCAAGGCTCGTTCACAGAACTTTAAAGCATCTTCATATTTTTTTTCATGTTCAAGAATCCAAACTAAACTGCAAATTGCCTTTACATTATAGGGTTCAATCTGCAAGGCTTCATGACAAAGGGATTCTGAAAGATCATATCTTTTCAGCGAAAATGACGAAACAGCTTTGCAGTATAGAGCCTGAACATTTTTAGGATCATTTTTCAAAATTTTGTCAAAACAGTTTATTGCTTTATCAAAATGTCCAGTTCTGTCATAATGAAGTCCTTTTTTTAACAATGCATCTACAAATTTTGGATCGATTTTTAGTGCTTCATCATAATATTTTAGAACATCTTTTGTTGAAAACCCAGCAAAATCCAGGGTCCATCCCTTTGCAACAAATGCATGAATATTTTTAGAATCCACTTCTAATGCTTTTGTATAGAATTTAATTGCATCCTTATGCTTATTCTGTTTTGACAGTTCGATTCCTTTTTTGTATAATTCCATAGATTTGTTTGATTCTTCTTCAATGGCTTTTGATAGATAAAAAATCGACTCTGATGGGTGGCCATATTTTCCCAAAATATGACTTTTATTATATAATGCAGTGTGATTTTTAGGATCTTTTTTCAACACATAATCTAAAATGGCAATTGCTTCGTGTTTGTAACCTAGTTCAAATTTACAATATGCTTTGAATGTGTAAGAGTCATACATGGAATCGTCAAATTTAAGAGCATTGTCAAAGCAGTCTACAGCTTCATTAAATTTTCTCAATTTCATTAATACTAATCCTTTGTAATGTAGTGCTTCGATATTTTTTGAATCA
>Ga0066640_10002530_pt1 | contig 10965 bp, 10 predicted proteins | sample CryGeyCG2114_020_2_FD_59505 | JGI IMG/M metagenome (GOLD analysis project Ga0066640, IMG submission 59505) | Groundwater microbial communities from aquifer - Crystal Geyser CG11_big_fil_rev_8/21/14_0.20 | ecosystem: Environmental > Aquatic > Deep subsurface > Groundwater | place: USA: Utah... | reverse complement strand
CGTTGCGTAACTCAAATATGTCGCCCTGAGCTTGTCATCCTGAGCCTGTTGAAGGATGACGGGCTCAGGGTGACAAAATCGGGGCTCCTCCGCGCGGCGGGGCAAGGGTTTCCCTGATGTGGGGAAGGGATTTTTGAACCGGCCACCATCTCCGGGCGCGGCGGGCCCGTTCTCAATGCCCCTTGGTCTCGGAGGCGATGCGGTCCATCAGCGCGAACAGGACGCCGCTCAGGACAAAAGCCATGTGGATGACGACCTTCCACTTGAACATGTCCAGACTGGCCGGGCTGGGTTCGGTGGGGATCTCCATAAACGTTTTCAGAAGATGGATGGCGGAGATGGCGACGATGGCGCCGATCACCTTCAGCTTCAGCCCGCTGAAATCGACCTTGCCCATCCAGTCGGGCCGGTCGGTATGCCCGTGAACGTCGATTTTCGACACGAAGATCTCGTACCCGGAGAAGATGATCATCAGCAGGAGCGAGGCGATCAGGGCGATGTCGATCAGCGCCAGGACGCCGATGATGACCTCGGCTTCGGCGGCGGTGACGACATGGAGGCTCAGGTGGATCAGTTCCTGCGCGAATTTGACCAACAGCAGGGCGATGCTGACGATCAATCCGAGAAAAAAGGGCGCGACCAGCCACCGGCTGTTGAAAATCAATTTTTCCAGAATGTGTTCCATATACAATAATTCCAGGTATCCTTGTTAATTCACCCTGCGGCGAAGGGCCCGAAGGCCCGGTTCATGTTCTCAAAAATGGATCATTGAAAAGATGGGGACGCCTTCGAGCTTCTTGCGTCCGCTCAGGAAATCGAGCTCGATCACAAAGGCGATCTCCACCAGTTCCACGTCGAAGTGGGTCCGGACGAGGTCCACCACCGCTGAAACGGTGCCCCCCGTGGCGAGGACGTCGTCGATGATGAGCACCCTCTGCCCCGGCTTCAACGCATCCTGATGGATCTCGATGGCGTCTTCGCCGTATTCCAGGCTGTAGGTTTTCCGGTGCGTCTTGTAGGGCAGTTTTCCCGGCTTGCGGATCATGGCGAAACCCGCCCCCAGGGCATGGGCGAGGCTGGCGCCGAAAACGAATCCGCGCGCCTCCACCCCGACCACCATGTCGATCTTCCGGTCGCGGTAACGGGCGCACAGCGTGCCGATGGTATTCTGGAATCCGTTCGCGTCGCCGAGGAGCGGGGTGATGTCCTTGAAGATAATCCCCTTCCTGGGGAAATCGGGGATATCCCGGATCAGGGCCTTCAGTTCTTCCATTTCGGATGAGCCTCCTTGAGTGGGTTCAGGTTCGGGTTGCGGGCGGGTCGCGCCGCCCGGGCGCGTCGAACGGATAATATTCAACGATTCGGAAGATAAAGCAAGGGATTCTTGGGGTGGGTGTCGTTGCGCACTTCGAAATGCAGATGGGGCCCGGTCGAGCGGCCCGTACTGCCCATGAGGGCGACTTTTTGCCCGCGTTCCACATCGTCCCCCTTGCGCACGAGGTTGCGCGAGTTGTGCGCGTAGATGGTGGTGAGGTGGTGCTGGTGCTTGACGATAACCATCATCCCGTAGCCGGTGGGTCCCCACCCGCTGAACACCACGGTGCCGGGGGCGGCGGCATGGATAGCGGTTCCTTTCTCCGCCGCGATGTCGATCCCGTCATGAAGCCGCCCGTGGCGCGGACCGAACCCCGAGGTCAGGGTCCCTTGCGTCGGCCATTCCAGGAAACCGCGCAGAGGCCGCACGGTGGGCGGACCGGAAGGGGAAGCGGAAGGTTGCTTCGGACCGGGAGCGCGGGCGACCTCCGATTCCTTCTCGGCCGCCGGAGAATCGGCCGCCGGAACGCGCAGGACCCGGCGGGCGCCGGGAATCCACAATCGGGTGCCCGCCCGGAGCTCGGTGGGATCGGCGATCCGGTTCAGCCGCTGGATGCGGTGCAGGTCCAACCCGTAGGCCTGGGCGATCGAATACAGGGTCTGGCCCGGCAGGACGGCGTGGTATACCCCAATGGGTTCATCTTCGAAGATCTCCTTGACATACTGGTACCCCTGGCACCCGGAGAGAAGAAAAGCGGCGCACAAAACCAGAGCGACTGAGGACAATTGTTTTCTGAATGCCATGAAGCGAACCCGCGACCCGATTTGCCTTGAGAAATATTAACATTTATAACATATTGAAATCAAGGTTGTTACGGGTTTTATTCGGATTTGCATGGCAACCCGGAATCGGTTATAAGGAAGTAGGCCTTCACGAGGTAAGAACATTCCAGACATGAAATGGATATCCCTATTGATTATCGCGGGCATGCTGGCCGGTTGCGACACCCCCCCGCCGCCCGACATCTTCGCCATGCCCACGACTTACACCACCGGGAAAAAACCGGCGGCGCTTCTGGCCCGGGACCTCAACAACGACGAGATCCCCGACGTGCTGGTCGCCAACTCGGAAGGCAACACGCTGTCGTTTTACGAAGGCAAGGGAGACGGCACGTTCAAGGACCCGGTGACCATGAACACGGGGCGGGAGCCGATGGCCCTGGAGTCGGCGGATTTCGACGGGGACGGCATTCCCGACATCGCGGTCTGTAATTACGGCGACGGCGAGGTCGCCATCATCCTGGGCCAGAAGGACGGGATGTTCCGGGCCAAAGAGAAGATCAAGGTGGGCCGTCTGCCCATCGCCATCGCCGTGGGCGATTTCAACAACGATCAGAAAAAGGACCTTGCGGTCACCCTGCGATTCGACAAGCTCGCCATCCTGCTTGGGACGGGGACCGGCACGTTCAAGCTGGCCGAGACGTACCAGGCGGCGGGCACCCCGGCGCACGTCATCGTGGGAGACTACAACGGAGATAAAAACGACGACATCGCGGTCGCCCTCAACGCCGTCAAAGCCGGACACATCAAGGTGTTTTACGGCAACGGCGACGGCACGTTCGATCCGCCCCAGCGCATCGAGGGGGGAACCCAGTCTTCCTTCATCACGCAGGGCGATATGAACCAGGACGGCTACCCCGACCTCATCATCTCCAGCACCATGGTGGATAGCCTGAGCATTTTTCTCGGCACGGGCCACGGTGCGTTCCGCCGGGTGGAAGATTTCGCCGGGGAAAAAGGGCCCGAGTACCTCGTGGTAGGGGATTTCACCGGCGACCGCAACCCCGATATCGCGGTATGCAACCGGCGCGACGGTTCGATCTCGATTGTCCGGGGCCGAGGCGACGGGAGTTTCGTCTTCCCTCACTACAACTACCCGGTCGGAACCGGGCCCCGCGCTATGGCGGGGGCCGACTTCAATCACGACGGCCTGCTGGACCTCGCCGTCCTGCTCTACGACTCGCAACTCCTCGAAGTATTCCTCCGCAAGATTGACGTCCCCGAATCCGGAAACTCCTGAATCGCTCCAAACCCGCGTACCGGCCCTGCAACCGCGCCGGGTAGCGGCAAACGGGTGGGAGCCGCACGGACGCAAAACCCAACCTTCAAAGTTATCGTTACCCGCCGATCCCACCCGCCCGGTTGCGGCCTGACTCCACCGGGCGTTGCCGGGGAGTTTTTTTCCCGAGAGGAAGATAATGCCGGGCCGGTGGGGTACTGCGCGCAATTTTGAAAATCCCAAAACTCTTTGCTTGCAGTCGGTTACGGGATCCCGCCGGTTTTGGCACACCTTTTGCTCCATAGGTGGACAGTCAAACCGAATTTTAACCCGACGGGAATCATCGTGGCTACTTCAGCAAACATTCTTGCGATTTTCGCTCCCAAGGCGCCGGTGGAATCAACCCCGCCCCAGGATCATTACAGCGAAAACGACGACGGATTCAAAAATTTTCTGGAAGACGCCATCAAGCAAGGTGGGCCGCCTCAGGAAAATTATTCCTCCCGAAATTCCGACCGGCAGGACGCAAAGTCTCTGGAGCAGAACGCGAAGGTAGCGAAATCTTCCAAAGACGCCCCGGCGCCGGTCCAGAAAACCAAGACCTCCAAACCGGATCCGCAGAATAAGGCTTCAACTCCCGCATCCTCCAGAAAATCCGGAGCGGTTCGCGACGCCAACGATGCGGCCGCCGCGGACCCCGGCGAAGAATTGACCCGGGACCTGGAATCTCTCGATTTGAATGAGGACCAGATCAAGGCACTGCTCGATCTGTTGGCGTCGGGAAACGATGCGGGCGTGGTTCAGTTCCTCCAGAATCTTCTCGGCAACGTGTCCCTTGACGGGGGATCTTCCGTTGAAGGTCAGGACCCGTCGTCTCTGAAGCCGCAGGATTTGCTGGCGCAAATGAAGGAAGACAAGGCCAGGGCCATCGACCTTTTGGTGCAGGCAGGATTGAGCCGGCAGGACGCGCGGGACCTGGTCACGAAGCTGGAGACGGCAAAACCGGTCTCCGGACCCGACCCGGCCCGGACCTCGGCGCCGGTCCCCCAGGAAGACGTGGTGGCTTTAGCCGATTCCAAGGGAGGCAAACCGATCGACGCGAAAGGATCGGGTTCTTCCTCCGCGAACGATCCCAATCGAGAAGGCGTCAAGTCCAACAAGGTGGAAACGGCCGACGGCAAGGCCCCTCCGCCCAAACCGCCTTCGCATCCGGATTCCGAAACGCCACGGGTGACGATCGACAAGCCCGAAGCGGGCAAACCGGCCTCACCTCTGAAGCAGAACGAACAGGGCCCGGAACTGAAATTGGTGGGCGCCGATGCGTCGGCCAAAGGACCGCTCGACGCCGCTTCGCCGGTCAAAAATCTGGCTGGGGTGAAGGGAACGGTCGAGCTCCAGGTGCAGAACGTGGGCTCGGGAACGGACGGCTCCAGCCGAACGGCGGAGGCGGCCAAACCGGTCACTCCGGAATCCATCGCCCAGCGCGGCATACCGGAAACCAAAATCGTCAGTCAAATTCTGGATAAATTTTCCCTGCGCACAGCCGGCAACGGCAACGAAGTCAAGATCAAGCTCGATCCGCCTTCGCTGGGGACGGTAAGAATGAGCGTCTCCACCGTGGGAGAAACGGTTCGCACCACGATCATCGCCGAAAATCATGCGGTCAAGCAGGTCATCGAAAACAACCTCTCGCAATTGAAGGATTCGATGAGCGCGCAGGGCCTCAAGATGGATAACGTGACGGTTCTGGTCGGCGGGGAATCCCAGCAGAACCAGGGGAATCCACACAAGGGACCGGACGACGGACGCTCGTTTTCTTCCGCCTTCCGGCAGGAGGCGCTGAATCAGAAAGCGGCCTCGCAGGAAGCTCCGCCCGAGGGCCGATGGGCCTTTCGCGGGTCGGGAGAGTACCAGGACTCGATCAGCATTTTTGCATGACGATGAAACGCGATTCCGAATAAGTCAACTTTGGGAGAATAAATAATGATCTCAGGCCTTACCCCTTTACCTCAGGATACCAAGCAAACGCAGATCACCAACCCGGCCAGCAAACAGCTGGGGAAAAATGATTTCCTGCGTCTCCTGATCGCCCAGCTCACCACGCAGGATCCGTTGAACCCCCTGGAAGGGCAGGAGTTCACCGCCCAGTTGGCGCAGTTCAGCAGTCTGGAGCAAATGACTCAGGTCAACACCAATCTGGAAGAGATCCAGAAATTCAACCTCGCCCTGAGCAACCAGTCGTCCATCAACCTGATCGGCAAAAATGTGGATCTGCCCGGCAACTCGTTCAACTACACGGCCGGAACCAGCAAGTCGATGAACTTCCAGTTGGGTGAGGACAGCTCCGCGGTGCAGGTGGATATTTTCGACCCGACGGGACAGAAAGTGAAAACCATCGCGCTGACGGACGGGAGCGCCGGTAACCACCAGGTTGAGTGGAACGGGTTGGACAACGCGGGGCAACAGGCGCCCAGCGGCGCCTATACCTTCCAGGTCACCGCCGAGAACGCGGCGGGCAATGCCGTGTCTGTCCAGACGTTCTCCTCCGGCATCGTGACCGACGTGTTGTTCGAGTCGGGGCAGGCCTTCGCCGTTGTGAACGGGCAGAAGATGCCCGTTCAACAGATTTCCCGAGTCAGTTTAAACCCATAGGAGGCCCTTGAAACTCAACGGCCGCCCTGAACTGGCTCCTTGCAATAAAAGATCGGCGAGTGGATTAATCAACTTCTTGAATTATTAAAGGTACTCAAAATTCCAGGAAAGAGGAGAGTCGACCTATGGCATTAATAAGTTCATTATTCACGGGAGTAACCGGGCTGAACGGAAACTCCAAGGCGATGAATATCATCGGTGACAACATCGCCAACGTGAACACCATCGGCTTCAAGGGAAGCAAGGCCGTTTTCAGCGATATCTTCAGCACCATCCTGACCAACGGTTCCGTCACCAGCCAGTTGGGCCGGGGCTCCCAATTGCAGGGTGTCATCCAGTCGTTCAACCAGGGATCGTTCGAAAGCTCGTCCAACGCCCTCGACCTGGCCATCGACGGTTCGGGATTCTTCGTGGTGAACAACGGGAGCGGTAATTTTTACACGCGCGCGGGACAGTTCCGCCTCAACGACGACGGCAAGGTCCAGGCCATCACCGGGGAAATCCTTCAAGGCCACCAGATCACCAACGGGACGGCCTCGTCGACCGTGACCGACATCGACCTCGCGGGGGTGCAGTCGGCGCCCCAGGCGTCCACCGCGTTCACGCTGGGGGCCAACCTGGACACCTCGGCCTCGGCGGGAACGACGTTCAACTCCCCGGTCACGCTGTACAACTCCATCGGCGACCAGTTGCTTCTCAATTACCAATGGACGAAGTCGGCCACCGCGAACCAATGGAACTTCACGCTTTCATCCAGTAAAGGAACGGTCAGCACCGTCAACGGCGCCGCGTTCACCTCCGGGTCGGTCACTTTCAACACCAGCGGTGCGCTGTCATCGGTGGCGTTGAACGGGACCGCGCTGGGTTCTCTGGCGGACATCCCCATCGTGGTCAGTTTCGCGGGAGTCAGCCCGACCGCCGCCGATCTCAGCGTGAACTGGGACATCGCGACGTCCGGGGCCAGCAATGGAAAAATCACGGGATTTTCCGCCGACTCCAACAACAACTCCATGGTTCAGGACGGGTTCACCACGGGGACCCTCGTGGGGCTCTCGGTGACCGGCGACGGAACGATCTTCGGGCTGTTCAATAACGGCCAGACGGAGGACTTGTACCAGATCGCCATGGCCGACTTCCTCGCGCCCTCGGGCCTGACCCGTAAGGGAAGCAACCTGTTCGCCGAGTCCGCGCAATCGGGCCAGCCCATCCTGGGTACGGCCGAGACGGGCGGATTCGGAAGCATCATCGGCAACACCCTCGAATTGTCCAACGTGGACCTCGCGGCGGAATTCGTGACGATGATCCAGACCCAGCAGGCCTTCCAGGCCTCGGCGCGGGTGATCTCCACGACCGACAATCTCCTGACCGAAACGGTCAATCTCGTGAGATAGCCGTAAGCGCCTGATCGCATCTCCAGAATCCCTCTCCCTTACAGGGGAGAGGGATTTTTTATATCCTCTCCTGGCGCCCTTTGCGCCTTTGCGGTGCAAATCGGAGATCCCCGCCTCCATCCCGAAGCTATCGCCATAATCGCACCTCAAAGGATCCGGCTATCCGCCCCCCGCGGCGGATGGGTTTTCGTAGCGTCCCCTCCCGCTCTTTGCTAAATTACCCTAATGAACGAGAGGGAACATTACCAGGAAGTCCAGGCGGCGACCCAACTGCGGTTCAACGAATTGTGGCAGGGCAATTTCACCGCCAACGAGGCGGCGGCCCGGCGCAATCCGGGCGTTCTGGCGCTTCGCGGCAAGTTCAAGGGAGTCACCGCCATCGTGGTGGGCGCGGGACCCTCGCTCGACAAGAACCTCCGCTTCCTCAACCGCGCGCGCGACCATGCCGTGATCGTGGCCAGCGACGCGGCGCTCAAGCCCCTGGTGAGCCAGGGCGTGGAACCGACCTTTGTCGTCTGCCTCGACCCGCAGGAAGAGATCACCAAATTTTTCACCGGGGTCCGCCATCGGGGCATGACGCTCGTGGTCCCGTCCATCGTTCATCCCCGGGTCCTCGACCTGTGGGAAGGCAACGTGGTGTTCTACAACAAACACGCGCCCGACATCCCGGTGCTGGTGGAGATCGGCCGCCGCGTGCCGCACCTGGGGGTTTTGACCCCCGGCGGGACCGTGCTCTCGGTGGGGTACGACCTGGCGTTTCAGTCGGGCGCGAACCCCATCATTTTTGTCGGGCAGGACCTCTCATATTCCGAGAAGAACGTGTACACCCGCGACAGCGCGGGAGGGGAGCAGAGTCTGGAATCCACCCTGGAGCGGCAGAGGGAGAACATCGTCTATGGAAGGGACATCAACGGCCGGAACCTGCCGACCCTGAAGTCGATGCTCGTGTCCAAGCAATGGTTCGACTGGGCCTTCACCACCTGGGAACGGGATAATCCTCCGGATGTCATCAATTGCTCCGAGGCGGGCATCCTCACCGACCATTGCCGGTGGATGTCGCTGAGCGAGGCCCTCTTCCGTTACTGCCGGAAAAAGATCAACCCCTCCTGGACGCTTCAGAAAGCCCTCAAATCGAAACGGTGAACCGGAAAGGGATCGGCAAATCCCCTAAACCTCTGGCGTGCTTTGGATCCAGCCACCGGTCCCGCGGTGGGATTGCGGTCAGCTTTTCGGCTTGGAACCCGGCCTGTCGGCCAGGGTCAGTCAGGCTCTGGTGGCCGAGGAAAGAGAGGGTCATTGGGTCGGGCTGACCTTCTTCGATGGAAAGATGACCGGATTGAAAAATGTGCGGAAGGGGCGACTGCTTTATGAGAGGTGAGACGGCCTACTGCCCACCGCATCGGACAGAGCCCTCGGCTCACGGTAACGGAATGCGGTCCACCGGTCACCCAGCTAATAAAAATATAAACCTCGAAGGCCAGAATGGAAAGCGAAACCAACGACGGATTCAACATAAAGATCGACGACCGGGACCTTAAGGCTGTCCCTGGTGCGTGACGTCAAGTTTATTCCCGGCCGGTAATTTTTTGCGGTTTGTCCGGCGTCAGCGTCTGGATATTCCTGTTCGGGAATATTTTGTTGAATCAGCCTCCTGATCCGGCATATAATTCCCTTACGGGAATATATCTGCGGAAAAGCTAATGAAAATCAAATGCACCACGGAGCAAATCGGTCAACTCATCCGGAAAACGCGTAAATCCCTGAGGTTGACTCAGAAGGATCTGGCGCTGACCTCTGGTACCGGTTTACGTTTTATCATTGATTTGGAAAAGGGCAAACCCACCTGCCAGTTAGCCAAAACCCTGACGGTCCTCAATACGCTCGGGATCAGACTGGACTTGTTTCCTCCTCCTGCCTTGGAGAAGGATTAAAGGATGGCCAGAACGCTTGATGTTTATCTGCACAACCATCTTGTTGGCCATCTGATTCAGAACGATGGCGGCCAGATGGTATTCGATTATGTGAAACGTTGGCTCGAAGACCCAATGGCGATCCCCCTCTCGCAATCACTTCCCCTGCGAAAGGAACGTTTTACAAGAAAAGAATGCCGGGGATTTTTTGCTGGAATTCTGCCAGAGGGAATCAACCGGAAAACCATTGCGGGTAATTTAGGCATCAGCTCTGAAAATGATTACGCTATGCTGGAGCAAATCGGAGGGGAGTGCGCGGGAGCCGTCACGTTTGTTCCCGCTGGGGGGCCCCTTCCCGAAAGAAACTACGGTTGCCGCAAATTAAGCGACGAGGATCTGGCGGCAATCCTTAGAGAATTGCCGCGCCGCCCGCTTATGGCCGGCGACAAGGGTGTCAGACTTTCCCTGGCGGGAGTTCAGGATAAAATTGCCGTTTACGTAAGTGGTGAAAATGTTTTTCTGCCGTTGGGCGGGGCTCCCAGCACCCATATTTTAAAACCGCCCATAGCGCGTTTTAAAGGTATTGTTTTTAATGAAGCCGTTTGCATGCAATTGGCGGCCCAGGCCGGTTTGCCCGCGGCCAAGGTGGAAATACATGGCGTGAAGGGAATCGATTACCTTCTTGTGGAACGCTATGACCGGAAATCGGTTCCTGTTCTGTCCCCTTTGACGTCGATAACATCTTATGCCAGGCGGATCCATCAGGAAGATTTTTGCCAGGCGCTGGGGGTGCCTCCTGAAAGGAAATATCAAAGTGAAGGCGGACCCTCATTAGAACGATGTTTTGATTTGATACGGGAGGTTTCCTCCGTTCCAGCGGTGGATCTCCTGCACCTTCTCGACGTTATGATTTTCAATGCCCTTATTGGTAATAACGATGCTCATTCGAAGAATTTTTCCCTGTTATACCATGAGGGTGAAACACTAGCGACGGCAGGCAGGGTCTCCCGTTTAGCGCCGTTTTATGATCTGGTGTGCACTGTTTACTATCCGGAGTTGAGCCTGAAAATGGCGATGAAAATGGGCGGGGAGTCCGTGTCAGACAAACTTTGGCCAAGACATTTTGAAAAGCTGGCCGAAGAAACCGGGCTGGCCAAAAGGGTGGTCGGGCGGGTTCTGGAACTGGCGGAGACGGTGCGGGATAAGACAAGCGCGATTGAGATCGATCGCGAAGTGGCGGGCGAGGTTATTGCCCTTATCAAAAAAAGATGTGAACTATTTATAAAACGTTTTAAAAAGTAAACTCCATGTTTGCGCCGGGCCGGGCCGGATCAGTGCGTTTGCGGTGGGTCTTTGGCGCAACGGAACCCCTGCCACACTTTGAACACGCCGGGTTTCTCGTTGAAGCGGTAGGTGGTGCGCATGTAGTAGGCTTTGTAGTACCAGTTTCCGCCGCGCAGGACCTTGCTGGTTCCGGTTTCCGGTCCCTGCGGATCGCGCGCGGGAGACTCGCCGTAGTAATCGGAGTCGTGCCAGTCGGCCACCCACTCCCACACGTTTCCCGCCATGTGATACAACCCGTAGGGGGATCGCCCGCCGGGCAGGCCGTCCACCGGTTCCATCGCCTTGAATCCCATTT
>Ga0066640_10002521_pt1 | contig 10978 bp, 12 predicted proteins | sample CryGeyCG2114_020_2_FD_59505 | JGI IMG/M metagenome (GOLD analysis project Ga0066640, IMG submission 59505) | Groundwater microbial communities from aquifer - Crystal Geyser CG11_big_fil_rev_8/21/14_0.20 | ecosystem: Environmental > Aquatic > Deep subsurface > Groundwater | place: USA: Utah... | reverse complement strand
AAGCGCAGACGCTTAGTGATGGCTGTTATTTTGTCTATGACACTGGTTTTTTATGCGGGTAGTTTTGCGCTTCTTATCTTCTTTCCTGAACGGGTGGGTTTGGCATCATGGCATGAAGGCATTACAAAATGGCTGGTGGTATGTGCGGTGTCGTTCTTCTTCTGGTTGTCGGTTGCTTATACAGATCCTGTCCCCGTGCGCAGGACCGTTTGGCAAAAGTCTCTGACCCAGGTGCCAGCAGGGGCGGATCGGGCGACGGCAGTCTATTCAGTGATGTGGCTTCTATTGATTCATTTTGGGCTTTTAGGAGGCCTGATTTGGATAGTCTTATGAATAGGGTAATGGGTCTATAAATAGCAAAAAGGCTGACTTTTGGTCAGCCTTTTTGTTTTGTAGCGCTGCAAAACAAAGTTAGCGTCTTCTCTTCTTGGCAGACTTTTTTGCTGCTTTTCTGCGACGTTTTTTTGTCGCTTTTTTCTTAGCTTTCTTTTTGGCTTTTTTTCGTCTTTTTGCCATTATGTTCTCCCTTTTTTGGTTATAGAACAGCGGTCGACATGTTTCAGTCACTATTTACCGCTGTACACTGTAACGGCAATATTTTACCCACCTTTAAAGAAAAATACAAAACATTTTTCATATTAATCAAAGATGTTTGCGCAAAAAATTAAATTTGCGCGGCAATTTATTGCTTGATTTAAGTATAACATATAACTTTTTAAGCAAATTGTATGAATTTGTTTTGAATTTTGACTTATTTTACATGTTTTACAAATTATTTTGTACGTGTTACATTAATGTGACATTGCGAGGTGTTATGAATTCAAATGATAGTCATCAAGTTTCATCAAAAGATTTGCACATCGAGCAACTTGGCAAGAGTGCAATTGATTCTCCTTGTCCGACACGTCTTGATAATCCTTCTCTATGTGAATTGCGTTATGTAGATGACCAGGAAGGATTGCTTTTTAATCCTACAGTGAGTGCTAAAACAACGGCTTCAAATAATCCCCTTGTTCAATTGAGTGGTCCTCGCGCCAAGATTTATTTTAATGCGCCAGATGTGCGTGCGGCGATTGTGACCTGCGGCGGGCTATGCCCCGGTATTAATGACGTGATCAGGGGGGTTGTGATGACCCTTTTTTATCAATATGGGGTTACGCAGGTGAGCGGCATCCGTTATGGATATCAGGGGTTTCTCAGTAAATATGGCCATGCAGCCATGAAATTAACCCCGGATAGTGTGTCTCGAATTCATACTGTGGGCGGGAGCGTTTTAGCAACGTCACGCGGATTTGAAGATTTGTCTGGCGTGGTGCGTTATCTGAGAGAACATCGCATTAACCAGTTGTATGTCATTGGTGGAGATGGCACGATGCGAGGTGCGATGGACATTGCTGATGAAGCGGCTAAAGCGAAACATGAGTTAAGTGTTGTCGGCGTCCCAAAGACAGTGGATAACGATATTGAGTATATTGATGAGAGTTTTGGTTTTGTAACCGCATTTTCAGAAGCAGCCAGATCGATTAGTAGCGCTCACGCGGAAGCCAAATGTGCGCCCAACGGAATTGGTTTGGTAAAGCTGATGGGGAGGCATTCTGGGTTCATTGCATGTCACGCCGCATTAGCAATGAATGATGTGAATTATGTGTTGATTCCAGAAGTTCCATTTCAGTTGGCAGGCAAGAAGGGATTTCTGAATTTGCTTTTGCATCGGATGAAACAAAAGGGACATGCGGTCATTGTGGTGGCTGAAGGAGCAGGGCAGGAATATCTGAATATTGATGAAACGCAAACAGATGCATCGGGCAATGTGCGTTTGAAAGACATCGGGTTGTTCTTAAAAGAAAAAATCGCACGTTTTTTTGTGGAGCACGATGAGCATGTGAATGTGAAGTATATTGATCCAAGTTATATGATTCGAAGTGTCCCCGCAGCGCCGATTGACAGTGTGTATTGCCTCCGATTGGCAACCGATGCTGTGCACGCAGCAATGGCGGGCAAAACTAAGGTGGTTGTTGCCAAGCGAGCCAATCAATATGTCTATCTGCCAATGGCCTTGCTCTCTAAGGGAAGAAAAAGGGTCGACCCTGAGGGCGCCCTATGGTTTTCTGTCTTAGATGCCACGGGTCAGCCTTCCCGTTTTACTGACTAGGGGAACCTATATTAATAGAGAAGCGTTCTTGTAAGTGTAAGGAATTGTGTTACACTTGTGTTGTAGGAGAAAACGATGCTTAGAATTCATGAAGTGCTAAAAACAGTAGTTACGAATATCCAATCCACAGCCTCTGGCGTGGTATTGGCTATTTTTATGCCAAAACGCGCTCATGCCTATTGCTGGCAGATCATGGGTTCTAGGAGGTTAATCCGAAAATAAGCTGAAGTAGAAAATAAATAACCTTGATGAACCCATGATCTGAAGATCGTGGGTTTTTTTATTTTAAGGAGGTATATCGTGGAAGCGAATATCAGTCCGCTGAGAGTGGGGATCTTACGGACGATCAACAAGAATCCCATAAAGTTAACCGCATTGCTCTACCTCAAGGAGGCCTTGTTGGAAGAGCGGTACGAGGAGTGTGCTGAATTCATTGCCTTTGCAAGAGAGTTTGGTGCGCGAGAATTTGAAGTTGGCGCTTTGTTGGAAGACCCTAGACGCAAACCCAGAGGGTAATGAGGGATCCATGTCAACGAAGACACCAAAACATATCGTACCTGAAGAGACTACAATACAACGTAGAAAACGACATATGACAATGGCGTCATGTGTTTTCTGTCAATCGGGAGTGAAAGCGCACGATTGGCATTCAGTCTGTTTTTTGCATCGTTGCTATGGAATTTACAATAGGGAGGATGTAAGATGATAGACGTATGTCAGAAATATCTCAAAATGCACAAACGGTTTTTCATTACCACGAAAGCACAAAGCATCACTACGACCATTATGCCAAGTCATTGGGATACATGGATTGGGACAATCAACCAAACGCTTTCCGTTTTTACCAAGGCGCGGAGTCTCTCCGTTTGCCATTACTCAAAACGGATTTGAATCATTCGTATTACGATTTATATCGCACGGATCTGACAGAACCCAAAAAATTATTAATCGAGAATGTCGCAGCATTGATGGAGTTGTCGATGTCAATTTCTGCCTGGAAAGAGATTCCTGGCGCGAAGTGGGCCTTGCGTATGAATCCATCAAGTGGGAATTTACATCCTACTGAAGCCTATTTGATTTTGCCATGGCAAACAGGGTGGAGCGGCGTTTTTCATTATCAACCCTATTTCCATGGGCTCGAGATGTTGAGTGACCTGAGCAAGGAAGAGTGGCAACCCATTCATGCTCACTACGGAAGAGAAGGCTTTTTTATTGTGCTGACGAGCATTTACTGGCGTGAGGCCTGGAAGTATGGCGAACGCGCCTTTCGATATTGTCAGCATGATATGGGGCATGCTTTAGCCGCACTTCGCTTTTCAGCCGCACTCTTAGGCTGGCAAGTAAAAGTGATCAGTCAAGCGACGCATGATGAGATGGCATTATGCTCAGGATTAAGTCAGCGGCATCAGTTGCAAGAGGAAAAAGAAGATCCTGAGTGCATGTTGTATATTTGTCCAAAAACGACACAACCAATTTCTGAAAATGTCTCTCCCGATCTTATAAGCATCATGAAAACAAAAAAAATTCGTGGCAAGGCCAACCAGCTGAGTTCAGCACATGCGCATTGGCCGATCATCGATCACGTGGCTGATGCAACTCAAATACATCTAGGTCTACAGATGGAGATAAAAAAAGAAGAGAAGTGGCCCGCTCATAAAATGAATACAAAGGCATTGCCTGTGGCAAGTCAAGTCATCCGCAAACGACGTAGCGCTATCGCGTTTGACCCTGATGTTTCGGTTACCAAAGAGATGTTGTTTCATATGTTAGATAAGACATTGCCTAGAACAGGTCAATCGCCTTTTGATCTTGGCATACCATTGAATCGAATACACTTATTTATTTTTGCGCATCGTGTCTCAGGACTTGAAAGCGGTCTCTATGCGTTTCTTCGGGATGTGAATCAACTCGATGCGTTAAAAAAAGGCACGAATGATCAATTTGACTGGAAAAAAGAAGACGGAGTATTACCTTTATACTTACTGAAGAAAGGCAATTATCAGCAAGAGGCTACTCAAATTTCTTGCCGTCAAGACATCGCCGGTCAAAGCTCCTTCTCATTGGGGATGGTGGCTGAGTTTGAAAGTGTTGTGCAACGGGACCCGAGTCAATATCGCATGCTATTTTGGGAAGGCGGGATCATTGGACAAGTTTTATATTTAGAGGCGGAAGCTCTAGGGGTCAGGGCGACAGGCATAGGCTGTTATTTTGATGATGCCATGCATCAGCTCTTAGGGATTCAATCGCGTCAATGGCAAAGTCTGTATCATTTTACGGTAGGAGGTGGTTTGGATGATCATCGTCTCACCACGCACCCACCGTATGATCACCTACCTCAAGAAGATTTACATGAAGAGTAATTAAATTGCCTCTGTGCCTTTTTCGCCTGTTCGAATGCGAATAATATCATGTAGTGGAGATATAAGAATTTTACCATCTCCGATTTTTCCATCCGTTCCATGTTTGGCAGCTTTTAGGATCGCTTGACAAGCTGTATCCACGTAGTCATCGTTAACAGCGATATCCAAACGAATTTTTGGAATTAAGTTGGGTGCCACTTTTTGACCACGATAGAGTTCTTCATCTCCCTGACGACCATGGCCTGTGCAACGACTGACTGTAATACGCTTGATTTCCGCTTCAAAAAGTGCTTCGCGGACATCATCGAGTTTGTCAGGCTGAATAATAGCTGTAATAAGTTTCATGACATGCTCTCCTGTCCGTTTAATTAAGGTTAATAAGGCCGTACCCATGCTCGCCATGCAAGCTATGATCCATACCTGCTTTTTCCTCAGCGATTGACATCCGGAATCCAATCGTTTTTTGAATAATGACAATAACGATAAAGCTTACAATAGCAGCATAGGCAATACTGATACCGACTGCTGTCGCTTGGACCATCAATTGCTGCATCGTGCTCCACGATCCACCTGCAAGCTCAGCGGCTTCCGCCATCCAGCTGGGGCGAATAAAAAAAGTTAACAAAATCGCACCAGCGATGCCTGCCATCCCATGGATACCAAATACATCCAAGCTGTCATCGTATCCCAACTTGTTTTTCATTTGAATGGCGAAATAACAAATAAAGGAGGCTACAAATCCTAAGATAAGAGCGCCTTTGACTTGAACAACCCCGGCGGCGGGCGTAATTGCAACCAACCCTGCAAGGATTCCGCTGACCAATCCTAAACTCGTTGCTTTTTTGTGGGTGATTGATTCAATAATAATCCAACCGACAGCACCCGCTGCGGCTGCGACCTGTGTGACTGTTAATGCGCGAGCTGTGTCTAAGCCAGATGCGACAGAGCTTCCTGCGTTAAATCCAAACCAGCCTACCCACAATAAACCAGCGCCCATGAGTGTCATGACAAGATTGTTGGGATGCATCGCGGATTTGGGATAGCCGCGGCGTGAGCCCAAATACAAGGCGGCGACTAATGCACTAACGCCGGCTGAAATATGAACCACCGTTCCGCCCGCAAAGTCGATTGCACCATTTGCGCCCATATTAAATAAAAACCCATCTTCGGCCCATACCCAGTGACAAAGCGGAAAATAAACAAGAAGCGCCCAAAAGATGATAAAAAAACAATAGCCGCGAAACCGAACACGCTCGGCAAAGGCGCCAGCGATGAGAGCCGGTGTGATGATGGCAAACTTTCCTTGAAACATGGCAAATACGTATTCAGGAATCCCAGCGTCCATGATCTTGTCATCAAGACCACTTAAAAATAAAAGAGAAGGGTCCCATCCAAACCAACCGCCTAGTACATTGGGTCCAAAACTCATGGCATAGCCACAAACAACCCACAGCACGCCGATGATTCCCATGGCGGCAAAACTATGCATCATGGTTCCAATTACATTTTTTGTGCGTACCAAACCGCCATAGAACATGGCTAATCCGGGGACCATGAGGAGGACCAATGCCGTTGAGGTTAACATCCACGAGGTGATACCGGTGTTGACCTCTGGCGTCTCACTGGCAAGTAATAGAGACGGCGTCATTAGAAAGACAAAAGCCCATAGCAATAGGTATAGACATCTTTTTGGCATCGTTACCTCCCTTGTACGATGATTGGAGAGATCTGACTAAAAAACTGGCACATCTTACTGAATGTGGGGGAAAGGTGCAATAAAAAAAGGAGTTTTTGGCAAAAAAAGAAGGTAATTTTTTTAACGACGGATGGGATAGGCAAGAAAGCTGAAATTCGTGTATACTATCGTTTTAAGATAAGGATGATTTATATATGTCGCAAGTCGCAAGTTTAGTGGTGGGAGGTGCGCTAGGGACCCTGGCGCGTTACGGTCTCTCAGAATTTACGCACCGTATCCTGGGTCGCAATCTGCCCATGGGGACGCTAGCAGTGAATCTCCTGGGTTGTTTCTTTGTGGGCTTCTTATCTATTTATATAGAAAACAGATTGCCGTTAAATGCCCATATTCGATTGATGGCCATGGTTGGATTCTGTGGTGCGTTTACAACATTTTCTACCTTTATGATGGAATCCGTTGGACTGGCCAAGAACGGCCAATTGCAGCATGCCCTCGGTTACATTCTTTTGAGCGTCGTAGCCGGGTTACTGTTGTTCATCCTGGGCGTTGCAGTTGGCAATCGCTTCTAACCTCTGCTGAAGACCAATCAATAGACACGTGAAAAAAAGATCAAATCGCGTTAGAATAATCGCCAAGTGGACGATATTGTTAAAGCACTAAGAAGTGAGGGAGTAATCGATGAGCAAAAAAATTTTAGTCATATTAGCAGGCGGTTTTGAAGAAATCGAAACCGTGACCCCCATTGATGTGCTTAGAAGAGCTGGGCTAAATGTCGTTATTGCAGGCTTAGGTGAAAAAATTGTGAGGGGTGCCCACAATATCAGTATTGAAACGGATGTGCTTTTAAAAGACTATCACGATACACCCGATGCGGTGATCTTGCCGGGCGGCATTCCAGGTGCTAAATATTTAGGGGAATCTGATTTGGTGAAGGCGATTGTGGAAAAAACGCTGAATGCCCATCGTCTAGTGGGCGCGATCTGTGCGGCTCCGGCTTTGGTTTTAGCGCCAGCGGGTCATCTTGAAAATAAAAAGGCGACGTGTTATCCGGGGTTTGAAAAAAACTTTGGAGGCAGCACGCAGTTTGTAACCGATCGTGTCGTTACCGATGGCAATATCATTACCAGTCGCGGACCAGGAACGGCGATTGAATTTGCCATTGAGTTGGTTCGTATCCTTGTTGGCGATGCAAAGTCACAGGAATTACGCGAGGGAATGATTGCGCGATAATCTATGTCAAAGTCTACAGAGTTTGAAAACCTCATAAGTCCACATCTCGATGCGCTATACGGCTATGCGTTTTCATTTACAAAAAATAAGGCTGATGCGGAAGATCTTGTGCAAGAGAGTGTGTTGCGCGGTTTTCGCGCATTTGATTCTTTTAAAAAAGGAACCAATATCAAAGCCTGGTTGTTTACCATTGTAAGAAATACATATATCAGTCATTGGCGTAAAAAGAAAGCACACAAGGAAGAGTCGTGGGATGAGACTTATGAAAATTTTTCATTTGTCGAATCGGCTATGGATGCAGAAGATACACAGCGTTTACAGGGTGAGGCGACGGACTTCTTGGATGATTCGAAGTTAGAACAGATTTTAGGAGACGAATTAGTTGGCGCGTTAAATGCTCTGCCGGAGGAGTTTCGAGACGTTATATTTCTCTCAGATGTACAGAATTTAAGCTATAAGGATATTGCGCAGATATTAGAGATTCCCATAGGGACCGTGCGATCGCGCCTGGCACGTGCCAGAGGGGCTTTACAGCACAAGCTATGGGATTATGCGGTTGAGAAGGGGATTGTTTCAAATGCGCCTCAGAATCCGGGAACTTCTCAGACCCCTAAATCGTTGCACTAACGGAGGAGTTGGTATGTTTACTTGTGGTGATGTAAAGGAGCGAATGAATGCCTTTAACGATAAAGAGCTCAGTATGAAAGAGCGATTTATGGTTCTTTTTCATTTAGTGATTTGTGAACCCTGCAGTATGATGATTCGATTTAATAATCGGATTAAAAAAATGGTTTCTCGTCATTCAAATCCTCCGATGGATCCAAAATGTAAGGTGAATATTCTTAAAAGACTGAAGGAGGAAAAAGAAGGGGAATGAACTGGATTAAGGGATTAACCGGCACAATGACAGCATTACTGCTGTCTATTTTTTTGTCCATTCCGTTTGCCTACGGGGAGTCTCAGTGGCAAAAACCTTATCGTGAAGTGCTGGCACAGCATGTGAAGGAGGGAAAAGTCGATTATACCTCACTACAAGCAAACCCAAGACAACTCGAAGAATATTTAACTCAGCTCAGCCATATGGATATGCGTCTCTATGAAAAGATGACCGATCGTGAGCGTCTGGCCTTGTGGATCAACGCCTATAATGCAATTACATTAAAAGTTATTATCGATCATTATCCGATTCAGTCGCGTGGTTTATTTGGATTTATAGCACCCAAGAACAGTATTCGCCAAATTCCAGGCGTTTGGGACAAAATTAAATATCAAGTGATAGGAGAAGAGTTAACTCTGAATGATATTGAACATAAGATACTGCGAAAGAAATTTATTGAACCGCGTATTCACGTGGCTTTAGTGTGCGCGTCCAATGGATGCCCTGAGCTTCGGGGCGAACCTTATGAAGGTGAAAAGCTAGACGAGCAGCTTTCCGATCAAATGCGTACTTTTTTATCCCAACCGCAAAATTTTAAGCGTGATCTCAACGAAGGAAAAGTGTATTTGTCTTCTATTTTTAAATGGTTTCGTTCTGACTTTCAGCTGCCATATGATCAGTCTATTCCTATTGTGGCAAGGATTTCTGATGAAGAAAAAAATGTCATTCTTTTTCTACTACCGTATGTCGATTTTGAAACGGCAGGTTACCTCAAAAAGGGTGAATATAAGATTGAGTATTTAGACTACGATTGGTCTTTGAACGATCAAAAAGTGTCCGCATGAAAAAAAAGATTTTTATTGTTGCAATTATTGTGCTGGTTTTAATTTTAATCCGTTTCTTTAATGTCGACGAAGTGTTAAGGCAGACGCTTTATCGTATTCGTGATATGGGGTGGCCCGGGGTTATTTGTTTTATCGTTTTATATGTGGTCGCGACGGTTGCTTTTTTGCCTGGAGCGATATTGACCTTGGGCTGTGGGGCCATTTATGGTGTGGTTAAAGGTACGATAATCGTTTCTATTGCTTCAACTCTTGGAGCCACAGCGGCGTTTTTAGTGGGGCGCTACTTTGCCAGAGGTTTCGTGCAAACAAAAGTAAGCGGAAAACCAAAGTTTCAGGCCATTGACCAAGCGGTTGGAGCTGAGGGATGGAAAATCGTCGGGTTAACGCGTTTGTCTCCTCTTTTCCCCTTTAATTTATTAAATTATGCTTATGGCTTAACCAGTGTTTCTTTAAAGCATTATTTTTGGGCGTCCTGGATCGGCATGCTGCCGGGTACGGTGATGTATGTGTACATTGGATCGCTTGCCGGAAGTTTAGCAACTGTTGGTGCTGAGCAACGACAGCGGACGACGGCTGAGTGGGTGCTTTATGGCATTGGTTTGATTGCAACAATCGCAGTGACCGTCTTGATTACGCACAAAGCCAAAGAAGTCTTAAATCAAAAGGTAGATCAGTAATGGATTACAACGTGATTGTGATTGGCGCGGGCTCTGGCGGATTGGTATCTGCCTATATCTGTGCCACGCTCAAAGCAAAAGTGCTTCTCATTGAAAAGAATAAAATGGGAGGGGATTGTCTCAATACAGGTTGTGTTCCAAGCAAGGCCTTGATTCGAACAGCAAGTGTTGTCTCACAAATTAACCGCCATAGAGAGTTCGGTATTCAATCTGCCTCTGTCAATTTTGATTTTTCCGAAGTTATGGAACGTGTTCAAAGGATTATACAAAAAGTAGAGCCGCATGATTCGGTTGAGCGGTATTCGCAGCTAGGCGTTGAGTGTCTAGAAGGAGAAGCTGAAATCATATCGCCGCATGAGGTGAAAGTTTCAGGTCGCGTTTATACGACCAAAAATATCATTGTGGCAACCGGCGCTGTTCCTCATGTGCCGCAAATTCCTGGTTTAGATGTGGCAGAATATTTTACGACTGACACCATTTGGTCTTTACGTGAGCAGCCTAAGCGACTAGCGATTGTCGGCGGTGGACCAATTGGCGCAGAACTTAGTCAATGTTTTGCGCGACTGGGGATTCAAGTGACGCAGGTGCATTCGGGAAACCATATCTTGAACCGAGAAGATAGTGACATCGCTGATCTATTGCATAAGCGACTTGTAAAGGAAGGTGTAGATTTACGATTGAATGCGAAAGCGACAGAGGTTTTAATTGAAGGTGATAAAAAGTTCATCGTCGTTGATCGCGATGGAAAGAAAACCCGAATCGAATATGACGCGTTGCTCTTGGCATTGGGTCGACAGCCGAATACACGTGGTTTTGGGCTCGAAAAATTAGGTGTTAAAATAGATGGTGCAGGCCGGATTATAACAGACCAGTATAGCCGCACATCCGTCAAAAATATTTTCGCCTGTGGCGACTGCACCAGTCCTTATCAGTTTACACATATGGCGTCTCATCAAGCATGGTATTGTGCGGTGAATGCGCTGTTTCAGCCGTGGGTGAAATTCAAGATTGATTGGCGATTAGTACCCTGGACGACGTATACAGATCCGGAGATTGCACGGTGTGGGTTAAATGAGCAGGAAGCGAAAGACAGAAATATTGCTTATGATAAAGCAGTTTTTCCAATAGATGATTTGGATCG
>Ga0066640_10002520_pt1 | contig 10980 bp, 12 predicted proteins | sample CryGeyCG2114_020_2_FD_59505 | JGI IMG/M metagenome (GOLD analysis project Ga0066640, IMG submission 59505) | Groundwater microbial communities from aquifer - Crystal Geyser CG11_big_fil_rev_8/21/14_0.20 | ecosystem: Environmental > Aquatic > Deep subsurface > Groundwater | place: USA: Utah... | reverse complement strand
AATTACGATATATTATTATGCATGCTATTGACACCAATGTTAGGCGAAGAGCTTCAATCTCTGGAAAACCAAGCGTCTCGTATGTAGGCCAGTATCAACAGTTGATAAGAAACAGGCCAACCCTCTCAAGGGAAGAGTCTATGAACTTAGCCAGAGCCGGAACAAAAGACGCAAGAAGAAAACTGGTTGAGGGCAATCTTAGGTTGGTTGTTTTGGTAGCCAAAAAGTTTGCTTCCCCCTGGGATGAAAAAATTATGGATTTTATCCAGTTAGGCAATATTGGCCTAATGAGGGCAGCAAAAAAATTTGATCCAAATAAAAATAACTCTTTTCAAACTTATGCCAAATGGCATATTGGCGCTGCAATAATTGCCAATTTTAGGGGATATTTTAGAACTGTCCATCGCCCGCGAATTGTAGATGAATACGATAGAGCGCGAAGCAAGGCTTTGCAAAAATTATCCCTAACAACTTCCCAACCCACTGAAGACGAGATAATCGATGAAATAGTCAGGACAATTGAGATGAGTAAGAAAATAGCCGAACAAAAAACAAAAGCCATAATCAGCCGAACCAACGAACATATGCTGTTAGATCAAGGCGGCCCAAGAAATAGGGAAGGCTTAGATACACCAGTTAATCATGCCAAGCCAGATGGCCTAACTCTGCAAGATGTCCTGGCCGACCCAACCTTGCCAACTATCAATCAAGAAGCCAAAGAGGGCTTAGAAGAAACTTTCATTGCTCTGTTTATGGAATTTGTTGGCAGGCAACAACCAGAAAAAGCGCAAAGACTACAGCTTCGTTTTGGCTTTGCTCCTGTCCCAACATTTCAAATAATGCCTGTCAGAGAAGTTGGAGAAAGGTTCGGAGTATCTGGCAACGCTATCCATTTATTGGAAAAGGGAACCGTTGAAAAATTCCTAAAACTACCAGAGGTAAAAAAACTATTAGCTGTCGGGCAAAGAGAACTTGCGCTCTTAGGCTGTGAGGATGATCTTAGTCAGCTTTTCGTTTAACTTAAAGTTCTTTGTCTCCCAAAGTTGAAAAAAATCTTCCCTGCGGTCCTTTAAAACCTGATAAAAATTATCCATCCCTGTTTCATGCGCCGGTGTGCCAATGATTCCGGAGTTATCAGAGAGCTGAAATAGTCCATCAGGGAATTTCATCCCCTGGACAGACTTGTAGGTCCAATAAGTCCTATGCCAGCCAAATTCATTATATATCTCCAGCACATCCTTAACCCACTCAAACTCCTGCCCGCAGCAAGCACAGCGCGACGCCACCCCAAATTCACCCACCAAAACCGGCATTTTAAGCTTTTGGGCAAAATCAGCATAGTTTTTGAGCATTGACCTAAGCTTCTCCTTAGTCCAGCACTCGTCAGGATACTTATCTGCCGGCAACCAGTTAAAAGTAAAGTTAAAGGGTTGGTAAAAATGAATGCTGATAGCGAGATTGTCACCTTTAATATTTTGAATAAATTCAATATTTGAGCCCCACTCATGTCCTTCAAGAAAGATCGTCTGCCTTGCTCCTTCTCTCCTTATTATCTCAACCACTCGCTGGAAAACTTCGGTCAATAGTTTAATCTCTTTGGTCACCGGCTCGTTCATAATATCGTAGCCAGCCACCGCTGTCTCATCTTTAAAAGTTTGGGCAAGTTTCTGCCAAAGGGAAAAATATTTTATGCGGCGCCCTTCATCTTCCCAAAACAAGGCTTCCCCTTCGCTATCCGCATGCCAGTCCGGGTTTTGCGCCCCAGGGACCGCGTGCATATCTAAAATAACTTGAAGGCCTGCCTGGCCAATCCTTTGCACCACCCCTTGCAAATACTCAAGCCCGCCTGGCTCTTCCAATAAGCGATAATTGAAAGGGAGACGCACGCAGTTAAAACCGAGTTTTTTTATCTGGGCAAAATCTTGGTCAGTAATAAACACGTCACGAAACTTTTTGGTAAATTCAGCGACAAAAGCTGGGCCGTATAACTTAGCCAACTCAGCCTTAAAAACATGTTCAGGGATATTACGGCCGCCAAGGATATACCCTTCCATCATCAGCCAGCCGCCAAGATTGATCCCGCGTAGTTGTTTCATGATTAAATTATATCACTAAACAAAATTAACCCCAGCAGGAATCTGCCCATTGCTCATTTGGAGCAGCTCTGCGTGCCTGGCATTAACCGCAGCAATAAGTTCTTCTCTGCTTGTCGCTTGTTCTTTCATCTCTGCCAACACAATATTAATTTCGTGCATCTTGCAGCCAGGAAAACAAGTGTGCGCCGGCTTAAGACGACCTAGCACTTGGGCTCTGTGATCAGAGGTCCAAATCTCCTCAAATGTTTGCTTATGCAGATCTCCCAAAGCAAAATGTTCTTTGTATTTCAACTCGCAGCAAACGTAAAGCCTGCCGTCCGCACCAAGCACTGCTGACCATTGCTGGCCATAACAGCGCGCATAAGTTGTCTCCAGCAAAGCAGTAAATCTTGAAATTATTACCTGTGTTCCCCACTCTCTTTCTTGCTGCAATCTTTGCAAAAGCGCTTCGGCTGCCTGCAGTTTTTCCACCTCAAAATACCTTCTGCCCATGAGCCCTGGATCCAGTAAGCTCATCGGTTTATATTGGATAAAATCTGCCCCCACCCCTCCTCCCCACCCCATGCTTCTCCTAAAATATGCTTCATCTGGCCCAGCCACAAGAGCGCTGAGCCCGATGCCAGTTGACAAGCCATCTCTTGCCCTGACCCTAACCGCCGACTTAACATTGTCCTGTTCAAGCTTAGAGGTTAAAGAAAATCTCACAAATAATAAATTGGGCAAAAGCTGTTCGGCCTCTTCTTCAGTAAAACCAACTCCGTTAGTAAGCAAGCCGACTTCAAGGCCTAACTCGTTTGCGCGCGAAACTATCATTACAATATCTTTATGCAAACGCGATTCTCCCCCACCAGTCAAGGTCACCGTCGTAACACCAAAGGCAGCTGCTTGGTCCAAAGCTTCCATGGCTAAAGAAGTTTCAAGAAATTTTGGGGACTGAGAACGCAAAAAAGCATAAGTACAGTTTGAACACCTTAATTGACACTTAGTTGTTAAATCTATGTCCAAACTTATTGGCGGCGTTCTCCTATCTTCAAGGCCAGCCAATACCCTTGTTGGATGAAAAAACAACTTATGCGGTCCTGCCCTATAAATACTTGGTGTTGTCAAATTCGCTCCTCCAAATATACTTCGAAAGATTTTGTAATATTAATTCAAAATAATATGTAAAACACAATAATAATCATCTTGTTTATATTGATTTAACGCTAAATTACAACAATTACGCAACACCACATTGTGTAAAATTTACTAAAACATCTTGTAAAATTAGCTTAAATATGCCATAATATATTTATGGTTAAGCGCAGAAAGCTGGTCACAATCAAAGATGTTGCTAAGGAAGCAGGGGTATCACTTTCAACCGTCTCTTTTGCCTTAAGCAATCCAGAACGGGTAGCAGCTCAGACCAGAAAACATGTCCTAAGGATCGCCCGCGAGTTAGGCTACAGTCGAATCAAAAAAACAAAGCAAACCGGAAATATTGGCTTAATTGCCGATGACTACCACAATTTAATCTTTGGCGAATTTTACAATTGGGTTGCCTTTGGTATTCTTGAAGAATTAAAAAACCGTAACATCAATGTTTTGATTGATTCAACCGGCAATGATCCGGAATGCTTCCCTAAAATGATTATTAAGAATAAAGTTGATGGGGTACTTTTTTTAGGCAAAAGTTCTCGTGACCTCATTTTTATCGCGCAGCAAAAAGGGATCCCGCTGGTTTTAGTTGGCCATCCCATTCCAGACCTTGAGCTCCCAACTGTTGTCCCAGACGGCCGCTCCGGAGCGCTGCAAGCAATCAATCATTTAATTGAGCTTGGCCACCAGAAAATTGCTATTATTACCGGGGAACCAAAGTTTGACCCAATTACCGCTGAAAGGCTTGAAGGCTATCGCTTTGCTTTAAATAAAGCCGGTTTAAAAGAAGACGAAAAATACATTGCAGAAGCAGATTATGGCAAACCCGAAACAGCTATTGAGGCTACAAATAAGCTCTTAAATCTGGCCGACCCGCCAACTGCTATCTTTTGTACTAGTGATTCGCTTGCTTATAGAAGCTACGAAGCAATTAAAGCAAAAGGGTTAAAAATTCCAGGGGATGTTTCAATAGTCGGCTTTGACGAAATAACCGCGCCTGCTTATGCCCAGCTTCCAAAACCGGAATTGACCACTATCCAGGTGGATCGTCAGCAGATGGGAAAAAGCAGCGTGGAGATTCTTTTTGATATTATCCAAAACCCCAAGCAGACAACTTACCGCTATACGCTGCCAGTCAAGCTGGTTGTCAAAGAGTCAACCCAACTACTTAATGACCTCTAAAATCACCATATTAGATGGGCCAATCATATGGCTTGAAACCGTTCTAAATTTTGCCTGTGGTACGAATTGCTCCAATTCTTCTAATATCCTCGGATTAGCTCTTGGCCCGTTCATTGCTCCCATTCCCTCTTCAGAGCCAGAAAACGGCGCTATCATTAAGACTGCGCCAGGTTTTGCCACTTGCCACAGATCTTCTATTGCTCGGGTAATAGCCAATGGCTCTTCTGCTCCTTTTTCAATACCCAGTAAAAAAGGGCAAAAAACAAGGTCAAACCCAGGCTCTCCCGCTAAAATTGTAGCAACAGATTGAGTTTGTTTATTTTCATTTGTCCCCCCCCAAAAAGCCCTTTACAAAACTGACCCCGTCAATGGGACAATGGTATTTTTCTCGTGTATAGCGCTGGACTCTATCAATAAGACATTGCCTCATTTCAGCCGGATTGCGGAGACTAAACTCATCCATTACATTAGACAGGGTTGCCATAGTTGGATAAACAGCAGAACCCATGATAATAGAGCCTATAGGATAACACGCAAATGTTTGCGCTATAGCCTTTAACCAAGCAATTGTTACTTCATCCGCATCAATACCAACAACCTCGCTCGCACCAAGCTGTTTTAATATGAAAGCGCTGGAACCATAGCCAGGCACAACTAGCGCCCTTTTCCCTTGAATATACTTGTTGACAATTAACTTCCCCGCTGGCGACATAAGAAAATCTGTAAGCTCGATTTCAAAACCAGAGCCTGTTAGGAGCAGCTCACCCCCATCTTCGCGTTGTGGTGGTCTATGCAGGACAATATTTTTTGCTTCAGCAGTAAAAGCTGTCAATTTGGCAAAAGTTGAGCCAGCACCACGGGTTAGTGTGGAAAGTACTCTATAAATATAAGCCTTGGCACCAAACGACTGAATCATGATACTATTATTATCGAATATTAGAGTGACAAACTTGCGGTTTTCCAGCCTATTCAGGATGCTTATTGAGGCACAACCAAGACTTTCGTATTTTCGCGAGTAACCTCAAGCACCCCGCCCCCATGTTGAAAATGGAGACAGGTATTATCTTCGGTTTGGACCCGTAAATCTCCAGGAGTTAAAACATTGACATAGGGTGTGTGCCCGGGATAAATCGCCACTTCGCCGTCAATTGCCTTGGCCACGATCGAGGTCGCCCTGCCTAAATAAAGGGACTTTTCAGGGGTTAAGACCTCCAGCGCTAAAACCGACATCAGCTTTGCGTCTCCTTTTTCACCTTAGCCAAGACATCCTCCATTGAGCCGGCCATGTAAAAGGCCTGCTCTGGCAGCTTGTCATACTCCCCCTCTAAAATCCCCTTAAAGCCCTTGATCGTATCTTCGAGCTGAACAAATTTGCCGGGGATACCGGTAAAGTTTTCAGCTACCGAGAACGGCTGGGATAAAAAGCGCTGAATTTTCCTGGCCCGGTTAACAATCACCCTGTCCTCTTCAGGGAGCTCCGAGGTTCCTAAAATCGCAATGATATCACTTAATTCCTTGTAGCGCTGGAGGACCTTTTGCACCCCGCGGGCAACATTATAGTGCTCTTCCCCAACAATAAAGGGCTCAAGGATTTTTGAAGTTGAAGCGAGTGGGTCCACTGCCGGATAAATCCCCAGCTCGACTATTTGTCTGGAAAGAACCGTGGTCGCGTCAAGATGAGCAAAAGTCACAGCTGAAGCTGGATCAGTAATATCATCAGCCGGCACATAAACAGCCTGGATAGAAGTAATAAAACCCTTAGTAGTTGAGACAATCCGCTCCTGAAAACGTCCCATCTCGGCTTGAAGCGTCGGCTGGTAACCAACTGCCGAGGGCATGCGGCCAAGCAAGGTTGAAACTTCTGCGCCTGCCTGGACAAAGCGGAAAATATTATCAATAAAAAAGAGGACATCCTGGCCCTCAATATCGCGGAAATATTCAGCCTGGGTAAGGCCGGTTAATCCGGCAATCTGCCGAGAACCAGGGAGCTCTGACATCTGGCCAAAAACTAAAACTGTCTTATCAATAACCCCGGTCTTCTTCATCTCCAGCCATAAATCATTCCCCTCTCTGGTGCGCTCGCCGACCCCGGAAAAGACCGAAATCCCGCCATGCTGCTTGGCCATGTTATGGATGAGTTCCATGATGATAACCGTCTTGCCTACCCCAGCCCCGCCAAACAAGCCGATTTTTCCCCCTTTAAGATAAGGGGCCAAAAGGTCAAGAACCTTAATCCCGGTTACAAAAATCTCGGTATTAGAAACAATCTCATCAAATGGTGGAGGGTCGCGCCTGATGGGGAGATACTCAACCCCTTTTAACTCTTCCCCACCGTCAATCACATTCCCCAAGACATCAAACATCCGGCCCAAGGCAGCTTTGCCAACCGGCACACTGATCGGCCGGCCAAGATCTACCACCTCTGCCCCACGTCTTAACCCATCAGTTGGCAGGAGCGCCACTGCCCGGACCACATTGCCCGGCAGCTGCATCGCAGACTCGGCAATAATCCTCCTGCCATCAAACTTTATCTCCAGCGCCGAGCGGATGCGCGGAATGTGCTGGGGCGGAAACTGCACGTCAATAATCGGCCCAATCACCTGCTCTACCCTCCCAATATTTTGCGCCATCTAGCCTACCCCCTCATTTAAAATCTCAAAAGAGCTGACAATTTCCGACAGCTCAACCGTAATCATCGACTGCCGCGCCTTGTTAAATTTAATCCGCAGCTCGGCCAGCAACTCCTTGGCGCTTTCAGTTGCCCCGCGCATGGTCAATAAACGGGCGCTAACCTCACCAAGCCGCGCCTGCATAAAAGCATCATAAAAAACCGCCTTAAGATAATTGATAGTGACAAAATTCCGCGCAGATTTAAGGCTCGGCTCAATCAAAGTCTGGCCAGATTTACCTGCCTTGGCGATAAAAGGTAGGATCTGGCGACAAACCGGCTGCTGGACCAGCATTGATTTAAATTCATTGTAACAAAGATAAACTGCCTGGGCCTCACCGCTCGCGTAAAGAGTTGCCCCGGCTTCAGCCAAAGCCAATGGGCTAGCCGAGCTAACCTCATTATCATGAAAAAGCTCGCTCCCTTTTTTCCCCTGCACTACCAGCCTGGGAGCCTTGCCAGCAACCTTTTTCCCGTGGACAAAGGTTTCAACCGCGGCAGCCAGCCCCTGGTTAAAACTGCCGCAAAAGCCGCGCTCTGAAGCAAAAACATAAACCATAATAGTTGGCTCTGGCACACTCGCTAAAGGTTTTAGCTCAAGCCCGACCTTGGCCGCCAAATTATCATAACTCTCCTTATAACGGGCAGCCGCCCGCTGGCCAGCCTGGGCTTTTTTTAGCTGGGCCACAGCCACAACCTGCATTGCTTCAGCCGATTGCTTAATCTTCTCAATGCTCTTAAGCTTATTCCCTAGCTCAACTACTTTTGACATAGCTAATCTTTTCCTTAAACGCTAAAACCTGTTTGCCAATCAACTGCTCCCACTCCGGTGAAAAATCATGGTTTTTTTGGATCTCTGCCAAAAGCTCTGGCTTGGCCCCCTTTAAATAGGTTAAAAAGGCCGCTTCAAAACCCATAACATGGGCTGGTTCAATGCTATCTAAAAAGCCGTGAGTTGCTAAATACAAAACAACCACTTGTTCAGCCACCGGCATCGGCATAAAATTACTTTGTTTTAAAACTTCGGTTAAAATCAGCCCTCGCTTGAGCTGGAGCTTTGTCTCTTTATCAAGCTCTGAAGAAAAAAGCGCGAAAGATTGTTTCTCCCTAAACTGAGCCATGTCAATCCGCAGCCTGGAAGAGAGCCGGCGCATCGCCTTGATCTGGGCCTTGCCACCAACACGGGAGACAGAGGTCCCGACATTGACCGCTGGCCTAATGCCGGCATTAAACAGGCCGGTATCTAAAAATATTTGGCCATCGGTAATTGAGATAACATTGGTCGGGATATAGGCAGAGATATCACCCATCTGGGTCTCAATGATCGGCAAAGCAGTCATTGAGCCACCACCTTTTTTATCGCTTAAGCGGGCCGCCCGCTCCAGCAGCCTTGAATGCAGGTAGAAAACATCGCCAGGGTAGGCTTCGCGGCCAGGGGGGCGGCGCAAAAGGAGGGAGAGCATCCGGTAAGCAGCTGCATGCTTGGTCAAATCGTCATAAATTATTAAGACATCTTTGCCTGAATACATAAATTCTTCAGCCATAGCACAGCCGGAAAATGGGGCCAGGTACTGCAGGGAGCCGGGGTCAGAAGCAGGGGCATCAACAATAATCGTATAATCCAGTGCCCCTTTTTCTTCGAGGCGTTTGACCAAGCCGACAACACTGGAGCTCTTTTGGCCAATGGAAACATAAATACAATAAACACCCTTCCCTTTTTGGTTAAGGATAGTGTCAATAACAATTGATGATTTACCAGATGAGCGGTCGCCAATTACCAGCTCGCGCTGGCCACGGCCGATTGGGATCAAAGCATCAACAAGTTTAATCCCTGTTTGCAGCGGCTGGTCAACAGGCGAGCGGTCGATAACCGCAGGGGCAGGAAATTCTACCGGACGAAACTTGGTCGTCTTAATCTTATCCTTGCCGTCAATCGGCTCGCCCAGGCCATTAACTACCCGACCTAAAAGAGCCTCACCTACCGGCACTGACATGATATGCCCAGTGCAGCGGGCAGTATCCCCTTCGCGCACCTTGGTGTGGGCGCCAAGTAAAATACAAATAACCTCTTCAATCTCCAGGTTAAACACCAAACCATAGACACCGGAAGAAAATTTAATCATCTCGCTAGCCATAGCGTGGGGGAGCCCGGTCACGTGGGCAATGCCGTCGCCGGATTCGGTTACGAGTCCAACCTCTTCAGCTCGGAGCTCGGCCTTATAATCTTTTATATTCTCTTTTATCTCCTGGATAACCTTATCAAAATTTGGAAAATCTACCATCTTTTGCTCCTAATTTAAGACCAAATCTTTTAGCTCATTCAGCTTATGCTTCAAACTAGCATCCCAAACCTCGCCATTAATAAAATTCACCACCAGCCCCCCCAGCATCTTCTCTTCCACATGATAGCGCAGCTTGACCGGCCTTTTTTCCAGCGCAGCCATTGTTTTATTGAGCTGCTGTTGCAACTCAAGAGGCACAGGTACTGCCGTGCGCGCTTCACCAAACAAGACCCCGGCCTCTTTAAACAGCCGCTTGGTAATCCCGCTTGATAACGGAGCCACTAATTCTTCACGGCCGTTGTCAATCAACATCTCAATCAAATTAACAAAATCATTGCTTATCCCTGGCGGACAAAGTTTTTTTAACATTTTTTTCTTATAGGTCGCCGCGACCCTGGGATCCTCAATAAACAATTTAAAATCATAATGGCTGTCAATCAAGCTGGCAAAGCTGTAGAGCTCATCCTCGAGCTTTTCCAGCACACCGGTTTTTTTAGCGTCGTTAAAAATCTGCTCGATATTTAGCTCAAACCTGCCTCTTGACACTCTTGTCCAGCTCCTTAATTGACGCTTCGATCAACTTGATATGGTCCGCGGCTTTGAGCTCTTTCTGGATCAGCCGGGAGCTCACCTCCACCACCATAGCCACAATCTCCTCTTTTAGGCTCTCCATCGAGCGGCGCTTATAATTTTCAATGTCCTTTTTGGTGTTTTCTAAGATGTGGATCGCTTCCTTTTGCGCCGAGCGCAAGGTCTCGTCCCGCAAGAATTGTGATTTGCGCTGGGCATCGTCTAGAATTTCACGGGTCTTTTTCTCGGCCTCCAGCATCTGCTGGTGATATTTGGCCAGCAGCCCCTCTCCCTCGGCCTGCGCCTGCTTGGCTTTTTCCAAACCACCTTCGATTGCCTGGCGCCGCTGGTCAAGGACTTTGGCAATCGGCGGAAAAACCACTTTATACAAAAGGACGAGTAAGATCAAAAAAGAAATTACTGTCCAAAAAATCAAGCCGGTTTCAACCTCAAACATAATTTTTTCTCCCTTTTACTTGGCCAAAAGCATAAAAGCAATAACTAAAGCATACAGGGCAATGGACTCAACAAAAGCCACGGCAATCAACATGGTTATCCTGATATTCGGCGTAGCTTCTGGCTGGCGCGCCATGCTCTCAACTGATTTTGAGCCGATCATCGCAATCCCTAAAGTCGCCCCAAGCCCGGCCAAACCAATCGCAATCCCTGCTGACAAATGTGCTAACATCTTTTTCTCCTCCTTTTTTCCTAATTTGTATCTGTCACTCTTCGCTGACGGCTAGCCCGATATAGAGCGCAGCTAAATAAGCAAAAACATAAGCCTGCAAAAAAGCGACAAAGACCTCAAACATCCCAACCGCCACCCTACCTAAAAGCGGGAACCCGGCCAGCCAAATGTTTTTGTAAACAACTATCATGGAAAGCAGGGTAAAGACAATCAAATGACCGGCAGTAATATTGGCAAAAAGACGGATCGCCAGGGAAAACGGCCGGGCCAGGTGGCTCATTAGCTCAATCACCAGCATCAAGGGCAAAATAGCCAGCGGCATGCCAGAGGGGACCAAGGCCTTTAAATAGTTAACCA
>Ga0066640_10002508_pt1 | contig 11006 bp, 8 predicted proteins | sample CryGeyCG2114_020_2_FD_59505 | JGI IMG/M metagenome (GOLD analysis project Ga0066640, IMG submission 59505) | Groundwater microbial communities from aquifer - Crystal Geyser CG11_big_fil_rev_8/21/14_0.20 | ecosystem: Environmental > Aquatic > Deep subsurface > Groundwater | place: USA: Utah... | reverse complement strand
GAATACAAACCGATATTAGCCCCAACATCGTACAAAGTATCCCCCGGCTCTACCACTTTCTCCAACCAGGAAATTGTTTCCGGCTCCTTGGTCAAAACAGTTTCAAAACGATGTTCCTCACAAGGAGATTCAATATCCAAGACCATCTCTACTTTGCCATGTTTAAAAGTTTTATTCATACAGAGCACAACTTACATCTCTACAAAATCCTCCATTATGGTTTTATCAGCCGGAATATCAACTCTGACCACTTTCCCTAAGACTTCATTTATACGACCGGGTTTAATGCCAGTACCAGGACTCTTACAAGTTAACATCTCAGCCGTTATAGTTTCTCCTTTTTTGATATCACGAGCAGACACAAGGCTTTTGGTATGTTTGTTTCTAGTTCCTTGCTCTCCCTCAAGCACAATTTTATTGGGCTGACCCAACATAGTTTCTATTCTTCGGGTAGAATCAACCATTTCCTTAAACTCGTCCGGCTCAATACTTACTGTAGCATGATCTGGTCCAGGCAACTTTTTGTCTAGGGTAAAATGACGCTCGATACACTTTGTCCCCAAGGGAATCGTGGATAAGGTTGGAACAATATCTTTTTCATGCCCGGAATAACCCACAGGTAGCGGTGCATAACGTTCTTTTAAGAATGGTATGGTAGACAAGTTCAATGTTTCATCTACGGCCGGATATATACCGACACAATGTAATAAAATCAAATTATTATTATGCCCCAAAATAGTCGCGATCGCCTCATCCATTTCTTCGAGTGACGATATACCCAGGGACAAAATAATTGGTTTACCAAGTTTAGCCACGTATTCGAGCAGTGGCAAATTGGTTACATCGAAAGAAGCTATCTTGTAAACATCTACTCCGACACGCTCTAGAAAATCGGCGCTTTTTTTATCAAATGGAGTGGCGAAAAAAGTCACACCAAGTTCATCCGAATATTTTTTTAACTCCTTAAATTCTTCTTCGTCCAATTCCATAGACTTGCGGTATTCACCATAAGTTTTACCAAGAACTTGGTTTTTAGTTTGTGGTGTATCGAGCAGTTCCTTAGTAAACACTTCCTCCAAAAAACGCTTCTGCAATTTGACCGCGTCGGCGCCCGCCTTGACTGACTCTTCAATGCTTCTTTTAGCTAGATAAAAATCTCCATTGTGATTGTTGCCTATCTCGGAAATGAAATAAGCTGGCTCACCTTCACCGACAAACTTGTTGCCTATTTTTACTTTGTGTGGTAATCCTTCTGGCATTTTCATAAGATCGTATATTACGATAAATTATTTTGATTTAATAGTTTTGTTATGCAATCAGCAATTCTTACACCTGCATTACCATCAAGTTTGTAGCAAAATTCTTTTAAGGTCTTTGATCTCTCTTCACTTTTTATAGAAGGATCCTTTACATACGTGTCCAACCAATTCATTACTTCATCCGCCGATTTGGCAAGCGGAACCGCTCCTATCTTTAAAAGCAGTTGATAATGAATGAATTGATACAATTCTTTCATCGGGATCACTCGTTCTCGATCGGTGGGCAAATCATAATATATGTTTACAACCGGTTTATCATAAACAAAAGCATCGAGAACAAAGGTCGACATAAAAGCTATAACTACGTCGGCTTGATTCAATACCTCAGCTAACCAGTCCATGTTTTCCACCGTAGGATCCCACCTATCACAGAACATATCAGTGATACGCACGTCTTTATTGTCGAAATAAACTCCTTCATGATTTATCATATCATCATACTTATTGGTCAAGAGATCAGAAAAATGCGGTCGAAGTATCAAGTTGTATTTTTCCAAAAGACCACACTGTTCTACTAAATCTCTTATGTATATATCATCCCAATGGGTAAGAAGACCCTCAGCAGCGAAGATGAGTATAGGCTTACCTGGATCAAGACCGGTTTTTTTACAAAATTCCTCTTTTGAAAGATATTTTTTCTTTGCCTTGTAGATATCAAATTGTGGCATTCCGGTAACATAAGCATCTTTTCTTTTCAATCCTTGCTCTTTTTCAAGCCACGGGATCATGCTTTCATTATTTAAAATTATCTTATCTGCCAGGACCGGGAAATACATCCGACCAATATTATCCCAACTTTTTGGCATAGTTACCGATAACACACCTAGCCTCTTGGCCGTTTTTACTAAGCGCATGTCAAGCATCGCGTAAATTCCGGTACTGAACACCAGCTCAGGTTTATATTTCTCAAAAAGATAATCTAACTCTTTCTGCACAAAATAATTATTTTCAATCCACCTCGCTATAGGCCGTAAAAAGATTAACCTATTAAGAACCGTAAACCCATAATGCTTCAAGAATCCCACAGACCTCGAGACAGGTGGCTTGCCCATGGTTCCGTATTTGATGTGTCTTCGTTCCGATATGGTATAGACGAGTCCTTTGGTTATAGTGAGAAATAATTTATGTAGCCTACCGGTGGGGGCCAAGCAGACTTTTTCAAAAACAATATTCGGGTGAGAAAATTCATTTCTGAAATAATTCTTTATTTCATCGGTGAGAACTATCACTACTTTGCAATTTTTCTCAAGTAGTCCGGACAAAGCATTAGATCGCAAAACATTTCTTACCAAGACACCTCGGGTAATCGGTATGAGAATTGTTTTTTGTGAAATCATAAGATTTTTTCTACCTTCTTCACTATAGCAAAAGGTGTCATTGGGTGTCAAAACGGTCTAATTCCTAATTATCCCCAGTTTCTGAAGAGCACGAGCCGCAATTATTGTCAATTTGTAAATGTATCTTTTTGGCAATATGAAAGAAACCATTTTTTTTGTTGCACGTAAAATTTTGTACTTAGTGTCAACGAAGAAGATCGCTCTTTTAACCGCAGGCAGATCATCTGCACTAAAATTAATGTTCTGTTCAAACGAACTTTTTCGGCATATAATCTTTAAATCATTTTCATTGGTCCAAGTTCGAACTATCTCAAAACCGCTTTTTTGGAGAATCTGTCTTAATGTTTTGGTAGAAAAATAAATCGTATGTTCAATATGAAAAAACTTGTCGCTAGCATCAAACGGTCTTGAAACATCCGGTACAGCTATATATACATAACCATCGTCATCTAAAACATCACGTAGTTTAACCAAAAAATCCAAAGGATCAAGCATGTGCTCCAAAACATGAGACAATGACACAAAATCATACTTCTTGTCTACCCTCATTGACAAAAAAGAATCAAAGTCTCCGGTATGCACGGCAAATCCATGGTATTCCCTGGCTACCTGTGCGGCCAGTTCGGAAGGTTCCACAATTTGGATGGATACCGGATAAAGTATCTCAACCGCTTTGGCAAGTGTCCCCCACGCACCACCGATATCCAGATAGTTTCCTCTCTCTTTTATGAAACCTTGGAAATAGGCCGCTTCACGTTTTTTGTGGTCATATCCTTTGGATTTGACCCGCTCTACCGCCTTTTCATAGTTATCAAGTCCTCGCCGCTGATCTTGGAATACCTCGGCATACATCTTCTCGTATTCCTCAGCTGACGGACGAGGATTCTGAAAAATTAGACTACATGTGAGACACGCCGAAAACACCACTTCTTTTTTCGAAAAGTAGTTATCGATTCCCCTGTAGTATTCTTTTATGTTTTCTGATCTACACAACAAGCACTTTTCTAGTGACTCTTTCTTTTTTCTGGAATAATTTTCTTTATTAGATGCATACCTTGCCCTAGCATATTCTAATTCCTCAAAAGTATCAATTTCAACCCAATCAGCTTCTCCAACATCACACACATTGATCGAAAAATTCTGATCAATCAATCCGTTAATGGCTGATTCTGTCACCAGTTTCATAGTGTCGCCATTCTTCAGGAGTTCCTTAATGACATTTCTGAAATCTGATAAAAAATATTGGCCAACAAAAAGATGCCCGGTGTATGCCAAGTCAAAATCAGACAAATCTTTTGAGATACTAACCAATCTGCCATCGCACAATTTCATTTTCATGCCATCTTCAATAAAAGCCTTCTCATCACGACTCCCAAATACTATTAATTTGTCATACAAATTACTCTTAAAAACTTTTACAACACTACTACCAATTATATAATCAATGTTAGTTACAAAAACTGCCCCAGACCGCACCTCCCGAATACCCTTCTCTAAAGAGAGTAAATTTTGATGTTCAAAAAATTTGTTCTCATAAATCTCAATATCTCCCGGCAAATCATTAATTTCCTTTTCAACTGACTCAAACATAAATCCACCCACGACTATAATCCTATCGAAATCCAATTCACGAATCAGATCGACTGTGTGTGCCAACAAAGTTTTGTCACCAACTTTTACCAATGCTTTAGGTAAAGCATTTGTTTCATCACCTAACCGTTTACCCATTCCAGCAGCTAAAATTATTGCTGTTTTTTTCATAAAAATCCAAATTACAATATAACACTTATCTCAATAGGAGGCAGCAAATCATAAGCATTTTTAAACTTTTTTATATATTTACTACCTTGATTATTTTCGTATAACAACAACCAAATCCCTATTTCCTGAAGCAATCTAAACCTCAAAGCAAGTAAAAAATGTTTTTTTTCCAACTCAGTAAACGGTCTGTTAGACATGTACCCCGCAAGATAACTACGGAACCTTTTTATATTCAAACCTGACCTGTCAAAACACGTCCACACAGGTGTAGTCATAACGTCAAAAAGTAATGTACCCCGATAAGCGTTATCGAAATCGATAATCACCAACTCTCCCTCTTCAGTCATAATAATATTCTCCGGTTTTACATCTTGATGGGTGATGCCCATAGGTAGCACGTCCTCAGGTAACTTATTTTTTACATCTGATAACTCGATAAATAAAAAATCAGTTATCCTTGATCCATCATTGAATAACCTATTTGATAAACGTGTTTTGTCTTTTTTTAGCCATTCCTCAAGCCCTGAAATGTCCAGAGTCTCTTTTTTCCCGTCGGGAAAAAATGTTTTTAACTTGGTATGCATATCGCCTACCAATTGGCCAATTTTATTCAATTCATCCGTATTAGGTACTTCTACTATGCTGCCTTCAATATACTCATACATAACCCCCGAATTGGTACCTATCTCTGCTATGTATGTCGTATCATTTTTTGCCGCAAGTCGTGGACTGGGAAAAGATAATCCAGACAATTTTAGCAAAATATTTACCTCAAACGCAACTTCCTCGAAGGTTCTGCTCCGGTAAATCTTAAAAATGAATTTACCCGATGAAGATTGAATCAAAAAATTATGATTGGCCACACCTTTATCAATGTGTTCTATCATCTGAACGTCAAGAGAATATTCCCTATCAATAATTTTCACGATCTCTTCTTCATTGATAAACATAATTAATTCTGATTCCAAATTACATTCATCAACCAATCTCTACCGGTAATACCGCTCGCCTCTTCAGATAATAAAAAACTAATCAAATTGGACACTTCTTGAGGTTCAGTAAACCTTTTTAACTCTAACTGAGCGCATATTTTTTTATAATAATCATTATACGAATAACCCATCTTTTTAGCTATACGAGCGACATCTTCTAGAGACATTTCTGTCGCTACCCAACCCGGGCAAATCGCGTTTACCGTAATACCACGAACACCTAATTCATGTGCCCATGTTTTAGTGAGACCAATCAAACCAAATTTGGAAGCGCAATAAGCACTGTATCCAGATCGACCTTCCTTACCTAATTGAGAAGAAATATTGATTATTCTACCCCAGTCTACTATCCTCCTGTGTAACCCTTTCACTAAAAGCATCGGAGCAGTCAAATTAACCTTTAACACACTCTCCCACACATCAGGATTATCTTCACTTAAAAACTCTGTTTGGCAAATACCTGCGCTGTTAATCAATCCGTATAGAGGTTGATCCCATGAATCGGTAAAGGCTTTTATAGCTTCCTTGTCGGACAAATCCAAAACAAAAGTATGAAGATTTTCTGAGTTACCAAATTCATCTTCTACTGTTTTCAAATCATCGTTACTTCTCGAACAAATATAAACATTATTGCCAACATCGTTCAGTAACATTTTGGCTGTAGATTTGCCGATACCCCTTGTGCCACCTGTGATTATGATATTTTTTTTCATAGCTGATAACACTTCTGCAAGGCCGAAGATATAAGCTGCGGTGTACACGGTATACCGTATTCTCCTGTGATTTTCCAAACCTTTCCTATAAATTCCGGCAACACCATTCTTACCTCTTCCTGGTGATTTTTTTTATTATATTTTAGGGTGCTAAGTATGGCATCTATATCCATGTTTTTGGGAATGCACGAAGGTAACCCGAAATGCTCTAAAATTTCAATATGTTTATCAACAGTCTCTTGCCCCGTTACACCCATAATTTTAGCTATCTCAGCCGACACTCTCATTCCAACAGATATAGACTGCCCGTGAGTCATATTATAGACTGACAAGAACTCTATAGCATGCCCAATTTCGTGGCCATATTGAAGTATCATACCTTCGCGACGTTCGAACATGTCCACATCCATTAGAAAAATCTTGAGTTCTATTGTTTTCTTTATCACATAATTACGAAACTCCTCATCACTCAAATCTCCCCGATAATTAATTAGAAAATCAAAAAAATCCTTATCTTGGCAAATAGCGTGTTTAATAGCCTCGGCCAGACCATCCCTTACTAACCAGTCCGGCATTGACAAAGAAGGATCTATCAAAACCAGTGAGGGTTGATAATAACTACCCACTAAATTTTTCCCATTTTCTCCATTTATCGCCTGCTTAAGACTTATGGACACATCAATCATGTTCATGAACGTGGTTGGTATATGAACTAAATTAATACCTCTATACAGAGTTGCCGCCAAAAAGCCGGCAAAATTGGCCACAACACCACCCCCCAAAGCAAAAATATGGGTTTGTTCATCTATTCCCAGAGTGACGATTTTTTCCGCCAATCTATGGTACATCCGCATACTTTTTGTTCCTTCTCCGGCCGGTACTACTAATTTTGAAATTTTATAGCCAGCTTTCAGCAATTGCTGATAAGCAATTTCTCCATACAAAACATCAACATTCTCATCAGTAATTAAAATATGATGGGAGGAAGTGGCGTTATCCTCCATGACACGTATATTACCCAAACGGTTTATAATGTTTTTTTTCACGATTACTCTAGTTTGCTGGGATTTAGCGTATGTGAAAGAAATGTCTGTTGATACATTTTGTATCTTTTTAAGGTTAACTTTTGTGGCTCTACTAAGATTATGCAAACGTCTTTGCATTATTTCCGCTCTAATCAAGGTTTCTGGTGTATTACAATCAAAGAAAGTGCCTTCAAATGAAATCATTTTACAAGTCACCGACAGAAATTTTTCACTAAAAATATTTTCTATATTACTTAATCTTTCTTCCAATATATATCTCCTCAAAACCTCTGCTCCGTTCATATCCACGAAAAATACCGCCGTGCTATAAAAATCAAAACTGTCTAAATTCTGATCTATCCTTATCCCCTTAAACGGTGTTTTTTGTATTTTTATGTTAGCCCCGCAAAAACGGTTGTCTAAATTTTTACACGCAACCAGAAGTTCTATATTAACGTTACTCCGAGACATCTTTTTCAGAGGATTACCATCAAAAATCAAATCACATGGCATTATAAAACCTTTCTCTTCCACAAAACCCAAAGCATGAAAGAACGAATCAATAAAACCGCTTGTGTCTACTGTTTTTACCGTTATTTCAATATCCCCCAGATTATCTAGTTGATTTACTCTAGACTGAACTTCAAACTGATTATTCTTGGTCGTAAGTATAATCACCTCATCAACCCCCGCATCCACTAAAGTTTCCACCTGATGCAAAAAAAGAGGTTTACCGTATACTGAAACCAAAGATTTGTGTAATCCCAAAGGATTCATTCTTTGACCTATTCCAGCCGCCAAAATTATTCCCTTTAACTTATCCATACCAAATTCATTTGTTTAGATTGTAGATCTGTTTTGAAAAAAGTAAGACACACCACACAGTATTACCCACACCATAAAACCACAGGTACATGTCCATTCTGTCCCAAAATACAGCTGGAATCATTGCTAAAAAAACACCTGTAGATGAAAACAAATTTTTGTGTGTCCAATACACAATACGAATCATTTTAGGTTTACTGCTATAAGAATTAACTATCTCGTTAATCTTTTTTTGGTCTGTAAGTAAACCACCCAAAATAGAAAAACGAATCTCTAACAACCTATATAATAGTTTAGACAGTCCAGCGACAGCAGCTAATATTAAATAAATTGATGAAAAACCTTGCCAAAATAGTCCCAAACTTACGGGAATGAACATAAAAGCATACTGCACATCGTGGCTTATTGGCTCCACATATAGAGTACCAGCTACTGATCCGATATTTTTAGCTCTAGCCACCTCACCATCACAACCGTCTAAAACCATCGAAAAAAACACTAACAACACAGCAATTATATGATGATGGAAATCCGCATATAAGAATTGTGACATACCCGTAAAAAATACAAGTACGCTCAAAAAGGTGATTTGATTAGGCCTAATTGGGGTATACAGAAAAACCTTGGTAAGATATACAGAAAAAAATCTGACTACATGGCCCGTCATACTCTCTCTCGCAGGGTTCGGTGCTGTCGCTTGGCAGATCTCGCGCAATTCCTTGATTGAGTAATGACTGATATGTTTTCTTTTATTTTCTGTGTTCATATTCCAAAATTTTTATACGATCTTCTTGTTCAACTTGAGTCTTATTTTTCTCAATAATTGTTTATCAAACTCATCAAATACAAACAAGCTTCTCCACATCCACAAATGCAAATTGAGTTTATTTATAAGCACCATGTCTCGCAATATATATGTAGTGAATGAAATCAAAAACCAGGAAGCAATCAAGCCCCAAATGCCAAATAAATAAATCAACATGACCTCACTCAAAAGCCTTGAAACCATGATTATGTTCCCTATCCAAAACAGGTATTTTTGTTTTTTGAGGGCGTAAAAGGTAGCAACTTGACCCAAACTATATACTTCCAAAATCATATGAAACAACATTATTTGAACGAAAGGTACGGCAGGGGTGTAATCACGCGCGAACATCTCGACTACCGGACCAGTGGCAATCAACCCCACGAGTACTATAACCAGGTAAACGGCCAGAAGATATTTTTTTGATCTTACTATGATTTTTACGGCTTCATCTTGTCCCTTGGCAAAAGTGCTGCTGATTATAGGAAACAATACACTTTTTACCGGCAGTAGTGACGTCGCAAAGCTGAGTATCTTTTGTGCAAAAGCATAAATAGCCACTGCTTCACCTGAAGCAAAAACACGTAAAATAAAGGGCCAAATATTCGAGGTGGTCTTGTCTACAGTCTCACGCAACATATCCCACTTTCCGTGCTGCCTTACAAGTTCCCATAACAGATTTTTTTCCTTCATTTTGTTATTTATCCCACGTTTATTTATTTTACGCCATAAAACTGGTACATAAAAAACTGGAGGTACAATTTTAGAAAAAACGTATACCCACAATACAGAAAAAATGGAAAAATGAAAATAAAATAAAGTTAGTAACAATAAAAAACGAACTAATACTTCAAGCAAATTCAAAATAGAGGCGTTCAAAAAGTCAGAATGGGCTTCCAGCATAGAGCTCACATAGTTCATACCAATCTGACCTAAAGTCAAAGCTACTAGAGGTAAGAAAAACGGTGCGACGTCTATATCTGACCGACCATCTATGACCCCTTTTAATAGAAGAAGTAGCCCGACCATTACCACACTCATGATGAAGATCGTCTTCAAAAAATCAATAGCCAACTTCCGAGCTCGAAAATATTTTTCCGAACCCAGGTAACGGGCAATATCTGATACTATAACCCTGTTTAACCCTAGAACTACAAAAGCCGGGGCAGGCCCCAAGACAGCAAAAAGAAGTTGCAAATTGCCGTACTCAGCTAAGGTGATATTATTAACCACTATCAAAAAAATAAGAAAAGAAACAAATCTTACCATAGTTCTGCTGGAGGAACTATAGAAAGTGTCTACGGCTATTTTTCTAATGACTGACATACTCTAGAACTAAAGAGATGAAATCTAAAGATTCGAAATCATAAAAGATCTACGTTTTGATAAAATCAATGATTTTATCAGCCCTTGATTGCCATGTATATGCCAACACATCCTGTTTTGCTTTATCTGACAAACTGTTCACGTCGTTTTTCAGAGCATAATTGATGGCGTTTACCAGTTCGATTACGTCGTCCGGTTTTACCAGGATAGCGTTTCGATTATGTTTTAAATAGTTACTAAAGCTAGGAATATCACTTGCGACTATCGGTACACCACTTGCCATATACTCAAACATCTTAATGGGAGTAGTGTACTCCCGTGATCGTTCTTCTAAAGAAGTATTTGGTAAAACCAACACGTCAGCGGATTTCATGAATTTAACAGCCTCCCCATGCTCCACAAAAGAGTGAAGACTTACATTTTTTATGTCCTTACCATTTATATATTTTTTCATTTTTTCAGTATCAATCTCTGTCCCACCAAGTAAAAGCACATCACCTCTTATAATCGGAGCGGCCTCGAGCAAAGTATAAACTCCTTTCCATTTGTAAAAATGCCCAACGTAAAGCACCACTTTTTTCTGAACGGAAACATTTATTTTTTTTCTAAGCCAATCTTCGTCCCGTTTTTCTCTCTCAAATTCTTTAAGATCTACACCGTTAGGAATAAAAGTGAAAGTTGTTTCATCTACTCCACACTTTTCATAAATAGCCGCCATATTGGCTGCTACGATAATTTTCTTTTTTATCTTACGCACCATGTGGCAATATAACCACCGAAAAGATCTTTTTGGCTCGTGGTCTTCAAAGATAACTTTTTTACCAAATAGACTCAATACATATGCCACCACAATCTCTCGGGTAAGTACAGCATCATTTTTTTTAAAAACACCGATCACAGTTA
>Ga0066640_10002505_pt1 | contig 11024 bp, 13 predicted proteins | sample CryGeyCG2114_020_2_FD_59505 | JGI IMG/M metagenome (GOLD analysis project Ga0066640, IMG submission 59505) | Groundwater microbial communities from aquifer - Crystal Geyser CG11_big_fil_rev_8/21/14_0.20 | ecosystem: Environmental > Aquatic > Deep subsurface > Groundwater | place: USA: Utah... | reverse complement strand
CGCCCCGCCTTCGGCGGGTCTCGCTTCGCCGTGCGGGATAAACTCCGGCGGGGCGAGCGAACAAACAAACGCCTCTGAATTTGAAAAAAGTTTAAGTTGGTCGGGCTGGGCGGATTTGAACCTGCCTGCCTGCCGGCAGGCCACCGGTCTCGTCGTCCCGAAGTATCTCACTAAAATCGGGGATACTGGATTTGAACCAGCGACCTCGTCGTCCCGAACGACGCGCGCTACCAGCTGCGCTAATCCCCGATTTTGGCGAGATATACAACAACGTGCCTGTCTGCCGGCAGGCAGGCACTACCAGCTGCACTACAACCCATTAACATAAACAGTTATATCATAATTTATTAAAAAAATCAATATTCGATTCCCGGCACAGCGACAGATTTTAACCGGTCAAATGGATGCTTTATATTTTTTATTTCACTTATCAAGTTAGCTCGCTCGGCAATTTCTTTCGGTAATCCCCTGCCGGTTAAAACTAAAAATTTTTCTTTTGGAAAATTATCAATAAAATTAAGCGCATCCTGTAGCGTAATTTGATTCAAACGGATGGAATTTAATAATTCATCCAAAATAAGGACGTCTGACTTATCCACAAGCTCTTTGGCTTTATTTAGCGCATTTTGTGCTTGTTGCAGATCGTCTTCATTATTACTGAGCCGAAAACCCCCTCTAATTTCCCCTTGGAAAGGGGAAGAAAATATGCGGTTTTGTCCAAAGATATGTGCTTCTATTCCCAGCTGTTTTAATGTTTTAAACTCGTTACAATAATCCGAATTTTTATCAAAAAAAACAATGGCACAGGTTTTGCCTGCGCCATGAGCTCTTATCAAAGTTCCAAGAGCGGCCGTTGTCTTTCCTTTACCTCCACCGGTATAAATATAAAGCATATTTATGAGCATTTAGAATATCCGCAACTTCGGCAAAGCATACAACCTTCCGAGAGTTCTAATATTGCATGACACTCCGGACATTCCGGAGCAAATCCACGGTCAGCAATCTTAACTTCTGTTTTAGAGTATTCTACAGCCCTTAGCTCTGCTACAACATCGTCTTCCATTCCTGCCGCAGGCAATTCTTCTAGTTTTTCTTCTGTCATTATTTTTTCTTGAGGTTTTTTGAATCCAAGTTCAAGTTTTTGTTGTGCCGCGTTTATATGTTCGCGCAAAATAACTCCAATTGCGTCAGGAATAGATAAAACTTGACCATACTTACTCCAGCTTGGCATCGGTCCGCGGATTCCTCTCAGTTGCTCAAACACTTCCTCCACGTCAATTCCTGAACGCAAAGCTAATGATATAAGTCGGCAGATAGCTTCTGATTTTGCCGCAAAAAATCCTCCGGTTTTGCCAATCGTGGCAAAAACCTCAAACGGTTTACCATTTTCATCGTCATTCACAGTGACAAAAAGCGTTCCATATCCAGTTTTAATCTTATATGTGCTCCCAGAACACACCTCCGGTCTTGGCTTTGGTGTTAGACTTATTTTTGGAGCCTCAGCCTCTTGCTCTTTTTTTTCTTCTTTTGAATATAAGACAGCCAAATCGCGTGAACCGTCGCGGTAGTATGTCATTCCTTTACATCCCAAATCGTATGCCTGTATATATAGTTGGCGCACATCTTCTTCGGTATGGTTGTTTGGCGCGTTTACGGTTTTTGAGATACTAGAATCAACATATTTTTGTATAACCGCCTGCATTTTTATATGTTCCGAAGGAGTAAGCTCTTTTGCTGTTACAAAATATTCCGGTCTTTCTTCGTTTGGATGCTCAGCCTGATGTTTTTCGTAAAGTGGATGCATAATCTCATGCTCACCTAAACGATCTTTGCGGATTGTAACAAAATCATAAACAGGTTCTATCCCGGAAGATGCGTTTGCCAAAAGACCTGTGCTTCCTGTTGGCGCTTGAGTCAAGAGAAAAGCATTTCTTATACCATATTGGCTGATGCCGGCGCGAATATCTTCTGGAAGTTGTTTTATGAAATATCCTTGTAAATATTTTTCCGCATCAAATTTTGGGAAGCTTCCTTTTATCTTGGCAAGTTCTACAGATGCTCTATAGCTCTCATCTCGTAAAAAAGAAAAAAGCTTATCGCAAAAAGCGATTGCTTCTTCTGTCCCATATCTTATTTTCAATTTTATTAGCATGTCCGCGAGACCCATTGTTCCCAAACCGACTCTACGAACATTTTTTTGCGCCATTTTATTTTCAGGATAAAAATATTCAGTAACGTCAATAGCGTTATCCAAAAGGTGGATCGCTTTGTGTATTGTTGATTTTAGAGAATCCCAATTTACTTCGTCGTTTTTTATAAAATTGGAAAGGTTGATTGAACCAAGATTACAAACTCCCCATGCGCCAAGTGGTTGTTCACCACAAGGATTAGTTGAAATTAATTCTTCAAAATACCAACTGTTTGATTGCTTATTGGCGCGTTCCATAAAAAATACACCCGGCTCGCCTGATGCCCACGCAGATTCGCATATCATATCCCAGATAGCTTTTGCGCGAACGGTTCTATATGTTCTTTCTTTCCATTTTAGGTCCCAATCGGTGTCTGCTTTTACTGCCTTCATAAAAGAATCCGAGATACAAACCGATAGATTGGCATTCGTTACCAATCCCATTGTTCTTTTTACAGTTATAAATTCTTCAATATCCGGATGATCAACATCAAGCATGAGCATCAGTGCCCCGCGTCTTGAACCGCCCTGAGTAATTAAGCCCGTTACATAAGAATACAATCCGCCAAAAGAAACCGCTCCGCTCGCTGTTCCGTTTACGCCTTTTACATAACTTCCTTTTGGTCTCAAGGTTGAAATATTCACGCCAACTCCCCCTCCGCGTGCCATTATTTCCGCCATTCTTGTGACAGATTCCATAATGCCTCCTCGTGAATCCGCCGGAGACGGAATCACGAAGCAGTTATAAAAAGTTCGCTGACCAATCGCGCCTGCGCCTGACAAGATTCTTCCACCGGGAATAAATTTGAAGTTTTCCATTGCATCATAAAATGAATATTCAGCCGACTGTCTTGCCTCATCTACTTTTTCAACTTTTGCTATCGTTTTGGCAACACGCAACCACATCTCTTCTGGCTTATGTTCGATTAAATTGCCATTTTCATCTTTAGCGGCATACCTGTCAAGAAAAACTTTTTTATGTATCCCTTGTAATTCCATAGTAGTTTATTAGTTTAATTAAGTTATGTTTCAATTTATCGGAGAATAAAAAACACCAACATCTTTCTTTATGCTTGGTGTGTAATTCAACAAAACACACCCTGTTTTGTTTAAAAATACCCCCCTATGTTTTATTATAAAACATTAAAAAAAATGTGTCTTGTGGATAAACCCGTTTCAAGCTATAAACCACAATTTTTGTATCAAAGATTAAAGCCCCAATGTCAGATTGCCTATATTTTTTTTCTTTTCTTGCAGGTTAAAATCAATATTTATTTCTCTTTTTTCACCAGTTAAATAATCATCAAAACGCAATATGCCATTTTGTTTTCCATATTCATATATCTTTTTTGTTACTCTTACATCCTGACGACAATACTTTTCCAACTTTTCCAGTTTTTGTTCTTTCCAGAAACGAACCGCATCCAAACCATTGCCTGATTTTCCGATTCCCAAAGAACCTTGAGCAATACTATCCAACTTAATACGAAAGCCAAGAGACTTTTGAACTTCATCCATCATATCAAGTGTCGGAAGTTTTAATAAGTCATATGGCGCATAATTATTTAGAACAGGATAGTCAAAGCCGTTCAAATTATAACCAATGATACGGTCGGCAGACAAAAGTTCGTTCCAGAGCGATGGTAAATCTTTTTCAAAATAAACTCTGTATTCATCGGTATTATAATGATATGTAACCAAAAGAGAGAGCTTTAATAGTTTGCAATCGCGCCTGCCTGTTTCTTGAAATGTGTTTTGTGTTTCTATGTCTAAAACAATCTCATTCATAAAAATAAAATAATTAAAAATTGAGAGGTTATATTATGATAGCATATTTTGAAAACAAATAAAAAGATCCGTAAAAACGGAGCAAAAACGCAATTAGGAGTTAGTTTCTCCATTAGGTTTGTCGGTTTCCGCCCTTTGTCGAGTTTTTTAGCTAATAAGCATTATTAAGCAATAAAAAAAGCCCGGAATATTGATCTCGGGCGTGTATATATAGGGTTTTATAGTAAAAGAGCTAACAATCTCCGGCACAATCAAGCCAATCGCGTTCACAGTCGCGCAAACAGTAATAAAGGTCAATGTCATCAGAAGAACATGTGCTAAAACAATTATTTGCTTGAATAAAACATCCATTTTCACAATGGTCATATACGTCATACTCCGGATCAAAAAAAGCAGGCAAAAAAAGCATTAACATAAGGAGAAAAAAACAAACCTTCTTTCTCATTTTGCCACTTCGTCCGACAGTTCTTCTGCCGGAGGATATGGTGGAGTCCAATCAATTCTTACAATTTCTATCGCTTGCCGAGGTGAAGCGTTTTTTCCAAAGAGAACATTCCACGCTTCGAGCTGATTATTTTTTAAAAGCATTCTTTGCAAATGCGTTAGGCTTTTGTCAGACCAGTTTTTTATTCTTTCTATTGCTTCCCATGGAAATTTGAAGGCAAAAAGCGTATTCCACGCATGGTGTGCTACAACAGGAACCAACTCTTTATACCTCAGTTGTCGATTCTCTGCTTCGGTCAACTTTTTTCCTAAACGTCTTTCTTCTTTGGTTATATATTCTCTGACTCTGCATTTTGTTAAAAAATGGTGATAACTATGGCATGCATGGCGATGTTTCCGAACTTTTTCTGCTTCCTTTTTTCTCTCTTTTTCTTTTGTCGGGATTTTCCTTGGATATTTTTTATTCAAACTCTCTCCTTTCAAGGACAATGTACTAATTTAATGTTATAATACTTATATGATAAAACGCAAGCGCATAATTTTGTATTTAGTATTAATCATAGCCATAAGCCAGGCCATTTTTTTTGGATTTTTGCTTTATTTTAATTTTGCAGGAGTAGAAAAACAAGCAGAATTGGGCGTTACTTTCAGCCCTGGTCAAGCATATTATCTCGGGCTTGACCCAAAAAAAGTTCTCCACTCCTCTCTCACTGATTTAGGAATAAAAAAATATCGTTTTTCGGCTTATTGGGATAAAATTGAACAAAAACAAGGGGTTTATGATTTTAGCCAAATTGATTGGCAAATAGATGAAGTGGACAAAGAAGGCGGAGAAATTATTTTGGCAATAGGAAGGCGTCTTCCTCGTTGGCCAGAATGTCATGATCCCGATTGGATAAAAGGTTTGTCGGAAGAAAAAAATCAAGAGAATGTGCTTTCTTTGATTAGGAAAACAATAGAGAAATACAAAGATAGAACGGTGATAACGGCCTGGCAAATTGAAAATGAACCCTTCTTGTCTATTTTTGGTAAATGTCCGGCGCCAGATCCGGAATTTTTGAAAAAAGAAATAGCTATGGCCCATTCTTTGGATAATAGACCGATAGTTCTCACGGCCAGCGGAGAGCTTTCCAGTTGGACTAATGAAGCGATTTTGTCTGACAAAGTAGGAGTGAGTTTATATAGAACTACATGGAATAGTATTTTGGGACTATTTTATTATCCCCTTACCCCTCATTATTATAAAAGCCGGGCAAACACTCTACGCTTATTGGGAAAAGAAATATTTATAAGCGAACTCCAAGCTGAGCCGTGGGAACGTCAACCGTTACCAGAAACACCTATTATTGAACAAAAAGAATTAATGAATGCGAAGATGCTTGGTGAATCCATTAAGTTTGCCAAACGCGCAGGCTTTAATGAAATATATCTTTGGGGTGTAGAATGGTGGTATTGGCTAAAAAATCAAGGAGATAACGAAATGTGGCAAATGGTAAAAAATCTAGTAAACAAAAATTAAAATCCCGGGCTTTGCCTGGGATTAGTTTTTTAGAGAATCGGATTTTTGTAGGTGTCCGGCTATTGCGGACATAACATATTCATTTATCATTTCAGTTAGTTGTGTGGCCATAATCGCTTCTTTATTAGCAATACTTCGTCCGATTTCGCTGTCATAAAAAGCGATTGTCGCATCAATCTCATCTTCAGTATAACCTTCTGACATCGCCTCAACGACTTTACTAAAAATAGCATTAAAATCTACGGCTTGGATAATGTCTTGTGAACTGATACCCATATCTATTGCGATTTTTTGAAGAGTAGAAGGAATGAATTTTCTTAATTTGTCAGCCATTCCGGTGATATAAAAAAATTGCAATTTTTTTTGTTCTGTCAAGACTCGCCTCCTCTATGTCTGGCCATTTGTTGCTAAAAGGACAATTCCTCCTACAACTAGGATTAGACCAAAGAACTGAGGAATTGTCAAGCTTTCTTTCAGAAAAATCGCAGCTATCATTATCGTTGTTGCAAAACTCAGACTGGTAAATATAGGATAAGCAATACTCACATTCATCCTGCTAAAAATATAAACATACGGAGGAAATGAGGCAATATAAAGCAGGATTCCTCCCCAAACATGATAATTTTTTAATATGTCAACTATGATTTGTAAAGAAAAGCCACCCGTAAACTTTGCTGATCCGATTTTGAGTAAAATGGTGGCAACAGCATTCATGGCTACCGCTACCGCAAAAATTAATACTAATTGCATAATAATTTTTAAATTAACCGCGCTATCCGCGAAAATTTTTAGAAATCAATTTTTATTTTTGAGTATCTCCTAACTTTTAAGCCAATTGAAACAAGGGTTAATCCGGTAAACAAGAAAAAAACCGCTGTTAAAACTATCAAAAGCGCAGGATAAATATAAACCAATATCCCAAGGATAATAAATAGAAGTCCTTCCAAAATTAGTGACCATACCAAATGTGAGACGGCTTTTAGAATAAATTCTATGCGTTCCATATGCGTTTGTTATATTTCTCTACAAGGTCGAATAATAAAATATTGTTCGAGCGAAGTCGAGAACTATGATATTAATTTTTTGGATTAAATTTTAGTACTTCTTTTGCTTCTTCCAAAATTGGAGAAAGATCGCGCTTGGAAAGTCGGGTCTTTTCAACTAATTCAACAATATCATATTTTATCATGTCTTGTAATAAAAGTATTTCTGCTCGGCTAAACTCTTTTAGGTGTATTTTTTTAAGGCTTCCCAAAACAGTTATTGGATAAAGTTTTTTATTATCTATCCATAGAGTTAGTGGTTTTTCTTGCGGGTGATTCCATGAAAGAAGCCCCATTTTTTTGCATTTTCCATATTTTTCCGAGTCATAAGAAAACCGGCTATTCGTAACAATCCAACACTCGTCTATTAACGGACACTTTCCGAGCCGAGCGCCATCTCTCAAATCCATAAAACGCGCCCAAGTAGACATTGTGTCTTTTATATCTATATTAATATTAGTGCTGTGGCGCAGTTTGCACTCCATCATAATTCTTTTTCCATTTTTTTCTGCAATAATATCAACTTCGTGAGTAATGCATTTTCCTTCCATTATCTCCGGCAAATACGTTTTATACCCATATGCTCGGAACAGAAGCATTATATATTTTTCAAATTCAAATCCGGCTGGACCAAGTTTAAAAATAGCATCTCGTAAAGAATAACGTGCGGCTAAAGCCGGGCTGGTTTGCTTTAGCTTTCTTTTGGCTATCTTATAAATCTCTCTAGTAGTTATTCCGTTCCAAGCTGTTTTTGCTATTGCCAAGGTTATTTTTTCTGCCAATTTATCACTTGCGCCGGCACGCTTTAGAGCATTTATGATTTTCCCCAAATTAAGAAACTCGTATTCACCATTGGATTTTTTAACTTTTATGTGTGCCATACATCATAATTATATCATATAATATATTATCACCAAAAGTTCCAAGATTAACCATGTATAAATAAATAATAAAATAGTTTATTTTTTAAATACAGCTTTTACAAATTAAAAAAGCTCCGAATATTCGGAGCTATATTTTTGATTTTTTAGCCAGAGGAAAAGGTTGGACCTTTGTTGCCGGAGCCACATCCGCCACAGCCACTGGAGCCACATCCGCTTGTCTTTGGACCAGGCAAATGCTTCTTTTTGTTCTGTTTTGCCTTATCGTCAGAACAATTCCCGCAACTATTCGAGTCACATCCGCACTCATCACATTTACATCCCGTAGCGCGAGTGCATCCACATTCGCACTGAAAGTCAGCACAGCCATGATTAGGGCAATGCTTCGGCCAACCATTCTTTTTGATATTGACCCTTAGAGCTTCCCACTCATACCCGCATTTGTTACAAGTAAATTTACATACATCCTTTGCCATATTCTTCCTCCTTTGGTATGATTGCCGGACTTCCACAAAAAGGACATTCATATGCATCCTTATTGGACTCAAATTTTTCCCCACAATTACTACATTTAAAAGTACGAAGACTACATTTTACCTTCGGTGCTTCGGGTTCCTTCTGCCAGTTCTTAGCACTACTTTTCCGAGCCATTTGCACCTCACATCTATAATTTAATACATTTTGGCTAAAAATGCAAGAAGTGCTATTATAATGTTATGAGGATTAATAAATACATAGCGCTTTTTGGTGATTTCAGCCGACGTGAAGCCGATCGGCTAATTGAAGATGGAAGGGTGTTGATTGATGGGGAAAAAGCTGAGCTCGGAGATAAAGTTGCCTCAAATAGCGAAGTTTTTGTAAATGGTAAAAAAATAGCCGGAAAAGAATACGCCTCTTTGGCTTATAATAAACCAAAAGACATAGTCACCAGCTCTCCTCACCGCGGACAAAAATCAATTGCCGATATTTTTGATTATCCGGTGAGGGTGCATCCCATTGGTCGTCTAGATAAAAATAGCCACGGTTTGATACTGCTTACAAACGACCCGCGCCTTACTAATAAAATTTTGGGGTGGGAAAAAGAGTACGAGGTAGAGGTCGATAATCAAATTACGCAAGATTTTTTAGATAAAATGAAAGTTGGAGTAATAATTTCAACTGAAAAAGGATATTATAAAACAAAACCGGTTTCAATTAAAAAAATCAGTTCTAAAATTTTTTCTATTATTCTAAAAGAAGGTAAAAAACGTCAAATCCGTTTAATGTGTCGGGCGCTTGGATACAGAGTATGCGATTTGAAGCGGGTGCGGATTGGAAAAATTAAATTAGACGGTCTGGGAATAAATGAATATAAAAAAATAGCGCTATAGAAGGCGCTATTTAAAATTTGTTATTCTCAAATATTAAATTATTTCTTATATTGAGCAACCAATCCGTTTGCGATTGAGAGAACAGTGGCAAATAAAAGCGCCCACCAAAAATTGGCAATACTGAAACCGGTAATCAAATAATCAGCCAACATTACAATCGCCGCGTTTATTACTATGGTAAAAAGTCCCAAGGTAAGTATATTTATCGGCAAAGTCAAAAAAATTAAAAGCGGTTTTAGAAGCGCGCTTAGAAGACCAATGACTACGGCGACAATTAGGGCCATCCAAAAACTTTCTACCCCAACGCCAGGAATGATATATGCCATTGCGAATATCACAACAGCGTTTATGAGCCAGTTAACAAGTAAAAACATAATGTTTTTGTTTAATAATAAAATTGATTTATTAGTCTATTAATAGTATACCATAAATCAAGAAATATGTTTTAAAATAAAAAAACCACCTCGTAAAAGGTGGTATGTGACGCAATTTAGATGATTTCTAGAGATCCTACTAGATATAGATTCTCATCAACAACAGCAAACCATTTATTAAGACCTGATTTAATTTCATCAAAAGTGCAATCAATCATTTTTAATTCGCGATATTGATTGAATCTTGGGGAACTTAACATGAGCGTTAGTTTTCTATTGAGACGGTCGGCACTTACTCCGACGATAGAACAAAAAAGTTCGTTTAACTCTGTGCCCTTGGAGGTAAAACAGACTTTTCTATCTATCAGTAATTGTAGTTTTTTTGAACTCAAAAGCTCATGTAGAAACCTCATAGTATCCATTTCGCGCCTCCTGGAAAGGAACCGTTAATAAATTTATCATAATTTTAATATTTTGTCAATAACAAAAGTTCGGCTTTTTACCGAACTTTTGTTGCGCAATTGCGCTGAGATTTTAAAAACTTTTATTTTTTCTTTTTAGCAGAAACTTTTTTTGCAACTGCTTTTGTTTTTGTTTTTTCTTTTTTCTGAGCTTTTGGTTTTTCAATTTTTTCTATTTTCTCTACTTTTTTTTCTGTTTTTTCTACTTTTTTAACTGAAGAACCTGGCACCAATATTTCCATAAGTTTGTCTATCTTTGCGCTTAATGCTTTTATTTGTTCTGCGGTTTCGTTAGAGCCCTTGCTTGTATTTCCACCTTTTCCAAAAGTTGCACCTTCACCTTTTCCAAAACATTTATCACAAAATATAGGCTTATCGCCAGTCGGCCTAAAAGGTACTTGGCAGTTTTTTCCACATTTATCACAAATAGCGTCATGCATTTGTTTGTCTCTTGCGCGAGGTCTTTCACGTCTGTCATTATCAACCCTGCCAGACCCTCTGCTTCCGCCATCTCTATTAAATCTGTCTCCGCCGTTATCTTGCTTTCCAAAGCAATTATTGCAGTATACCGGTCTATCTCCTGTCGGTCTGAAAGGAAGCTCACAGCTATCCCCACAGTCGCTACAAATAGCTCTGTGCATTGCTGGTCTGCCACCGTCTCTACCACCGAATGGCTTTCTGCCACCAAATCCGCCACGGCTAAATCCACCGCCTGATCTCTTATTGAAGTTTCCCATAATTTTGTTATTAGAGGGCTATTGCCCTATTTAGATTACTTAACGTGCAATTTATGTAAGAATACCACATTTCTAAATAAAAGTCAATAGAGTAAAACTTTAGCAATAATCTAAACTGAATGCACCACCCAATTAGCAAAATATGGTCAAAACCATTAAAAAGGAAAATTGGATAAGTATCCGGAATTGAAGAAATATGTAGTTGATAAATTGAAAGAA
>Ga0066640_10002503_pt1 | contig 11028 bp, 9 predicted proteins | sample CryGeyCG2114_020_2_FD_59505 | JGI IMG/M metagenome (GOLD analysis project Ga0066640, IMG submission 59505) | Groundwater microbial communities from aquifer - Crystal Geyser CG11_big_fil_rev_8/21/14_0.20 | ecosystem: Environmental > Aquatic > Deep subsurface > Groundwater | place: USA: Utah... | reverse complement strand
CGCGCTCATGGATGCCGAGGCGATCCGCCGGGCGATCGTGCGCATCGCCCACGAGATCCTGGAGCACCACAAAGGGCTCCAGCAGGTCGGGCTGATCGGCATTCGCACCCGCGGCGCCTTCCTGGCGCAGCGCCTGGCCAAAGAAATCGAAGCGATCGACCGCCACCCGGTGCCGGTGGGCATCCTCGACATCACGCTCTACCGCGACGACCTCTCCCGCATCGCCCCCAACCCGATCGTGCACGCCACCGACATCTCTTTCGACATCACCGATCTGCACCTCATCCTCGTGGACGACGTCCTGTTTACCGGCCGCACGATCCGTGCTGCGCTCAACGCGCTGACCGACCTGGGGCGGCCCAAGACGATCGAGCTGGCGGTCCTGATCGACCGGGGCCACCGCGAGCTGCCGATCCGCGCGGACTACGTCGGAAAAAACATCCCCACGCACCCGCGCGAGCACGTGGATGTGCGGCTGCGCGAGCTGGATGAGCGCGAGGAAGTGGTGCTTGAGCCGCGGGAGGAGCAAACTTGATGACGACCGCCACAGTCAGCCATGCCGCCCAGACCGCGCAGTGGACGAAGAAGGACTTGCTGGGGCTGCGGGAGCTTTCCGCCGAAGAAATCCGGCTGATCCTGCAGACCGCCGAGTCGTTCCGGGAAATCTCGCTGCGGCCCATCAAGAAGGTGCCCGCGCTTCGCGGCAAGACGGTCGTGAACCTCTTCTTTGAGCCCAGCACCCGAACGCGCGTATCCTTCGAGCTGGCGGCCAAGCGGCTCTCGGCTGACATCATGAACATCGCGGCCCAAAGCTCCAGCCTCTCCAAGGGCGAAACGATCCTCGATACGGTGCGCAACCTGGAAGCGCTCAAGATCGACATGCTTGTCATCCGCCACGCCGCCGCCGGCGTGCCGCACCTCATCGCCAAGCACAGCCACGCTTCGGTCATCAACGCGGGCGACGGCTCGCACGAGCACCCCACGCAGGCGCTCCTGGACTTGTTCACCATCCAAGAAAAAAAGGGCCGGGTGGAGGGGATCAGCGTGTCGATCATCGGCGATATCGCCCACTCGCGCGTGGCGCGCTCGAACATCTGGGGGCTCACGAAGCTTGGCGCGCGCGTCACCGTGTGCGGCCCGGCCACGCTGGTGCCGCCGCAGATCGAGCAGCTCGGGGTGCGCGTGACGTACAAGCTTGAGGAAGCGATCCGCGGGGCCGACGTGGTCATGCTCCTGCGCATCCAGCACGAGCGCCAGGAAGCCACGCTGGTGCCCAGCCTTCGCGAGTACCGGCTGCGCTATGGGATCGACCGGGAGCGGTTGAAGCAGGCAAAACCCGACGTGCTCATCATGCACCCCGGTCCGGTGAACCGCGGGGTGGAGCTGGATTCCGACGTGGCGGACGGGCCGTTCTCGGTCATTCTCGATCAAGTGACGAACGGGTTGGCGGTGCGCATGGCGGTCCTCTACCTGCTCTCAGGATCCCGGCTTGAAGAGGAGCCGGCCTAATGGCCAAAGTGCTGATCAAAGGCGGACGCGTGATCGATCCCGCCAACAAACGCGATGGCCGGTTTGACATCTTGATTGATCGCGGCAAGATCGCGGACATACAGCCTTCGATCCCGGCGAACGGCTCAAAGGTCATTGATGCTGACGGTAAGCTTGTCGCGCCAGGCTTCGTGGATCTTCACACGCATCTGCGCGAGCCTGGGCGGGAAGACAAGGAAACGGTCGAGTCCGGCTGCCGCGCTGCGGCCAAGGGAGGCTTCACCACCGTCTGCGCGATGCCCAACACCAGCCCGGCGATCGACCACCGGGGCGCGGCGGATTTCGTGCACCAGGAAGGCCGGCGCGTCGGCCTGGCCTCGGTGCGGACGATCGGCGCCCTGACCAAAGGGCGGCAAGGCAAAGAGCTGACCGATTTCGGCGAGCTCTTCGACGCCGGCTGCGTAGCACTCTCGGATGACGGCAACGTGCTCGCCGATGGGATGCTGATGCGCCGGGCCCTGGAATACGCGAAGACCTTCGAGCGGCCGATCATCCAACACGCGGAAGACCCGGCACTCGCCGCCGGAGGGGTCATGCACGAAGGCATCGTTTCAGTGACGCTGGGGCTTCGCGGCATGCCGGCTCAAGCCGAGTCGGTGATCGTCTCGCGCGACTTGGCGCTGGCCGAATTGACCGGCGGGTGGATTCATTTCGCGCATTTGTCCAGCGCGATCTCGGTGGAGCTGGTCCGGCAGGCGAAGCGGCGCGGGGTGCATGTGACGTGCGAAGTCACGCCGCACCACTTGGCGCTCACGCATGAGGCGATCGGAGAGTTCAACACGCATGCCAAGGTCAACCCGCCCCTGCGCACCGAGGAGGATCGGCTCGCGCTCCTGGAGGGCTTGCGGGACGGCACCATCGACTGTATCGCCACCGATCATGCGCCGCACACCGATTGGGAGAAAGATGCAGAGTTTGACGCCGCGCCCTTTGGCATCAGCGGCCTTGAGACCGCGCTCGGTGTGTGCGTGGAGGCGCTGATCAAGCCCGGGCTGCTTACCTGGCCCCAGCTCGTTGAGAGGCTGTCCACGGCGCCGGCGCGCATCGCCGGGCTGGAGGCCGGCACGCTGAGCGTCGGGGCTGAGGCGGACCTTACCGTGCTCGACCCCTCGGCGCAGTGGACGGTGGATCCGAAACGGTTCGTTTCCAAGGGGCGCCACTCGCCGTTTGCCGGCCGCGTGTTGACCGGGGTGGTGCTGCGCACGCTGTACCGCGGTGTGGAAGCGGACGGATGAGCGCGAAACTCGCCTGGCTGGTGCTGGAGGATGGGACCGCCTTCCGCGGGCGATCCGTCGGCGCTGACGGGGAAGTATTCGGCGAGTGCGTGTTTAATACCTCGATGACCGGCTATCAGGAAGTGCTCACCGACCCCTCCTACAAGGGCCAGATCGTCACGATGACCTACCCGCACATCGGCAACTACGGCGTGAATGACGAGGATGTCGAGTCTCGCCGGACATGGGTCGAAGGGTTCGTGATGCGCGAGATCTCGCCCATCGCGAGCAATTTCCGGTCGCAAGAATCGCTGGAGGCCTATTTAAAGCGCCACAAGGTGGTGGCGATCGACAGCGTGGACACGCGCGCGCTGACGCTGAAGCTGCGACAGCAAGGCTCCATGAAGTGCGGCATCTCGACGAGCAAGCAAGACCCTGAGGCGCTGCTGGCGCGCGTGCGCACCTCAGCGGATATCGTGGGCGTCGATACGGTTCAACAGGTCACCTGCGAACAGCCGTATGAATGGCCTGCATCCGGGCCGCACACACGGCACGTCGTGGTGATGGACTTCGGCGTGAAGTACAACATCCTCCGCCAGCTCTCATCGCTGAGCTGCCGCGTGAGCGTGGTGCCGGCCTCGACGAGTGCGGCCGACATCATGGCGCGCCACCCGGACGGGGTCGTGCTGTCCAATGGCCCGGGCGATCCGGCCGCGGTCACGTACGCAGTCAAGACGATTCAAGGGCTGATGGGCCAGGTGCCGATGCTGGGGATTTGCCTGGGGCATCAGCTGCTGGGATTGGCGTACGGCGGCGAAACCTACAAACTGAAGTTCGGCCACCACGGCGGCAACCACCCGGTCCAGGACTTGTCCACGCGCAAGGTCGAGATTACGACACAGAACCACAACTTCGCGGTGCGGGTGGAGTCGATCCCGGGCGGTCAAGTCGAGCTCACGCACCAAAACCTCAACGATAACACCGTCGAGGGGATGCAGCACAAAACGCTGCCGATCTTCAGCCTCCAGTACCACCCCGAAGCCGCGCCCGGGCCCCACGATGCGCGGTATCTGTTTGAGCGTTTCATCGACTTGATGGACAGCGTGCATGCCTAAATTTATCGCGGATTTCCACATCCACTCGCGCTACAGCCGCGCCTGCTCCAAGGATCTGACCGTTGGAGAGCTGGCCAAGTGGGCCAAGCTCAAGGGCATCGGCGTGCTCGGCACCGGCGATTTCACGCACCCGCTGTGGCTGCAAGAGCTGAAGGATGCGTTTCGCGAAGACGGCACCGGGCTGTATGAAGCGCACGGGAAGAAGTTTTTGCTCACCGCCGAGGTGAATACGCTCTTTTACAAGAGCGGCAAAGCGCACCAGATCCACCACGTTCTCTTCGTGCCAAGCCTCGAAGCCGCTGAGCGAGTGAACCGCGAGTTGGAAAGCTTCGGCAGCCTGAGCATCGACGGGCGGCCGACGCTGCGGATGGACGCCTGGCGGCTGGCCGACGTGCTGTTGGGGACGGAGCCGCGCAGTTTGCTGGTGCCGGCACATGTGTGGACGCCATGGTTCTCGGCGTTTGGCTCGATCGCCGGATTCGACACGCTGGAAGAGTGCTTCGAGCATCAGACCAAGAACATCTTCGTGCTGGAGACCGGCCTCTCTTCCGATCCGTCGATGAACTGGCGGCTGGCGTCGCTGGACCGCTACACGCTGATCTCGAACTCCGATGCCCACTCGGCCCGGAAGCTGGGTCGGGAAGCGAACATCTTCGAGTGCGAGCTAACCTATGACGCGATCGTCACCGCCTTGAAGACCAAAGATCGCAGCAAGTTTCTGTCGACCATCGAGTTCTTTCCCGAGGAAGGCAAGTACCACTTCGACGGCCACCGCACCTGCGGCGTCCGATGGGCCCCCCAGGAAACCCGGCGCCACGGGTTTCGCTGCTCCGCCTGCGGGCGCAAGGTGACGGTGGGCGTGATGCATCGCGTGGATGCGCTGGCCGACCGCCCGGAAGGGTCAATCCCGGAAGGGGTCGTGCCGTTTAAGCGGATCGTCCCACTCGAGGAGATCATCGCGGAAGCGCTGGCGGTCAATGTCGGCACCAAGGCGGTGGAGCGCGAGTACCAGCAGCTCATCGCCGCCTGCGGCAGCGAGTTCAACGTGCTGCTGCATGCGCCTGAAGAGGTGCTGCGCAAGGCCGCGCCTGCGCGGATCGCGGAGGGCATCCTGCGGGTGAGGCAGGGCAACGTCACCGTGGAGCCCGGCTATGACGGTGAGTTCGGCAAGGTGCACATCTTCTCAGCGGAAACCGCCGCACCCGCCGCCGATGAGCAGTTGACGTTATTCTAAGGAACGTCATGCCCAAGCGTACTGATATCAAAAAAATCCTCATCATCGGCTCAGGGCCGATCGTGATCTCGCAGGCGTGCGAGTTCGACTACTCCGGCACGCAGGCGTGCAAGGCGCTGCGCGAAGAAGGGTTCTCGGTCGTGCTGGTCAACTCCAACCCGGCCACGATCATGACCGATCCGGAGACCGCCGACCGCACGTACATCGAACCGATCACCGCGGACATCATCGAGAAGATCATCGAGGCGGAGCGGCCCGACGCGCTGCTGCCGACCCTGGGCGGCCAGACCGCGCTGAACGTGACGGTGCAGCTGGCCGAGCGCGGCGTGTTGGACCGGTACGGGGTCGAGCTCATCGGGGCGAAGATCGATGCGATCAAGCGCGCCGAAGCCCGCGAGCAGTTCAAGCAGACGATGGAGACGATCGGCCTTGAGGTGCCGCGGGCCGGCTACGCGCACACGCTGGATGAGGCGAAGGCGATTGTTGAGACAATCGGCTTTCCCTGCGTGATCCGCCCCAGCTTCACGCTCGGCGGCACCGGCGGCGGGGTCGCGTATCACCCGGAAGAGTTCGAGCGCATCGTGAAGCTCGGCCTTGAGCTATCCATGACGACCGAGGTGTCGGTGGAGGAATCCGTCGTCGGGTGGAAAGAGTTCGAGCTGGAGGTCATGCGCGACCGGCAGGACAACGTCGTGGTCGTCTGCTCGATCGAAAACTTCGACCCGATGGGAGTACACACCGGCGACTCGATCACCGTCGCTCCCGCGCAAACACTCACCGACCGCGAGTACCAGGAGATGCGCGATGCAGCCATCAAGATCATCCGCGCGATCGGTGTTGAGACCGGCGGCTCGAACATCCAGTTCGCGGTGCACCCGGACTCCGGGCGGCTGCTGGTGATCGAGATGAACCCGCGCGTGTCGCGCTCCTCGGCGCTCGCCTCGAAGGCGACCGGGTTTCCCATCGCCAAGATCGCAGCGAAGCTCGCCGTGGGCTACATGCTGCACGAGCTGGCCAACGACATCACGAAACAGACCCCGGCATCGTTCGAGCCCACGATCGACTACGTGGTCGTGAAGATCCCGCGCTTCGCGTTTGAAAAATTCCCGGGCGCCGATCCCACGCTGACGATCCAGATGAAGTCGGTGGGGGAAACCATGGCGATCGGCCGCACGTTCACCGAAGCGCTCCAAAAGGGGCTGCGCGGGCTGGAGATCAAGAAAGACGGGTGGGAATCCAGCGGTGGTGTGTTCTCGCCGGACGTGCTGCGCCAGAAGCTCTCGGTGCCGACCGCCGAGCGGATTTTCTACCTTAAAGACGCCTTCGCGGCGGGCATTTCCATCGACGAGATGTACGAGCTGACGCGCATCGACCGGTGGTTCTTGCGCCAGCTCTACACATTGACCGTTGAGGAAGAGGCGCTGCGCAAGGCCGCAGAGCAGATGCGCGCGTGCGCCGACGCGGGTGCGGGCCAAGGCCAGGCGAACGCCGTTGAAGTGCTGCGCCGCGCCAAGCAATACGGGTTCAGCGACCGGCAGCTCGCACGGCTGTGGGGCGTGGATGAAGCGACGATCCGCCAATGGCGCATGTCGTGGGGCGTCATGCCGTCCTATTATCTCGTCGACACCTGCGCGGCGGAGTTTGAAGCGAAGACGCCGTATTATTACTCGACCTACGAGAATCCAATGCTGCAACTTGGGGGCAAGGGGCGGGAGCCGGGGGGCGGGGGAGAGCAACAACCCGTGCCCCACGCCCCACGCCCCACGCCCCAGACCAAGCGGAAGGTCATGATCCTTGGCGGCGGGCCCAACCGCATCGGGCAGGGGATCGAGTTCGACTACTGCTGCGTCCACGCCGCGTTCGCGCTGCGGGAGCTGGGCATCGAGGTCATCATGGTGAACTCCAACCCCGAGACCGTTTCGACCGACTACGACACGTCGGACAAGCTGTACTTCGAACCGGTCACGCTGGAGGACGTGCTCAACATCGTCCACCGGGAGCAGCCCGAGGGGGTGGTCGTTCAGTTCGGCGGGCAGACCCCGCTGAACCTCAGTACCGGGCTGGCCAAGGCGGGCGTGCCGATTTTGGGGACGAACGCCGAAGCGATCGACATCGCCGAGGACCGCGAGAAGTTCAAGCGGCTGCTCGACGAGCTGGCGTTGCGCCAGCCGTCCAGCGGGACCGCGATGGTGCTGGAGGACGCGGTCCTGACCGCGCACTCGATCGGCTACCCGTGCCTGGTGCGCCCCTCCTATGTGCTGGGCGGCCGCGCCATGGAAATCGTGTACGACGATGAGCAGCTGCGCCGCTTCGCCCAAAAAGCGTTTGAGGCATCGCCGGGGTTCCCGGTGCTGATCGACAAGTTCCTCGAAGACGCCATTGAGGTGGATATCGACGTGATCGGCGACGGCAAAGCCTTCGTCATCGGCGGGATCCTGGAGCATATCGAGGAGGCCGGCATCCACTCCGGCGATTCGGCGATGGTGCTGCCGCCGCACACGCTCACCGACGAGATCGTGGGCGACGTGCGCGCCGCCGGCATCAAGCTCGCCCAGGCGCTGAAGATCGTGGGGCTCATGAACGTGCAGTGCGCGATCAAAGATGACGCGGTGTATATTCTGGAAGTGAACCCGCGCGCCTCGCGCACGGTCCCCTTCGTCTCCAAGGCGATCGGCGTGCCGCTGGCAAAGCTGGCGACACGCGCCATGGTGGGCCTGAGCTTGCGCGAGCAGCGCTTCACCGAAGAAGTCGTCCCCCCGTTCCTGGCGGTGAAGGAATCGGTCTTTCCGTTCTCGCGCTTCGCCGGCGTGGACATTGCGCTCGGGCCGGAGATGCGTTCCACCGGCGAGGTGATGGGGATCGATGAGGATTTCGGCAAGGCGTTTCTCAAATCGCAATTGGGCGCAGGGCAGTTGCTGCCGCGCAGCGGCACGGTGTTCGTGAGCGTGAAGAACCGCGACAAACGGGCGGTGATCCTCGTCGCGCAGCGGCTGGAAGAGCTCGGGTTCAATCTGGTGGCGACCGCCGGGACGGTCAAGGCGCTGCAGCGCTACGGGCTGCACGCGAGCCCGGTCAAGAAAATCCACGAAGGCCGCCCGAACGTCCTCGATCTGCTCAAGAGCGGGCAGATCCAGCTCGTGATCAATACGCCCTCCGGACGGCTGCCGCGCGCCGATGAAGTGCTGATCCGTTCGGCGGCCGCGTCGCTGGGGATCCCCTGCATCACGACGATCGCCGGCGCCCAAGCCTCCGTGAACGGTATCAGCACGTGGTTGAAGCGGGAGCTCGGCGTGCGCCCGATTCAGGAGTATCACCAGATGCTACGGTCCGTATGAGCATGGACGCCGAGCAGCGGCAGGATCCCCGCGTGGCGCACCCGTTTATGGTGCGCTACTACTGGCAGGATTCGTGGCACATCTCCCCGCTGAAGGATTTCAGCGCCAGTGGCGCGCGGTTCGTGTCGGAGCACCCGTTTAAGGCCGGAGAGCTCTTGGACGCGCAGCTCATTTTGCCGCTGGCCAGGCAGCCGATCGCAGCCAGGGCCCGGGTGGTGTGGATGAAGCCCTCATCGCTGGGGCTGGCCGAACTGGGCGTGACGTTTGAGCTGGGAGACACCGAGGCGAGGCAGGCGATCGAAGCGGCGGTCGCGCACTTTTTGCGCAAACAGGGGAAATAGATGGCCCAGGAGCGACGGGAATTCCATCGCGTCCCGCAGCAGTTCGAGGTTCAGTACCGGCTCGCCGGACAGATGGCCGCCTCGTGGCATCCCGCGGTCACGTTGAACTTGAGCGCGGCCGGCGTGCGGATGGCGACGGACGAATCGCTGGAAAACGACGCCTCGGTGGAGCTCAAACTGCAGCTGCCGAACAGCCCCCAACCGCTGGTAGTGCATGGGCGCGTCATTTGGAGCCAGCTGCAAGCCTCCGGTGTGTGCGAGATCGGCGTAGCGTTTGTGGATCAATCGCCCGAGCAGCAGCTGCATTTGGATACCTTGGTGCAATTCCTGCGAAAGAATGTGTAGTGTCTGACCTTCGGATATCCCTCGGTCCTCTCCAGCTTGCGAATCCGGTGCTCGCCGCCGCCGGCACCCTGGGCTATGGGGTGGAGTTCGCCCGCGCGCTCCCGCTGCACGAGCTTGGGGCGATAGTCACAAAAACGCTCACGCTGCGTCCGCGCGAGGGCAACCCGCCGCCGCGCCTGGCCGAAACGCCCTCCGGCATGCTCAACGCGGTGGGGCTGCAGAACATCGGGCTGGACGCGTTTTTGTCGGACAAACTCCCGGCGCTTCGCGCGCACCGCGTGCCGGTAATCGTCAGCCTGCTGGGAGAGTCGCCGGAGGAAGCGGCGCAGATGGCGGCCAGCATTGAGCGTGCCGACGGGGCGGCCGCCATCGAGTTGAACCTCTCCTGCCCGAACATCCGCCACGGCGCGCATGCCGGCGCGCCGCCGGGGTTTGTGTGGACCGCCGCGCAGGACGCCGAGGCGACCGAAGCATACGTGCGCGCCGCCGTCTCCTCCACCCGCAAGCCGGTCATCGCCAAGCTCAGCCCGGATGTCACCGATCTGGTTCCGATCGCGCAAGCGGCTGAGCGCGCCGGGGCGGCCGCCCTGACGATCGGCAATACGTTTGCCGCGATGAGCATCGATGCGGCTACGCGCCGCTCAAGGCTGGGCGCGATGACCGGAGGCCTCAGCGGCCCGGCAATTCGCGCGCTGGCCGTTTATCGCGTGTGGTATACTGCACGTTCTGTGCGCCTTCCGATCATCGGGCTGGGCGGCGTCGTGCGGGCTGAGGATGCGGTGGAATTTTTCCTCGCCGGGGCGACGGCTGTCGCGGTCGGCACCGCGACCTTCGCCGACCCCAAAGCTCCCGTGCGCGTGTTGCGCGGGCTCGCACGATGCCTGGCGCGCCACGGAATGACGTCCATCCAGCAATTACGCGGAGCGCTGGTGTCGTGAGCGCCACCGACCAGCTGATCGTCGCCCTGGACCAGCCCACGCTGCGCGACGCGCTCACCTGCGCGCAGCGCTTGAAAGGGTTGGTACGGTGGGTGAAGGTCGGCAGCATCCTCTTTACGGCCGCCGGCCCTGAGGCGGTGGCCCGGATGCGCGGCCTGGGGCTGCGCGTCATGCTGGATCTGAAGTTTTTTGACATCCCCTCGACGGTGGAGCTCAGCTGCCGCGCGGCGGTGCGCCAGCGCGTCGCGCTCGTGACCGTGCACGCGTCGGGCCAGCGGGAGATGCTGGAAGCCGCCATGCGCGGCATCCATGAGGAGGCGCGCAAGACGCGGATCAAGCCACCGCAGGTGCTGGCCGTGACGGTGCTGACCAGCACCGGGGCAGGGGCCGCGCGCGGCACGCGCCGGCGGGTGCTGGACCTGGCACGCGGCGCGCAGCATGCCGGCTGCGACGGGGTCGTGGCATCGGCCCGCGAAGCACCCGCATTGCGCAAAGCGTTCGGCCGCACGCTGCGCATTCTCTGCCCGGGCATCCGGCCGCGGCATGCCCAGATGGGCGACCAGGAACGCATCGCCACACCGGCCGAAGCGGTAGCTCGGGGGGCGGATTGGCTCGTGGTGGGACGGCCGATCACGGCGGCGGCGGATCCGCGCCGCGCGGCGGAGCGTATTCTGCAGGAAATGGAGGACGGAGCGCATGCTCACGCGTGACCAATTGTTGAAGATGTTCCGCGACAGCCACGCGCTGATGCGCGGCCATTTTGAGCTGTCATCCGGACTGCACAGCGGGCATTACTTCCAATGCGCCCAGGTGCTGCAGTACCCGAAGCAAGCCGCGGCGATCGGGCGCGAGCTGGCGCGGCGGTTCCGCGCGAAACGGCCCACGGTCGTCGTCGGGCCGGCCGCCGGAGGCATTATCCCGGCCTTCGTGACCGCGCAAGCCCTGGGGGTGCGCGCGG
>Ga0066640_10002501_pt1 | contig 11036 bp, 8 predicted proteins | sample CryGeyCG2114_020_2_FD_59505 | JGI IMG/M metagenome (GOLD analysis project Ga0066640, IMG submission 59505) | Groundwater microbial communities from aquifer - Crystal Geyser CG11_big_fil_rev_8/21/14_0.20 | ecosystem: Environmental > Aquatic > Deep subsurface > Groundwater | place: USA: Utah... | reverse complement strand
GATAGAGAATGGAGGGAGTTGAAGAAAGTTATCCATAGTCCGCACACCAGCCCGTAAGGAACTGCCCGTCATTTTCCTGATCAAATATATAGCCGTCAGGCGGGTTTCATTCCTTGCACCGGGATATTCGATTCTTAGCGGTCTTGCCATTGCCATATGTGAACCACCATCTGCAAACCTTTACAATGTCAGGACCCTCAGAATAACCGGACAGCAGTGAAATTACAGATATTTGAAGGTGGAGTCGAAGTGGCGGATCCCTTTGGACTCTTTTTCAAATGCAAGGCCCTTGGTTCTTGTGCAGGTCTCTTTGTGCGCTTCTTTAATGATATCGGCCACGTAGTCTAAATGTTCTTTGGAATAAACGCGCCTTGGAATCGCAAGTCTGCAAAGGTCCATGGCGGGTCTTAGGTTCTTGCCGGTATCGGGATCGCGGCCGGCAAGCGAAGAGCCGACCTCGACCGTTCTTATGCCGCCATATTTATAGAGTTCAACGCATACCATCTGCGCGGGGAACTGGTCCTCGGGGACGTTCGGATAGAAGCGTCTTCCGTCTATGAACACAGCGTGTCCGCCTATCGGTTTCACGACCGGTATGCCGCAAGAGTCAAGCATTTCGCCAAGCTCTTTCACCTGTCCGATGCGGTAAGCAAGGTAGTTCTCGTCCACGACCTCGGTTAAGCCCTGAGCCATATTCTCCATATCCATGCCGCTCATTCCGCCGTAGGTGTAAAAGCCCTCAAAGAGTATCTCGTTGGGTTTAAGGTCCTCATAGATCTGCTCGTCGCGAACAGCCAGGAATCCTCCGATGGGGACGATGCCATCCTTCTTTGCGCTCATTGTGCAACCGTCAACATAGGAGAACATCTCCTTCACTATCTTTTTGATCGAGGTATTTTTGAAGCCTTCCTCACGTTGCTGAATAAAATATGCGTTCTCGGCAAAGCGTGCGGCGTCGAAGAAGAGGCGTAAGTTCTCTTTTCGACAATATTTGCTCACCTCCTTAATGTTGGCCATCGAAACGGGCTGTCCGCCGCCGGAGTTGCAGGTGATGGTCAAAAGCACATAAGACACATTTTCGCTTCCGCTGGTCTCGACCGCACGTTTTAAAAGCGTGAGATCGACATTTCCCTTGAAGGGGTGGTCGGTTGAAGGGGTTCTCCCTTCTTCTATGGTGCAGTCGATGGCGCGTCCGCCCCGAAACTCAATATGCGCCTTTGTTGTGTCAAAATGTGTGTTCCCCGGGATGATCATCCCCTTGGAGACGAGCAGATGGTCCAGCACATGTTCCGCGGCGCGGCCCTGATGCACAGGTATAAGATACTGAAGACCCATAAGGTCGTGAATAACGCCTTCAAGCCTGTAAAATGATGATGACCCGGCGTACGACTCGTCACCCACCATAACGGCCGACCACTGCTTTGCGCTCATGGCCCCGGTGCCGGAGTCGGTCAAAAGGTCGATATATACCTGTTCGGATCGGAGTCTGAATAGATTATGCCCAGATTTTGTTATCGCCCTTTCTCTCTCTTCTCTTGAAAGTAAGGTGATCGGCTCAATGCTCTTGATCTTGTAGGGAACAATGGTTCTTTGTATCATGTAAAGGGCTATATTATATAAGGCGCGGGAGGCAAAGTTAAAAAATAAAAATATCTTAACAAGGAACTCGGAAAGTGCTCTAAAGATAAGTATATAACAGAAGGAGACCTTCATGGAATTTCATGGCAAAAAGCTTTTGGTGCTTGGCGGGGCGGGGCTTGTAGGTCAGCCGATATGCAAGCTCGCGGCGGACGAAGGGGTGGGCGAGATAACTATATGCTCTCTCTTTGAGAGAGAGACCGCTGAATTTGCGGCCGAGATGGAGAAGGGCTATCCAAAGGTAAAAATTCACAGGGCGTGGGGCAACGTCTTCGTAAGGAACGACTTTAAAGACACGCCGCTCACGGAAATTCTTGGCAACCCGGAAAAGAGACAGCTGCTTGCGAGCGATATATTGGACCCGCTCAATAAAGATATCCTTGCCAGCTCTTCCATCTATCAGATTCTAAACAAGTTCAAACCGGACATCGTTGTAGATTCCATAAATACCGCAACGGGCATTGCATATCAGAACATCTACGGCGTTGCCAAAGAGGTGAGGAACGCGTTCGATAAAAAAGAGAACAAGACGACCGACGAGATACAGGGTGTAGTTGAAAAGCTCCTCTGCACGCAATATCTGCCGCAGCTCATCCGGCACGTTCAGATATTCCTGCAGTCGATGGTCGAGCATAAGACCAAGTTCTATTTGAAGATAGGTACCTGCGGTACCGGCGGAATGGGCCTTAATATCCCTTATACTCACAGTGAAGACAAGCCGTCGCAAATGCTTCTTTCCAAATCCGCAGTTGCGGGAGGCCATTCACTTCTCATGTTCCTTATGGCGCGCACCCCAGGCGGCCCCATCATTAAAGAGATAAAACCCGCCGCTGCCATCGCTTGGAAGAAGGTGGCGCTCGGCGCGATAAGAAAGAAGGGGAAAGAGGTCCTTTTAGAGGACGTTACAGATAACGATGCGGTTATTTTAAAGGGTGTGTTCGTCAAAAAGATGGAGAGCGCGCCCAAGCATCTGGAGGAGAACGGCAAACCTAAACCGCTCGTTGCGCCATTTATAGATACCGGCGAGAACGGGTTCTTCTCCCTTGGAGAATTCGAGGCGCTTACCGATCAGGGACAGATGGAGTTCATTACGCCCGAAGAGATAGCCCGGTGCGCTATCTGGGAGATAACCGGTATGAACACCGGTCACGACATAGTTGCCGCGCTCGATAATTCCACAATGGGGCCGACATATCGCGCAGGTTATATGAGACAGGGGGCGCTGGCCGAACTTCGTAAGGTGATAGCAGATACCGGCATCGACAGCGTAGCCTTCGAACAATTAGGGCCCCCGAGACTTTCAAAACTCCTCTACGAAGCACATCTGTTAAAGCTCTGCTTTGGATCTTTTGAAAAGGTCCTGGCAGCAAAGCCGGAAGCCATAACCAAGGCTATGGAAGACAAGCTGATGTCTGACAGCGACCTTCGCGCACGCATAATCTCTATTGGCATTCCGATACTTTTGAGTGGTGGTGATAAACTTCTTCGCGGGAGCTATGTTGCCATCCCCGCCGACGTCCCGGGAAAACCGAACGCAGGTTTCGAGATATCCCGGGACTTTGTCGATAAATGCGCCCACGACGGCTGGCTGGATATGAGGAACGCCAATATCGTAAAATGGCAGGAGAGGTTCAAGACGATAATGTCGGAGACCGGCGCCATTCCCAAGACAGACTCATCTAGCTTCTACACAAAGGGTCCGCACTACTGGAAAGATGAGAACGGGACCTATTCGATAGCTATATCAAAACTTGTCAGCTGGATATTCATTAACGAGGATAAGGGAATAAGGATGAAGGGGTAGTTTGTTCCGCTCATGGTTCGACAGGCTCACCATGAGCGGTTCTGGAGGCAAAAAAATGGAACCGAAACAGATGATGCTCCTGGGCGACGAGGGGATAGCGATGGCGGCGATACATTCCGGCATCTCTGCGGCGTACGCATATCCCGGGACGCCGGCAACAGAGATCCAGGAGGCTATTCAAAGATATGTTGCCGCATTTCCCGATTGCGGGATAATAGCGCGCTGGAACATAAATGAAAAGGTGGCGCTTGAGGCAGGTGTAGGCGCTTCGCTCATTGGACTACGTTCGCTGGTCACGTTCAAACACGTGGGACTTAACGTTGCGGCGGACCCTTTTATGAGCGCAATGATAACGGGCGCCGGCGGAGGGCTTGTTATAGCTCCGGCGGACGACCCCGGCATGCACTCGTCCCAAAACGAGCAGGATTCGAGATTTTATGCAATGTTCGCGCAGATACCGTGTTTCGAACCCGTCAGCGCCCAGGATGCTTACGACCTCACGCGCGAGGCTTTCGAGTTTTCTGAAAAGGCAGAGCTCCCCGTTATGGTCCGCTCGGTCACGCGGCTTTCGCACACAAGGTCCCTTGTAAAGTTCGCGCCGGCACGCGAGAAGAACAAGATGACGCTTCCCAGCGACTACAAGCGCTGGACCGTTCTTCCTAGCAACGCGCGCGCGCAGTATCAAAGGCTCCTTGATAAACAGCCCAAATTCGTTGAGTGGTCGAACAATCACAGTTCCAACATCCTTCACATTGAGAACGGCGCGAGCGTGTGCGTCATCGCAAGCGGACTTGGATACAACTACTTCATGGAGTGCATGGAAAATGCCGGCGGCGGTTTCAAGCCTTCATACTTAAGGATAGCGACATATCCGTTGCCTGAGAAGAAGATAAACGAGCTTTTAAAGAATGTCTCAACCCTCGTTGTGATCGAAGAGGGTTGTCCATTGGTCGAACGTTCAATTTGGAAGAACATCGTAGCAAGCGGGAAAAAGATCGAGGTTAAGGGGAAGCTGACCGGCACCCTTCCTCAGGCGGGCGAGCTCAACGCGGACATTGTGAGAGTTGCGCTTGGCCTTGCGGACATTAAACCCAAGGGCGAGAACGTGAGCGATCTTCTTCGCGACAGGCCGCCACAGCTTTGCAAAGGTTGCCCACACTGCGATACGTTCAAGGCCCTTAATGCGGCGCTTGAAGGGGAGAAAAATAGGTCGGTATTTTCGGACATCGGTTGCTATACTCTCGGGTTCTATCCTCCGTACGAAGCTATTAACTCATGCCTTTGCATGGGGGCTTCTATCTCGATGGCAAAGGCGGCGGGCGAGAACGGGCTCAAATATTCCGTTGGTGTGATAGGAGATTCGACCTTCAACCATTCGGGCATTACGCCGCTACTCGAAGGCGTTAAGCAGAAGACGCCGTTCACGACCATCATTCTTGATAATTCCACGACCGCAATGACCGGCGGACAGGAGACCCTTTGCATAGGTAAAGAGCTGGAGGATCTCATACTTGGAATGGGGCTTTCGCGCGAGCATCTTCGTGTGATCGAGGCTTTGCCCAAGAACCACGAGGCGAACACCAAGGTCATAAAAGAGGAGCTCGACCACAAAGGTCCGAGCGTGATAATAGCAAAACGCGAATGTTTGCAGATAAAGTAAGAGGACGATCATGAAATACGACATAATCTTTGCAGGTGTTGGCGGTCAGGGTATAGTCTCCGTGGCCGCGATGGTGGTGGAGGCGGCGTCGCGCGAAGGGCTAAATGCCAAACAGAACGAGGTTCACGGCATGGCTCAAAGAGGCGGTGCGGTATCCTGTCATGTGCGCATATCAGACAAACCCATCTGGGCCGATATCATTCCGAAAGGGGAGGCCGACTATATCCTTTCAACGGAGCCGATGGAGGCCCTTCGATATGTCGAATATCTCTCTCCCAACGGGACCATTATTACTAGCAACCAGCCTGTGAAAAATATCGCATATCCTGATGAAGGCGAGATAATCGCCAGGATAAAAAAACGTGAAAGTTCAATCGTCGTCGATACCGCAAAGATCACCTCGGAACTTTCCAATCCAAGGGTCTCAAATATAGCGGTTCTTGGGGCGCTCTTAAAGAAGATGGGTATCCTCCAGAATACGATAGAAGGCTCCATCAAAAAGAAATTCGCCGGCAAGGGCGAAAAGGTGATCGAGGCGAACCTTAAGGCCCTTACAGCCGGCATGAACCCCTAAAAACACCCTTTCCGGACCTATGTCTAGAACGTGTATGACATAATGACAAAGGATTCTCCGATAGCGTGGGACAAGATAGCAGGCATGCGCCACAGACTCATTCACGATTATATGGGGGTTAACGTCGATATTGTCTGGGAGACCGCCACCAAAGGTTTAATACCCCTCAAGAAATGGCTACAGAACAAAGTTTAGCCACGCATCTTGCGGCGGCGTCGACCCTGCGGAAACAGGGGATGCCGGCATCCAGACATTTTTGGGCGAAATTGTCATACTTCCAGCCCGATTCCATCGATACGCAGAAAGGTTTTTCGGATTCAGCGTGAATTTTAATGAGCCGCGCAAGTATCCCTTCGTCCGTCTCTTCTTTGTTCGAGCCCTCTTCACAAACTTTAAGCATGAGCGTTTCGGGGACTATCGAATATATTCCGAACCCTGTTTTTGGATCGGAAAGAGTTGCCCTTATCATCTCTTCAAAGCCTGCATCGTCCATCATTGGCGTCAGATCCAGGATATCGTGAACATCCATGATGCCGGAAACTTTATGAGCTTCGTAAATAGCCTTTATCTTATCTTTAGTATCATCCGAATAATTTGCGAGAGTGAATTTCTTGGCTCCCGTTATCATTAAGTGGTCCGCTATCGCGCACTTTTCATAACCGGCGTTAGAAAGCGCGGCGACACCGAACTCTTTTATCTTTTTGATAGGCTTGACAAGCGCCGTCAGCATCAAAAGGTTCTGGAACTCCTGAAACGTGTCGGCTATCAGCGCCCCATTCATTGCGAGGAGCCCTTCAAAGAGAGAATAGTCGCCGGCCATGGAGGCCGTGTGGCCCTTTGCGGCATCGACGCCATCTTTTGTGCGGCCGGCCTTGTATATTACGACGAACTTGCCCGTTTCTTTCGCTTTTTTCGAGAGCTCCATAAGCTTGCGGCCGTCGCCTTCTTTGAGACCTTCGATATAAAGGCCGTAGGTCTTGATCTTTGGGTCGTCAAGCAGATATTCAAGACAGTCACCGACCGTTATGTCCATCTGGTTTCCGACAGAGATCGAGGCGGTCGGAGCTATAATATTCGCAAGGTTAGAGATGGCCGTTATCATGAAGGCGCCGCTCTGGCATATCAGTGCCGCCTGCGTGTGGCCCTTTCCTGTGCCGGAAGACTTTCTTGGGACGGTGAAGAGGGTCTTTTTATTCAGGTAAATGTTGCCAAGTGTATTGGGGCCGTTCATCACCGGACGTTTGTCGGGCGTTGACTCGAGTGCATGAAGTTTGTCTTCAAGGTCCTTTTGAAGTTCTTTGCCGCCTTTTGTCTCGCCAAAGCCAGCCGATATCACCTGAATGGTGTTCGCGGCATTAAGTTCGAACGACTCAGTGATAAGTGCGGCCGCCGATTTGGCAGGGATGCCCACGACCATAAGGTCGACAGGACGTCCGCCCCTTTGCGAAAGCATTGTCTTAAGGTCAGGCGTACATTTTATCCCTTCAATGCTCTCTTCTTTTGGATGGATGAGACAGATCTCTTTTGCCTCAAGTCCGGCGGACAGGAGATTTTTCAAGATAACGTTCGCCGGATTGTAAGGGTTCTTACCCGAAGCCCCGACTATGCATGCGGAAGAGGGGTTTAAAAGACTCCCTATCTTTTGAATGGGTTTGGGGGCCCTTTTGGGTCTCTTTTCTTTGAAGCGGAGCACGCCGTCTAGCGCGAGTAGTTTTCCACCGTAACAGACCGCAGGATTCACCTCGACCTCTTCAATGACATTCCCGTTATATTCCTCGGTGATAAGGCCCTGGAGCTTGACGACCGTCTCGATCAATTTGTCCGATTCTATCAGCTTTTTATATCCGCGAATATTACCGGTGACCATCTTTACCACAGGAAGTTCTAAGAGAACCTTCTTGACTGTCTCTTTTGAGGCGGAGGCAGGAAATACCGCCTTGGCCTTCCCCGGCCTCATCACATCATTTAGATAATCTGTGCCTGTGCCGCCAAAGCCTACCGTCACAAGCGGCCCGAAGAATTCATCGACATAGGCGCCGATGATAAGTTCGGGGGTGTGTCCATATTCGACGGTCTCGACATAAAGGACGCCTTCGGCCTCATCGAACTTGCTTACCAGCTCTCTGTGCGAGGAAAATGAGTTCTTTGAGGTCACGCCAAAGATCAAGCCGCCGCCGTCGCTTTTATGAAGGATGTCGCGCCCCGATATCTTCGCCACGAACAGCTTTCCTTCGTCAAGCCTTGGTTCGTCGTTCTTGCTAACGAATCTATATTTTGGGTGTGCAATTCCGTGTTTGGAGAGGAGGTCGTAGACCTCGTGTTCAAGAAGGTTCATATTATCTTCCTATTATATATTTGTGAGGGTCGACCTCTTCTCTTAAGATCTTGAGCCAATCTTCGGGCGGTTCCGGCGTTGTTACGAGGTCCTCTTTTACAAGGAGTTCAAATCCGGTGTTCTCTTTCACCTTTTCGACGGTGACGCCCGGGTGGAGCGATATCACGCGCATTCTTTTGGTCTTCTCTTCAAAGTCCATGATGGCGAGGTCGGTTATTATCTTGAACGGGCCGGTCCTTTCGGGAAGGCCTGCCTCATAACGTGAATTTCCGCCGGTCAAATAGCCCGGGGAAGTTATAAAATCGACCTTGGGGACGAAACGGCGTTTTTCGTGGGGCGTTACTATCATCACCTTCCAACAGTTGGTGGCAAGGTCGGCCGCGCCGCCGCTACCGGGAAGCCTTACCTTTGGTTTGCGGTAATCGGTGCCTATCATCGAGGAATTTAAATTTCCGTACATGTCAATTTGAGCGCCGCCAAGGAACGCGTAGTCGACCATCCCCCTTGCCGTAAGGCTCATGGTCTCGGTCATCGAAGAGGCCTCAATGCCTTTATAGAACGTTCTGGAGTCGCCGACCGATACCGGCATGACCGGGAGAAGCGGGGCTATGCCGCCCGCCTCAAAGAGCATGAGCATCTTTGGTGCTATGGTCTTTTGGGCTAGCATGCCGACCGCGCACGGTGCCCCCGTGCCTACTACTGCGGAGGAACCGTCCTCTATCTCGCGCGCCGCGGTGCATATCATGAGTTCCATCGAATTATATTGTACCATTTTTCATTCCTCGATTGTCATTCCAGCGTAAGCGGGAATTTAGTGCATATGCCCGAGGTCCCCGCTTTCGCGATGGCGACAATGCTATCCTATTAAGCACTCCTTATCCCTAAGTTCCTGCATCTTTTTAAGGCCGCCGTGAAGGTTTAGATATTCATTGAAGTCCTTGACCCCGTAAATATTCTTCTGCAGAAACTTTTTGAAATCCTCCGGATCCTCTTCGATATCGAGCCACTCTTTTATGTGTTCTTCATCTGAGAAATATTCGTAGGCCATATTGCCGGGATAGCTCCCGTATGGAACCTCGCAAACCGCGTCGACGCAGAAGTAGGGGATGGAGGCAAGGTTCGGGTTGTCGCGGAATTTTTCGATAGGCACGATCCTTTCGCAGGTGATGATAAGGCGCTTTGAGGCGCGCGCCAGGTCGTCGTCGACTATCGTTATGCCGCGAATGAGCGCGTTGCCGTAGATATCTGCCTCATGAACGTGAATGATGGTGATATCGGGGTATAATGCGGGGAACGTTGCGAATTTTTTGCCGGTGTAAGGGCAGGTTATGACCTTGCTCGCGCTCCACTTGATGCCGTCGCTTCCGAGGCTCTGGCGACCGATAAGGAACGGGATGCCAAGGGCGGCCGCCTTGAACCTCCACGCCATGCCGGCGTTCGTCCACTCCGTGCATTCGACCTTGCCGCTCTCTAAATATTTTCTCGCGTTCTTTGAAACTCCGCGGGCCTCTAACCCGACCACATACGCTACATCGCACTTGTCAAAGCATTCGCCCGCCGAGAGTATCTGAAAGTCGTGAGTTGCGGTGTGTCCCGAGAGCTTGAGCCCCTTTATGCCCTGACGGACAATTTCGTGCATGGCGGCAACAGGGACGCGTACGCCTCCGAATCCGCCTATTGCAAGGTAGCTTCCCGGCGTTACATGTTCCTTTATCGCCGATCTTATATCGGTCGTTTTGTCCTTCAATATTCGCGACTTGTGTCTAAGAAAATCTCTGGCCTTATCGGGGTCCGGATCTGAAAAAAGCGTCCCTTTTCCTTCAAATAAGCATTCCATAATTACCTCCGTTCAAATCTATTAGCCCCAAAATTAGCTCCAAATCAAGCTCTTTAAATAAAGGAAGGGCCCAAGATACGGCCACCCAAGTGGTTGACTTATGCCTTTCCGTGTGGTTCAATGCTACCCATGCAAGGCGAGCATCAAGGTAAGCGACCTGAAGAATGTGGATGAGACATCCCTGACCGGCACGACATCTGAAGTTCTCCCCGTGAGAGAAGTGACAGGGCTTGTTAAGAATCTGACCGCTCAGGGAGCCGTTACAAAGCGCCTGATAAAGGCCTACAAAGAGCTCATCTACTCCCGATAATGAAAATGGCCGCAACCGAACAAGACCCAAATGGCGACGAACGCCAATGCGGACATGTCCAAATACTTTTTCTTCATTGGTTTTCTCCTTTTTCGCTAATGAAATTTTCTATGAATTTTTTTGCCTCTGATATGGCTTTTTCCAAGGTCTTCCCGTTCGCAAGGCCGCTGGCGATTGCAGATGATAAGCGGCAGCCGGTGCCGTGTTTGGCCGGGCCTTCCATCCTTTTGCCTTTGAACTCGGTGAATTTCTTACCGTCAAAAAGGACATCCGTCGGGTCGCCCGTTGAATGGCCGCCCTTAACAAGGACCGCAAGGGTTTTTGTCTTATCGCGGCGGAGTTGCCAGCATTCAGCATATATCTGCTGTGCCGCCTCCTTCATTATGCCAACGTTCCAAAGCCGCATACCGGTTAGAACGCCCGCTTCATCGATGTTGGGAGTTATGACCGTTGCGTTAGGTAGCAGCTCTTCTTTGAATGCCTTGAAGGCGTGCGCTTCGAGGAGCGGCATGCCGCTTGTGGACGCAAGAACGGGATCTATGACGATATGGGGAACTTTTACGGAGTGTAGGAAAAGCATTATCGCCCTCACGTTGGCGGCACTTCCTATCATTCCTATCTTAATGGCCGAAACATCTGAATCTCTTGCCGCGGCAGATAGTTGCTGGGTCAAAATGTCGGCCGATACCGGGTTGATGCCGTAGGCCATCTTATCTGTCTGCGCGGTGATGGCGGTGATAGCTGAAAGGCCTTTGGCTCCGAAGAGTTCGATGGTCCTAAGGTCAGCTTGAATACCGGCCCCCCCAGACGGGTCACTGCCGGCTATGGTTAGAACTGCTTGCATTGCGTTATTCTTCGAGCGAAGTCGAGAAGTAACG
>Ga0066640_10002492_pt1 | contig 11057 bp, 9 predicted proteins | sample CryGeyCG2114_020_2_FD_59505 | JGI IMG/M metagenome (GOLD analysis project Ga0066640, IMG submission 59505) | Groundwater microbial communities from aquifer - Crystal Geyser CG11_big_fil_rev_8/21/14_0.20 | ecosystem: Environmental > Aquatic > Deep subsurface > Groundwater | place: USA: Utah... | reverse complement strand
CAGCTCACCGCCCATGCCGTTGCGGATCAGCTCGGGCTTGAAGACGTACGGGCCGGTATCGCGCCTGAACATAAGGGTGCCATCGTGAAGGCATTTCAGGCGCAAGGGGCGCTGGTCGCGATGGCGGGCGATGGCATCAACGATGCGCCGGCGCTGGCAACCGCCGATGTGGGCATCGCCATGGGGACCGGGACGGATGTGGCCATGGAAAGCGCCGGGGTCACCTTGGTCAAGGGCGACCTGCGAGGCATCGCCCGCGCCCGCCGCTTGAGCCGCGCGACCATGCGCAATATCCGGCAGAATCTGTTCTTCGCCTTTATCTACAATGCGCTGGGCGTGCCGGTTGCAGCCGGCATCCTGTACCCGTGGACCGGCTTGCTGCTCAACCCCATGATCGCCGGGGCGGCGATGAGCTTCAGCTCGGTGTCCGTGATCGGCAATGCCTTGCGGCTTCGACATGCGCGGCTCTAGACAGCCGAGAATTACGACCGGAGGCGCGGGGTTGCGGAAGGCGGTGCGCCTCGTGGCGATCCTGAACCTGGCGTATTTCGGGATCGAATTCGCGGTCGCGCTCGCGATCGAGTCGGTCTCGCTGTTCGCCGACAGCATCGACTTTTTGGAAGACGCCTCGGTGAACTTCCTGATCCTCGTCGCGCTGGGGTGGAGTGCGGTGCGACGCGCGCGCGTGGGCATGGCGCTGGCCGGTATTTTGCTCATCCCGGGAATTGCCACGCTGTGGACCGCGTGGCGGAAGTTCTCGCTGCCGGTACCGCCGGATCCTCTGCCGCTGGCGCTTGCAGGCGCCGGGGCGCTCGTCGTGAATCTTACCTGTGCGCTGCTGCTGACCCGCCATCGTCGGCGCGCCGGCAGCTTAAGCCGCGCAGCATTCCTTTCAGCGCGCAACGACGTGTTGGCCAACATCGCCATCATCGGCGCTGGACTCGTCACGGTGTACGTCCAATCCGCGTGGCCCGATCTGATCGTGGGGCTGGGAATCGCGCTGATGAACGCGCGCGCGGCGAAGGAGATCTACGCGACGGCGCGCGAAGAGCACCGTACAGCCCTTCCGTAATCAGCTTATTTAGGATAGACTAGCGCACAAACCAATGCCTCCACCGCGACCGTATACTACCCGCAATCCCGTCGTCGACAACGCCATCGCCAGCCTCGTCAAATCCTTCGGCGACGAATTCGACCAGCGGCTCCTGGCGGAAACGATCGTCTCGATCTACCGCCTTGGCCAGGATGAGGCCTCGACCGGAGACCTGAAGCTCGTCAATACGGCGCTCAAAGAGCTGCGCTACGCCTTCAAGATATTCCGTCCGTACCGGCACCTGCGCAAAGTGGCGATGTTCGGCTCCGCCCGCGTCTCGAGCCGCCACCCGGCGTACGCGATGGCCAAAACCTTTGGGCGGCTCATGGTGGACGCCGGCTGGACGGTCATCACCGGCGCGGCCAGCGGCATCATGCGTGCGGGCCATGAAGGGGCCGGGCGCATCGCCAGCTTCGGGCTGAACATCCGGCTGCCCTTCGAGCAGGAAGCTAATCCGGTCATCGCCGGCGACACCAAGCTGGTCAACTTCAAGTACTTCTTCACGCGCAAGCTCCTCTTCATCAAGGAATCCCATGCCACCGCGCTCTTTCCCGGAGGCTTCGGCACGCTGGATGAAGGGTTCGAGTCGCTGACGCTGGTCCAGACGGGGAAGTCCGACCCGCGCCCCATCGTGTTCGTGGACACGCCGCGCGGCACGTTCTGGGACCCCATGCTGCGGTTCTTCGAGCAGCAGCTCATCCATGGGGGCATGATTTCCGCGTCCGACCGCGCGATCTACCAGATCGCCCGCTCGCCCGAGGAAGCCGCCGAGCACGTGCTGGGCTTCTACCGCGTGTACCACTCGCAGCGGTACGTCGGCGATTACCTGGTGCTGCGGCTCCACCGGGCGCTTGACGCCGCCTCGCTGCGCCGGCTGAACCAGGAGTTCCGCGACATCCTCCGCGCCGGCACCGCCATCCGGCAGGGCGGGGCGCTTCCACAGGAGTCGGACGAGCCCAAGCTCCAGGACCTGCCGCGCCTGATCTTGAAGTTCACCCGGAAGGACTTCGGCCGCCTCGTCGGCCTGATCCACCGCATCAACGAATTGGGGTAAGGCAGTTTTTCCTTCCCAAGTCTCCGCGAAGCTCCTACACTAGTATGGAATCCTATGTTGCACGCTGAGTTCGTTCACCTGCATGTGCATACGAATTACTCCCTCCTGGATGGCGCCTGCCGCATCACCCCGCTGGTTAAGCGCGCCGCCGAGCTGAAGTTTCCCGCCATGGCGATGACCGACCATGGCAACCTGTTCGGCGCGGTGGAATTCTACGAAACCTGCACCAAGCATGGGATCAAGCCCATCATCGGCTGCGAGACCTACCTCGCTCCCAAGCACCGCTTGGACCGTTCCGGCACCGGGATCCGCGATTCGAACTCCCACCTGGTGCTCCTCGCCAAAGACGAGCAAGGCTACTCCAATCTGACGCGCCTGGTGACGATCGGCTACCTCGAAGGGTTCTACTACAAGCCGCGCATCGATAAGGAAGTGCTCCTGCAGCACCGCGACGGTCTCATTGCGCTCACCAGCTGTTTGAAGGGCGTGCTCAACGTGCACCTGACGCAGGACCAGTTCGACCTGGCCCGCCGCGAGCTGGACGACCTCATCCACATCCTAGGCAAGGAGAACGTGTACGTCGAGCTGCAAAACCACGGGCTGCCGCTGGAAGACCGGACGCGCCCGCTGCTCAAGCGCCTGGCACAGGATGCCGGGGTCAAGTGCGTCGCCACCAACGACGTGCACTACATCGAGCAATCACACGCCGAGGCGCATGACGCGCTCATGGCGATCCAGACCCAGACGACGATCGACGATCCCCACCGGCTGCGGTATGAACGGCCGGAGTTTTTTCTGAAGTCCGCGGAGCAGATGAAAGCGCTCTTCGAGGAAGAGCCCGAGGCCATCGCCGCGACGCTGGAGGTCGCGGACCGCTGCAACGTCGAGCTGGAATTCAACAAGCTGCACCTGCCGCATTACGAGCCGCCCGAGGGCAAGCCGCAGCACGACTATCTGCGCGAGTTGTGCGCCAACGGGCTGCACGGCCGCTACCCGCAGCAGAGCGACGCGCTCAAGCAGCGGCTCGAGCATGAGCTCTCCGTGATCCAGCAGGCGGGCTACACGAGCTATTTCCTCATCGTCTGGGACTTCGTGCGCTTCGCGAAAGAGCGGGGCATCCCGGTGGGTCCGGGCCGCGGCTCGGCCGCCGGCAGCCTCGTGAGCTATTGCCTGGGGATCACCGACATCGATCCGCTGCGCTATGACTTGCTCTTCGAGCGCTTCCTCAACCCCCAGCGCGTGACCCAGCCGGATATCGACATCGACTTTTGCTACGAGCGGCGCGGCGAGGTCATCGAGTACGTCATCCAGAAGTACGGCAAAACGAGCGTCGCCCAGATCATCACGTTCGGGACGATGCAGGCCAAAGCGGTCGTGCGAGACGTCGCCCGCGTGATGAAGATGTCGTATGCCGAGGCGGACCGGCTCGCCAAGCTGATCCCCAACGAACTCGACATCACGCTCTCGCGCGCGCTGGCCGAAGTGCCGGAGCTCATTCATCTGTACCGCACCAACGAGCAGATCAAGCAGCTCATGGACACCGCGCTGGTCCTCGAAGGCCTCACGCGCCATGCCTCGACGCATGCGGCGGGCATCACGATCGCCGACAAGCCGCTGACCGACTACGCGCCGCTCTTTAAGAGCAACGACGGCTCGATCACGACCGGCTTCGACATGACGTCGCTGGAGCACATCGGGCTGCTGAAGATCGATATGCTGGGGTTGCGCACGCTCACCGTCATCAGCGAAACGGTGAAGCTCGCCGAGCGCCGCCGCGGGGTGTTGATCAATTTGGAGGCGCTGCCGCTGGATGATGCGGCGACCTACCAGCTGCTGGCGCGCGCCGAAACCATGGGCGTGTTCCAACTGGAAAGTTCGGGGATGCGCGATCTGCTCAAGAAGATCAAGCCCTCCCAATTCGAGGACATCATCTCCGTCATCGCCTTGTTCCGGCCGGGCCCGATCGGCTCCGGGATGCTCGATGAGTTCATGAAGCGCAAGCACGGGCAGATCCCCATCAAGTACGAGCATCCGAGGCTTGAGCCGATCCTCAAAACGACCTACGGCGTGATCGTCTACCAGGAACAGGTGATGCGCGTCGCCAGCGACCTGGCCGGTTTCTCCCTCGCCCAAGCCGACCTGCTGCGCCGCGCCATGGGCAAGAAGATCGCCGACGTCATGGAAGCGCAGCGCAAGGCCTTCGTCGATGGCTGCAAGAAGAACGGCATCAGCGACCGCCATGCCAACCGGATCTTCGATCTGATGGAGCACTTCGCGGGCTACGGTTTCAACAAAAGCCATAGCGCCGCCTACGCGATGATCTCCTACCGCACCGCGTATTTGAAGGCGCACTACCCGGTCGAGTTCATGACCGCGCTGCTCACCAGCGAAATGGGCAACACCGACAAGCTCGTGGTCTACCTCGATGAGGGCAAGCGCACCGGGCTGCGGGTGCTGCCGCCTGACGTGAACGAGAGCCAGTCAGCCTTTACCGCGGTGGATGACCGGTCGATCCGCTGCGGGCTGGGCGTGATCAAAAACGTCGGGCTCGGGGCGATCGACTCCATCATCGCAGCGCGCGAAAGCCTGGGCCGGTTCCAGAGCATTGAGGCGGTGTGCCGCGACGTGGACTTGCGCCTGGTGAACCGTAAGGTGTGCGAAAGCCTGATCAAGGCCGGGGCCTGCGACAGCATGGGGTTGTCGCGGGCCGCCTTGCTGGCTAACCTTGACCAGGCGATGGAGGAGGCCACGACCATCCAGAAAGACCGCGTACGCGGCCAGATGACGCTTTTTGATGAGCTGGCCGCGGCCTCAGCGCCTGATCCGGCTGCCGCTCCCTCGCCGGCAAACCGGCTGCGCGACTGGCCGGAAAGCCAGAAGTTGGCGTTTGAGAAAGCGCTGCTGGGCTTCTACGTTTCGGGCCATCCGCTGGCGCGGTATGAGACCACGATCAAGACGTTGGGCACGACCACCTCGCAACAGCTTCTCCATGTGGAGGAAGGGGCGATTGTGACGGTGGGCGGGATGCTCACAAAGATCAAGCTGACCACCACCAAAAAGACCAATGAGCAAATGGCGGTCTGCATGCTGGAAGACCTGGAGGGCGATGTCGAGGTGCTGATCTTTCCCAACAGCTTTTCGCAGCTCGCACCCCAACTAAAGCCCAATGCGGTGGTGTTCGTCGAGGGAAGAATCATGATCCGGGAGGACCGGCCCCGCTTGATCGCGCAGCAGATCGTGCCCATTGAGCAGGGCGCGAGCAAGCTCGCCCAGGCGATGGAGCTGGTGCTGCAGCGGCATGGCGAAAAGGATCTGCTCGAGCAGCTCAAGGGGTTGCTGGCGCGTTTTCCCGGGGCGGTGCCGATCTACCTGCGCCTTGAGACCCCGGACCAGCCTGCGATGCGCCTGCGACTGCCTGAGCAGTTCAAAGTCGAGCCGCGCCAAGAACTTCTGGAAGAGCTCCACCGCCTGCTGGGCGAGTCGTCGGTGACGATCAAGCGGCAGCCGCCAAAACCTGCCGCGGCCTTCCAGCCTCGTTCAGGAATTCATTGACAAGTTCGCCGCATCTATGTTAATTTAGCTCTTCCTATGGCACTGACTAAGAAGGACTTAGTGCTCATGGTGGCGAAGGACACCGGGGTCACCCAGGTGGATGTGAAGCGGGTGATCCAGCGGTGCCTCGACCATCTTGTCGGCAGCCTCAAGGAAGGGAAGACCGTCGAGCTGCGCAATTTCGGCGTGTTCAAGGTGCGGCAGCGGGCGCCCAGGCGGGGTCGCAACCCGAAAACTGGGCAGGAAGTTCCGGTGCCCCCCAAGCGCGTTGTGGTCTTTAAGCCTGGCCTTCTCATGCGCCAGGACATCAAATAATCCCTCGATCCCTCCCACCCATCCGCCAGGCAGTCTCCTGGAGTCCGCCCGGTCACGTGGAGTGGAACTGACGCTCATGGCGCTGCAGTCACTGCGCGGCACAACCGATTTGCTGGGCGAGACGGTCCATCAGTGGAGCCGCGTGGAGCACACCGCCCGCCGGCTTGCCAAGCTCTACGGATATAGCGAGATTCGCACACCCCTCATTGAAGACGCCGCGCTGTTCCTGCGCTCGGTGGGCGAAACGACCGATATCATCCAGAAAGAGATGTTCCGTTTCGAGGACCGGGGAGGGCACGAGATCGTGCTCCGGCCGGAAGGCACCGCCTCGATCGTCCGGGCCTACCTGGAGCACCATCTCGACAAGAACCAAGGCTTTGCCAAACTGTTCTATCTGGGGCCGATGTTCCGCGCCGAGCGGCCGCAGGCCGGCCGTTTCCGCCAGTTCCACCAATATGGGGCGGAAGCCATCGGATCCTCCAGCCCGTGGGTCGATGTCGAGGCCATCACGCTGTGCGTGGAAATCCTGCGCGGTTGCGGCGTGGCCAGCACCGACGTCTGGCTCTCCAGCATGGGCTGCCGGGACGACCAGCGGCGATCCGCCGAAGCGCTGCGCAAGCGGCTGCGGCCGCACCTCGGCAAGCTGTGCAAGGAGTGCCAGGCGCGCTTTGAGAAGAACGTCTTTCGGGTGCTGGACTGCAAAAATCCCGCGTGCCACGAGATCGCCTGGGACTTCAAGGGCTCCCCCTTTCTCCTGTGTGACGCTTGCACCGCGCATTTCAATGACGTGCGGCAGGGCTTGAAGGGCGCCGGTATCGCGTATGACGACACCAAGACGTTTGCGCGCGGCTTGGATTATTACACTCGCACAGTCTTCGAAGTCCGCGCCAAGGGTCTTGGCGCGCAGGATGCGGTGGCGGCCGGTGGGCGGTATGACCATCTGGTGGAAGAGCTAGGCGGCCCCTCGGTCGGCGCGTTCGGCTTTGCCGCGGGGATCGAGCGCGTCCTCATGGCGGCTTCAGGAGACGTCAAACCAGCTGATGCCGCGGCCAGCCGCCGCGGCGTGTATCTGGCGATCGCACAGCCCGACTTGACCGGTGAAGGGTTCCGGCTGATCCAAACGCTTCGCAGCCGGGGCGTGCCCGCCACGATGGATTACGACAGCAAGAGCCTCAAGGCCCAGTTGCGCGAAGCGGACAAGTCCGGCTGCCAGTTTGTCGCGGTGTTGGGCGCGAAGGAACTCCAGGAACAGACGATCACGATCAAGGACTTAGGACAGGGCAGCCAGCGGACCGTGCGCCTCGCCTCCTTCGCGGAGGAGATAGCCGGACCCGCCAAGGCGTCATGCCACTCCTCATAAGGATACGTCCACGATGATGCGAACGCATGGATGCGGCGAGCTGACGGAATCGCTCATCGGTCAAACCGTGACGTTGTGCGGCTGGCTTCACCGACGGCGCGACCATGGGGGGCTGAGCTTTTTCGATTTGCGGGACCGCTCCGGCCTGGCCCAGGTCGTGTTTAACGCCAAGTCGAAGCCTGAGCTGCACCAGCAGGCTAAAGGCTTCGGGCCTGAGTACGTGCTGCGCATCACCGGCAACGTGCGGGCCCGGCCCAAAGGGTCGGAAAACCCGAAGCTGCCCTCGGGCATGGTGGAAGTGCAAGCCGCCGAAGCGGTCGTCTTGAACCCTGCCACACCACCGCCGTTTGAAGTGGACGACCAGCTTGAAGTTTCCGAAGAGGTCCGGCTCCAGTGGCGCTACATTGACTTGCGCCGGCCGTCCAGCCAACACAAATTGATTCTTCGCCATAAAATCGTGCACCGCATGCGCACAACGCTCAGCGAGCTCGGCTTCCTTGAAATCGAAACCCCTATCCTCACCAAGTCCACGCCGGAAGGCGCGCGCGACTATCTCGTGCCCTCGCGCGTCAACCCTGGCCGGTTCTTCGCACTGCCGCAATCGCCGCAACTCTTCAAGCAGCTCCTCATGGTGGCGGGGATGGAACGCTACTTCCAGGTCGCCCGCTGCTTCCGCGATGAAGACCTGCGCGCGGACCGGCAGCCGGAATTCACGCAATTGGACCTTGAAATGTCGTTCGTGGACCAGGAAGATGTGTTAGGCGTCATTGAAGAAGTCATTCGCCGCGTGTTTGTGGATGAGCTGAAGATTCCGCTGACCACGCCGTTTCCGCGCATCACGCACCACGAGGCGAAGACGAAATACCAAAGCGATAAGCCGGACCTGCGCACGCCCGAGCAGCCCTGGGCGTTTTGCTGGGTCGTCGATTTTCCGCTCTTCCAGTGGGATGACCAGGCCAAGCGCTGGAACGCCGAGCACCACCCGTTCACCTCGCCGCATCCTGACGACGCGGCGATGCTGTCAAGCGAGCCGGGCAAGGTCAGGGCACGCGCGTATGACCTCGTGCTCAACGGCATGGAGCTTGGCTCGGGCAGCATCCGGATCCACAACGCACAGATGCAGCGTGCGGTCTTCTCGGTGCTGGGTCTGGATGAGCAGACCGTCCGCGAGCGGTTCGGTTTCCTGCTGCGGGCGTTTGCGTACGGCGCACCACCCCACGGCGGGTTCGCGGTCGGCATCGACCGGCTCGTGGCGCTGGCCACGCACGCGACGTCCATTCGCGACGTCATCGCATTTCCGAAGACACAGAAGGCAGTGGACCTGGTGACCGACGCGCCGTCCACCGTCACGGACGCTCAACTCAAAGAACTGGGCATTGCGGTACTCACACCGCGCAAATAACCACAGGGGGACGGGATGAGGGGAGCCACACGGATCGTCTGGGGCTTATTGGGGTTGGTCATCATCAGCGGCTGCCGCACCGCCGCGCGGGTCATCGAGATGCCCCGGGTCGATTTGGCGCTGGAAAGCGGTAATCGCGGCTACCTGGCCGGCACGCCGCCCTCGCCCAGCGACCAGAGGACCACGCGCCAGATGATGGGCGCCGATGTCGAGATCCCCAGTTTCTACAAGGCGAAGCCCTCCGGCAGAAAGGTGGGCCTGGAGGATGTGCTCTCCCGCGAGTCTGAGCCGTCCGATACCGAGGAAATGGCCGCCGCTCCGATGGCCGGGCCGGCACTCTTCGACGCCTATACGGTCCAAAAGGGCGACACGCTCTGGTCCATTGCCGCGAAGCCTGAGGTCTACGGCAACGCCAACCACTGGCGTAGGATTTTCGAGGCGAACCGCGAGCTGCTCAAGAGCCCTGACCGCGTGCGCGTGGGCATGACGCTCAAGATTCCCCGCGGCTCGGGCGGCGAGGAGTTTCCGGCTGACGAAGACGAAGGGATGACGTTCAAGAAGTAAGCCTCATGCCAGAGCAATCCGTCACGATCCGCAACGACCAGGAGATGCTGGCCCTCTTCGGCAAGCATGACCAGCACCTGCGCAAGATCGAGCATGCGCTGGGCGTGTCGGTCGTGGCGCGGGCGGGCGAAGTCAAAATCAACGGCCCGGAGGTCAATCTCGGCAAGGCCGCCCGGCTGTTTGACGATCTGCTCGTCATCGTGCGATCCGGCTCGCCGCTGCATAAGGAAGACGTCGAGTACGCGCTGCGGGCGATCAACGACCCCCGTCTGATCCAGCTGCGCCAAATGTACCAGGAGCGCATCGACGTGCCTTCCAAGCGGCGCTTCGTGCTGCCGCGCACGCCCGGCCAGAAAGCATACGTCGATGCGATGCGCAGCCATGACATCGTGTTTGCCGTTGGTCCTGCGGGAACGGGGAAGAGCTATCTCGCGATGGCCATGGCGGTGGAGAACCTGACGAAGGGCGAAGTGTCCCGCATCATCCTGACCCGCCCGGCGGTCGAAGCCGGGGAGCGGCTCGGGTATCTGCCGGGCGACCTGGCCGAGAAGATCAACCCCTACCTGCGCCCGCTGTACGACGCGCTCTATGAGATGATGGAGATCGATATGGTCCAGCGCTATATCGATCGGGGCATCATCGAAGTGGCCCCTCTGGCGTTCATGCGCGGTCGAACGCTCAATGACGCGTTCATTGTCCTCGACGAAGCCCAGAATACCACCGGTGAGCAAATGAAGATGTTTCTCACGCGCTTAGGGTTCGACTCCAAAGCAGTGATCACCGGCGACGTGACCCAGGTTGACTTGCCGACAGAGAAGATCTCCGGCCTCATTCAGGTCCAGGGGCTCCTTGCGAAGGTCCCAGGGATTAAATTTATTCCGTTCAGTGCGCAGGACGTCGTGCGCCACGAGCTGGTGCAGGCCATTATCCAGGCGTATGAGCAGGGCAACCACCGTTCGGCTTAACGTGGTAAACGCCCAGCGGCGGCTGCCGGTGCCTGTGCGCGCGCTCGCCCGCTTTGCGCAGCGATCGGCGCGGCGGTTAGGCATCCGTGTTGGCGGCACAATCGCGATCACGTTCATCGACGCCGCGCGCATGCGCCAGCTCAACCGGCGGTTTCTCCGGCATGACCGCCCGACTGACGTGCTCAGTTTCCGCTACGAGGAAGGGGAGCCGCTGGTCGGCGAGATCCTGATCGCGCCGGCGGCGGCGCGGGCCTACGCCGCCGAGCATGGGCTGGCGTACCGCGAGGAGCTGGCGCGTTACGTGGCGCACGGCCTGTTGCACTGGCTCGGCCACGACGATCGCACGCGCGCGCAGCAGCAGCGGATGCGCCGCCTCGAAAACGACTTGCTGTCAGCCCGCGCCGGCCAATGAGCCTGCACACAACCGACGTCATCGTGCTTCGCCGCTACCTGTACCGCGAGACCAGCGTCATCGTTAGTCTGCTGAGCGACCGGTACGGCAAGTTCCGCGGCCTGGTGAAAGGATTGCGCACGTACCCGAACCGGCATCACAGCGCGATGGAGCCGATGACGGTCAACCGCATCGTGTTCTACGACACGCGCACCAGCCAGCTGCACCTCATCAGCCAATGCGATCTCCTCTCGCCGCTCTCATCGATCCAGCAGGATCTGGACACCGCCCGCGCCGCCGCCCGCTGTGTGGAGCTCACCGACGTGGTCATGCCGCTTGAACAGCCGCACCCGTTGGTCTA
>Ga0066640_10002490_pt1 | contig 11066 bp, 10 predicted proteins | sample CryGeyCG2114_020_2_FD_59505 | JGI IMG/M metagenome (GOLD analysis project Ga0066640, IMG submission 59505) | Groundwater microbial communities from aquifer - Crystal Geyser CG11_big_fil_rev_8/21/14_0.20 | ecosystem: Environmental > Aquatic > Deep subsurface > Groundwater | place: USA: Utah... | reverse complement strand
ATTCGGTTTTTGATGTCAGCGATACGTTGCTGATTATGCGCCCTTATCAGATTGCCGCCACCGAGCGTATTTTATGGAAGGTTAAGAGTTCGTATCAGGCGAAGAACTGGAGCGACCCTGAAAGTGGGGGCTATATCTGGCACACCACAGGCTCTGGTAAAACGCTGACCAGTTTCAAGGCGGCACGTCTGGCCACCGAACTGGATTTCATCGACAAAGTCTTTTTTGTGGTAGACCGTAAAGACCTCGACTACCAAACCATGAAGGAATACCAGCGTTTCTCGCCTGATAGCGTGAACGGCTCTGACAGCACTGCGGGGTTGAAGCGCAATCTGGAAAAGGATGATAACAAGATCATCGTCACCACGATTCAGAAACTCAACAACCTAATGAAAAGCGAAGGCGACCTTCCTATTTATAACAAGCAGGTGGTGTTTATTTTTGACGAATGTCACCGCAGCCAATTTGGTGAAGCTCAAAAGAATCTGAAGAAGAAGTTTAAGCAGTTTTATCAGTTTGGTTTCACAGGCACACCGATCTTCCCGCAGAACGCGCTGGGTGCAGATACGACTGCCAGCGTGTTTGGGCGGGAGCTGCATTCCTATGTGATCACCGATGCCATCCGTGATGAAAAAGTGCTTAAGTTCAAGGTGGATTATAACGATGTAAGGCCTCAGTTTAAGGCTATTGAGTCCGAGCAGGATTTAGATAAGCTAAGTGCGGCAGAAAATAAACAAGCGTTACTGCATCCTGAGCGTATCCGTGAAATATCTCAATATATTCTGAATAATTTTCGGCACAAAACCCATCGCCTTCAGGGAAGCAACAAGGGCTTTAATGCCATGTTTGCCGTGAGCAGTGTGGATGCTGCAAAGCTCTATTATGAGGCTCTGGGTAAGTTGCAAGCAGAGAGCGACAAACCGCTTAAGATCGCCACCATCTTCTCTTTCGCAGCCAACGAGGAACAGGATGCGGTGGGTGAGATTGTCGATGAAAGTTTTGATGTATCAGCCATGAACAGCAGTGCAAAAGAGTTTCTGAGTGCGGCTATTGGCGATTATAATACTTACTTCAAAACCAATTTCAGCGTGGATAGTAGTGGCTTCCAGAACTATTACCGCGATTTGGCTAAACGGGTTAAGTCCAAAGAAATTGATCTGCTGATTGTGGTCGGCATGTTCCTAACTGGCTTTGATGCACCTACGCTCAACACCTTATTCGTAGACAAGAATCTTCGCTATCATGGCTTAATGCAGGCTTATTCGCGCACAAATCGCATTTATGACGCCACTAAAACCTTCGGTAACATTGTCACATTCCGTGACCTAGAGAAGGCGACCGTTGATGCCATCACTCTGTTTGGTGATAAAAACACCAAGAATGTGGTGTTGGAAAAAAGTTACAAGGAGTACATGGATGGCTTTAGCGATGCAACGACTGGTGAGGCGCGGCGTGGTTTTGTCGATGTTGTGAATGAGCTGGAGCAGCGTTTCCCAAATCCAGATGCCATCGAAAAAGAGGCCGACAAAAAAGCCTTTGCTAAATTGTTTGGGGAATATTTACGCGTAGAAAATATTCTGCAAAACTATGATGAATTTGCGAGCCTTAAGGCACTGCAGAATATAGATGCAAATAATCCTGAAGAAGTTGAGGCATTTAAGGAGGCGCATAATTTAAGTGATGAAGATTTTGCAGCGCTAAAGACCGTCAAAATACCGGCTGAGCGTAAAATTCAAGACTATCGATCAACCTACAATGATATCCGAGATTGGCTACGGAGGGAGAAAGCCTCCGAAGAAAAAGAAAAATCCACTATCGACTGGGATGATGTGGTGTTTGAGGTGGATTTGCTCAAATCGCAAGAGATTAATTTGGATTACATCCTGGAGCAAATCTTCGAAAACAACAAAAAAGTGAAAGATAAAGCGGCACTGGTTGAGAATGTACGTCGCTTGATTAGAGCCAGCATAGGCAACCGTGCAAAAGAAGGGTTGATAGTAGATTTCATCAATCAAACAGATCTCGATAAGATTGGTGATAAGGCTAGCGTAATTGATGCTTTCTTTACGTTTGCCCAAGCCGAACAAAGACGAGAAGCAGAAGAATTAATCAACAGTGAGAATCTTAATACAGAGGCAGCGAAGCGTTATATAACCACTTCGATTAAGCGTGAATTCGCCAGTGATGCAGGCACAGAGCTGAATGCTGTTTTGCCTAAGATGAGCCCGCTCAATCCTGAATACTTGACGAAAAAACAAAGTGTTTTTCAGAAAATATCGGCGTTTGTCGAAAAGTTTAAAGGTGTTGGTGGGCAGATTTAATGGGCAAATAGTAAGGCGAGCGCGTATGAGTGAAGGAACTGTACACATAGCTGGAATTGACCTACCTAAGCAGTTGTATGACGCTGCCAATAATAAGTCTTTGGTAATTTTTGTAGGAGCAGGAGTTTCGTTATCGAGTAATATTCCTAATTTTGAAGGTTTAACGAACGAGATTCTAAAAGACGCGGGGAAAAACTATAATAAAAAATTTAGCTTCTCCGAGAAATTGGAAAGAGCGGAGCTCGATGGAGTTGATATAAGGCGTGAAACCCGAAGGATTATTAAAGAAAAGAATATCGGCCCCACTTCGCCCCATAATCACATCATAGATTTCTTTCGTCAAAAAACCATGCGTTTGGTTACCACTAACTTTGACCTAAACCTCTCTGAGTCTGCAATAAATAAGAAAGTTTCTCATAAGTCATACTATCAGCCAGCCTTGCCAACTGGAGATTTATTTAGTGGTATTGTGTATTTACATGGAGCCGTTTCAGATGATGAAAACCCTCTTATAATTACTGAAAAAGACTTTGCTCGTGCATATCTGAAGTATGGGAGACAAACAGCATTCATTCGTGAGTTATTTTCGACATTTACCGTACTTTTTATCGGTTATAGTTATGACGATAAGATGCTACAGTTGATTGCAAAATCCGATGTTGATGATGACTACAGAAAGAGTAATCCGCACTATTTACTTTTGGATGACAAAAAACATTTAGATGATCCAGAAAAATGGGATTTGCTGGGTATTAAAGCGATTCCATATCCATGTCCTGAAGGAAACCATGATAAATTATGGGACATGATAATAACATGGGGTGATTTGATTAATCGCAAACCTTCTGAGCATCAGATTGCGATACAAAAAATTGTGAGGAAACGTGGAGAGCTTACACAGCAGGAAAGTGACTACATAAGATGTTGTTTAGAACAGCCAAGCCTTGCCCAATGCTTCTTTCAGCACGCTAAAACCGAGCGTTGGCTGAAATGGGCATATGATCACAATGTTCTGGACATCTTTTTTAAGATTAATTTTCAGACTTCAGAGATTGAGCGGCTGGCCATTATCTGGTTTTCGGATAATTTTGTGACCAGAACTTACGATTTAGCGCTCAAAATCATTAAAGAGAAGGGCGTTGGCGTGCTCAATCCATATCTTGTGGATATGATTGCACTCGCTTTTCACCGTGCCAAGAAATTACCTCCAAGGGCTGTTTTTTCGCAATGGATACACATCATTTTGTCTTCGGCAAATTTCCTTCCAAGGGATCATATCAGCTATATTCTTCTCAAATGCCGGATACCACAGGATAATGACATTGCCCTGTTACTCCTGAATAAGCTCACTTTACCAACTGGCTTAAAAGACAGAGGAAGTTCAGATAGCACGGAATATTGGATAAGGGATATTTGGGAAAAGAAATTTAAGCCAAAGATTTCCTCTGTCGCTTCCGAAGTAGAGCCGCTGATCACCCACCATTTGAAGCTGCACGAACTGCAGGAAAGGACACGGTATAATCTTCATACGGTAACTTATGTCTCAAGACCTTCTATTGAAGAAAATCCTCATAATTTTAAACATGACCTGATTGATGCGCTTATCGACATTGCCAGAGATATCATAGATTATTTTACTGCAAAACAACCCAAAATAGCTGCTGAGGTAATAGAACGCTGGTATCAGCAGAAAACGGTCATATTAAAACGGTTGAGTGTTTACGGTATAACCAGGCATACAGGTCTGTCTGCATCCGAAAAGCTGTCATGGCTTCTGGCAAAGAAAGAGTTGCTGCATCCAACGCTCACGCATGAGAATTTTGGGATTATACAGGCAATTTATTCTCATCTTAATGAAGTGGAAAGAGAGCGGTTGATTGCCACAGCTGAACGCGAAGCAAAAGAAGATTATCCCCTCTACAATTTTGTGGTCTGGTTAAACAGAACAGACCCGAACTGCCCATTAGCTAAAGCTAAACTGGAAGAGCTTCAGCAAAAGAACCCTGTATTTGGCCCCAGAGATGATCCAGATTTAAGCTCTCATATGTCAACACGATGGGGACACATTAGCCCCATTTCAGTGGAAGATTTAATTAAAATGGATATGGCGGAAGCCACCAAACTGCTGGACACATACAAGGGAGAGCGTGGTTTTGATAAGCCAGAACGTGAAGGACTCATTGATACTCTGGGGAATGTTGTAAAAGAGCATTTTGACTGGAGCCTTAAGTTGGCTCAGGAATTAGCTGCTAAAAACATATGGCAAAAGGATATATGGTACCGGATTCTTTGGTCATGGAGTGAGGTTAAAGACCTAAGCGTCGAGAATGCCAACATTGTGGTAAGATTTATCTATAATAACCAGGCGCTTCACATTCACCATTACGAGATAGCAAGATTCCTCTCAAGTCAGGATAAAAAATTATATGAATCTAATGAGAATGAAAAACGATCTCTTAAGTTAGCCTATGCAATACGTGACGTTGCATTCTCAGATGAAGAAACAGACAAGGTATTTGTTAGTGATGAAGTACCTGATTGGTGGGGAGAAGCTATAAATTCCACTGGTCATTATATTTGTTATTTTTTTGTTAGAATCTTTGATGAGAAATACAAAAAAACAAAGCAGAAACGCAGGAAGTTGGATGAGTTCTTTCTGCCATTTATAGAACATGATTCGTATTCTGCGCAAATGGGAAGAGTTACTCTTGCTCATTATCTGCTTTTCTTTTTTAGTGTCGATAAGCAATGGACTCGCGATACAATTCTTCCGCTGTTTGACTGGACTATAGATACCAAAAATGCGCTGCAATCCTGGCAGGCTTACCTCTATAGAGGAAGGTGGAGCAAGGGATTATTCGATGACTTAATTGAGCTGCATCAGAAAACATTTACCCATTTCAAGGGACTTGGGAAACTCCGCGATAATTACTGTCAGCATGTGGCTGGCCTTACACTTTACTGTGTTATTTTTGATAAGCATGATCCACTGGAAACCGGGTGGTTGCGTGCTTTTATTAAGCATTGCGAAGAAGAAGACTTAGCCGCATTTGCTGAGGGCATTTATGCGTTCCTGCGAGATAACGAAGAAGTGCAGGAAAACAGCTCAAAAGTATGGGAAAAGCTTTTGCTGCCCTATTTGGATCAACGGATATCAGGGAAACCAAAAACCCTCTCTAAATCAGAATTCAGATGGATGCTAAAATGGTGTTTGCACCTCGATTCAGATTTTCAGGCCTGTGTTGAAAAAATCATAGAAGCGGACGAGAGTGCTTATCTGCTGGGTATTGATCGCACACAGCATACGGATATTTTTTACAGATTTAAAGATTCCAAGGTATTGCGAAGCAACCCTGAGGCTGCTGGCCGATTAATTCTTCACTTACTTTCAAAGAAGCACATATCCCTCTGGGATTGGGATCGCCTTAAAGAAGTCATACAGACCATTACCCTGCGAGGCTGTTCCAGAAAAACGGTTTCTCAGATTATTGAGGTTTCGTTGAGTCTCGGATTCACGCAGGCGGATCAATTAAAAGAAAAGCTGGAAGGCTTTTGTAAGAGGCATAATAGAAAATAGATTGCTTAGTCTTATAGTGTTATTTCCTCTGCAAAAAGTCGACCACATGACCAAGCATTTTATCCATAGCAATGTGCGATGGGGTGGTGGGAGTGATGACTTCTTCTTTCCATATGAGCACGGCGAACATCAACTGCGCGGCGGCTTCTTTAGGCGTTAGAGGTTTGAGGCGGCTGGCGGTGTCGATTGCTCTGGCTTGGGTGCGTGAGAAAACGCTTTCAGAAATGTGGCCCAATTCGAAATGCTCTTCGGCATCCACCCATATTTTTAGCAAATCCTGTAAAGTTGATTTAGGCATGGTGACCTCCGGCTTTGCGGAGTTTTCGTGCCAGATGCAAAAGCGTGTCGCGTGAGGCGCGGCAGCGGATCATGCTGAATGCTTCAAGCAGGTGTTGTTTCTGGCTGGTGTCGAGCAGGATGGTTGGGTGTGCCGGTTCGTAGAATTCGTGGATTTCGGTGCGGGTGATGGCGGCGATGCTGTTTAGCGCAACGGCGGGGATTTTCTCAGTGCCTTTTTCGTAGTTGCGGATAGAACCAGGTTTTATGACCAGCTGGTGGTGCTGGTGAATGCGCTTACTCAGCTCCTTGATAGTAAGGCCTGCCCGGATTCGGTAGAGTCTTATATTCTCGCCGACATTCCGGTTTTCGTCGTTGTTTTGCATCATGCCTCCTTTCTTTTTAAGTTAACGGAAGGACATGAAGCGATAGGTTTTAAGGTTTATCAAGTAGATAATAAGATATACGAAGCGTTTATTTGCTTTCTTAGAATTATGAAGTTAGTACCCTTTTTAGAAAAGCGATGTATGCTGTTAGTACAGAAATTAAGAGACGAGTATGAACCAAAAGCACGAAGAGAATGTCATTAATATAGAGAGTCTTGCTGGAATTCAATACCTTGGAATGGCTGGTATTACACAGAACTGCTTACAAGCGATTGTGCGCCTCATCCACTATGGTGATCGTATTAATATAGCAAAGCTTTTAACGTCAAAAGAACATCGACATACATTCATTCTGGATGTCAACGATGAGGAGCCGGTTGCAATTAAATCTGGCTTTGCATCTGGGTATGGCGGAACTGGACCTAAAGGGCTGTCTGTTGCCTTGCAGATACTTTGTAAACACAACATTGATATTGAAGAGTATGAAGTAGATAGTGATTTTATGAGTCGCTTAGATCAATCCTGTCTATCGCGTGATGATTTAGAAAAATTAAATAATTAGAAGCCCGTGCGACCTGATCGATATGATGATTACATATATGAATATAGTCCAGCACCTATCCCTGGATTACAGTCTTATAATAGTGAAGCTGTAAAAAATAAGTTTCCCACCGTAATACCATTCCACATTGTTGATGATCGCTTGTTAGAATTTGCGTTAATTTTTCCTCAAAACCCTGACTCTGCTATTAAGGATGGTTTTCGCCGTTTGGAGACTATTGTAAGTGAGCGCGCCAGTATACATGATGAAGTGGGGGTGAAACTGTTCTCAAAAGCTTTTTTAAATGAGGATGCACCATTAACGTGGGATAAGATTAGCAAGGGTGAAAAGGTCGCTCGTGCTCAGATGTTTACAGGAGTCTTCGGTGCTTACAGGAATCCACGTGCACATAAAGAAAAAGAGATGACACATGCTGAAGATTTACGTGAATTTTTGCTGCTTAATGAGTTATATTTGCTTGAGGCAAGCGCAGTTAAAGAACCTGATTCAGATTAAGTGTTTATAGTATTTATGCCCCCAATAGGCAGCTATGGGGAAACAATTGGGGGCATGTGATATATAACCCTACTCGAATTACTCAAATAAATCAAATGCTTGTGCTTTCAGCTTCGATCCCGTAGGGACCATCTCACGCTATAGCCACGTCTAACGATATCTAAAAAAACTTGGTTTTCCATCATCAATTGCGGTTCCATTACAGTGACAGACTCCAATCTGGAGTGCTACACTCGTAGCAAGAATTAATATTAGCGGCAAGACTCAGAAGGAATTGGTGGAAATATTTTATTCCTAATTAAGTAAAATTATTTGTTGGCCTCTTGATTCATGATATCTGAAATAGTTTCGTAGGCGGATATCCACGCTTGCTTTACAACCGGTTTAAAGTCATCACCCATCGCGGATGAAATCGCTATTATTAAAGCCCGCCCAAATATTAGATAATCTTTTTTCTGAACATTCTTGCTTTTAAGATTTACGGCAATTGTTTTTATATAAGGACCAACTGCTGATGCGTCTCGCAGGTGTTCTATTATATATATCATGCTTTTTAATATTTGCTTGCGTTCTTGCCTTGTGTCTTTGCAAAAAAGTGACTTCGTTTCAGGACAGATGGCAAACATGCTGTCCAATATAACGCGTGGAATCTTTCGTATTACTGGAGCCGGAATTGACTTGAAACTATCCTGAACAATTGAAATTTGCCTTGAGTCCACTTTTATAACCTAATCTTAGAAGACTTTTTTATAAGTCTTGTGTATATTAATATAAAATTACTCAAACTCCTTGTTCAGGCAATATTAAATAACCTTATTTTTTATAAGAAATTATAATAAAACAATAATTAATATGTTTTGTCCAGTAATAGTTGAGTGGATTGCAATTTGGCTCAACCATTACTGCTTAGATGGGACTGCGGCTTGATATTCTTCTATAATGTTTTCTACAGCTTCATTGTCAATTTTACTGATTAAGCGTTTGTGAGCCCGCTGTTCCTGGCTCTTCATTTTTCGTTGTAGCTTCGTCAGGCTGCTCTGTTGCACCGGTTTCTCTCTCAGCTTCTTCCACATGATCTGTCTCCCTGATTGGATTTTCTTCTTGAATTACATTTTCTTTAGGGGTTGCGTGAACCTCTGCCGCAGGAGCCGCCGGTACAGGAGTGGGGGGCTCTTTGGGCGCTTCAAGAGATGGTTCGTTTGGTTGACTTTGCTCGGCTGCCGGGCTTACCGGTGGCTCTTTAACTTCAGGAGCGGCCTCTTGTTGTGGGGCTTGCGCAGATGTGGTTGCAGCTTGCGGTTCCATGGAAACCGTTGCAGGAGGTGCTTTTTGCTCCTCTGTTTCCTGTAGTTTTAGCAGCTCTTCTTTGACCGGAGCTGAGTCTGGTTGTTGGTTTTCTAAAAAGGCTACTTCTTGGAAAAATTCTTTTGATTTTTCGGCATAGCTACTTAAAAATTTAAATATATTGGAGTTTAGCTTTTCAAGCTCTTCTAATTTATTTTCTATATTGCGAAGTTGTGAAGAAAAATCCTGATTTTCCATATTTACATACCTATAAATTTGTTACTTTACTATAGCTGTAACATTATTTATAGCATGCAAAAATTAACAGAATCTTAATCGACTAGAACGGAATTTCGTCATCTAGTTCTTCAACGGCAAATTCCTGAGAGTTGCCAGACTGCGAACCGGATGAGCTTTGATCGTTAGAATTGTTGCTATAACCACCTGAATTATCATTGCCGCCGCCACGGTTATCCAGCATTGTAATGGTGGAATTGAAGCCTTGTAAGACAATTTCCGTGCTATAGCGATCATTGCCGCTTTGATCCTGCCATTTACGAGTTTGAAGAGCGCCTTCAATATATAATTTAGCACCTTTTTTCATGTAGTTTTTAACAACATTTACAAGGCCGGGGCTGAATATTACAACGCGGTGCCATTCGGTTTTATCTTTACGTTCTCCGGTGTTTTTATCGCGCCATGATTCGCTTGTTGCCACGCGAAGGTTAGCTATTTCACGCCCATCCTGTGTGCTGCGAATCTCAGGATCCGCGCCCAGATTGCCTACTAAAATAACTTTATTAACCGAACCTGCCATAACTATACCTCGTAAAATTAATTTTAAGCGACTTTATACACACTTCTGCCTTTTTGCAATAGATTATTCTATAACCACCAAATAAACAGGAGCTTAACATACCCGAAATTGATCCTATAACAATCCTTAAAGTTGAGGTTTTACAGAACCTGTAAATCATATTAAGAGCACATGCAAAACGGCTTGCAGGCTAACTTTTTTAGAAGATCATCTGCACTGCTATTTTTAGAGTCAAAAGATAACAACGCAGATGATGACTGCATTAGTCCAGCACATTTCGATATTGTTGCCGCAGTTTTTCATCAGTACGCAAAAGCGTTGCTATCTGATTAAACTGTTCTATCGAAAAAGATGATTTTTCAATCACCTGTGTCATTTCCTGACCAGCCTGCTGCATAACCGAGGTGGCTTCCGCCTTGTTATTAGTCTCGTTGGCTTTTGCAGTATAGTTTTGCTGAATATTATACACCTGCTTTTGCATTTTGATGAACTCTTTCATCTGTCCGTCAGACACCTCTATCTGCTGCTGTGTAACGGGCGGTGTTTGCTGTGAAAATGCCGGCGCAGTAAAGGCAACTGACGCAACAAGACACGATGCCATAAAATGCTTTATTTTACGAATCATATACCATAACTCCTTGAATTAATTATACAAAAATACCGCCCGGCAAAAACCGGGCTACACTATAAGATTAATCAAGAACTTTCTGATATTGCTGCTGCAACTTCTGATCACGCGGCAGAAGCATGACAATTTTATTATATTGTTCCACCGTTATAGGGGATTCTTCCACAACTTTTGTTGCTTCTTCATTAGCTTTTTGTGAAATGGCGGCAATTTTTGCTGGATCATCCGCTGCCTTTTTAGCTTCAGACTGATAAACTTGTTGCACCGAAACAACTTTTTGCTGCACTTTTACAAACTCCTTCATCGTATCATCCGATACGGTGATTGATTGTACTTGTTGCTGCTCATAAGCAGGTGGTGGTGGTGTTTGCTGAGAAAATGCCGGCGCGGCAATGGCAAGTGATGCGATAGCACCCATTGCCATCAAATAATTGGTTTTACGAGTCATACTCATATCTCCTTTTAAGGTTAAACATGAGTAAGTTAGCGAAACATACCATAACTAGGGTGTCAACCCTAGTGGAAAAATAATTCCGGGCAGTGTTCAGTATAGATAGATTTTTATTGATATTAAATATTAGGACAACAACAGCCATATTAATAACAAAAAAAAGAATTAAAATATAACGATAAAAAATAACTTTAAATTGACATTTAAATTAAAAAACATATAAGTGCGACACATTAAGAAACTAGGGTTATATTTTCAATGCCAGAAAC
>Ga0066640_10002488_pt1 | contig 11068 bp, 12 predicted proteins | sample CryGeyCG2114_020_2_FD_59505 | JGI IMG/M metagenome (GOLD analysis project Ga0066640, IMG submission 59505) | Groundwater microbial communities from aquifer - Crystal Geyser CG11_big_fil_rev_8/21/14_0.20 | ecosystem: Environmental > Aquatic > Deep subsurface > Groundwater | place: USA: Utah... | reverse complement strand
CATTCCACCACTTGCCCGTCTACGTTAAATTGCTTTCGCGTTTAACTTCGCCGGGCCGCGACCGAAAACTCACACTTGCCCATTTTAGAACTGTCAGCCTTCAGCCAACAGCTGTCAGCAAAAAACCATATTCCCTTCTGGCGCTGACGGCTGAGAGCTGATTGCTGAAAGCTTAAAAAGGCGAGGAGCGGAATCGAACCGCTGAATAATGGTTTTGCAGACCACCGCCTTACCACTTGGCTACCTCGCCATTCATGTCCGTCGTAAATTATTGCTTTTTTTGAATGAGCGTGACGACCTGCTGGACGATGGTGTCGATTTCCGCAATATGTCCCTGGCCGACGATCCCGCAGGCCAGGCTGCCTTCGACCGGATCAATAAAATGCACGCCGCCGTCCTTAAGCTTACGGCAGTTCGCCTGCACCAAAGGATTGCGGTACATGTTCTCGTTCATGGCCGGAGCAATAACGATAGGCGCTGTTGTGGCCAATGCCAGACAGGTCAAAAGATCATCGGCCAGGGCGCCGGCCAGCTTGCCGATCGTGTTGGCGGTTGCCGGGGCCACTAAAAACACATCCGCCTCGCGGGCCAGCTGAACGTGGCTGATTTCCCAGGAATCGCTTTTGTCGTCGAACATTTCGCTATGCACTTTTTCGCCCGCCAGCGTGCCCAGGGTCAACGGCGAGATAAACTTCTCCGCCTCCTTGGTCATGATCACGGAAACCCTTAAGCCCTTCTCGCGTAGCCGACGGATCAGGTCCGCAGCCTTGTAGGCTGCAATGCTGCCCGTCACCCCCAAAATAACATGCCCCTCACTCTTTGACATCAGCCATCTTCCTTTGCGCCCTGCCGGTTACTCTGCGACAACCGCCTGCGGCTCTTCGTCCTCTTTGGCGGCCTTCGCGCCCTTTTTCTTGCGGTCGCCCTCTGGCGCAGGCCTGAACTGATCAGCGACATCCTTTAACACGACCATGCCTGCCCGGACCTCTTCCAGGGCAACGGTCGTTGTCTTGGAGTCAACAGGGACCGTGACCAAGGGCCTTTTGCCATCCGCAAGCTCCGTGGCACGATTGGACGCCATCCGGATAAGCTTGTAAATACTATAGCCCGATTTGGGCAATAATTGTTCCAGCGGTGGATACCCCATAATCTAAAACCCTCCGATTGTATAATGCTTATAACTGCTTTATTTTTATTAAGTTAGTGACACCCCGCCTATTATAGAAAATAATAAGTTCATATATATATCACAACATCCGTGGGTTGTCAATCGTTGAAATTGGCCAAGATCAGACGCTCAAGGCGGGCATACGATTTGGCCAAATTGTCATTAATAATGACGGCGTCATAATGACGGGACTGCTTGAGTTCCTGCCTGGCCGTTTTAAGGCGGATGTTGAGGTCTTGGGGCTTTTCGGTCTCGCGGCGCTGCAGTCTCTTCTTGAGGATGGCCAAAGACGGCGTCTTGACAAAAACCTTTAAGGCCTGCGGGTATCGGCGGGAGACCGTCCTGGCCCCCTTGACATCAATACACAAAAGCACGCTTTTGCCCGACCGGAGGACCTCTTTGACGGCTTTCTGCGGGGTCCCGTAATAATACCGAAAAACCTTCTCGGATTCCAAGAAATGCCCCGCTTTCCGCTTATAACGAAACATCCCGGAGCTGACAAAGAAATAATCCCGCCCGTGCTTTTCCCCGGGGCGCCGGGGGCGCGTTGTCACCGAGATGATCTTGGCAAGCCTGCCCTTAAGCCTGGGGCTCGCCAAAAGCCTTTTGTACAGCGTCGTTTTACCGGACCCCGACGGACCCGAAAGAATTATCAACTTCCCCTTTTTCATGAAACATCCGGCTTATTCAATGTTTTGCGCCTGTTCCCGCAGCTTTTCGATCTTGCTTTTCAGGGCGATGACCGAATTGACAACGACCTTGTCCTGCAGCTTGGAACCGATGGTGTTGGTTTCCCTTTGCATTTCCTGTGCAATAAAATCCAGCTTCTTGCCGACGCTCTCCGGGGCCCTAAGCAGCAGCTTGAATTCTTCAATATAATGCGTCAGCCGGATGATCTCCTCGTTGACATCGCACCCCTTTTGGAACGACACGAATTCATCGGAGGTCAACTCATTCTTTTTCTGACGGACAAGGGCCTTGGCCCTCTTGCCTATTTTCCCTGTCTGGACCAGCATGCGGCGCAGAACGCTCGCGATGTCCCGGCTTAAGGCCTTGCCTTCACGGCGGCGCATGGTCAGCAGGCTTCCCAAGGCGGCCTTCAGGCTTTTTTCAACGGCCGGCCAGATCTTTTCGGCCGCAACGGCCTCTTCCCTGGCCTCGGCCACTCCGGGAAGCCTGATCAAGTCCGAAAGCGTTAAGGTGTCCTTGAAATTATATTTTTTCTTCAGCTGCCGCGCGTATTTCAAATATTGTCGCACGGCCTCGTCGCTGACCGTGATCGTCTGCGCCGCTCTTTCCGTGATCTTGATGGCCACGGACACCCTCCCCCGCCGGATCTGTTTGCCGAGAACCTGCCGTATCTTGTCTTCAAAAGCGGACAATCCAGACGGCAAATAGAACACCGGGTCAAAATACCGGTGGTTCTGGCTTTTTATCTCAACGATCCCTTTAATTTTTCCCGATGAAACCTGGGCACTGCCGTATCCCGTCATTCCTGTGATCATAGGTTACCTCTGTTGATTAAGCCCACTCTTTGATTGTTGCTCCCCGCCCGTCAACCTCCTTGACGGGAAAAATTTCCGTATCGATGTGGCCGGGAGAAAACCAGAGCTTGATCTCCCGCTCGGCCTCTTTCGCATCGCTGGAGACATGAATAACATTCTCGAAAACCCCGCTCGTGGTAACCCGTCCGTAGGCGCCGCGTATGCTGCGCGGGTCGGCTTCTTCCGGGTTGGTCGCCCCGGCCAGCCGGCGGCAGGCCTCGATCGCATCATCCCCGGCAAAGATCATGGCCAGGACACTGTCCTGGCCATGAAGTTTACCCATCAAGAAATCAATGACCCCCGGATAGAACGGCGTACCTTTAATGTGCCGGTAGTGCTCCTCTGCCGTTTCCCTGGTCACCGCAACAACCCGCGCCGCAACAAGATCCAACCCTGATCGAAGGATCTTGCTTATAACATCCCCGGCTATCCCCTTGGCCAAGGCGTCGGGCTTGATAATAATAAGAACATGTTCTCGCATAAAATTGTCCGGTGACGCCGCCCAGGCTGCCTGCCGACACCTTGCGGGCGCGTTCCGGCCTACTTTCGAATGATCTGTAAAATGCGGTCAAGATCGTCGGGAGAATAATACTCGATCACGATCTTGCCCCGCTTTTTTTGTGGCAGGACATGAACGCGGGTTCCCAAAGACTGCTGCAGCTCCTCCTCCAGAGCGACCAGCTCATGGCTTCTGCTCGGGGATTTTGATTTCTTGCGGCGAGAATCGGCCGGCGTTTCCCGCCGGACCAGCTGTTCGGTCTCGCGGACCGACAACCCCTTTTGCATGATCTGCCGGAAAAGCGCCAGTTGGCCCTCTGTTTCCTCAATAGCCAGCAGGGCGCGCGCATGACCCATAGTAATGGCCGCGCTGACAACAGCGCCCTGGATCTCGGCCGGCAATTTCAGCAGGCGCATCGTATTGCTGACGCTGGACCGGTCCTTACCCACCGCCTTGGCGACCTCTTCCTGGGAGAATCCAAATTCCTCGATCAGCCGGCTGAACGATTCGGCCTCCTCAATGGCGTTTAATTCCTCGCGCTGGATGTTCTCGACAAGCGCTAAGACCAATGCTTCCTGATTGGACACATTCTTTACGATGACCGGTATCTCGGCTAAGCCGGCCGCGCGGGCCGCACGTAACCGCCGCTCTCCGGCCACGACCTCATATTCCCCGTCCACGTCCCGTACAATGATCGGCTGCAGAATCCCTTTTTCTTTTATCGAGGCAACCAGTTCGGCCAGCTTTTCTTCGGCATAGTTTGACCGGGGCTGAAGAGCATTATCGCGCACCGCTTCGGTCTTCATAAATGTTACACCCGCAGGCTTTCCCTCCTCTGTCGACAAGTCGACCTTGTCCGGGATAAGCGCCGACAACCCTTTGCCCAAAGCGTTTTTTGACATATCTGCTCCTGTTCCTGTTAAATTAATTTAACCGAGCATCTTCGGAATTCTTTGCCTCTGTGGAAGATTTTATTTCGGATGAATCGGCCTCAGAATTATCTAAGTCTTTTATTCTCAGTGCGTTACGACTCAACTGTTTTCCACCTATAAGCTCGCCGGCTAATTCAGAATATTTTTTTGATCCGGCCGAGGCAGAATCATAAAGCATGATGGGTTTTCCAAAACTTGGCGCCTCGCCGAGCTTGATATTTCGAGGGATAATGGACTCATAAACCTTGTCCTTAAAATATCCTTTGATCTCGTTGATAACCTCTGTTGTCAAATTCGTCCTGTAGTCTGCCATTGTTAAAACAACGCCTTCAATGGCAAGATTTTGGTTGAGACCGTCTCTTATCAAGTTGAATGTATGTAGCAACTGCGACACCCCTTCAAGCGCATAAAATTCACATTGAATTGGAATAATAATTGAATCACTGGCGACGAGGCTATTTAAGGTCAACAAACCTAAAGACGGCGGAGAGTCAATAAGAATATAATCATAGGAATTTCTTATACCTGCCAAGGCCTTTTTCAGCCTCGTTTCCCTCGATAGCGCCCCGACAAGCTCGATTTCAGCGCCAGTCAGATTGATATTACATGGCACAACATCAAGTTTTGGGAAGACATCGCGAAGCATTACTTGGTCAATCGTGGCCCTGTTTAGAAGAACATCATAAACCGAAGAATCGATTACATTCTTATTAACCCCTAATCCGCTGGTAGCATTTCCCTGCGGGTCTGTGTCTACAACCAAAACGCGCTTATCGAGCATCGTAAGCGCGTATGACAAATTGACAACCGTTGTTGTCTTCCCGGTCCCCCCTTTTTGATTACAAATAGAAATTATTTTTCCCATAGGCCCTCTCTTCCTAAATAAGCGGATTCTTTGATTTCACGTGAAACATTATAAACAGGTTATTAACATAAATAGCAAAGCTGTTAATTTTCCCGTTTCACGTGCAACATTGATTTCATACGCCTATTTTGTCACCACAGAGCAATAAATCAAGATTTTTCTAAAATTATTTCAGGCGACAAAAGAATCACGTTTTTTTAAGAGAAACTTTTATTTTGGCCGGCTTGGCCCCCTCCATCCCAAACAACCCCTTTTTCTCCTCACACACAACCTTGACATTAATATCCTCTCGAGAAACCCCTAATATTTCCAGGGCTTTCTTAATCGCATCTTCAACAGTAATTCCCTCTACATCGATATGTCGAGGCTTCTGATTCATCATAGCACCTTCGTCATTTTGGACATTTTCCATTGTGTAAATGTAGATAGGACATAAAATACCGTAAAATACAAGCAAAGCCCGCTGGCGAGTTTATAGAAAATAAACCCGATAAAAACAGGAAAAATCGTCATCATCATTTTCTGCTGGCTAGCTTGCGCCGGATCTGTAATAACCGTATTTTTTGCGGATATCTTCTGTTGCCACACCATGATGACAACCATCAGAATTGGCAAAATATTAAAATCGCTACCGATGAATGGAATCTCAACCGGCAGCGTAAAAAGCCTGTCTGGAAGAGATAAATCTTTTATCCATAGGAACTTAGCTCCTTTGAAGTCAACGGATCGCCATAAAACTTGATACAGGCCGATAAATATAGGCATTTGCAGCAACAGCGGCAGACACCCCCCTAACGGGTTTATTTTGTGCTCTTTATAAAGCTCCATGACCTCTTTGTTGAGCTTTTGCGGATTCGTCTTATATTGTTCTCGCAAGGCAGCCATTTTTGGCTGCAGGGCCTGCATCTTTTTCATGGACGACATGCCCTTTATGGTCAACGGGTAAAGCGCCCCATAGATCAAAACGCTAATAAGAAGAATACATACACCCCAATTGGGAATCACCTTGTGCATCCAGTGCATTGCGATATAAATTCCCTTGGCAATGCTGTCCAAAAGTCCAAAATTACTGAACTTCATGATCTGGTCAAAACCCATACCATGGCTCTTTAATAAAGATAATTTCTGCGGGCCGGAAAATGTCACAAAATCGAAGACAACTTTGTCAAGGACACCTATCTTTATGTTTTCCAAAGAGTTATATATGTATAACGCCTTCTCTCCTCTCGGCTTAATCTCATATCCGGTGGTTTTAAACTGCGGGATTGTTATCATGCAAAAGTACTTGCTCCTGAACCCTTCCCAGTCCACGCCTCCCTGCTGCTTCTTATATGATTTCTCGGAGAACTTGTATGCGTCGCCCTTACGGAACGCCTTATTGTCTGCAGATATGGAATACTCAAGAAGAGATCGGTCCCTGTCGTGCCCCATATCTTTGTCCATTCTGGAAATGTCCAATTTGAAACCAAGAATATCGAGGTCCTCCTGGCGCTCGCCGCTGGACTGATTAACAATTTCTATCTTAGTTCTTAAAAGGTTGTCCTGCCAGAGGGTAAATTTCTTGCTTATTTCCAAGCCGTTCCTGGCGGCCACGAACCGCACGAAATCACTGCCATGGTCAATAACCGAAAAGGCCGCGTCGTCAAATCCGGAAACGGCAAACATCTCGGTCACAGGAAGAGAAACATTGTGCTCCTTTATAACAATGCGCTTTACCGTCGCGCCCACATTTGACAACTCAACCCTGAGAGCGTTATTTTCAATGACCAGGATCTTTTCGTCTGGGGGAACACTTGTTTCGCGGGCAAGCGCAGGAAGAGGGGGGGCTGCTGCTTTTTCACCGGTGTTTGTAGCAAGCTCTTCTTCTGCAACAACTTGCGTATTATTCGCTGGCGCACTCTTGGAAGGAGGAAATAGCTTCGTCCAAATGGAGAGGACGAAAAACGATAAAAGAAAGGCTAATAATAATCTTTTTTCCATAACTATTTGTTATTTAAGCGGATCATATCCCCCTTTTGAAAGGGGAGAACATCGGGCGATTCGGATGAGCGCCTTGCCGGCCCCTTTGATAACCCCATATTTTTCAAGGGATTGCAAGGCATATGAAGAACATGTTGGATAAAATCGGCAAGTTCTTGGCAAGAACTGCGAAATGGCTTTCTGGTAAAGCTTGATCAAAAAGGATAAAAACCGCACCATTGGCTTCCTCGGCAAATCCTTCGCTACTTCGTAAGTTTTTTTCTGCCCTTTGCCCGGCGCCGCTTTAACACCTTTCTCCCGTCGGCGGAGGCCTTCCGCTTACGAAAGCCGTGTCTCTTTTTACCTTTTATATTCGTTGGAGTCTTTAAGTTCTTTTTCATAATTTGTAAATTATAGCATAGGCGCTTTGTTAGTCAAGTTTTTTAAATTTTACCAGAGGCCAATCTTTTGTCCGGTCAGCCATTTAGGGGCCGGGAGACATCTTCCGAGGAGAAGGGGGAGGCAAATGCGCCGGTCAGGCCCCGCGGAAATTTCTTTTGCAATAAAATTTTTGTTTGCTATAATAAATGACACTTTTTTAGGATCCTCCCGTATTTGAAATTGACCGACGATGGGATGTTCGTGGGATCTTGGGAGCCGAGGAATTCACGATTGTGGAAAACGTGTTGACAATTTGGCAGCAACACCACAAATATCTGAAAACAAACAAGTTACATAACATAAGCTGCTTTAAGGCTTTTGTATAAGTTCTTCGTTAAGAGCTAGATCGACCACACCATGTCGCTAAACCAAATTTGGCAGCAGGCACAACCCTTGATTAAGGAGGACATCGGCGCCAGTACGTATGAAACCTGGTTCTCGTCGATATCCGCCTCTCAGAAAAACCAGAACACGCTGGTCATTGAAACCCCGGACGAATTTTTCAAGAACTGGATCGTCGACCATTTCCTTTCTGTCATCGAGGACAAGTTACGGGCCATCTGTGCCGACGAGATCCGCGTCGAGGTCAGCGTGAATCCGCAAATGAACGCGGCGGCCGTCAAGGCGACATCCGACGTCAGTTCCGCGCCCCGCGAGGCGGCACCCGAAGACCGCACGCTCAACCCGCGCTTTTCCTTTGAAAATTTCGTCGTCGGACCATCCAATCGCTTTTGTTCGGCCGCCTGCATGGCCGTCGCCGAATCTCCGGCAAAGGCTTATAATCCGCTGTTTATCTACGGGCCGGTGGGCTTGGGGAAAACACATCTCATGCAGGCGGTCGCCCAGCAGCTGCGGGTCAATCATCCTGACCTAAAAACCTATTACCTGTCTTCGGAAAAATTTACCAACGAATTGATCAACGCTATCCGCCACCGATCAACGACCCAGTTCCGTCAGAAGTTTCGCAACATTGATGTCCTGCTGATAGACGATATCCATTTCATCGCTGGCAAGGAGTCGACCCAGGAGGAGTTTTTCCATACGTTCAACGCGCTGCATAACAACCGCAAGCAGATCATTATCTCTTCCGATCGGCCGCCCAAGGATATCGCCAATCTCGAGGAACGCCTCACCTCCCGCTTCGCCTGGGGGCTGATCACAGATATTCAGCCGCCGGATTTTGAGACCCGCGTGGCCATTTTACGAAAAAAGATCGAGCGGGAACCAGTTGAGGTCCCGGATGACGTTCTTTTCTTTATTGCCGAGCAAATCAAGTCCAATATCCGGGAGTTGGAGGGGGCGCTGATCCGTGTTGTGGCTTATTCCTTATTAGAAGAGAAGGAAATCTCCTTAAGTATGTCAAAAATGGTGCTTAAAGATATGGTTAAAGAAACGATGCGCACGGTCGGTGTTGATACGATCCAGAAAAATGTGGCGGAATTCTTTAATATTCCTCTTATGGACATGAAATCAAAACGCCGCAGCCGTAATATTATTTTACCCCGGCAGGTCGCCATATACCTCTCCCGGCAACTAACAAACCTTTCTTTACCGGAAATCGGGTATGCCTTTGGGGGGAAGGATCACACAACCATACTTCATTCTTGTAAGAAGATAGAAAAAGACATGGAAGTGAACAAGGAATTAAAAAACACAATTCATACCTTATCCACAGCTTTACGGCAATAATGAACTGTTTATACAAGACCAATTAACATCCTAAATCACCCTATCTTGTTTTCATTAAAGGGTTTTTGGGCTTATACAAATTATTAACACCCCATACTATTACAACTATTACATCTTTAGTTTTATAAAAACATTATAATAGGGAAACACTGGAAACGGAAGGGACGGGGATTATGAAGATAAAAATGTCGAAAGAAAATCTGCTTAAGGGTATTCAAACCGTGCAAAATATTGTATCCACGCGTGCTACTTTACCGATTCTATCCAATATGTTGGTTGAGACGCGCAAAGACACGGTCAAGCTTAATACAACGGATTTGGATATAGGGATCTCCTGTGAGATTCCTGTGGATACTCTTGAAGAAGGGGCAATAACAATTCCCGCCAAACGGTTTAGTGATATTATTAAGGAATTACCGGACGGGGATATTATTATAACCGCCAAAAAGAACAATCAGATCGATATTGAAGGCACCAAGTGCCGGTTTAAACTGATCGGGCTGCCGCGAGAAGAATTCCCTAAATTCCCGGAATTTAAGGACAAGGAAGTTGTTAAGATAGCTCAGGGGATCTTTCGGAATATGATCCAAATGACGGCGTTCGCTGTTTCTCATGAAGAATCCCGGTATGTCCTTAATGGTATTCTTATGGAGATCGAGAATGACACTATCCGCATGGTGGCGACAGACGGGCGCCGGCTGGCTAAAATCGAAAAAAAGACCCTTATTCCGATCAAAAAAGACATCTCTGTGATCATCCCCAGTAAGGCCATTCAAGAAATCTTCAGGAACTTAGGAGGCGAAGGGGAGGTTTCCTTTATCACCGGGACCAATCAGGTGTTATTTGATGTGGAGGGGGTATTGATCGCCACACGCGTCATTGAAGGGGAATTCCCTAATTATAAACAGGTCATCCCGGAATCCACGACCAATAAGATCACGGTGAACACCCAAAATCTGCTGGCGGCCATACGGCGCGCCCATCTTTTGGCCACACCGGATTTTCAGGCCATCAAATTTGAAGTCTTTACGGACAAGCTGGTGATATCAAAGACCACGCCGGATGTCGGGGAATCCCGCGAGGAGTTGCCCATTTCTTATGGCGGCAAGGAAATGATCGTCGGATTCAATCCGCAGTTGTTAATTGATGTTTTAAAGAACATTGATCAGGAGAATATTGATATGGAGCTCCTGGGGCCGGACAAAGCCGGGGTCATCCGCTTCCCGGATTATATCTATCTGGCCCTGCCGATGAAAATATAAAGGTCCGACGGCATGGAAGACATCAAGAACATTGTCAACAAGGTTATCGGAGCGATGTCTTCAGGCTCGGGGCAGGCCCCCGGAGATGTTCAGGAAATTTTTTTAAAAGTTGTCAGTGCAAAAGAAGCAAAACATGCTAAAATTTCGGGAATGAAGGACGGACGGCTGTATGTCCACATTGACTCCCCGGCCTGGCTGTATCAATTTAAGCTCAAACGGAAAAAGATATTTGAAGGATTAAAAGAGCGGATGCCAGGATTAAAGAGTATTTATTTTAAGATAGGAAAAACACGATGAGTAAAAAGAAGCAAGCATCCTCTTCGGGGCCAACGAAAAAGAAGGCGGCTGTATCCGCTGGGGCGGCCGAAGCGCCATCGAAGGGCGCTTATGATGCGACGAATATCCAGGTCTTGGAGGGCACCGCCGCCGTCCGCATGCGGCCGGCCATGTATATCGGCGACACCTTTGCCCGCGGGCTGCATCACCTTGTCTATGAGGTCGTTGACAACTCGATCGACGAGGCCCTGGCCGGCCATTGCGACCACATTGAAGTCTTCATCAACCCGAAAGACACCATTACCGTCGTAGACAACGGACGCGGGATCCCGGTCGACATCCATGCCACCGAGAAGAAGCCGGCCGTTGAGGTCGTCATGACGACCCTGCATGCCGGCGGGAAGTTCGACAAGCGCACCTACAAGGTCTCCGG
>Ga0066640_10002481_pt1 | contig 11086 bp, 10 predicted proteins | sample CryGeyCG2114_020_2_FD_59505 | JGI IMG/M metagenome (GOLD analysis project Ga0066640, IMG submission 59505) | Groundwater microbial communities from aquifer - Crystal Geyser CG11_big_fil_rev_8/21/14_0.20 | ecosystem: Environmental > Aquatic > Deep subsurface > Groundwater | place: USA: Utah... | reverse complement strand
GCACTTCCGCCACCTGCCCATTGAACAGCTGGGCCGCCAATGAGCCGAGCCGCTCCCCGAGCAGGATGTACGGCTGCAGGACCTTCAGCGTCTGCGCATCGACCGAGGGCATGTTGACCGCGTTGCGGATCCCGCGGCCCAACAGCGCGTCGGCCACCTGCCTGGCCACTTCGATCGCGACGTTCAGCTGCGCCTCCTGGGTGGACGCTCCCAAGTGCGGAGTCGACACGACCTGATCCAGGGCGAACAGCGGGTGATCCTTCTTGGGCGGCTCTTCCTCGAACACGTCGATGGCGGCCCCGGCGACTTTGCCGTCCTTGACCGCCTGCGCCAGCGCCTGCTCGTCGATAATGCCGCCGCGCGCGCAGTTGATGAGCCGCACGCCCTTTTTCATCATCGCGATCTCCTTCTCGCCGATGAGATGGCGCGTCTCGGAGGTCAGCGGGGTGTGGACGGTGATGAAGTCCGCGTCCTTATAGAGCGTTTTCAGATCGACCATTTGGACATCAAGCTGCTGGGCCCGTTCGGGCGAGAGGAAGGGGTCGTGCGCCACGATGCGCATGCCGAAGGCCTGGGCGCGCTTCGCGACTTCGGTGCCGATCTTGCCCATGCCGACGATGCCCAGCGTCTTGCCGAACAGCTCCGTCCCCACGAATTTGGAGCGCTCCCACAGCCCTTGTTTGGCGTGGGCATGCGCTTGCGGGATGCGCCGGGCGCACGCCATGATCATGCTCATCGTGTGCTCCGCGGTGGAGATCGTGTTGCCCGCCGGCACGTTCATGACGATGATGCCGCGCTTGGTGGCGGCGTCGGCGTCGACATTGTCCAGCCCGACGCCGGCGCGGCCGATCACCTTCAGATGGTCGGCTTTCTGGATGACCTCGGCGGTCACCTTGGTCGCGCTGCGCACCACCAGCCCGTCATACGGGCCGACGATCTCGGCCAGATCCTTGCTGGACAAGCCGGTCTTCACGTCCACCGTCAGGTCTGGCTCGTCCTTGAGGATCTTGATGCCGTCTTCCGAGAGATGATCGGCGATGAGGACTTTAAGCTTCGCCATCAGCGCACCGCCCCGGCAACCGCCGGCTGTGCGAACACCGCTTGCGCCGCCTTGATCCCGCTGCCCGGGGTGAACTTGTAGCCCAGCGCGCCCAGCGCGTCTTCCAGCGCGGCGAACCCGGCTAGCACGTCCTCTGGTGAAATATAGCCCATGTGGGCGAAGCGGAACAGCTTGCCCGCCATCTCGCCCTGGCCGCCGGCCACCATGACCTTCGAGCGGTCGTACATCAGCTTGGGAATCTGCTTGCCATCGATGCCGGCGGGCGCATTGATCGCCGTGACACCGTTCGACGGCCGCTTGGCAAACAGCGTCAGGCCTAGCGCTTCGGCGCCGGTTCGCGTCGCCTTCGCCATCAGCGCGCAGCGCTCGATGGTCTGTGGCAGACCGCGCTCCAGCACGATCTTGAGCGCCTCGTCGAGCGCGACGACCAACGATACGGCGGACGTGAAGGGCGTGTCGTCATCGGTGAGCGCTTTCTGGTACAGCCGCAGATCGGTGTAGAACCGCGGCGTCTTGGACTGGCTGACCAGGTCCAGCGCGCGCTGGCTCAAGCTGATGAATGCCAGCCCCGGCGGAAGCATCAAGCCCTTTTGCGATCCGGTGACGACCACGTCGACCCCCCACGCATCCGCGGGGCACGGATCGGCCACCAGGCCGCTGATCGCATCGACGACCAGGACGGCCGGGCTCTTGCGCGTGATGGCCGCAATGGCCTGGATATCGTGCACGACGCCGGTGGACGTTTCGCACAGCGTCGCAAAGACCGCCTTGGCCTTCGGATGAGCGGCCAGCGCTTTGCCCACCGCGCCCGGCTCGACCGCATCGCCGTAGGCCACCGGCACCGTGATCGCGGTGATGCCGTAGGCCTTGCACAGGCCCTGCCAGCGCTCGGCGAACTTTCCGCCCAGCAGCACGACGGCTTCATCACCGGGCGAGAGCAGGTTGACGACCGCGGCTTCCATGGCGCCGGTGCCGGAGCTGGTCAAACACGCGATGGGCTGGCTCGTTTCCATCACCTGCTGCATGCCCTGCAGCGCGCGCTTAAACAGCGTCCGGTACTGGCTCGTGCGATGGTGGATGATGGGCCGCGCGAGCGCTTCCCGCACTTGCGGGGGCAACGGTGTCGGCCCTGGGGTCAATAGAATGTCAGCGCGTGCCATGCAATACTCCTCTAGCCGTAGGGGTAAGGGGCGGGAGACAGGGGGCGAGGGAGCGGATGTCTTTCCCTTGCCCCGCGCCCCACGACCCGTGCCCCATTATTTTTTATGCGGTTTGCCGTAGATCACTTCGTCGACGATGCCGTACGTTTTCGCCTCCTCGGCGGACATGAAGTAATCGCGATCCGTATCCTTTTCGATCTTCTCCAGCGGCTGGCTGGTGTGCTTGACGAGCAGCTCGTTGATCTTCTCGCGCAGCCGCAGAATCTCCCGCGCCTGGATCGAGATGTCCGAGGCCGCCCCCTGCACCCCGCCCCAGGGCTGGTGGATCATGATGCGCGCATCCGGCAGCGCGAAACGCTTGCCTTTGGTGCCGGCGCACAGCAAAAGCGCGCCCATGCTCGCCGCCTGGCCGACGCAATAGGTCGCCACCGCCGGCTTGACGAACTGCATGGTGTCGTAGATCGCCAACCCCGCGGTCACCGACCCGCCCGGGCTGTTGATGTAGATGCTGATCTCTTTGTCCGGGTCCTCGTTTTGCAAAAAGAGCATTTGCGCGATGATGAGGTTAGCGATGACATCGTCGATGGGCGTGCCGATGAAGATGATGCGGTCCTTGAGCAGGCGGGAGTAGATATCATAGGCCCGCTCTCCGCGCGGAGATTGTTCGACCACCATCGGTACCAGGACTTGCCCTTCACTCGTCATGCCCCGCCCCCCTTGTGAGCTGTTGGTGCCGCAACCGCTGCGCCGTCTTCAATGGATGCCGCCGAAAGCAACCAGGTGATCGTTTTCTCTTGTCGGATCGTCGAAACCACCGAGGGCCACAGGTCGTGGCTGTCAAAGAATTTGCGAACCTCCGCAGGGTCCTTCTTCCACCGCTGCGAGAGCTGCCACAATCGCGCGACCAGCTCATCCTGCGTCACCGAGATGGATTCCTGCTCGGCGATGCGGTCCAGCAGAAAGCCCAGCTTGACGAGCCGCTCGGCGCTGGTGCGCAGCTGCTCCGTGAACGTGGGCGCCTCGTCTTCTACCTGAGCTTCGGTCTTGCCGGAGAGCATCAGCCGCACCTTGAAATCGCGCGCGAGCCGCTCGGTCTGCCGCGCCACCAAGCGAGGCGGCACATCGAAGGCATGCCGGCGCAGCAGCTCTTCGCACAAATCGTTCTCGAGGGCTTGGCTCTGGGCGGCGCGCCGTGATTCGCGCAGCTTCGCCTCGACGTGGCCCTTCAACTCTTCGAGCGTCTTAAAGCCAAGATCCTTCGCGAGCTCGTCATCCAGCGCCGGAACCTTCCGCTCTTTCTCTTCCTGCCCCTCGGCCTTGGGCACCAGCTGCGCCATCGACTCCTGCAGGTTCTTCAGCGAGCGGTCCAGGTCATCCGGGGTTACCTCCACCGGCGGCCGCTTCAGCGCAAGCCCTTTGTACTGGCCCAGCGCGAACGCCGGCTCGACCTCGACGAGCGCTTCCAGCGTCAATCCCTGCGCGTCGGCGTAGTCGGCCTTGGTGACTTCAAAGGGGCCCACCGGCTTGAGCTGATGCTCTTTCGTCACCTGCTCGAACGCCTGCCGGGTCGCCCGGTGGAGCGTTTCATCGTGGATCTCCTTGCCGTACTGCCGCTCTATGAGATCGGCGGGCGCCTTGCCTTTGCGAAACCCGGGCAGCGTGGCCTGGCGGGCGAACTCGGCGACGATGGTGCTGCGCAGCGGGGCAAGGACATCGGGCGTGACGCGTACGCGCACGGATTTTTGGCACGGAGCGGTCTCGGTGATCGAGGCGCGGTCCGTCGCGGCTGGGGGTGACGCAGTTTTGCGGAACAAGGCCATCTCTTCGTCTCTCTATGGGGTTGGATCGACGCTCGAGTTACAGACGAAACTTCTCGCCCAGGTAGATTTCCCGAGCGCGGGGATCGGTGATCAGTTCGTGGGCGGTGCCGGCAATCAGCACGCGCCCTTCGGCCATGACGTAGGCCCGATCGGTGATCTCCAGCGTCTCACGCACGTTATGGTCGGTCAGCAAAATGCCCAGTCCGCGCCGCCGCAGCTCGCGGATGATTTCTTGCGCTTCAAACACGGTGATCGGATCGATCCCGGAAAACGGCTCGTCCAGCAGGATGAACTGCGGGTTGGTGACGAGCGCACGCGTGATTTCCAGCCGCCGCTTTTCGCCGCCGGAGAGCGTGAACGCCTTCTGGCGCGCCAGATGCGTGATGCCCAGCTCATTGAGCAGCGCATCCAGCCGGTGCCGCCGCTCCGCGCGCGAGAGCTCCAAGGTTTCCAGGATCGCCATGATGTTCTGCTCGACGGTCAGCTTGCGGAAAATCGAGGGCTCTTGCGCCAGGTAGCCGATGCCCAACCGCGAGCGCTGATACATCGGCATCTCGCTGATATCGCGCCCGTCGAGCGTAATGCGCCCGCCGTCGGGGTGCACGTAGCCGACCATCATGGCGAACGTCGTGGTCTTGCCCGCGCCGTTGGGGCCCAGCAACCCGACGATCTCGCCACGGCTGACGCGGATCTCGACCCCGTCCACGACCGGGCGGCCATTATACCCTTTCACGAGGTGTTCAGTCTGTAGTTGCTGCATCGGGAGTCGCTTTGCGAGAGGACGTTTCGTCCACCAGGCCGCCGAACGACATGGTGGCTTCCTGGCTACCCCCCTCGTTCGGATACACCAGCAGCGAGGGCCGCCCGACGAGCGTGATTTTGCCGATCGCCGGCTCGTAAATGGCGCGCTCGCTGTGCGCGGTGTTCTGGTTCTGGTGAATGCGCACGTGGCCGGTCGCCTCCGCATAGCGGATCGTGTGCGTCGTCTCGTCCAGATAGGCGACGAGCTTGTCGGAGTAGAGGTCCCCGCTGGGGTCCTTTACGTGCACGTTTTGCTCGAACGTCGCGATGTGGTTCTGGTAGTCGAAGGACAGCGGGCCGTCGCACGTGATCTTCACCTGCTTCGGGCCTGGGCGCGGCAGGTCCTGGTCGGACGGATTGAGCACCATCTCGATGTCCCGCTCGATGACGGCCAGCTTCAAGTTCGTCCGGCCGCGGGCGCCGCGGCCGCGCAGCAGCATGTGGTCGGTTTCAATCCGCACCGATTGGTCGGTGGCCATCTGGTCTTGGTCCGGAATCCAGTGCAGGATCGGCGAGGTAAACCACAGCCCATCCGACGTGTGGATGGTGACGTCATGCTCCATACGCACATGCCGCGTCGCCTGATCGACTTCGGCGGCGCTGGCGGTGAGCCACGCGGTCCGCTGCGAATCGTAGCCGATGCCGTCGGGATGCTGGATCGACACGAGCTGGCCGTCCATGCTCGCGCCACTTCCCGTCAGCTCCCATCGTTTCGTGCCGTCCTCTTCATAGCCGGTGAGCGTGAAGCCGCTCATCTCCTGGTTGGCGTCGGGGTTGGAGGACGTCTCGGCGGTGCGGCCAGCGGCCGGCTTGGCGCCTGCCGCCGACGCATTTGGCTTGCCGCATCCGGTAAGTGTGGCGGCGAGCAACCAGCAGCCGGCGATGAGCAGGCCGGTGAGCACCGGCAGCGGGCGCGGTGCTTGGCTGAATCGCGGCGCCTGGGTCACCGTGGAGAGCTGCGTTTTCCATCGCCGATGCATCCACACCCAATGGTCCGGCGCGCGGCGCAGGTACGATTCCACCACGCGGCTCCAGGCCTGGGTCAGCTCACGGATCGCTTGGGCCCGGTCGTTGGTCTGAGGCATCGGGACGGGCGGCTCGATAATCAACCGGTAGTCGCCGGCTTCGCGCAGGAGAAAGCACGGCACGATCGGAGCTCCGGTCATGATCGACAAAGCGGCCGGGCCGACCGGCGTATACGCAGGGTGGCCGAAGAAATCCACGAAAATCCCCTCAAGGCTGTCGATATCCTGATCCGGGAGCATCCCGACGATATGGTTGGCTCGCAACACCTTCGCGACTTCCTTCACCGACCCGCGGGCCAGCGTGGGCACGCCGCGCTGCGCGCGCAGCGTGACGAGGAAGGATTCATACTCCGGATACCGCAGCCGACGGGCCAGCACCGCTCCCTCAAATCCCAGGCTGCTCAGATAGAGCGGAATCAGCTCCCAATTGCCAAAATGCGCGGTGAGCCCAATGACGCCATTGCCCTTGCGCAGCGCTTCGCGCAGGTGCTCGAGCCCTTCACATGCCACCTGCCGCTGCAGCGCCTGCTGGGAGAGCTTGGGCAGCAGCAGCCACTCCATGATGTTCTGGCCGAGGTTCTCGAACACGCCCCTGGCGATACGCGCCCGGCGGCCCGGCTCAAGCGACGCGCCGAATGCCCGCTCCAGATGGGCCAGCGTAAGGCGCCGCTGGCCTGGAAGCAGCCAGTAGCCCAGCCGGCCAATGGCACGGCCGAGGACTTGAGCGGCCCCCAGGGGCAGCAAGAGCGCTAATACTCGCAACCCCTGAAAGCCCAAGTACATGAAGCGACGACGGATTGGATGTTTCATAGGCAGAAAGGCTATCTTACGCTATAGAGGAAGGGCCGTCAATTGAAAGGAGGGCTAGTCCGTGGGGATGGCGGTGCCGGTGGCGATGAACTCCTGGCGGGTACCTTGCTCGAGCACGATCCCATCCTGTCGGATTTCGACCACCCGCCACCCATCCACGAAATCACCGACTTGAACGGTCGCTTCCCCCACCATCGCCAGGGGCTTGGTGGCATCCCAGAGCACGCCGATCAGCATGGCCATCCCCGCCTGGCTTTCGCTGCGGGGACCGAACACGAATGGATCCCGCAACTCCTGAGCCTGGGTCGGGAAGCTCAGCCATGCCACTCCCAGAGCTGCCGCAACGCTGAGTAAGCACCTGCTCATCTTCAACTCCCTACCGGCGCCATCGTGACATACAGCATCAACCGCAGCGTTGCCGCCAATCTGGCACCGCCAGCCGCCGGCCTGGCCAGCTCAATTTGTTGGACGCTCACAACCCCAGGAAACGCTTCGTCCGTCAACTGTTCCAGCATCGCGCGCACGGCATGATAGCCGCCTTCGGCGGTCATCGTGACCGGCAGACGGGCGCATGGCCGGCCATCGAGCAGCACCGGCTGGCCATCCTGCAGCACCGGTTCAAGATTTCCCTGGGCCAGATTGGCCACTTTGACGTCGCTAGCCTGGGCCAGATTGGCCACTGCATTCAGCAATTGCGGCAGGTGGGCCTGCATCGGCACGCGCGCTCTCAGCGCAGCCAGCCGCTGGTGCTGAGCCGTCAGCCAATCAGACGCGCTCCCAACTTCTTTGACCACAGCCTCCACACCCGCCAACTGAGTTTCCAGTGCCGCGCGGCGCTGCACCAGCCGATGGTACTCGGCTTGCGTCGCCCGCAGTCCGCCATGCCATACCACCATCAGCAACCCGGTACCGAGGACAACCCATAGGCCTTCCAGCAACCGGAGATCAAAAGGATGCTTCATGGCCGCTCGCACGTCAGCGAAAATTCGACGGCGCCTTCGACGCCGCCACCCCGCTGGCTTGATTCCAACTGTACATCACGGCAGATCTCGACCTGCTCGAGCCAAAGGGTGAGCTCCGACAAGGCCGCTTCCGGCGTTTGCTCCCATCCTTGCGCTTGGCCGGCGAGGTTGACCGATCCTTCGGCCGTCATGACAAGCCGGTTGAGACGCACCGGCCCGGGAAATTCTTCGGCCAGTTGACGGAACCACATGGCGCGTACGCTCGCTTCGGTCAGGCGCTGGAGAACCTGGTGCTCCTGAGTCGCCGTCGCCTGCAGATCCTCCACAGGCCGCAAGGTCTCCCAACGAGTTTCCAGCGCCGCCACCTGCTCAGCAGCGGTGCGCTGGCGATCTCTCCACGACCAGGTCGCCACGCCGGCCAGCGCGGTCGCCAGCAGGAGGAATTTCCACGTCCGTGAGGCGGCGCGGGCAATGACAGCCCGTCGGCGCGATGGCGCAGGCTGTAAATCAGACGAGGAAACGCGGCCCTGCGCGCTCCATACCAAACCGCACGGGATGGTGGCATTCGCCCCGGCCTCACCCAGGAGCTTTTCGCACTGTAGCCGGACCACCGGCACCCCGAGCTGGCCTGACAGCCAATGAGGAAGATTCGGCAGCCGCGAGCCGTCGCCCGTCAAGAGCAGCCGCTGGGGGCTTGAGTCGGCCGGCGCATCGCCGGTCAACGCCATGGTGCGCCGCACCTCGGCCACAACCTGTTCAAGGATCGGTTGCACCATGCTGAGATAGACGCCCAGCGGCAATGGCAACTCCGCCTCGGAAACGCCTGCGCCGGATTCAGGGATGCCGATTTGCGTTTTCAGAACGCGCGCTTGCTCAACCGTCAGCGCGATGGTGCGCCCCTGCGCATTCACTTCTCCCGTCAATGCATCCGTCAAATGCTCATCACCGATGGCGACATCCCGGGCGCACAGCAAGCACCCGTCATCGATGAGCGCGATGGTCGTCTGCCGCGCGCCCAGCTCCAGCAGCACCGCCGGCTCTTTCCCTTCGGCTTCCAATTCCTGCACGGCGGCATGCAGCGCGGCACCCGCCGGCACCAGTGCTGCGACCGGCCATCCGGCGTGCCACAGCGCATCAAGCAGCTCCTGCGCGGCGGCCCGGTCGCAGGCGCTTACGAGCACCGTCGCTTCCACTTCATCGCCTGCGGGACGCTGGGCTTCGATGTCAAAACGGACATGCGCCTGCGCCGCATCGAACGGCAGCAGCGACGGCAACCGCGCTTGCACCGCTTCGCCGATGGTCCGGGCGGTCGCCGCCCGTACGGTCAGGCGCCGCACATAACTGTTGGGGGCGGCCAGGATGAGCCGGGCGTGAAATCGCTCCCGGCGCCATGGTTTGAGAAGTGCTGCAAGGTCTTCGGAAAGGGTGTGTGCGTCAGCGTGGTCCCGGCGGACCTGCTGGCGATACCGCCAAGTGAGGCGACCGCCCTTGCGCATCGCCCAGGCGGCCTTGAGGACGTGCGCGCCGATCTCGACGCCAATCGTTGGCGATGAGAACATCTTAAGGGACTCGGATGGCCACGGAGGATGTCATCGTCTGTTGCGCCTGGGCTGAATCAAACTGGCCGCTGCCACTTTGGGCGACGAACCCGACATCGATGCGCCGAATCGACGTGATGCCGCCCAGCGAGCAGCCGGGCGCACCAACCGCCACGCCGCTTTGATTATAGTACCGAAAGACTGATGTTGCGGCAGGGATCTGCAAAACGCGGACCGAGCCCAGCGCCTCGTACGGCAGCGCTTCGCTGCCGGCTGACGGCGCCGGGCACGCCATTGGGCACGCCGCCGGGCTCACCCGGCGCCTCATCGTCTCGGTCGATGAGTCCCACCAGATCAGCACGTCCTGACCGCCGGATGCCCGGAATCCCACGCAGTCATCCGCGGCGAGCCACAGCGCAGGCGCGCTGCTGCTGCGGCGCAGGGCAAACCGCAGCCCTTGGACCATCGGCTGCCCTGCCAGCGTCGAGAAACTGCCTTCGGTCATTTGGTACATGATCTCGGTCGCCGCATGGTTGACCGCCATGGCTTTGGGAAGGAACGCCATGGCTTTGGCGCCGTGGAAGACGAGCGGCGGGATGGTCATCGCCAGGAGTCCGCTGACGGCCATGGCGATCACCAGCTCAACCAGCGTCAATCCTGAATTACGAGCCGAACAGGACATATTTTGTGCGATACGTTGTCAGCGAGGCGGCTAGCTCTCCGGAGCCGGTGCGCGTCACGCGCAGGTCGACGCGCTTCAGGCCGTTGCGGGTATTCGTGGGTGGGTGGCACACGCCCGGGGACTGCGACGCGCAATTGCCGGCCGCACAGGTCACAATCCGCGTGAGGTCGTACCCCGGCCAGTAGCCGACAAGTGCCGGCGGGGACAGCCCGGTGACGTTGAGATCGGCGTGGCAGAAATTGTTCAGGCTATCGAGCCGCTCCATCTCGGCTCGAGCCAAATTCATTGCGACGCTGTGATCACGCGCCTGGATGGCGCTTCGCAGCTGCTCGCTGACGAGCATGCCGATCGGCACGCCGAGGAGGCCGGCGAGCGCGATGGCAATGACGAGCTCGACTAGCGTTAAGCCGCGGGTCCTGTCCCGGCGCACCCCAGGCCGTCCTCGCCGCGCCGCACGCTTCCGGCGTCGTCGGCTCCGGGCGGCTGGGGGCCCCGCGCCGTGCCACCCGCGGCATAGTCCCCAGGTCATGGAGTTTTCCATGTCAGCTCATGGTAGCCGGGCCGGCCGGCGGCGGCATTCGGGTCCGACGTGAGATTGCCGATTTCTTGGATATTCGTCGTCCCATCATCGTCGTTCATCCGGTATTCCGCCTGAAGGCGCCTCCAGACCGTGAACGGCGCGGGCGCGCGACGGATCTCTCCCGCCGATTTGACGGTGAAGCTGCCTGAGCGCTCCGACAGCGCGCCGGCATAGCGGCCGATGCGGAGCGAGCGATTTGGCGCATCCGCTGCGTGGTCGCTCATTTGAACGGTGACGTCGATCGGCCACTTCGTGGAGCCTGTCAACACGCCGGTCGTGGAAAACCATATCACGCCGGTGCGAGCCGCGTCGGGCGGAATGGTCGTGTCGGTCACGTCCAGCAGCGTGCCGGAGGGCTGCGGGGCTGATGCGGTGCCGCTGGCCGGCCAGATCCGCGTCCCGGCGGGAATCTCAATGCGAATGACGCCTTCCCCTGCCGCAGGATTCGCCCACGCCACCGCTATGTGCGTCACTTGCACAGGAAGGCCGCCGGGCGGCGCGTTGCCGCACAGCACATTTTCCACGCTCCACGCCCGCAGGCGGTCGCGGGAGCCCACCCCTCTCAGGCTATTGGTCGACACGATGGCCTCGATCATGTTCGCCATCAGGAAGTCCGCGGCCTTGCCGCCGAGGATGAACACATTATCG
>Ga0066640_10002479_pt1 | contig 11089 bp, 10 predicted proteins | sample CryGeyCG2114_020_2_FD_59505 | JGI IMG/M metagenome (GOLD analysis project Ga0066640, IMG submission 59505) | Groundwater microbial communities from aquifer - Crystal Geyser CG11_big_fil_rev_8/21/14_0.20 | ecosystem: Environmental > Aquatic > Deep subsurface > Groundwater | place: USA: Utah... | reverse complement strand
CGTGGGCGACCGCATCTCAAAGCTCATCCCCCTTGGTTCCCAGGGCTTCCCCATGACCATTGAGCGCGCCCTCGAGATGGAGCCGGAGTTGAAAAAAATTTACGACACAGAAAAGGACGCCAAGGAGATTCTCGACCTGGCCCGCAAGCTCGAAGGGTGTGTACGCCACGTCTCCGTGCATGCCGCCGGGGTGGTCATCTCGCCTAAGCCGCTCGTCGAGTACACTCCCCTGCAGTACGACCCCAAGGGTGGCAAGATTATCACCCAGTACGACATGTACACCGTGGGCGAAGAGGGCATCGGTCTCACCAAGTTTGACTTTCTCGGCATTCGCAACCTCACTATCCTCGCCACAGCGGTGGCCCTCGTGCAAGAGCATCGCGACATCGCCCTTGATATCGAGGCCATCCCCATTGATGATGCCAAGACCTTTGCTATGCTCGCGCGAGGCGAGACCATGGGGCTCTTCCAACTAAATGGAGACGGTATGACTAAGTGGTTGACGGAGCTCAAGCCCTCAACCATTCATGACATTAACGCCATGGTGGCTCTTTACCGCCCGGGGCCGATGCAGTTTATCCCCGACTACATCAAACGCAAGCATCACCCTGAGCTCATCACTTATATGGATCCGGCTCTTGAGCCAATTTTGAGAGCGAGCTACGGCATCCTTGTTTACCAAGACGACCTGCTTATCATGGCCCACGACCTGGCCGGCTACTCATGGGGCGAGGTAGACAAGTTTAGAAAAGCGGTAGGCAAGAAAATCCCGGCCCTCATGGCGGCCGAAAGAGAGAAGTTCATCAAAGGATGTGTTGCTCATTCGAAATGGCCACAACAAAAAGCAGAGGAGGTGTGGAACTGGCTGGAGCCCTTCGCCGCTTACGGCTTCAATAAAGCGCACTCGGCCTCTTATGGCCTCGTGGCCTATCAAACGAGCTACCTGAAAGCGAACTATCCGGCCGAATATATGACAGCTGTACTCACGGCGGAATCGGGCGACGTAGAGGAGGTGGCCCGCGTCATCGAAGAGTGCAAGAGAATGAAAATCCCCGTCCTCGCCCCCGATATCAACAAAAGCTTCGGCGACTTCACCGTCCTCAAGGCTAGTATAAAAACTGATAAGCGCGAAGCGCGGGATGAAATCAGCACGCGCGAAGCGCGGAAAGGAGGCTCGGAAACGAATGCGGTTCTAAGCACAAGTATAGAAAAAACTGATACGCACGAAGTGCGAGATGAAATACGCTTCGGCCTCTACACCATCAAAAACCTCGGCAAGGAGATCGCCGACGCCATCATCGCTGAACGCACCGCAAACGGGCGCTTTGTCTCGTATGCGGACTTCCTAGACCGCGTGCATCATAAAAACTTAAACAAAAAATCCCTTGAATCGCTTATTAAAGCGGGAGCGCTGGACGAGCTTGGCGAACGCGGAGAACTGCTTTTCAATCTGGACGATGCCCTTGATTACCATCGTGAGGGCATGAAGGAGACCAACCAGTCTTCGCTCTTCGGGCTCATGGAAGACACAAAGAGCGTCCCCACCCTTTCCCTGAAGCCTTGTGAGCCGGCCAAGATGATGGAGCGCCTCGCCTGGGAAAAAGAGCTTCTGGGTCTCTATGTTTCCGGTCACCCTCTCGAGCGCTTTCGCCATAAGTTTACCCGAGCGGAAAAAGATGTCTCCGCCGTCAAAACCGGGACGGAAGGTTCGGTTGTAGTTGTAGGAGGCATGATAGAAAGCGTAAAAGCAATCATCACCAAAAAGAATGACCACATGGCCTTTCTGAAGTTGGCCGACTTCAGTGACTCCATTGAGGTGGTGGTCTTCCCCAAAACGCTCTCCGACTACAAGGAGCTAGTGGTAGCCGAACAGTGTGTGGCCCTGCGCGGCCGACTCTCTTTCCGCAACGGTGAGCCGAGTATCGTGGCCGAGGCGTTCAAATCTCTCGAGGCTGATGTTCGCGGAGAGGAAAAGCGCACTGACGCGGACTAGTTCAGAAAATGTACCAGTGCTTTAAATAAAAGTACCTGGTACATTTTCTGAGCACTTGACGGGCTTTTTTAAGGAGCTATACTCACCATATGGACCTGTTCAAAAAAACAACCGCGACAACAACGACCACCGCGACTACTTAGCGGGAGTTCTTGTTGTGCGCCACAGGAGCTCCCGCGAGGGGCTTTTCTTTTGCAACGTTTGGAGTTTTGTGTTTTGTGCTTTGTGCTTTGTGCTTTGTGTTTTAATACCCTATCGTGCTTTACTACTCATCATACAAAAGCATTATTATGAAAAAAGAAGACTCTGACCATCTAGACCATATCCGCCACACTCTCGCCCACCTCTTGGCTTGGGCAGTGCAAGAACGCGACCCGTCGGTCGAGCTCGCCATCGGGCCCACCGTCGAGCATGGCTTCTACTACGACATGCTTCTCTCGACTCCCCTTTCGGCCGACGACCTGCCCGCCCTCGAAAAGCGCGTGCGTGCGCTAGCGAAGGAAGGCCACACCATGACAGGCCGAGAAGTGTCCTACGAGGAGGCCAGGGAGCTTTTCAAAAGCTCCCCTTTCAAGCTCGAGATGATTGATGAGCTGCATGAAAAGGGCGAGAAGCTGACCGCCTACACTCTGGGAGACCCCACAAGCGCGCACCACTTCACAGACCTCTGCCGTGGCGGACACGTGGAAAACACCAAGGAGATTCCCGCCGATGCTTTTAAGCTCGACAAGCTGGCCGGGGCCTACTGGCGCGGGAGCGAGAAGAACCCCATGCTTACTCGCGTCTACGGGCTCGCCTTCGCCACCAAAGTGGAGCTCGACGAACACCTAGCAATGCTCGAAGAGGCCCAGAAGCGCGACCACCGCAAAATCGGCCGTGAGCAGGACCTCTTTGTGTTTTCAGACTTAGTCGGCTCCGGTATGCCCCTCTTTACGCCACGCGGGGCCACCGTACGTGGCGAGATTGTGCGCTACTCGCGCGAAATGAACGACCGTCTCGGCTTTGGCGAAGTGCACACACCCAACATAAACAAGGGTGAGCTATTCAAAATCTCCGGCCACTACGACAAGTACAAAGACGACATGCTCGCGGTCTCCTCCCAGTATGTGGGCGACGAGATGTTTTTAAAGCCGATGAACTGCCCCCAGCACACCCAGATTTACGACTCTCAACCGCGTAGCTACCGCGACCTCCCGATTCGTTACGCCGACTTTGCCAACCTTTACCGCGACGAACGCCCAGGTGAGCTCTCCGGCCTCGCTCGCCTGCGCTGTTTTGTCCAAGACGACGGCCACATCTTCTGCCGAGAAGACCAGATCGAGGGGGAAATCGGCAACGTCCTCGCGGTCATCAAGGAGGTGCTCGCCACCTACAAAATCGGCTACTGGATGCGCCTCTCTCTCCGTGACCCAGAGCAAAAAGAAAAGTACCTTGGTGGTGACGAAGTGTGGGAACGCTCGGAGCCTATTTTGCGAAAGCTCCTCACCGAGCAGGAAATCGAATTCACGGAAGCCGTCGGCGAGGCCGCCTTCTACGGCCCGAAGATTGACATCATGGCGGTGGACGCCCTCAAACGTGAGTGGCAGGTGTCTACCATCCAGCTCGACTTCAACATGCCCGGGCGCTTCGGCCTTGAGTACACAGACGCGGACGGGGCGAAGAAAACCCCCGTGATGATTCACCGCGCTCTGGTGGGTTCGCCCGAGCGCTTCCTTGGTATTTTAATCGAACACTACGCCGGCGCCTTCCCTACTTGGCTCGCGCCGGTGCAGGTCGCTATATTGCCCATATCCGAGAAGCATCTTGAATACGCCAAGCAGGTGGCGCATTCGCTCAAATCTGCCGACATCCGCGTTGAACTCGACGCCGCTAATGAGTCCCTCGGCAAAAAAATCCGCAATGCCAAGATGCAAAAAATCCCCTACTTCCTCGTCCTCGGCGACAAAGAGATGGGGGCGAATGCGGTCGGCGTGGAATCGCGAGACAAGGGCCAGCTGGGGGCGATGAAATTAGAGCAGTTTGTCGACCAACTCGCGGACGAGATTAGAAATAGAAAATAGCACTAAAAAAATGAACCCACCCAAACAAGGTTCTGTGAATATCTTGATCTCCGTCGTAATTGTCCTACTGCTTATTGGTACTGGTCTCTATTACAAGAACAGCAAAGGAAAGTACCTCCCTGAACAAATTATCGCGACAGAGAACGCGCAAACATACAGAGAGTTGAGTGGAGAACAGGAAAACAACACCGTCCAACCTAAAATAGAAAAAAACATGGATGCCCGTACTCCGGTTTCTGATGAAAAAATCGAGTTAGCTCTTAGAGAATACACGCGCGCGCATCAAGTAGACGTATACTCGACGTGTTATGAAGGTGAATTTGGCCGCAAAGATACGTCGGGTGCCATAATGAATGAGGATTGGAAACCTGTTTATTTTAGCTCTACTTATTTTGACTTCGATAAAGATGGTGTTGATGAAATTATCGTCTCAGGTGAGGCGTGTACCTCTGGTACTGACATTAATCATGTTGATGCTGTGTTCAAGCTGGACAATGACGGTTCTCTCGTAAGCATACCCTTCGAAACAAATCAGGTTGACGAAGCAAATCTCCGAGCGCTAAGCCCAGAATATGTAGGGCAAAGATTGGGAGATATAGGCAATAGTATCATCCATACCTATAGTTACCACAAGCCAGGCGACGTGGGTGATGATGGCACAGGGCGTGTCAGGATTAGCTATGTGTATGGAAATGGGAAGTTTGTATCTCAAGCGGTAATGCAAAATTAATACTCCTGCCTGGGCATACCTCCATGAGTTCCGAAGACTTCTACAAATCCCTCCCCGCCCTCGAAAACTTCGGTGACGTGGCGGACTTTTCGCGGTATGTGCCGGCGCCGAACGAGGTAGTTAAATGTATCTGGCACCCTTAACCTATAGGAGTCGCACACTGTTGCATTTAATTTGTACAAAATGTACACTACTATGATGAAAACCATCTCTACCACAGAGGCGCGTAAAAACTTGAGTGAACTTGTTTACGAGGTACAACGTACCGGCTCCACGGTGGGTATTATGCGTCACGGAAAATTGGAGGCCTACCTGTCCCCGGCCCCGACGTGGAACGAGGAGCTTTCAGATACCACTAATATGGTAACCATGGGAGGCGCTTTTGATTTTCTCCACGAGGAACCGGACAGATACACAGACGCGGACCTTATCGAACGCTATGCATAAGCAACCGCCCATGGGCACTGTAGTCTTGCTCCGTTTCCCTTTCACCGACCTGTCGGGAGCCAAGAGGCGACCGGCAGTGGTTGTCGGCCATGCCCACGGAGGAGACCTGGTGGTCGCGTGCGTGAGTTCTAAATATGAAACATGCGGTCCCTATGATGTTATAACAAAACAAGAAGAAAGCTCCTTTGCTCAAACCGGCCTTCACGCTACTTCTGTAATATGTGTCGATAAATTAGCCACTCTGCAACCTACGATTGCCACCGGTAAACTTGGGGTTGTTTCCAGTAAACACTTTATAGAGATAAAGAAAAAGCTAAAAATGTTGTTCCGACTTTAGACAAGAAAATGTACAGTGTACTTTTTCTAAAAATACCTGATATACTTTCTCTGCATAACTACTGCCCACTGCCTACTCCATACTGCCATGAATCCCGAAGACTTCTACAAATCCATCCCCGCTCTTGAAAAGTTCGCTGATGTAGCGGATTTTTCGAGGTATGTGCCGGCGCCAGACGACTGGTATGTGGTGGTGACCGATATTAAGGGCTCTACTAAAGCGGTGGAGGCGGGAAAGTATAAAGAGGTGAACGCCGTGGGAGCGGCCTCCATCATCGCTGTCTTAAACGTGGCCAAGGAGGTGGACATCCCTTTTGTTTTCGGCGGAGACGGCGCCACCATGCTCATCCCGCCTACCCTTGTCGAAGCCACCAAAGGGGCGCTCGCCGCCGCCCGCGAACTCTCCCTCGACTACTTCGAGCTTGAGCTACGAGTAGGGCTTGTGCCACTTACAAAGATTCCCCCCGAAAGTAAAATCCGCGTAGCCAAGTTTCGGGCTTCGCCCCACTACCATCAAGCCATGTTTGCCGGAAACGGCGTGGTGATAGCCGAGAAACTCATTAAAGACCCGGCTACAAACACCCTGTACGAGGTGCCGGCCGACCACCCAAGCAGTGGGCAGTTTAGAGGTTTTGAGTGCCGTTGGAATGATATCGCCTCCCCGCACGGCGAGACGGTGGCGCTTTTGGTAAAAGTGGTTGCCGGCGACATCAAAGAGCGGGCCGCGCGTTACTGCGATATCCTCGCCGAGATCGAGCGTATCTACGGCAGTGAAGCCGACTACCACCCCATTACCGTCAAACATCTCACCCTTGTTACCCAACCGCCAAAACTAAACACTGAGACCTACATCCGCGCTGGGCGCAAAAGTGGCCGCAAAGGAGATCTTGAGCGCTTTTGGTATCGCACTAAAATTTGGCTCACCGACCTTTATGTCAATCTCGCCATGCGCACTCCTTTCAGTAAAAACGACTTTAATTTGTCCGTTTACAAAAATCTGCTTGTGGCCACCTGCGACTTCCGTAAGTACGACGATGCCCTGCGCATGATTCTTGCCGGTACCCCCGCGCAACGCCGCGAGCTCGAAGAGTATCTAGAAGAGCTCCACCGTGATGGCACGCTCGCTTACGGCACCTTCGCTACCGACCGGGCCCTCATGACCTGTCTCGTCTTCGAGCGCTATGGTAAACAGGTGCACTTCATAGACGGCGCCGATGGTGGCTACACGCGAGCTTCAAAGCCATTTAAGGAAAGACTAAAAAAGCTGTCGGCATAATCTATTTTTGAGGATGCAGTTCCACGGGCAAAAGTTTCGGCCAGCGAACCTCAATCAGACCGTCCAACTGTCTAATGAGGGCGGGAATGTCTGAGAGATTCCACACCTGCTGAAAAGGGACACCGGCCCTTTTCGTTTTTTTCCAGAAAACCGCGGCCTCGCCTTTTCTTTTTAAAATGTCTGTAACTCGGTCTCCCCTGTCTACCATCAAGGCCACTCGCTCCCCCTCCGGCTTTGGGTGGATATAGACATACATCTTATCAACCCCGTCTGCAACCTCTTCAAAGCGCTTAATGCCGTCGGGGACTAGAATAATAATCCAAAGTTTTTTAGAGCCAAAGGCCAGTTTCAATTCCGAATGCCGGCTCGCGTACTCATTCCCTCCGAACGATTCTCGCCAGGCCAAGTCGCCCTCTTTCTGCCAGTGATTTATCTCTCGCACCGAAACATTGTGACGATAGTAGGTCGTCTTGGGATTTTCATTTGGCCTAATCGCTCTAGTAGTGTTGCTTGGCACGGCTTTAACACCATACCTTCTGCGGTAGTACTCCGTGATAGTATCTTTTCCTGACCCGGAAGGGCCGATTAAGACAAGGACTGCCGTGACGCATTTCTACCACTTGCCCGTCAGCAAGACTACCCGCTTACGTGAGAGAAATCTTGCAAACAAAAGCATGACCTTATTCTTCCAATTAGCGACCACGGTCGGCTTTGCCCGTCGCTCTATGGCAGTAAGGGCCTCATCCACCACCTCCTCCGCTGACTGAGTGAGCCACGCTGACGGTTGCTCATGGGGCGCGCCGCCGGCCGCGACATGGAAGTTTGACGCGGTTACACCCGGACAAAGAGCCTGCACATACACCCCACGTCCCTTTTGCTCATACCAAAGCGCCTCAGAAAAGGAAAGAACGAAGGCCTTGCTGGCCGCGTATACAGCCCCCGTCGGATACGGTAGCAGGCCAAGAATCGACGCGACGTTTAAAAGGGCGTCTCCCCTTTCGGCATGTCTAAGGAAAGCATGTGAAAGAGCCACAACAGAGCTTATGTTTAAACTGACAACATTTTCTGCTCTAGTGATCTCCGCCTCGGCAAATGGCTCATACCATCCGGCCCCAGCATTATTGACAAGGAGCGTATAATGCTCGCTTGCGAAGAGAGTGGCAATGCGTTCCACGTCTTCTCCCTTGGTAAGGTCGGCTACTTCGTGACGATGCCCTTCCCCCACCAGAGAAGCGGTAAGCGCTTGGAGTTTCTCCTCGCTCCGCGCGACGGCTGTCACCGTGTAGCCGTCGCGCGCGAGGGCTCGCGCGAACGCCTCCCCGATTCCTCCGCTAGCCCCTGTCACCAAAGCCTTTTTCTTCATTTTGCTAGTATACCCCGACACCAAAATAGATTCAAACACACAACCACGACCCTCTGTCTTCACACAAGAAATCTAAACTCCTTAATTGTTTAGGACTTACGTAGAATGGCGTCTTTGCGAGGTACTCCGAAGCCTGCCTGCGGTAGGCAGGCAATCCAAAATTTGTGAGGCCTGATAATAATCCTGGATTGCTTCGTGTGGGGCGCTCGCGATGACGAAACTGGTTTTTTACATAAGTCCTATTGTTAATAGATTTGGTGTGGGGGTATAACGAGCAAAACTAAAGAGAGCAAACGTCTCTCTAAATCTTTGAGTTACGAAATGTGAGTTTTTCCCTCCCCTGGTCAGGGAAGGAGTTCCTCCCTCTCCTGCCCGAGGAGAGGGTTGGGGTGGGGTGGGAGGGGTGGGGTAGCTTTAGAGCCATACTACCCCCTCCCAACCTCCCCCTGGCCAGGGGGAGGGGCAATTTCGAAATTCACAGTCTAAATAGAACCTGCGGAAATTATCCGCTCGGCGTAGACTGCCACTCTTTTGCCATATGTCTTTTCGTCTCTAATCCAATCGCCACCACAGGTGATGAGCACCAGTTCTTCTTTTCCTTCTGTGCGGAAGATGCGAGCGAGAGGGACGGCATCGTGAGAATAGTGAGCGACTTCGCGAACGACGTAAGAAAAATCCTCGCCGGCGTAGTTCGTAATTATAATAAAGTCACCAATGGCAAGATCGTCCAGATGGTAAAATACAGCCGGTAATGCAAGACTATTGTCTAAATGGCCCGCAAATACTACCGTGCCCGGTTCGCCCGGGGCCGCTCCCCCCTTGTACCAAGCGACATCACGATAAATCCGGCGACCGGAGGGCGTGCCCATATCCCCAGATGCCGTCAGCCCCACTCTTTGCACATTGGTCTCTATTTTCAGAGCTGGAATAGCTAGTCGGACCGGTGTCTCGTCTGCCGGTGGAGGAGGCGGAGGAGTAGGTGGCGCAGGAATCTTTTTCTCAGCTCGGCTCGCCACATCCTCTCCGCCAGCAATCGCCTCTCGTAAAGTAGCGACGAAACCGGTCCGCGGGAGAGTGTATGTAGCTGTCTCTGTGATTACGGCCACCGCCCCTGGGTTCGCGTTTAAAACAGAGCGTCCGAAAGCCGCCAATGAAATACCGACAATGAGGAAACCTGTGGCGAGGAGTATCTTTTTCATGTTAGCAAAGTAAGCTATGTAAAAACTTAGAGGAAAATGCGTGAGACAGTTCTTCCCACGAAACCCCGCTCAGTGGCGGGGTTTCATTAGGTCGCGTTAGTCATCTTTATGCAGTACGACGAATCGTCCAAAGGTACGAGCCACCCAAGATTCCCGCAAGCAAGGCTAGCAAAATCAAGGGTAACATTTCACGCACCCCTCCGCCGGCTCCCGTATTTGGGATACCGGGCAAATCATCTCCGGTTCCCGCCGCGGCGAGTACGGTTACAGCACATGAGTCACTCTGCCCGGCACTCGTAACTGTTACCAAACTCACCGTCGGTGTCCCGTAGGTCACCGTAAACTGCGCGCCATTCGGGTCGGTGATGATTAAGTCCGCCGAAGACCAGGTGTAGGTTCCATTTCCTCCGGAACCAGTGAGTGTCACCGGTTGGCCAACCAAAGTTGTGATAGCTTTCGGGCTACAAGCAACAGGAACGAAGGCCCCCGGAGCCGGCTCGAAGTCATAAGTGGTAAGCGCGGTCGTGGTTGCTCCTGAAGAGAAGACAGCCTGACCCAGAGTTATATTGTCGACATTGCCGACAAAGTTTGCCCAAGGCGCACCACAACCGGACGCAAGCCTAAGAGCTCCAGTACTGTTTTGACCGTTGTTTATAATCCTAGAGTTTGGCTGAGCCGAAAGATAGGCTCCGATAGATTTTACTCCAACCCCCGCAGTAGCACCCGCTATGCCGTTTGCCGACCACCAACCTCCAGTACGAGCGTTCCACTCCTGCCAGATTCCAGACATCACGCTACCTTGCATGGGCAAACCGGTAAGCGAGCTATTCTGGAAGGCCGGCTCGAAGACAAGCTGGTCGTCCACGATGCCATCGTTGTTGTGGTCAATGTTCAGGATCACGTATGGCGCTTGACTACCCTGTCCCGGAGTCTCAATAAAGGTCGCATACCGAAGGTCGGTAATATTTTCCAGGCGCACTCCATTCCAATTCATCTGACCAAGAGCTTGACGCGAGTTGCCATTTAAGCCAACTCTCTGCTCCAAACTTCCAACACCGAGGGGTGTCGTTCCCGGACCCACTTCAAACGCCTGTGCCCCGGTGAGAGAGGTGGCGCTACAGGCATCGGCCTGGAATAGCCATCCCTGTTGTCCGCCGCTGTTCACGTTGACGGTGGCCGCCTGTGCCGGTAGAGCCGCCGTGAGCGAGAGCAAGCCGCCGACCACAAACGTCGCCACTAGGCCACTCAACCACTGTTTTTGTTTCTGTGTGTTCATAATTCACTATAGTATTTAACTGATAAACTGGTATTATCATCGACCTCAAACTCGGCGCCGTGATACAGTCGAGCTTGCGTAATACTTGTACATGATGACGAAGCGCAACAGGCATACTTACCGTCACTCACACAGCGAACACATACTCCAGAATGGTCAAAGAAAACATCTCGGCCAACAGATGACACAGTAAAGACCGGTTTTAATGCCGGTTTATTGAAGAAAACAAAAAAAGTCCGAGATAAGACTGTAGAAAAAGTAAGCACCCTACAGGGCGAGTCCTCTATTTGAAAGACAAACAAGGAGACGTGTCGTAAAAACGTCACACAAGCACGAAATCATAAAGCTGGACTCTTCGGAGTTTCTTGGGGTATTAAGTGTGGTTGCTCCCTCCCCTGGCCAGGGTGAG
>Ga0066640_10002475_pt1 | contig 11093 bp, 11 predicted proteins | sample CryGeyCG2114_020_2_FD_59505 | JGI IMG/M metagenome (GOLD analysis project Ga0066640, IMG submission 59505) | Groundwater microbial communities from aquifer - Crystal Geyser CG11_big_fil_rev_8/21/14_0.20 | ecosystem: Environmental > Aquatic > Deep subsurface > Groundwater | place: USA: Utah... | reverse complement strand
ACTTCAAGCATAGGTTTAGGTGTATCTTTTGTATGATCCCCTAAACGACTTCCAAGACCTCCGGCCATAATCACGACACTTGCAGTTTTAGTATCCTCGCCGCTAATGGTAAAAACATCAACCACAACACCATCATCACAAATCGGGACAATCTTGATCTTCTTATCCTCGGTCATTTTTTCTAGCTCAGAGATGGGTGTACCCTTAGTGACACTTATTGCACCTCTGTGATAAATCTTTTCAACAGTAGTTGATAGCTCACCACTTTGAGATAGATATCTTCTAATATCTCCATCAGTTAGAGAGCCTAAAAGCAGTTTTTTTTCATCTACGACGATAAGTCCCAGTCCCTTTACATTTGTAAGGGCGATCATGGCCTCTTCTAGGCTCGCATCTGGAGTGATTAAATAATCAAAGATCATGAAACCCCACCTTCATCATCAAATCTTTCTGTTTGATAAATTTAATTATTTTAGCTGCACAGTTTCCATCTCCGTAAAGATCACTTGGTTCATGCTTCTGATTCATTATCTTTTTAAGCTTATTACCAATCTCACTTACTTCACAGTCAACCACTGAATCGGCGTGAAGCCTTCCTTTTTGTCTAACACCAATATTTAAAGTGGGAGTTCCCATAAACGGAGCTTCAATGATTCCACTTGAGGAATTCCCAACAACAACATCACACAACTTCATGAGACTGAGGTATCTTACAAATCCGAGATTTGTGGATAAATAGACATTCTCTTTATCTTTGGCATAGCTTTCAAGGGCCTTAAAAATTTTCTCATGGCCTGGATCACTATTAGGCATGGTGATAATCTGACCAACATCTTTATGCTCGCTTAATACATTTAGTAGCTCATCTGTTGCATCTTCATTCATCATTGTTACGGGATGATAGGTGATCAATAAATTCTTCTCTTTTAATTTAAAGCCTAGAGATTTTTCGATTTGATCTTTATCTAAGAGGTCTAATTTTCGAATATTCTCAAGCCCTACAGCTCCCACATTTAATACATTTTCTGGCTTCTCCCCCATTTGAATCACACGTTTTTTATAAACATCAGTAGAGGTAAAATGATAAGTGCTCATCTTAGTGATAGAGTGGCGAATAATATCGTCAAAAGCTCCTTCAGTGATTTCACCGCCGTGAATATGAGCAATCGGAATGCCAGCAAAGACAGCCGCCTGGGCAGCGGCCAGCATTTCATAGCGGTCCCCTAAAATAATAATGAGATCAGGATTTAACTCCTCATATGCTTTAAAAAACTTGGCTAGACCTATGGAAATTTGATTAATCACCGAACTTTTAGAATCTTCTAAACTTCCTAGATCAACTTTTTTAGAAACCGGAAGTCCATCTTCTTCAAATTGTTTCCAAGTTTCACCAAATTTTGGATCAAGGTGCATACATGTAACTACTGTTTGTAGCTCAAGCTCCTTGTCTTCTTGAATACCCTTCATGGTCCAATAAAGAAGACCATAATCAGCACGAGTTCCAGAAATGACACAGATTTTTTTCATAACTCTATTAACTCATCTTCTTTAAAATTCTTTTTAGCCTTAGAGCCCACAACTTGATCCCACAACATTGGACTTAATCCATCTGCTGGACGTTTGGTTGTGATATTGTCAGAAGAAAAGGTCTCCCCTTCTTTAATATCACGATTAGCAACAATACTTTTTCTCGCGATTGCAATATTTTTCATCTCGGATTCCGACGGTGCTTTGATTCCATTCCCCAAAGCAGCTTCAATATTTCGTATCCCTTGTACCATTTTCTTTAATTCAGTTGGATCAAGTGAAGCTCTGTGATCAGGCCCTTCCATCGTTTTATCTAGAGTAAAGTGCTTTTCAATGACCTTTGCTCCCATCGCCACGGCCGCAATAGGAACTTCAATACCAAGAGTATGATCAGAGTACCCTACATCGACTCCACATTCATTTTTAATGGTGAGCATAGCATTTAAATTCACATCCTTCATCGGAGTGGGATATTCTGTATTACAGTGAAGGACAATAACTTCTAGGCCCTCTAAAACAGATAATGCAGCTTTTACTTCAGCTAAACTGGCCATGCCCGTAGATAAAATTATTTTTTTATTAAACTTTTTAAGCTCCCTTAGATAAGGAAGATTAGTTAACTCTCCGGAAGGTATTTTAAAAAAATCCACACCTAGCGAATCAAGATAGCTGATCCCATCCTTATCAAAAGGAGATGACATAAAACCAATTCCAACTTTCTTGCAATATTCAATGATCACTTGATGATCTGAATCACTTAATTCCAATTTTTTAATCATATCAAATTGGGTCTCATCAGCATCTGTGGTTTGTTTTTGATACTCTGCTTTTAGTGCAAATTTTGAGACAAGTTTTTCAGTTTTAAAAGATTGAAACTTCACATAATCTGCACCCGCAACTTTCGCAACATCAACTAACTTTAAAGCATTCTCTAAAATTCCATTGTGATTGACACCAGCTTCAGCAATGATGATCACTTTATTCATATTTCACTCCATATGGAATGACTGAGTTTGCCTCTACCTTTGCCTGGTTTTTTAAAACTGTATTTGAGCCGATAAAAGACTTTTCTCCAACAACGCAATCACCATTGATGATTGCACCTGTGGAGATATGACAATGATCACCAACAATAGCATCATGCTCAATAAGTGCTTTTGAGTTAATAATGCAATTTTGTCCTATGTTTGCTCCTGCATTAACGAGAGCATCATGCATAACAATAGTTCCAGCACCAACAGTGGCATGCTTTGAGACATGGGCGCGAGGAGAGATAATCGTTGCAAAATTCAAATCCAAACCGAATAACTTGACTCTCAAGCTTGGATCTTTTATTTGACCTGCTGTGATTAAGAAGAAATTGTCATCTTTATTGAAATTTTTGATCTCAGAATCTTCAGCGATTATTTTATATCCTAAAATTTCTTGGCCGATTTTTTCTTTAACATCAAAAATGCCACAGATTTTAAACTCTTTAGTTTCTTCTATCACATCAATACAAGATTTGCAGTGACCTCCGCCCCCGATTAGATAGATATTTTTCATAGTCTCACCGAACTTGGAATATTGACGATGGTTTGTTCATAATGAATGGCGTTCTTTAAATCTGTTTTTTGAAACTTTTTAAACGCTGGAAGATCTGGCATGAGTTTCCAAAGCGGTCTTGTCATCACATTATTAGCATTTAATTCTTCTAAAAACTCATCACGTTGTTGTACATCTTTCAGCTGAATGGCATTTAACCAAAAACTAGATTCAGAGTCTTTTGGTTCATCAATAAATTTAAAGTCAGTACTAGCAAAAAACTCTCGATAAAGGTTGGCAGTCTGCCTTTTATTTTTTACAAAAGTTTCAAGACTTTCTAATTGAGCACAAATAAGTGCCGCATTAAGATTTGGCATCCTGTAATTATAACCAATCTCATCATGAAAAAATTCCCACTTATGCGGAACCTTTGCAGTCGTGGTTAGATATTTCGCTCGTTTAGCTAGTTCACTATCCTGAATGAGAATCGCACCACCACCACCAGCGGTGACCGTTTTATTACCGTTAAAACTAAGCACTCCTATAGAAGCGATGGTTCCTGTGTGTTTCTTTTTATAATAACTTCCAATCGATTCTGCTGCATCTTCAATAACAAAAATATTATATTCTTTGCAGATACTTAAGATTTCATCAAGTTTTACTGGATGACCAAACACATGCATCGGAACACAGGCCTTAATTCTTTTTCCCGTTTTTTTATTATAACAAAAACCATCACTTTTAAGTTCAGCATTTTTTTGTAAAAAATCTTGAAGATCATTTGGACTTAAACCTAAATTATCAGCATCAGAATCTAAAAAGATTGGCTCAGCCCCTGTATATGAGATTGCATTGGCCGTGGCCACAAATGTTAATGCTTGAGTCAAAACTTCATCATCTTTTTTGACATCCGCTAGAATCAAACTCATATGAAGCGCCGCCGTTCCATTCATGACCGCAACAGCATGCGGGGAACCAGTGATCTCACAGAGCATTTTTTCAAAAAGATCGACATACTTTCCGACACTGGAGACAAAAGTTGAATCAATGCAGTCACCAACATATTTTTTCTCATTTCCCACAAAACGTGGTTCATGTAGAGGAATAAAATGATCCGCTCCATATAGAGATTTAATGAATGAACTCACTTCATTAAACATTGTAGATTCCAGCTTTATATTTTTTAAGATTCTCAGGATTAGTAAACCACTTAACAGTTTCGTCTAGCCCCTTTTCAATTGAGTATTTTGGCTCAAATCCAGTTAGCTCTCTTATGAGTGAATTATCACACCATAGACGATTGACTTCAGATTTTTCAGGTCTAATCCTCATCTTATCAGTAATAAAGTTCACATCGCTATTCATAATTTTTTTAATTAAATTTAAGGTATCTTCAATCGAAATCTCAAAGTTCGATCCAATGTTCACCGCCTGTCCAATTGATTTATTTGACTGAGCTAATGCCAAAAATCCACGACATGTATCGGCGACATAATTAAAATCTCTGGTAGGAGTGACATCTCCAAGTTTAATTTCTTTCATTCCATTTGCAATTTGCGTGATAATTGTTGGAATAACAGCTCTAGCAGATTGACGTGGCCCATAAGTATTAAATGGTCTTGCAATCGTTAATGGAAATTCAAAAGAATTATAAAAACTCATGGCCATAGCATCTGCCGCAATCTTGGAAGCACTATAAGGAGACTGAGGTTGCATTGGGTGTTTTTCATTAATAGGAACATACTGAGCAGTTCCATAAGTTTCAGAAGTTGAGGTGTGAATAAATCTTTTGACTCCATTTTGCATTGATGCTTTGCACATATTAACTGTTCCATTAACATTGGTATCAACATAACTTTGCGGAGCAACATACGAATAGGGAATAGCAATTAAGGCCGCAAGATGAAAAACGATATCGATATCTTTTGTAATTTCTTGGCAAAAAAATGGATCTCTTACATCTCCTGTGACAACTTCAATTTGATCAAGATTTTCAATAGACTCTAGCCATCCCCAATCATTAAAGGAGTTGTATAAAGCGAGGGCCCGAACTTTATATCCTTCCTTGAGTAGAAGTTCAGTTAAGTGGGATCCAATAAATCCATCTGCGCCTGTTATAAGTACTGTTTTCAATTTAAATCCTTCTTTAGAATATCCCAAGAATTTATCATTTTGAGATATATAACACAAGAATTCGCATCGCAACATATGCTATTCCTAGACCGTAATTAGTCGAAAAATTATCTTTAATATTCAGCTATATTTCCTGTCCATTTTAAGATCCTTTAACTATAAGTTAAAATTATGAAAAAAATCCTCATCGCAAAACAAAATCTCGAAAAAACTTATTCTGGAGCGACTCGCACCGTTCATGAACAAATTAAGTACTTTAAAGACCTAGGATGTGAAGTGCACACCGTCGGTGAAATCACCAATGTTGATGATATTGTGAGAGCTGGAGCCATCTCTCACAAAACCTTTCGCTGGCCATGGCAAAAAAAATATAAAAGACGAATTCAGTTTTCAAACCAAGCTGAAAAAATTGCGAAACTCATAGAAGCTGATCTCGTGATTGGACATGGGGATCTGCAACATCAAGATGTGTATCTTCTACATAATTGCGTTCATCTGGCTGAAGAAAAGATTAATGAAAAAGCTCTTGATCCAAAGAGTGAAATGTACCAAACTCACACACCTATTTTAAAAAATCACCAGTTTAAACACATGATCGCAAACTCTAAGATTATGAAAGATGATATGATTAAAAGATTTAATATTCCCGGTGAGGATATTTCCGTGATTTACCCGGCCGTAAATACGGATCAGTTTAGAGTTTTAGAAAACAAAGCTGAGCTTAGAAAAAAGCTAGCAGTTAATGAAGATGAATTTCTCGTGGGACTTGTGACTTCAGGAAACTTCAAAAAACGCGGAGTAGATCGTTTTTTTAAAGCGATTAGTTTACTTCCTAAAGAGATCGCTTCTAAAACTCATTTTATTTTTGTAGGAAAAGATAAATTAAATCCCGAGACACAGGCAATTTTAGATGCGTGTCCTTATAAGGATCGAGTCAGACTTCTTCCCATTGTCGATAATGTTGAAGAATATTTTAATGCCTTAGATATTTTTGTCCTTCCTGCTAGAATTGAGGAATTTGGACGGGTGGTTGCTGAGGCCATGTCATGTGGATGTCCTGTTATCACAACCAAATGGGTTGGGGCCGCTGAGCTCATCCAAGGAAAAGCCCGTGATTTTGTCTACGGGGGGGAAAGTGTAGAAGAGCTCGCAGATCTCATGACTAAATTACTAGCAGATCAAAAACTCAGAGATGAAGTTGGAAAGCTCAATCAGGAGTCTGCATTTCAAGCTTGTGAAGCTTCGATGTTTAAAAGGTTTGATGAGGTTTTTAAGCCGCTTCTAAAATAATTTAGTTTTCTAAATCTCAATATTTCCCATATATCTTTTCTTTTCAACGAAATCAGGAGAAATGAGACTTTTTGAAGAATCAAAAAAATCACCGTTAACTCTAAATAAATCTAATAAGGTATGGATCGTATCGTCAGAGACGTATTTTCGAGATAAGTATTGATTTAAGTTTAGTGAACTGTTTGTCCAAATAAAAAATGGAATTCGGTACATATTTAAAGTTGGTGAGGTCCCAGGATGGCCATGTAAATCTTTTTCCCTGTAAACTTCTTCTCCGTGATCAGACAAATAAGTCACAGTTGTAAGAGCATCCAAATTTTTTACCCTGTTTAATATCTCATTTAAAATGTAATCATTATAATAAATAGCATTGTCGTAGCTATTTATGTATTCAAGTTTTCTTTCATTATGAAAATCTTTGATAGGAATATCTCTGGTATCAGTAAATTTTTTGTATTCATCAGGAAAGCGATGTCGATATTTCATATGACTTCCCATCAAATGAAGAACGATGAATTTCTTATCTTCTTTTTCTGATAAGTACCTATCAAAGATAGGCAGAATCTTCTCATCATAGGTTACAGAGTTAGTTGTGTTAGTAAATGAAACTTTGTGAGACTGCTTTGCAAAAACCGTTGTCGTAGTATCATGCTCACCCAGAATAAGCTGATTAGAAACCCAGTATGTTTTAAACCCTGCCGCTTTCATTATGTTCACAATATTCACGGATAATAATTCATCATTTTCTTTTTCAGTATTGGCCAGAGTTAATATTTTTTTAAGATTTGCCATGGTTCCTGGTGGATTTGAACTTACGACATCAGTAAATAGATTAATCTCAGATTTCCGTTCAGTTAAATGAGGAGTCGTTTTTCTATGATAGCCATAAACACCCATATGATTACTTGTTGTTGACTCTCCAATAACTAAGAGATGAACTTCTTTCTGCGGAATATTAGCATCTCGAGTCACTTGAAAATCTTTTTTTACATTTTTATTGAAGTTTTGAAACGCTTCTAATTGTTTTTGATAACCATGATAAAAATGCATCATTGAGTAAATATGACTAGATCGTCTATAAGCCTCGAATGTCTTATCTAGGCTTCCCTGTTCAGAATACAGTTTAAATCCAAAGGGAATAATGAGCCATAATATAAGATACTTATACCATTTAGTCTCAATATTGATTTTGGGCATTTTCAAAATTTTTAACCAATAAATAACCGTCACTAAAAAATAAATTAAACAAGAAGCTAAAAAGGAAAAGCTCAAATTTGATTCTAAATACTCCATACTCTCGGCAGGATTAGTATCAAAGATGATAAAGAAAATACTTTCTGAAATTCTTCCTTGATATAAAAAAATATGACCGAAATCAAACATCGCCGGTAGCAGTAAAAGTGGAAACAGCAGAAGAAAATATATTTTATGATTTCTTAAAAAATATAGTGGGAATAGAAGAATGGCGGAGTTGATAAATATAAAGATAAAATCTTCCTCTCTCTGCCTTTCATAAAGAAGAGAAAACAAAAAAGGAATGATCGTCACAAAGATCATAAAAAAATATGCGATTGTAGAATTTTTAAATTTCATCTATCTTTTCACTATAAAATACGGATTCAAAAGATTTTCTCTATTGTAAGTTAACTCTTTTCCCGTCTCTATGACAATGACATTTCCACCCGCGGCCTTCACCACAGCATGGGCGGCAGCACTATCCCACTCCATGGTTGGACCTAGTCTTGGATATATATCCGCTGTACCTTCAGCAATCATACTCGTTTTTTATTCCTTTCCCAATTGGAGATAAATGAATATAGGTTTACTAGTACTCATCCAAAATAATTTTCGCTAGAATCTCTAAAAGCTTTTTAGTATCTAAAAAGTAGTTAGGATATGAATATTGAATTTTGTCCATATCATCGACATTAACAAAAACAACATTTTTATCTCGGGAATTCATCTCCACATTAAAACAATTTTTTCGTTAGAAAAAAAGCTTAAAATCCCATAAGTATCTGTAATTACATACCCTGCCATTAATTCTATGAATTTAAATAATATTTTGATCAGAAAAATTCAATCTAGTGAGTGCTTACAAAAAATTCCTATTTTTCACTCAGATGCCGTTAAAGTCCTCGCTCTGTACTCAATATTTCAGATACTTAGCAAGCACATCTAAATCCCACCTCTTGCGATAAGCCTCCAGAAGCTTAAAAAAGGGGTTTATATGATGGGCGCAATGCAGTATACTAAAGATCTAGAAGAATCTGGTTTTACAAAAGACCAGGCAAATATGTTACTCAAATTTCAAATGGAAGTTATGGAAAGTAAATTTGCAACCAAACAAGACATTCAGCTTTCAGAACTAGCAGTTCGTTCTGATATGAAAGAGATGGAATCATCAATTCGCTCTGATATGAAAGAGATGGAATCATCAATTCGCTCTGAAATCAAAGATATTAAAAATCTCATTGAGGCGCAAAGCGATAAGCTCACTATCCGTATGACTAAAAATATGACCATAATGTTTGGAGTGATGACTGGAATTTTAGTGAGTGTTCAAAAATTTCTCTAATTTAGCTTTAATAATCATCCAAAATAATTTTAGATAGAATCTCTAAAAGCTTTTTTGTATCTAGAAAGTAGTTAGGATAGGAATTTTGAATTTTGTCCATATCATCGACATTAACAAAAACAACATTTTTATCTTGGGAATTCATCTCCAGTTCTTTTTGTGTATAAATCTCAATGGCCCGACTCACATCTTTTTTATTAAAGAGTTCTATATTGGTTACTTTTGATACCTTATCTAATTCCAAAATTGCATATTTACCAGATCGACCTACATTGTTAAATTTATTTATAATGACTCTCATCCCATTGGTATAGGCATTAACCCTTTCAATGACATCTAACTGTGCAATTAGCTTTTTCAGGCGAGATCTAATTTGTTTTTCACTTAGTTTTAAATGTTCTTCACAAGGTGGGCCGTTTTCTTTTATTGCAAAGTAAGAACTAAGGAGAATAAAAAAGTCGCTCCATTCCTCGCTACCACTTCCAGTTTTGAAAGATGTACTTTGAAGCTCACCGTATATTTCAACAGCTGTCGCCCATATGTGTTCGAGTTCTGTTCGAAGCTGTATTTCAACTTGTAAACTATCTTCATTTTCATAAATCAGGTGAAAACCTCTATAGCCATCACTTTTGGGATTATGATGATAATTATCTACTCTTTTTAAAGTGTGCCGGGAAGTAAGACTTCTTAAAGTGGAAAATGTTTTTTGAAGTGCAACTTCGTCTTTTAAAACTAGTCTTAAACCAGCAATATCCTGAAGAGTACTAAGCCTCATCGTTTTAAATCTTTTTAACTTAATTTGAATAGACTCAATTCTTTTTAGGCGTCTAGAAAATGTCACGAGATCTTCGAGATCAATCCTGGCCTTAAGTTTTGTATGATAGTAATCCAATATACCAGTAAAGCTATTTCTCCACTCAAGGAGATCTTGATATTCCCTAGCACTAAGCTGTTCCTTGAGCTTTAAATGCATACCAATTTTATCTACTTTACTTTTAGTAACCACGCACTAAATATAACATTGAAACAATTTTTTCTTTAGAAAAAAAAGTTTAAAATCTTTTAAGTATATGTAATTTCGAAAATTTAGCGAAATGAAAATATTTTTAGATAATATTTTAATCAGAAAAATTCAATCTAGTGAGTGCTTACAAAAAATTCCTATTCTTTACTTAGATGTACTTGAGTCCTCACACTGTACTAAAGATTTCAAGCACTTAGAAAATCTATCAAATCCCACCTCTTGCAATACACGCCTAGAAGCTTAAAAAAGGGGTTTATATGATAGGCGCATTGCAGTATACTAAAGATCTAGAAGCATCTGGCTTTACCAAAGACCAGGCAAATATGTTACTTAAATTTCAGATGGAAGTTATGGAAAGTAAATTTGCAACCAAGCAAGATATTCAGCTCTCAGCTTTGGGACTTCGCTCTGATATGAAAGAGATGGAGTTGCGTCTTCGCTCCGATATGAAGGAGATGGAATCAGGTATCCGATCAGATATGAAAGAGCAATTCAATTTTCTTAACCACAAAATAGAATCCACGGCCGATAAATTAACAATTCGCCTAACTAGAAACATGGTAGTTCTGGCAGGTTTTATGAGTGGAACTTTGGTGATGGTTCAAAAGTTTCTTTAATCTATTGAAAGTAAGTACCAAATAGGTTAATCCCTTTCTATAGAATGAATAAAATACTTGGAATAGATGAATTCGAATTTATTAAGGCCTTAGATTATCTCCATGATATCAGCTATGGGCTAAATGAACCCAAGGCTCTTTTGGCCTATGTCAAGGGAACGGCCAATGCTCCCTACAGAGTATCTCTATCCAAAAATGACAAATATCAACAAATACGAGGAGAATGTAGTTGTCCTGCATTTGATCGATATGAACAATGTAAACATATTGCCGCGGTTTTAATTAAGGAGACAGGAAGCTTTTTTGACGGAAATCTTTCCCATTATGAATTTGTTCCTGCTTTCTTACATGATAATGAAAAAGATATCGAGTTCGGTGCTTCCAAACCTTTTACTCCCTC
>Ga0066640_10002470_pt1 | contig 11110 bp, 10 predicted proteins | sample CryGeyCG2114_020_2_FD_59505 | JGI IMG/M metagenome (GOLD analysis project Ga0066640, IMG submission 59505) | Groundwater microbial communities from aquifer - Crystal Geyser CG11_big_fil_rev_8/21/14_0.20 | ecosystem: Environmental > Aquatic > Deep subsurface > Groundwater | place: USA: Utah... | reverse complement strand
CGGAAAAAGGGATTGGAAGTGGAAGCCCGGGAAAGTGTGTTCGCCCATTTGCAACGCGGGGCTCCCGTGGGACGGTTGGACCGGGAATATGGGCAGGACCTGGGACGCGAAGCGGTGTTGCGGATCAAAACCGATCTCGGAAAATTTGCCGGGAAATTATTGGGAAAGGAATACCCGAGTAGCGATCTCTGGGTGACCTTCTCCTTTAACAATTTGCCCAAGCGGCAATTCCGCTGGGATATTTATAAGGAAATTAACAAGCCTCTCATCCGGCCGCGAACCTGGCCCAACAGGTTGCAACAATTTTTCAATCGCAAGGAATCCTCTCGGAATTTTGAGGATTGAGGATTGCGGTCCGGAAATTCCAAATGGCTCATTTATGCTTGAAAGCCCATTGGGTCCCTGCGAACCCGGTTCTTAAACGACAGGATCGAGCCGTACCTCCATCTATCCCGTCAGCGCGAATCCCCTTTGTTGGCCGGGGATAGCGTGTATAATGAGGAATTCAATTGCCCATACCACCCTTTGTCTGAAATGGCACTTTAATCGCAATGGAAATCTCGGCAGAAAACAACCCTGCGACTCTCAAGGCGGATTACAAATTCACCGAAAGGGATGAAACATTCCTCCGCGAGATGAAACCCCATGTAGAGCAGTTCGCGGAAGCCTTCTTGGATGGATTTTATTTGTATATCTGGAATTTTGGCCAAACGGCGGAGTTTCTGAAAGATGACATGGTTCTCAAACGGCACCGCACGCAGATTCGCAAATGGTATCTGGAGCTGTTCAACGGTTCCTATGACATTCCGTATTTTCAGAAGCTCTATAAAATCGGTGAAGTGCATGTCAAACTGGGTCTTCCCACCCATTATGTGAACGCCGCATTTAATTTTGTCCGCGTGTTCACGCTGGACCGGGTGTATCAACAATACGGCGACGATCCGGATCGGACCGGCAGGCTCAAGGCCGTGGAAAAAATCCTGGATATCAATCTGGATGTTTTGACCAGTTCCTACCGGGAAGGGGAGATGGGCCGGTTCCTGTCGCTTTCCCCGCTTGAAAAGACCCTGTTGGGTTTTTTGAAAAAAATCAGCTCCTACTTTAATTACCTTCTGGCGGGGGCGCTGGTGCTGGTGGCGTTTTCGGCCATCGGTTTGTTTGGTTTTGACGTGTATCTGTTGTTCTCCGGACAGACGTCCATGGAAACCGGCATCTTAACCACCCTCGGCAGTCTCCTGATTTTATGGGCTGCCATTGAACTGATTCATGAAGAAATCAAACGGCTTAAAGGCGGAAGCTTTGCCCTTGAAGCGTTCATTGCTTTGGCCATTGCGGCCCTCATTCGGAAAATTCTGATCCTCTCGCTTTCAACCACCAATACCATGAATGTGCTGATGTATGGGGGACTGGTGCTCTGTCTGGGTATCTCCTACTGGTTGATCGTGCACAAAACAAAGTTAAATGATTAATGCAAATTGGAGTGCCACGATCGACGGATTACTGTGACGGGGATCCCAAATCCCGGTTCGATCCACATGGTCCGGGGAGCCTCGTTATGAAGAACGGTTAAGGATAGCCTGGGCCCGTTTGACCTGGCGGTCCATGAAACGGTTGGCGATGACCGGAAAGGTCCGGCACAGCCAGGGGAACAGCCAGGCATCAGAACGGGTATAGATCGAATACTTTCCCGCCGCCATTCCCCCCGTTATTTTTTCCGCGGCGTTTTATTTACCGCGAAGGGGGGCGACCGTGAAATCGGGTCTTAACTTTAAAATGGAATCCTTATATTTATGACCCGGCTCGGGAAATAAGTCGGGGTGAGTGCAATAAGCCAGAATTTCCAGGGAATCCATGATGCGCGGGCCGGGACGATTAAAATAAGCATTTCCATCCACCAAAAATACTCCGGAATTTTTCAACGCGGGCCACTCCTTCCAGGGGAAGGCGTTCTGGATCAAGTCCATTTCGGAGAGAGTTTGCTCCAGTTTGAATCCACAGGGTTTAAAAATCACAATGTCCGGTTCGATATCATTGAGATCTTCCCGGGAAACTTGCCGCGCCTTTTGACCGGGGGACCCCAGCAGGCAGGTTCCCTTCACCATTTCGATCATTTCCGGAACCCACATGCCTCCAATAAATATGGGGTCAAGCCATTCCACGGTCAGAATTTTTTTTCTGAATTTGGGGTGGTCGGGAATGGAATTTCGAATGGACTCAATTTTTCCATCCACTTCGTTTTTAAAAGCCCGGTAGAATCCGGTTGCACCCAGGGTTTGGGCGACCCGTTCCAAATCGCTCCAGATGTCATTCAGCCGACAGGGTTTTAGGGAAATAATCCGGGCTCTTCCGCCCAATTCCGCCGCGCAGGCTTCCTGCACCTGTTGAATGGAGACGGCGCAGACATCGCACAAATCCTGTGTGATTATAAAATCCGGATCCAATGACTTCAGTTGTTTCAGGTCGAGAGTGTAGACAGAAATCGATTTCCTCAGAATGTCGGCAACGGACTGGTGAATTTCCCCGCTGACGGCATGATGATTGACTCCCGATGAGGTCAGCCGGGGAAGGTTTTTTACTGAAGGGGGGTAATCGCATTCATGAGAAATTCCCACCAATTGATTTTCCAATCCCAATTGACAGACAATTTCCGTAGCGGAGGGCAATAAACTGACGATTTTCATTTTAAATCCTTTGCGGGGATAAGGGGTCGAGTCATTTTAGAACCATCTTCAATTAATCCAATTTCAAACTCAATCCTTTTGAGAAGAAGTTGACCGTTTTTATGGGAACCGAAGAAAGGGGGTCCCGAATTGACCCGGGCTTTGCGCCTCGACGGGGACCGGCGTGGGGACGAAGGTGTCGCGTCTCGGGGCATAAATTCGGAACCGTGCAGAAAAGAAAACGGCCCGCTCCCTCGGCTGGCCGCCGGTTATTGGTCCTCAACGATAATGACGCCCCGCATGGTGGCGTGGTGCAGGACGCAAAAGTAATCGATAAATCCGGCCTGTTCGATTTTGGTTTCGAATTGCGTCAGAACGTAATGTTCTTCGAGTTTTCCGTCCGGGATGGGAGCCTTGCCGCTGGCGACGGCGTGCAGGAGTTCCTCGGTGTTCACCCAGCGGACGGTGTCCCCCTTTTTGATCTTCACGACGGCCGGGAAAAAGGTGGATTTGATGATCTTCACCTCAACGGTGTCGCCGAATGACAATTGCGGTTGCGCCAACAAAAGAATCGCAAGGAACAGGCTGGAGATCGGGACCGGACGCATTTTCATCACGATATTCCTAAGGAGAGACCGGTTGGCTGGCCGCGCAACGGAAGCCCAGGCTTCCGTTTTTAACGGTGGGTTCGTACCAGTAGCGGGAGGCCGACCTCAGGAAGAAGACATCATCCTGGAAGGAGCCCCCGCGGATGAGAATAAATTGTCCCGTGGGGGGCCCCTGTGGGTTGGCCTCCGGGCCGGGCTGGGCGATCGATTCGTAATATTCTGCCCAGTACCAGTCGCCGACCCATTCCCAGACGTTCCCGTTCATGTCGTAAAAACCCAGCGCATTGGGATTTTTTTGCCCAACCGGATGCGTGGTGCGGTTGGAATTGTTTCCATGCCACCCATACGCATCGTCCATTTCCCCCCCCCATGCGTAACTGGACGACGACCCCGCCCGCGCCGCATATTCCCACTCGGCCTCCGAGGGCAGGCGCTTGCCCAATTTCCGGCAATAGGCATCCGACTCGACCCAGGACACGTTATCCACCGGTTGGGTGTCACCCCGGGATAAGGATGGATTGTACCCCACGACCTCCTGAAACTTCTTCTGGGAGACCTCAAGTTTGTCCAGGAAGTAGGGATTCAGGCAGACCTTGTGCACCGGGGCTTCGACGACATATTCGTCGCTTCCCATGGCAAAGCAATTGGCGGGAAGAAACACCATGTCCTTTTCATCGAAAACAGGGGAGTTCGACTGGGCCGAAACCGGATGGGCGGCCGCAACATAGCCAGCGAGAACCAAAGCGAATGCGATAAAAATGCCGCGATCTTCAAGAGATTTCATGGCGCGATTTTGAAAGCAAGTTCTAAATCATCCGGATAGGGGCACCCCTAAAGAAACCAGAGTGCCCCCGCCCCAGTTTACAAAGAAAGCGGAAATGGGCAAATGATAAAATGCGCCCGAAAAAAGCCGGGACATATCCAGGAAGTAAATTCCAGCCGGATTTATTTGTCAAAATAATTTCGATTCGATACAATGGAGTTCTTATGAGCGCGACTTTATTACAGGACTATTTTGAGCGGATCGCTTATCTCCTTCGTTCCGAAACCCGCCTGGCGGGTATCCATCTGGACCTTCATCCCATTCAGATGAGCGCGCTCCATTACCTCTTGCGTTGCAATCGTTATTCGAATACTCCGCAGGGAGTCACGGATTATTTCGGGTTGACCAAGGGAACCGTGTCGCAGACGCTCAAGGCGTTGGAGGGCAAGGGACTGATTCGGAGAAGCCCGGATAAGCAGGACGGCCGCAAGGTCCACTTACACGTCACCGCGGAAGGAAAGAAATTGTTGCAGAGGAGCATTCCCGCACCGGCGGTCGTTGGGGCCTGGGCGGGTTTGCCGAACGCGGAGCAGGACCAATTGGTCGAGGTCCTGAGAAAAATCCTGCAGGCGATGCAATTCATGAACGAATTGAAGCCCTTCGGCCTTTGCCGATCCTGCCGGTATAACACGCAACTGGGAGAGGGAGAGTTTTTCTGCGAATTGACCCGTGAAAATTTGAGCGAGACCGACGTCACTCTCATTTGCCGTGAGTTTCAAGCTCCCTCCCTTTCAGAGAGGGACCTCCCTCCCCCCTTATAAATTCCCTCGTTCTTTTCGCTCTTTTGCATCTCTTCCCTGGAGAAAGTTTGTTCGAGGGAATGGAGGTTCCGTCCCAATTCCTTCCAACCCGATAAAGAAAAATGAAGCGCGGGGTTCAGAACGCTCTGATATGATTGGAGCCTTTCGGGATTGTGTAAAAGTTGAGATACGTTGATGGTTGAACAGAACCTTGTGTTTCCGGACGGAGTCAGCCGGGAAGAGCTTGACCGGCTCCGCCTGTACCTTCCCTATGGATGCGACCGCATTCTGGGTCTGGATTATGTTCCCGGCCCCGCTCCGGGATTTCGATTTACCTGCCGGACGCCGGAAGACGCGGCGCTGATTCAGCAGAAAGCCCGCGCCCTCCTGGTTCTTTTGAGGAAAGGCGGGAATAAAGATTCGGTTGTCTTTCCCGCGCGCCCGCTCTTCGACAACCGCGCCGTCCGCATGGCCTGTTGCCGGGACTTGCTTCCCGATCTGCTCGCGGGGAATCACCTGGTTTGTTTCGGTCCGGGCCAATACGGCATGGGCGGATTGTTTCTCAGGACCTTTAAATATTTTGAGCGGGAATGCTATCGCCTGACGCTTCAGCAGAGTCCGCAGGAATTTGTCTACCCGAACCTGATCCCCTTGGATTTGGGACTCCACTCCGGCGGCGCAGGGGGTAATGAAGGGGAGGCGACCTGGTTTTCTCCCACTCCGCCGGGTTCGCCGCAGGGGGCTCCGGCATCCCCGCACCTGGGCAAACCCAGCGTCGGACTGCATTGTTACCCGCATTTCCGGAACCGGATCATTTCCGGGTCCCAGGGAGTGACGATCACCACACAGGGCCGGTGTTACCGGTATGAAGGCGAGGACCGGTTTGGGCCGGACCGGCTTTGGGAATTCATCATGCGCGGGACGGTTTACCTGGGATCGCCGACGTTTGTGCGCAACGGGTTGAGGGAAATCGAAAATCTCGTTTGCGGGTGGATGGACCCCTTGGGGTTGAACGCCTGGGTGCAACCGGCGGATGGCCCGCTTTCACCGGATTCGGGGTATATGGCACCGGCAATTCACTCATTATTGCCCGTCAAGTACGAACTGCGAATCGCACTCCCGGCACAGGGATACTCATTGTCCGCCGGGTCGTTCACCTACCACGCCGACCGCTACAGCCGCCCGTTCAATATTTCCGACGGGACCCATGCTTCGGCAACCGGTAGTGCGGAATTCGGCATTGAGCGGTTGACCTGGGGATTCCTGGCGCAATATGGGCTGGACACCACGATCTGGCCGGAGATGATTCGTAACGGAATTTGAGAGGGGCAGAGGAAGCCTGCCGGTTATGGGCAGGGGAGGGGACGTCGATCAGGCCTGCAATCGTGCCAAACCTGCGGCGGGGAACCGGGCCGAAACCCGATTCCCCGCCCTGGAGAAGAAGAGATAATAACCTTATCGGGCATTTTCTGAAAATCTTAACCCTCTCCCCACCCGGAAATTTCACCGCGTAAATTCCAAAAACTGATAGAATGACGGGGTGGAAACCGCATCGTGATTCGAAAATTCCCGTTTTGCCAACAGGCTTGTCTCTCCCTTCGAAGGGCAGGCGCATGGCTATGGCCCATTTTCAGGGGGACCTTTTTGATTCAGGCTTTACTCAACCTCTTCCTTGATTTATCCCAAAACTATGGACACGAATGAAATTCTGAAAAGCATCCAAAATACCTCCTGCGCCATCGAACAGCTTGAGCTGAAATTGGCCAAGATCAACGAAACCCTGAAGATCATTGACAAGGTATCCAAGCAGACAAACCTGCTGGCGCTCAACGCCACGATCGAGGCCGCGCGGGCGGGCGATGCGGGAAAGGGATTTGCCGTGGTGGCCACCGAGGTGAAAGAGTTGGCCCGGCAATCGGCGGATGCCGCAGAAGAGGTGACCAAAAGGATCGAAGGGATTCGAGAAGAGACGGAGAAAGCCAAAGAATCGGTCCGGGTCGTCATGGAGGCATTCGCTAAAAGAGGGTGACGCGAACCGGAGAGATTGAAGCCCTCCCCGTCAAATCCGCAACCGGGATCTTTGGAGGCTCCCGACCGATCTTAATGATTCTCCCGATGGAGTTCGGGAAGCGGCGGGAATGGCTTCGTCCGTTAATAGTCTGGTTCTGAACCGTTGACCTCGAAGCGATGGAGCCCCTCTTTTTTTACGAACTCCCTTTCAGTCTTCCCAGACGATCCGGTTTCTTCCCCTCTGCTTTGCGAGGTACAACCTGGCATCCGCATGTTTGATGCAACTGCCCAGGTTTTGATCTTCCTGGATACAAGCCGCCCCTGCGCGGACCGGGAACGCGGAGTCAACGGGGAGGAGAATTCCGTTCGGCCCGGCACTTTTCGTCGTCGACTTCCACGTGGATGGTGAGCTTATGCATCCAGGGATGCGGGATACAGCGGAATTCATAGGTTCCCGAATCGAGTTCGATGATTCTCGTATCCGGAGCGGGACTGCCCGCTACCCCTTGACCCAGCAGGTAAAGGGTTCTTTTCGCGCCGTTGACGAAATATTGGAATTGATGATCGACCCGGTCCACGTTAATGAATTCGATTTCCTCGCAGGTGTTGATTTCCAGCCGGTCGGGAGAAAATTCGGAACCGACCACGTGAATGACCTCTTTACCGAAGGCTGGGGAATGCAAAAGGAAGAAGACAACCAAAAGGACTCCCACCACCGTGGAAATTTTATCAAGCATTTTTTCAACCGATCGAAATTGAAATTTTTATACAAGAAGGATTGGGACCGCCTCCCTGGTTCCGGGACCCCATAAGTCAATAAGCGATCATCAAGCCCACGTGGTACACGATCAAAATAATGAGAAGCGAGGAAAAAATCACATGGATCCAAAGCCATACCCGCAATATCCATTGCAGGCTTTTGTGGACGTCCAATTGCTGTTTTTCGATATAGAGTTGTTTAATCCTGTCCAGGATTGATTTTTCCTCTTCGTTCAATAACTGCCGGATCTTTTCGAACTTGTGAAGCTTTTCCAGCAACCCCGCGGTCACGCTGAAAAAGTATTCCGGCGAGGGGAGCGGGGACCGGAAAAAGGGCTGGATTTCCTGATCGCAAAAACCGGCCAGCATTTTCGACAAGGGCCGGTTTTCGTCCACGGCAACGGTCAGGCCTTCGATTTTATTTTTCAATTGGCATACAATTTCCGGAATTTTTTCATAGATCACTTCCACATCGAGGTCAGCCAGTTTGAGGGGGATCACTTTTTGCAAATACATTCCCACCAGTCCCAGGAGGATGGAGAGGAGAAAAATGAAAAAGAGGATATTCGAAAAAAAACCAACGGGAAAATGGAAACCGGTGTGGAAAAGCAGGAGCAACGCGGCGAGCCCCCCCGAATAGATATGAAAATACATCCAAACCCTGGCCTTGCCCAGGGCCACAAAAGGCGCAAGTTTCTTTTTCAATTTGAATAGGGTGGTGAACACAAGCAAACCCGCCATAAGAATCCCCGTTATCCATTTCTCCGTTTCAAAATCGTATCTCCGGTTGGCCATGAGATAAGCGGCGAAAAGGATGGATACCAAGCCGGTCACCATCAAACCCAGGCAATGTCCAGGTTGGGTGAACCTCATATTCGAATATACGAAAAGGATCATGAATAGTGCCCCGGCCGCCACATAGTGCCCCGGATTCAAGTCAAACAATTGGGATGTATCGGACCAGATACAGATGAGGAAATATAAAACGAACCCCCATCCCCAGGTTTTGACCTTCCTCAAGTCGGAGAAAATGGGGATATTGGGGGCCAGGAGTTGATTTTGCCAGCGGAGCAGGTCATTCAGATTTTGCTTCCCCGCGATGTCGGTGGTTTGCATGTCTTTCATTGGGGAGGATTCGGAATTCGAGGCTGGAATATTTCCTCGAAGGAGAGTCTTTTCATGGCGCCCTGGGGACAGCTCCGAACGCAGGCGGGATCGCCGGTCTCCACGCAAAGATCGCATTTCATGGATTTTAATACGGGTTTTCCGTTACTCGCGTTTCTCCTGAATTCCACCTGGCCGTCCGGGTGGACGGTCTCGGCCACGGGCAGGGCGATGATATTGTCATAGATGCATTTGGTCACGCACATGGTGCACCCCACACAGGTGTCGATGTTGATGAGTACCTCTCCCCGTTCTTCCGCCCGGTGTAAGGCCCCGCTGGGGCATCCATCCATGCACAAGGGATCGATACAATGCATGCAGGCGTGGGGAAAGAGGGTGTTGCCGAATTTTTTCCCCTCTCTCGCGAAGCGGGGATAACCCTCATGGGCATCCGCACACGCCCGGACACAATCATCACACCGGGTACAAAGGTCCAGGTTAATCACCATGATGCTCTGGCCGTTGATCAATTGGTGATCGATGCCAAAGCTCAAAAGAGACAAGCTTGCGACACGGCTCTCGAGTTCCCGCCAAGTGTTTTTTCTGTTTTCCGAGGTGGTGAGAATGAAATTCCGGGTCAATTCCTCCCGCATGATTTTCTCGACCAGATGTTTGGGAAGCGCGATAGCCTGAACGTTGTTCACCGCGGTTACCGAGCAGGAGGCCGATCCCTGGGACATGAGGGACAATTCTCCAAAGAAATCACCTTTTTTGAGTGTGTGGAAGTTGAAGTCCTTTGCTTCAAACTTTTTGGATAACCGGACAAATCCAGAAAGGATCAGGAAAAGCTGGTCGTTGAGTTGACCCTCTTCGAGGATGACTTCCTGGGGACGGTAAAAGAAAAACTCGACGGAATGGGTGATTTCTTCCAGGATATCCTTGCCGAGGCTCGAGAACAGTTCGTGATGGCGTAAAAATTGGGCCAGGCTTCTTGTCCGGTAACGCTCTTCAATGAAGGCCTTGAAATTTTTGTTTTTCCTGGCCAGGATTCGCATGGCCTGAACATTGATTTCTACCGTCTTGCAGGTTCCGCTTTGGAGATCGGCCGCGACGGTGGCGGTTCGATTAAAGCGAAACAGGGCCGCCAACTCGCCGAACATTTCGCCCTGGGGAAGGAAAACGATGTTATCCCGGGTGACCGGTTTCCCTTCCTCATCCAGAACTTCCTGGGGAAGGATCGAAGGGGAGAGGGATTTCCCCTCGTCGTCATAGAGTAAACCGTAGGCGCTGAAACTGGTGTTCGAAACACTCACATCGGCCCCGTCGACAAACTCCGCACCCCGGGGATTTTTGGCAAAGAGCGATTTGAGGCGCTCGATGACGGTTCTCTTTTTCCGCGGCTTTCTTCCCAGCTGGGTAAAATCCAGCGGCACGGTGAAAATTGCGGTCCGCCCTTCCATGATGTAAAAAGCGGAGTTCCCGTAATCTCCCTCGCGGATGATAACCTCTCCCGGCAGAAACCGGCGAATCATGATATGGGGTTGAATGCTTTCCAAAACCTTGTCGTCCAGGTCTGTTAACAGGTCGATTTGACGCATCTGCTCCAAAGCCAGAAAATTGACCGGCAATTGGGACTTGGGTGGCGCAAACGCCTCCATGTGGCAACGATGGGGAGGAATTCCGTTGGCCTGTCCTGCCGCCATGGCCATCTCCATGACCGGGGCCGGACCACAGGTATAAAGGGAAGGGGAACGGGTGCAGGACTTTATTACGGTTGCAAGGGCGCTTTCGTCCAGCCTTCCCGCAGGGCCTTTCCAGGTCGACCCAGGCTGACTGAGAAAAATCCGCGCCGTAAAGTTGGCATTTTTCAACTCCAGGTCCAGCAATTCTCCGTGAAAAATAATATCGCTTTCCGTCCGGCATCCATAAAGAAGCGTGATTTTCCGTTTGGAATTGCTGTCGGTCAAAGACCGGACCATGCTGATCAGCGGGGTAATGCCCGACCCGGCACCCACCAGGACGAGGTCGTCCGGATCCTCCAGGTTCAGCTTGAAATTTCCGTTGGGTTTTCGGATGGGAATCGAATCCCCGGTCTTCACTTGGCCCACAAAGTAATTGCTGACCAGTCCTTTCTTTTGCCGCTTTACGGTAATTTCCAGGCAATCTTTTGTTAAACAGGAGGAAGAAATGGAATAGCATCGAAACGCTTTTTTCCCCTCCAGAACCGGACCCACGGTAACGAATTGCCCGGGGAGAAAATCATGAAACTCCCCCGCCGGAGCCACGAGGTGAAACGAGGTGGTATCGGCGGTGCGCGGAATGATCCGCATCACTCGTGCTTCTACTTCGGCTTCCTGAAGGGAGGATTCGCATACGAGGTCCGATTTGGCCTCCGAAACACAGGAG
>Ga0066640_10002464_pt1 | contig 11119 bp, 10 predicted proteins | sample CryGeyCG2114_020_2_FD_59505 | JGI IMG/M metagenome (GOLD analysis project Ga0066640, IMG submission 59505) | Groundwater microbial communities from aquifer - Crystal Geyser CG11_big_fil_rev_8/21/14_0.20 | ecosystem: Environmental > Aquatic > Deep subsurface > Groundwater | place: USA: Utah... | reverse complement strand
AACAAACCTTTTTGTGAACAACCGCTATTTTGAAAGTGATGAAAACTTTTTTAAAGTTTTCATAAGTATTGGCAGGCCCAAGAGGATTTGAACCCCTACTCGCGGTTTTGGAGACCGTTGTGCTACCATTGACACCATGGGCCTACGAGCTCACACAGCTTAACAAAACTCCCACAAAGAGGAAAGTTAAAATTAGCAACATATAACACCCTAACTCCAAGAAATTTCAACACCATATCCTTCACATAAATGCGAAAGATTATATAATTAAATCCTCAAACACCCTTATGCACAACAATTACACAAAAATAATCGCAGGTATCCAAAGATATTTCAAAGAAAACGCCTTTGAGAAAGCGGTTATTGGAGTGTCTGGCGGAGTAGATTCTGCCCTTTGTTTAAAACTCACAGTAGACGCACTTGGAGCCGAAAATGTTACAGGCATACTCATGCCAGAAAAAGGCATCTCCAGCGAAGAGAATTTTATGCACGCAAAAGGCCTTTGCCAATTCCTAAAAGTAGAATTTCACTCTGTGCCAATCAACAGATACCTCACAGATTTTCTCACACTTCCATGGCGACCAAATGATCTCGCTCAAATCAACCTCAAAGCCCGCATTAGAATGTGCATTTTGTACAACTTTGCAAACACCTACAACACCCTCGTAATCGGAACCTCAAACAAAACAGAACTGGCAATCGGATACGGCACAAAACACGGAGACTTGGCTGGAGACATCGAAATAATTGGCGATCTGTTTAAAGAAGAAGTATATGCAATGGCAGAACATGTTGGACTACCCGACGAGTTTATCAACAAAGCTCCATCCGCAGAACTCTACCACGAACAAACCGACGAGGCAGAACTAGGAATGACATACAAAGAAATCGACAACATCTTAAAACAAGTTGAAAGCGGCCTCACAAAAGACGACATAATCAGCAAAGGAATCAATCCTCAAAATGTTCACAAAATCTTCCGACTAATGGCAATGAACCGCCATAAACTCGAACCACCATTTTTGATAAAGGCTCATTAAAAATGAAAACCGCCCTTTTTATCGGCCGATTCCAACCATTCCACAAAGGCCACCTCAAAGCTGTAGAAAAAATTCTCACTGAAAATGACCATATAATTATTGCCATCGGATCTTCGCAAATTCACAGCACAGAAAAAAACCCTTTCACAGTTAAAGAACGCCAAGAAATAATTAAGCACGCCCTCAAAACAGCAAAAATTAAAAACTACACAATCATCGAAGTTCCGGATATTAACGATCCGCCGAATTGGGCCGCGCACGTTATTGCCCTTTCGCCAGAGTTTCAAACCATTTATAGCGGCTCAAAAATAACCAAAGAATGCTTCAAAAACTCCGGCAAAAAAATTAAAACACTCTCAAGGTACAACAACTTAAGCGCCACGCAAATCCGCGAAAAAAGAAACAACAACGATATAACATGGAAAGATTCAACTTTCTTGCCCTAAAAAGACCTTTGATTTAAACTCTAAAACATTATGATAAACAAACACATTTTCCGCGCTTACGACATCCGCGGACTTTATCCAGAAGATCTCAACATAGAAACTGCGTACCTTATTGGAAAAGGAACCGGAAGCTATTTAAAACGCAAATACAACACCAAAAACATGGCAGTTGGCCGCGATGTAAGGCTTAGCGGAGAAAGCCTACAAGAAGCCTTCATTAAAGGTGTAACAGAATCTGGAATCGATGTAATAAAAGTAGGACTCGCCCCTTCCCCAATGATCTACTGGGCAGCCTGTGCCATGGATTTCGATTCCGCCACAAACATCACAGCAAGCCACAACCCAAAACAATACAACGGATTTAAAACAGTAACAAAAGGAGCCCACTCAATTTGTGGAGACGAACTTCAAGCGGTTCTCAAACTAATAGAAACCGAAGATTTTGAAACATCACACCCAACTGGCAAAATAAGCGAACAAAACATCTGGCAAGAATACAAACAAGACCTACTTACAAAAGCGACATTAAGCAGACCTCTTAAAGTTGTTATAGACGCCGGCAACGGCGTTGCCGGCCCATTCGCCCCAGAACTTCTTAGAGAGTTCGGCTGCGAAGTAATAGAACTATACTGCGACCCAGACGGCAACTTCCCAAATCACGAAGCCAACCCCGAAGAACGCCACAACATGGAAGACCTAATCAACAAAGTAACTCAAGAAAAAGCCGACCTCGGAATCGGCTTCGACGGTGACGCTGACAGAATCGGAATAGTAGATGAAACCGGCCACATGTACTCATCAGACTTCATGCTCCTCCTCCTTGTAAGAGACCTCCTAGAACGCCAAAAATCGCCTCAAATCGTGTTTGATGTAAAAGTTTCACAAGTTATCATCAACGACATGAAAGCCCGCGGAGCAATACCTGTAATGAGCAAAACAGGCCACAGTTTCATAGAGGCCAAAATGAAAGAACTAAACGCTCCACTAGGCGGCGAGGTTTCGGGCCACCTATTTTTCGGAGAAAACTACTATGGATTTGACGACGCCCTCCTCGCCGCCCTCAAAATCCTCAGCATTGTCTCAAAATCTGAAACCCCGCTTTCACTAACATTCGGCGACCTTCCACAAGTACACACCACCCCGGAATACAAAGCCCCTTGCCCAGACGACAAAAAATTCGCCATCGTAGAAAGCCTAGTTGCACATTTCACTCAAAACTACGACTGCATCACAATCGACGGCGTACGCATCAACTTCGACGAAAATTCTTGGGGAGCAATTCGCGCATCAAACACCAGCCCAAACCTAACTCTAAGATTTGAAGCTCCAACCATAGAACGCCTCAAAGAAATAGAAACTATCATGGCAACAGAAATAAAAAAGTATCCTGAAGCCTCTTTAGGTTGGTATCAACAACTAAGCAGCCTCCTCCAAAGGAATAACAGCTAACATTTTACTTCTAATCTCCTCCCTTTGGACCTTAGGATCAGCAGATAAAACACTACCAGCCACATATTCATAAACACCAATAAGATTTTTATGAATTATTCCTACATTAGTTGAAACCCCATCAGCTTCACCTCTTACAGCATCCTCGATAGAGCCAACTGTAGCAACATCTTGCCCAGTAAAAACACATTTCAAAACATTATTTTTAGCCATAAGTTTTAATTAATAAATAAGACCCAATTGTAAAACAAATAAGTCTTATTGTCAAATTTTTAAAACTAAAACTACTTCTTCCAACCCAGATAAACCTGAGCCAAAAACAAAACTGTCACAGGCCCCATAGCAAAAGAGAATAATAAAGAAACCACAATTGCCAAATACTCATTTAAAGACTCTGCCACTGAAACAGCAACAGCATTAATTATAGAAAACCCTACAAGCAATAAAACATAGTAGAAAAACAATCTCCACCACTTTCCCTTAACAATTTCCACACTCTTCATTACAGCCGCATTACCCGTTAATCCTTGTTCCACAAAAACATATAAACTAAAGATAGATTTTAAGATTCTCACAAAAAATATCACCATTGAAGAAATCATTCCCAAAGCAAAAACCACACCTAAAGAACCTAATGCTGCCATGTTGTCATACATAATATTCATTAAAGCCTCCTGACTTTCTGATGCCATCAAATCAGCAACCATTCCACTACCAGCCACAAAAGCAACAATAATAGCCATTCCCAACATAATCAAAAGAGGCCACTTTACAACATACCAACCAGAATAAAAACTAACAACTACACCTTTCCATACATTCTTAAACGCACCCTTTATTGCTGCCCCCAAAGTGAGTGCTTTTTTCTTGCATTGTGAAAGCCCAAAAGCAACAAAAGATAAATTAACCCAAACAGAATAAGCAATCATTACAGCAAATAGTAAAACTGAAAGAATTATAGCCACAACATCCCCACCAAAAGAACCAGCCAAACCTACCACAAAGACTCCAGCAAGCATAACAACAACCACACCCATCGCCAAAGCAAACAATCCCAAATAACTCAGCCACCCTTTAGCAAAATGCTTAAATGACTGCATTAAAGCAGGAAAAAATCTTACATTATCCATAAATTTATAAAGTTAATTAATTAGTATTATTGCCCTGTTTGCTAAACACAAAGGAATCACCATAAGGCGCTCTATATTTTACATAAACAGGATTAACATCAGATTCAGAAAGCCCCTTAGCTCTCTTACTAGCACTAGCGGAAGGCACCAAATCTCCAAACAATCCTTCATCAGGATTCCAAATTTCACTTAAATCAATACCATCACAAGTTTCACCATTTTCACCAACAACTTCCTTTGCGCCATCAACTCCACTAAAATACTCCTTAATTTTCACCATCTCCTCAACCGTCAAAGCTTTTTGACAACTCTGATCCACCATCATTCCATTTATAACTTCTGGTGAAGGTTTAGAAAGTCTCAAATAATTTAAATCATAATTTTGTACCAACAAACGAGTATCCTCATCAATCGGAAGTTTATAAACCCTTCCAGTACCGTCTACCACAAAGCCCTTTTCCGGTTCAGAACCACCAATTGTATTACGAGAAGCAATACTTCCTTCAATCAAAAGCTGCTTATCCAAAGAAGAAACTCTCTCAGAAATGCTAGTCCATTGAGGTAAACCATTAGCATCTGTTGCTCCATCAAAAGAGAACAAAGAACAATCAGAAACTATATTTGCCTGAATATTCAAAACCTCATTAAACACATACACATTACTATTAGCACATGTCTTATTTGTTGCCTTCAAGGATGCCACAGAAAGCTTAAAGTCATAATCAGAACTATAAACATCATCAGCAAAAATAGTACGACCATCGTCCACCACCACAGCCCAATTTCCCTCTACTAAACTATTACCACTAGCATCTTTATTCAAAGAGAATGTAACTTTACTACCCTTAAAGTAAGCCACTTTTTCATCACCAATTTGAGTTAATTTCACATAAGAGGATCCACAAGAAATAGAGCTATTATTTAAGTCCTTTAAAGATTGAATAACACAATTCCCACCCGGACTAGGCTTTAAATCCACCAAATGCCTTCTAATATTTTCATTAACAGTATTACGCACCACATCTACACCAACATTTCCACCAGCTTGAGTTTTATGAGTTGGAGTAAATACAGGAGCGCCACTTCCAGAATAAATATTTCCCTGCACCACCACATCCGGATTACCCAAAACAGTAGTTGTACTCGGCTCCTTAGCACTATAATAAATCACATTTGTCCCACCAATATTTTCAGTGATCACAGAATAAATAGAAGGCCCCTCAATTGCAGAACAACTCACAGGCTCTGTAGAAGAATTCGACGCCCCCTCAACAGTCTTAATTTCCGCAATCACACTAAAAGTTTTTGGAGAAGCCAAAGCATCCAAAGAATTAAAAGTTAATGAAGTTAATTTTTTTGCAGGGTCAATAAAGTCACCTTTCAAAAAGTAGAAATCAAAAGCAGCCTTATCACCACATTGCAACTTTGTTGCCGCTTCGTCATAAGCCAATTTCAAATCAACTTTAAATCCGGTTGGAGTAAGTTTTCCAACAAATTTTGTACCAACAGTTATATTTGCAGGGATACCTCTATAAGCCTCAATATTATCTTTTAGGTCATCTACATACATCGGATTAACTTCAATATTTGGCACAAACTCAAGGCTCATGCTGTTTTGATTATTCGGATAAATAACCGGAGAAATTGTTTTTCCAGAAACCTGTACCGCAGTTCCATCAATATTTTTTAAATCAAAACTCACATGTTCAAGCACAAGTTTATTTGATTCAATCTTCGAACTATCAATAACATTAGTAAAGAAAACCTCATTATTCACCGGCACCGGTTTTTCTGTTGAAGTTGTTTCAGAATAATTTTTAGTAGGAGCGTAAGATTTTACCGGCTTACTATAAACATAATGAGCATAGCCAACCTTTGTCCAACCATTACCACCTGCTGCCTGATCATTTGGCATTGCCACATCTACAGGCTTAAACAAAACACCACCAGTCTTCGCATTAAAAGGAGATTCTGTTTTAGCCAAATAAGGAGCTTTTTTACCTACAGTCTGATCCAATTTCACAGTATCTTTCCATTGAAAACTTAAAGGCCCTAGTTTGTAATCGCTTAGCTTCATTTCCGAAGCACCGTCAGCCTCTTTTAAATACAAATGCAATTCATAACCACTATTTCCATCCGCAACAACCGGCTTAGCAGTAGGAACAACCTCCAAACAAACAAAAGGCTTATTCTTACAAGCACCCGTAACCTCATCCTCCACAACCTGTTTACCAGGAAGCGAAATTTTCATTCCATCTAATTTTACCCAAATGCCAGAAGAGGCATAAGCATAACCTGTAACCACGCCAGAACTAGAAACCTTTGGAGCACCATATTGATGACCACCAAATTGCAAATAACCCAAATCGCTCCAAGCATGACCCAAAAGAGTTCTTTCCCCTGAAAGATCAGCAGCAGTAACTTTTACTCCATAATCAAAACCTCCACAACTCGCCTCCAAATTTTTTCCCGCCTTACAATAAAACGACACAAAACCAACATTATCACTCCAAGACCACCCCTTCATCTGAAACTCATCATTAGCAAGAGCAGCATCTTTATCAACACAAGCAGCAAAACTTCTATCTCCAGGAGCAGAAACCCCTCCCGTTAAACCCAAAATTGAACCAGGCACCAGTCCATTATCATCAGACGAAGGCCCCGGATGAGCATCAAAATAAAGTTTCCCCGAATTAGGATTAGAAAGCACTGTTGTACCAGTAACTCTTCCCGAACAAACCTTATCCCCCTCAGCAAAAGAAGTCGTTACAAAAAGGCTCCAAAAGAAAGATGACAAAAATAAAACAAATACTATTTTAGGAATACGAGGCATACAAAATTACATAGGATGATACTACAAAGTATACCACCCTCCCGAGCCAAAGCTCAAGAAATCTTTAAGATCTAGCTTTTGCAAGTTTAGCAGCTGGAGCCGTCCTAGCTCTTCTTGGCCTTCTTTGCCTTGGAATCGGGTCCCCATCTGGAGCTGAAACAACTGTAGTTGAAGGATCCGCAGGTATAGTTTCAACAGATATTTGCAATTGCTTAGTAGAGCCATCGATATCTCTTTTGCTCACAGAAACATTAACATTATCACCAGCAGATTCTGCTACAATTGCCGCCAAAACCTCTTGAATAGCCCTTCTTGGAGCTACGCCTTCACTATTAGCAACAACATCAAAGAGAACATCCAGACTAACCATTAACGCTTCAAAAGTTTGCCCCACTTTACGAGACACTTCATTTGTAGCACTGATAAAAACCTTAACATCGTCTTCATTCATTACCCCCTGCTCTAAAACAGCAGAAATATTCATTGCAATTTGGTTGGCACAGCTCCTAACAGCTTGAGCAGTTTTTATACAATCAGCACTTTTGCCTAAACCTTCTTTCAATAAATCTAACGAACGTTGACGAGTAATCATTATTAATGATTAGCAAATAAGACATAATAATACAACCTACAGCAAAAAAGTCAAGTTTTTGTACACCCTTATGGCTAAAACTACTTCTTTTTTCTACCCCAGCCCCCTTTTCTCGGAGGTGCATTACGCTTCTTTTCAAGCATATCAGCAGCCATAGCAAAATCTATCTCCGAAATTTCAACGCCTTTACGAACTGAAACATTTGTTTTTCCATCCGTAATATAAGGACCAAAACGACCATCTTTAATCGTAATATTACCTCCACTAACAGGATCAACCCCCAACTCAGCAAGCGGAGTTTGAGCCTTCTTCTCAGCTTTTTTAGCCTCTTTGGCAACATTCAACGCCTCCTCCAAAGTAACAGTGTAAGGGTCCATATCCGGCAACAAGCTCACATTTTTAGCTCCAATTTTAAAGTAAGGACCAAAACGACCTGTCATCACAACAACAGGATCTCCATTAGAATCAACTCCAAGCTCTCTTGGCAAACTCAAAACTTTCAAAGCCTCTTCCATAGTTACGGTTTCAAAATAAGCACCATCAGGTAATGAAGCCCTTCTTGGCTTCTCCTCCATAGCAGCAACCTCTTCTTTGGTATATGCACCAACTTGCACAAAAGGCCCAAAACGCCCATGACGCACCACCACATCCAAATCCGTATCGAGATATTTACCCAAAACCCTTTCTTTCAAAACATCTTCTTTCTTTAAGCTCTTATCTTTATCAGAAACGTTACTATGAAAAGGTGTATAAAAAGCCCTAATCATTGGCACCCACTCCTGTTTACCTTCTTCAACAGCATCAAGCTTATCCTCCATTTCAGCAGTAAATTTGTAATCAATAATTTCCTTAAAATGCTCAACCAAAATATCCACCACAAGCATAGCTAAATTGGTTGGCCTTAAAGTCTTCCCATCTTTTTCCACATATCCTCTAGCCATTACAGTACTAATTGTTGGAGCATAAGTACTCGGTCTTCCAATCCCCTCGCTTTCTAACTTTTTAACAAGAGAGGCCTCAGTATATCTAGCAGGCGGTTTAGTGAAATGCTGACTACTATTCATTTTAACCAATTCCGCGCTCTCCCCCTCATTTAATTGTGGTAAAAATTTCTCACCCATTGCCTCCTCTCCATCATCCATACCTTCCATATACACCTCCATAAAACCTGGAAACTTAACAGTCTGACCAGTAGCTCTAAACACATAACCACCAGAGACAATATCAGCACTAGTTTGGTTCAAAATAGCCTGCTCCATCTGACAAGCAATTGTTCTCTTCCAAATCAAATCATACAAAGCCGCCTGATTCTTATCCAAAAATTTAGCAGCCTTTTCAGGAATTAAAGTTAAATCTACAGGACGAATAGCCTCATGCGCTTCTTGAGCCCCCTTTCTACCTTTATATCTTCTAGGCTCAGACAAAGCATATTCCTTACCATATTTTTCAGTAATCAATTTTTTAGCATCCTTAAGCGCCAAATCAGAAAGATTAACACTATCCGTTCTCATATAGGTTATCAAACCCGTTTCACCTTCTCCCGTATCCAAACCTTCATATAATTGCTGAGCAACGCGCATAGTTTGTTTAACAGAAAAACCAAGTTTACGAGACGCCTCTTGCTGCAAAGTAGAAGTAATAAAAGGAGCAGCAGGATTTTTTTTCACTTCCTTAGCCTCAACTCTATCAATTTTATATTTCGCATTATCCAAATCATCTAAAACTTTTTGAGCCTCATCAATATTTCCTATTTTAGACCTCAATTCAGCACTAAAATCTTCGCCTCTTTCATTTTTAAAATCTCCAATAATTTTCCAATATTCCTCCGGAATAAAAGCCTCAATTTCACGCTCTCTTTCAACAATAAATCTCACAGCAACACTCTGAACACGCCCAGCAGAAAGGCCATATTGAACCTTTTTCCATAACAGGGGAGAAAGTTCATAACCAACAAGCCTATCCAAAACTCTACGCGCTTGTTGCGCATTCACCACATTCATATCAAGATCTCGAGGATGCTCAATAGCCTCCATAATTGCAGGCTTCGTAATTTCATGAAAAACAATTCTTTTAACAGCTTTAGTTTTTGGAACTTTCAAAGCACTCAAAAGATGCCAACCAATAGCCTCTCCTTCCCTATCCTCATCGGTAGCGATCCAAAGCGTCTCGGCCGATTTCAATTCACTCTTTAACTGTGTGACAACTTTCTTCTTATCATCAGTAACTTCATAGGTTGGTTCAAAGTCATGATCAACATCAATTCCCATTTTAGATTTAGGAAGATCACGAACATGGCCCATTGAAGCCAATACTTTATAACCATTTCCCAAAAAACGAGAAATTGTTTTTGCCTTTGCGGGCGACTCTACTATTACTAAATTTTTAGCCATACTTGAAACATTGTTATTACAGTTCCAAAATCTCGTCAACAAGAAAGTAACATTTTTGGCTAAATATAAGGAAAAACACCAAAACGGCAAGATGGCAAGTCAAAAAAGAAACCTCAAGCTCAAGCCAAAAACCAAGCCAAAAAAACATTTTTTCGCTACAAATAAACGTTTGAGGGACAAAAAATCCTTGCATCCCCTAAAACAAGTCATATAATGACGGTACGTTCTAATACTTAACCCATATATAATATGACTAAGCAAGATTTAGTAGCAAGTGCTGCTCAAGCTGCAGGCGTTACAAAAAAAGCTGCAGGAGAAGTTCTAGATTCAGTTCTAGGAATGATTACAAAAAGCCTTAAAAAAGGTGAAAGTGTAACAATTACAGGTTTCGGTACTTTCCGTGTTTCACAAAGAGCGGCAAGAACAGGTGTTAACCCAAGAAACCCATCTGAAAAAATCAAAATCCCTGCAATGAAGCTACCTGCTTTCAAAGCTGGAAAATCTCTAAAAGATGCTGTTAAATAGCAGAAAAATCCCCTCGCGGGATTTTTCCTTTCCCAAAAGGAAAGTCTAAAAGATTTCAAAAAAGCCCCGAGTAAAACCGGGGTTTTTTATTTTTCCTAGTCATTTAGGAACTTTGGACAAGATTCACAATTAGTTAAGCAAAATTTTGCTATAGCAGTACGAGTCAAAATAGTTGTCAATTTGCACATTCACAACCATTTATAGTAATTATTTTTTCGGAAAAAAATAGCTAATTTTACGCTTCTAGAAGGCATTTATCAGGGGCAGCTCTGTCCTAGTACAGAATCACCCTCAAAAATTCCCAGCAGTAAGCCAAAACTTATTTACAAAATCCCCACCCTATCACAAAATTTTCCCCGTGGGTTAGAATTCAATTAAATAATATTTCCTTAAAACCTAACAGACATACTTAAAATTTTTCTAAATTTTCAACCTATTGAAATCTCTGCACAAAACCTTTACATTTAAGCTCGTGGAAAAACAATTACAACAACTCGAAAAAGACGCTCTAGAAGCGATAGAAAAAGTAAAAGACCTGAAAAATCTTAAAGATCTTGAGGTAAAATACTTAGGAAGAAAAGGAAGCCTTACAGACATTCTTCGCGGACTCAAAGACCTTTCGCCCGAAGAAAAGCCAAAAATGGGACAACTGAGTAACAAAGTAAAGGTTGCCCTTGAAGAAGCTTTCCTAAAAAAAGAAAAAGATCTCGAAAA